>Ga0105049_10002840_pt1 | contig 20489 bp, 23 predicted proteins | sample MAT06_FD_78087 | JGI IMG/M metagenome (GOLD analysis project Ga0105049, IMG submission 78087) | Freshwater microbial communities from Lake Fryxell liftoff mats and glacier meltwater in Antarctica - MAT-06 | ecosystem: Environmental > Aquatic > Freshwater > Ice > Liftoff microbial mat | place...
CCAGGCCCCCGATATCCAGATCTGGGGCCTTGAAATCTTGGGAGCCGTAAACGCCGCGGCGATGGCCCAGTAGGGCAGCGGCCAAATGAGAATCAGATGATGCACCGCGCCGCCGGCATTGCGCGTCAGCGCCATCAGCAGAAAGATCAGTGCCCCGGCGGCAATCGGATACCAGGCCAGCCGGCTGGGCCAAATCAGCAGCAGGATCATCGCCGCCAGCAGCGCCTGCGGGATGAACGTCCAGCGCTGTGGCGCTTTCGGCTCGTAAGTAATGTACTCCATCATGGCGTAGCCGCGCAGCGTCGCATAAAGCAACTGCGCCTTCGGGTTGAGTTCCGCCGTCGTTAGCTTGACGTTTTCCTGCACCGTCGCGGCTGGCTTGCGGACGTTGTAGCGCAGGAAGGGGAAGGCGCCGATGGCGAAGAACGCGATGGCCAGGGCGGCCTTTTTCGCGGTGAGGGTGCGCCAGAAGGTGCCGGGAAACAGCGCCAGCAGGGGCAATAGCAGGCCGATGAGGGTCCACGCGGCGAGGGCCTTGTTCCACAGCGCCAAGCCCATCAGGAAGAAGGCGAGGCACCAGGCGCGGGTGGTCTGCCGCAGCAGCAGCACCCCGGCGGCCATAAAGAGAAAATGCTGGATTGCCACCGGGCCCCAATCGAACGTGTTTGTCTCGATAAACATGGGGTCGGTGGCCAACAGCAAGCCGCCAAACCACGCCGCCGCCTCGCCGTGCAGCCGCGCCAGGAAGATGGTAAACAGCCAAACGCTCAATCCGCCTAGTAGGACCATGGGCAGGCGCAAGCTCCACACGCTAGGCGCGACGACCTTGAACAGCGGATAGAAAAGCCACGTTTTGAGCGCGCCCAGGTAGCTCATCAGCATGGTGGGAACGTGGTGGTGGAAGGCGCGGAAGCCATCCAGGCTCTCATAGGGCTGATAGTAAATGCCCGCGAAAAGCGCTTCGTCGGTCTGGATGCCGGGATAAGGCAGAATCGAGCAGCAAAGCAGGATGAAGAGGACGGCGCAGCTGGGTCCGCGCAGGCGGGCGAGGGTCACAGGAACTATGGTATGCCATCCTGATCTCGTTAGCTCCTGGTCACAAAACTCCCAAATTTTCCTAACTTCGCCTCGCCTCAGCACTTACCCCCCACCCTCATGTACCCAACGGGCAAAGAATTTTGTGCTCCATGTAATCCTGAAAGTTAGAAGTCATCCTCAAACGAATAGTCCGCCTGGCCGTATGAAGAGAGGAGGGAGGCCAACCCAATGGAATCAATCACTCCCGGGTTCGTTTCGTCACTTTACCTTCTGGAGCCAGACGGATCCGCCTGGGCCTTACGGGAAGTGGCTGCGGGAAGATGTGGCCTACATCATCACGCCAGAGGAGGCGGCAGCGTTCCGGTCCTTGAAGAGCGATGAGCGAATTTCGTATGCGAACGCGAAGTTTGGGGGCAAGGCACCGGGTTGGAAGACGGCGCGGCGGCGGATGTACATCGTGAAGGGGCCGCCGGATGAACTCGAGATTCACCCGTCCGAGGGGCGGGAGAATTGGCTGAACCGTTCGTCAAGGGAGATCTTCGAATTCAAGCTCTCGCTACCCTCAGTTGGGGGTAGCGAGGGGCGGAAATCGGCAAATCTGCGTGTTTTGGGTGTAAGTCCCTTCGAATCATCAACTTCTGGCGTGCTCCGAGTATAGCTAAGTTATTAATTCGGTGGGACTTATGCGTTTTGGGGTCGTATCCCTACGTTTGCGGGGGATTTAGCTTTGAGACCAGGGAGAGGCGGAACCAGGGGCGGTGGCGCTGGACGTTTCCGTCGACCAGACCCGCTTGGTAGGCTAAGCTCTGGAGTTCGTGGGCGTGGAAGGCGGCTTCCACCGAGACCGGGCCGTCGTGGAGGACGATTGGGCTCCAGCGCAGCAGCCAGGACGTGGAGGGCAGAAAGTAGTAGGCGAGGGGATGGCGCTCCAGGTCCTGAATGACTACGGCGTGACGGGCACACCGGCGCATGTTCGAGAGCAACTCGACTACCTGCGCATCGCTGAAGTGATGCAGGAAGAGCGCACAGTGGACGATGTCGAAAGACTGGTCTCGAAAGGGCAGGGCGAAGGCGTCGCCGGTAACCTTGGGGTGGGGGGCGTCGCGCAGATTGCGGGCTTTCCAATCGAGGCTGGTGACGCGGGCACTGGGGAATGCCCGGGTGACCGTGCGAGCAACGTCACCAGTGGCGGCACCGATGTCGAGCATGGTGAAGACGTCGTTCGTTGAGTAAAGGCGTCGCAGGGACTGCCGCAGCACGCGATGGCCGCCGAACCAGCGATTGATGAAGACCAGTTCGTTGAGGTTGACGCGCGCCTCATCGTCAGGCGCTTGATCGAGGCGTTCGGGGACGATGAGGCGGCCATTTCTTGCGCGAATCAAAGCTCGATAAAGCCTTCGAGATAAAAGGCGCCGTGGCCAGAGATGAGGACGCGGTCGCCCTGGGTTTCGCACCAGAGATCGCCGCCGCGGGGGGAGATCTGGCGGGCGGTGAGTTGCGTTTTGCCAAGGCGTCCAGCCCAGTAGGGGGCGAGCATGCAGTGGGCGGAGCCGGTGACGGGGTCCTCGTCGATTCCGGCGCGGGGGCCGAAGAAGCGCGAGACGAAGTCCACGGTGTCGCCGGGAGCGGTGGCGATGAGGGCGAAGTGTTCGATGGCGGCGAGGGCGCGCATATCGGGATGGAGCGCCGCGACTTCGGCCTCGGTAGCGAAGACGGCCATCTCGAAGGCGCCGGTGAAATGGGCTTGTGGTTGCGCTCCTAAGGCCTGGGCGAAGTCCGGGCGGGGCGTGGAGTTTTCGGGGAGGCGGACGGGGAAGTCGAGGGTGTAGCGGTCACCATGGCGGGTGACGGTCAACTCGCCGCTCAGCGTTTCAAAATGGAACAGGTCACGTGTCGGGTCGATCCGGTGGGCAATCGCGTAGGCGGCGGCGAGGGTGGCGTGGCCGCAGAGCGGGACCTCGACAGCGGGAGTGAACCAGCGCAAGTGCCAGCGGCCGGTTGCCAGGGGGACGAGGAAGGCTGTCTCGGCCAGGTTATTCTCAGCGGCAATAGCTTGAAGGATTGGAGTGTCGAGCCAGCGCTCGAGCGGACAGACCGCGGCGGGGTTGCCGCCAAAGAGTTTCGAGGTGAAGGCATCGATCTGGAAGATCGGAATTCGCATAGCCCAGTATAGCTACTGGAGGCGGTTGCGGTTCTTCTCGTTCAGCACCAACTCGTTGAAAATACGCAGGACTTCCTGACGGTAGACATAGGTGCGGCGCATGGCTTTACGCAGATTCTCTTCGTAGGCCTGGGTCCTCAACACCTTCTTGACGACGGCTTTGGGGATGTCGATGTCGCGCCGGATAGAGTCGACGGACTGGCCGCGGAGGAAGAGCCCATAGAAAAGGGCTGCCTCGCGCATGGGCGCTTGCGGGTCGAATTCTTCGTGGTGGGTCGCGGGCATCAGAAAGGCTTTTAAAAACCGTAGTATAAATAGCGCCGACCGATTTCGGCAAGAGGCAACTTTAGGTCCAAACGAAATCTCCTTGGCGGGCCATGCGCCGCCATGAGGAAATTATCGGTTCGACGGGGGCAGTTCGGTATATCGACGGGGTCACTTTTTCGCTTAGGTATCGTTCACTTTTGGATGACTTTGGCGCGCTGCGGATGCGGAAAGTTGTTGGAAGGCGGGGGTGGCTTTGCGCAAGCGGACCCAAGTGGCGAACAGGCCAGGCGATTCAAGCCAGACGCGCATCCACTCGATCATCTCGTTTTTGACGGCGCGGTCGACGTTGGGGGAACGGCGGGCGAGTTCGGCGTGACGCTTGGCCTCAAGGACCGGCTGAGGATCGGAAGCGGCAAGCAAGGTGCGCTCGAGTTGAACGAAGTTCTCCTGGCGGACGCCTTCGACGTCTGGGGTGAGCGGCACGCTGGAGGCGCGCAGCAGGCGGCGGAGGTAGCCTTCTGAGATGGGCGCCAGTAACTGGCGCAGACGGTTCCACTCGGCCCGGTCAACGCGGGCGAGGCCTTCGAGATATTCAGTCAGCCGCGTTTTTCTTGACGGCACGACGATAGTGCTCCACCGCTTTCTGATGTCCGGCAATGTCACTCGAGAAGTTATGCCCGCCGCTGCCATCGGCGCGGGCGACGAAGTAGAGATATTCGGTGGATTCGGGCCGCAGGGCAGCTTCGAGCGATTTGAGGCCGGGGTTGGCGATGGGCCCGGGGGGCAGTCCGGCGGTGCGATAGGTGTTGTAGGGATGTACGCGATCGAGGTCCGAGCGGTGGATCTTGCCGCGCCAGCGGCCTTCGATGAGGGCGGCGTAGGCGACGGTGGGGTCGCAATCGAGCTTCATTTTGCGTTCGATGCGGTTCCAGAAGACGCTGGCGACCACGGGGCGCTCGGCGGGGACGCCGGTCTCTTTTTCGACAAGCGACGCCATGATGACGTAGCGGAGGGTATCCGCGGAGCCACCGGCCTGCTTCCAGGCGCGGCGAAAGCTCGCCACCATTTCGCGGCAGATGGTTTTGGCCGTGGTGTGGCGGGGGAAGCGGTAGGTTGCGGGAAAGAGAAAGCCTTCGAGGGTAGGCGCGGCGGGGGCAAGGTCTTGGATAAGGGTGGGGTCAGCCGACTCGGCGACAAAACTTTGCGCGTCGATGATGCCGGCGGCGGCGAGAATGCGGGCGATGTCGTAGCGGTTGCTGCCTTCGGGAATGGTGGCTTCGAACTGGAAGGTATCGCCGCGTTTGAGGCGGTCGATGATCTCCCAGACCGTGGCGGGTTTGGTGAAGACATATTCGCCGGCCTGCAGCTTGGCTTGTTTGAGGGTACGGGCGGCAAGAAAGACGTTCTTGTCGCGGATGACGCCGGCGGCGAGCAATTGGGCGGCGATCTGGCGGGTGCCGGTGCCGCGGGGGATTTCGACGCGGGCTTCCGGGGGGGGTGTGACGGCGAGCGAAAGCTGCCAGCCGGCAAAGGCGACGCCCCCCACAAGCAACAAGATCAGGCCGGCGAGGAAGCGCTTCACTGGGCGGCCTCGGCTTCCTCATTACGGGCATAGGCGCGGGCATCGAGGTAACTTTCGAGAATCAGGACGGCGGAAAGCATGTCGACTTGGGCGGCGCGTTTGTCGATGCCCATGCCGCTTTCGCGCAGGACTTGGCCGGCGATCTTGGAAGTCCAACGTTCGTCCCAATATTCGACGGCAACGCCGGTCCATTCGGTGAGGCGCTCGCCGAAGTCGCGGGCGTGTTGGGATCCGCGGCTTTCTTTGCCGCTCATGTGGAGGGGATTGCCAAGCAAAAACAACTGGACTTCCCTTTCTTTGGTGAGTTGTTGAATAAATGCGCGATCTTCGCGGATGTTGCCGCGGGTATAGGTAGGCAGGCCCTGTGCGGTGATTCCCAACGGGTCGCTGATGGCGAAACCGATGCGTTTTTTGCCGAGGTCCAGGGCCAAAATTCGACTGTTCATCGCGACGATTCCCCACTCCGAAGGAAACTGATTACATTATAGGGTTCGCCGTGTTAGAGTCGAAACAAATCGGTGGAAATCCTCAGCCCCCTAGAAACTGTAATCCGGGAACCGAAGAGTGGCGGTGCGCGTAGCATCAGCCAGCGCATCATCGCGCTCGCGATGCTGATTGCCTTACTTTACTACGGGCAATTGTTTTTGATCACGATGATAAGTTCGGTGATCATCGCTTTCATCCTGGAGCCGGTGGTAATTCTGATCATGAAGCTGCGCGTGGGGCGCGGGTTTGCGAGTTTTTTGGCCTGCAGCATTTCGCTGCTGGGCGTTTACCTGCTGGCGCTGGCGGCGTTCACGCAGATCTCGCAACTGGTAGAAGATCTGCCGCAATACAGCATGCGGATGAACGCGCTGGTGGACCGGGTGAGTGACCGGGTGGAAAGCTTTGAGCGCTCGATCGCGCAGGTGCTGCCGCGGCGATTGCAGGATCCCGGTTCGGGGCCGGGCGCGGTGGCGAGCCCGGTGAGCCCCGGAACTGGGGCCCAGGCGTCCAATAGCGTGCGCCGCCGCCGGGTGACGGAGCCGCCGCCGGTGACGCCGGGAGTTCCAGAGGTGCGAATCTATCAACCGCGGCCGAATATCCTGGTCCTGCTGTATAGCTCGCTTTCGAGTTACTACCATTCGCTGCTGATGTTTTCGTTCGTACCCTTCCTGGTGTACTTCATGCTGAGTTGGCGGGACCATATGCGGCGGGCCTACTTAAACATGTTCCACGGCGAGAGCAAGGACGTGGCGAACCGGAGTTGGCATGCGATCGCCGGGATGGCCCGCGCCTACATGGCGGGGAACTTTCTGTTGGGCGTCGTGCTGGCGATCTTTAGTACGATTTTTTTCATCCTGGTCCAACTGCCGTATCCGTTCCTGATTGGCCCGTTGAGCGGATTTTTGAGCATCGTCCCCTACCTGGGATTGCCAATGGCGCTGCTGCCGCCGGTGCTGGCGGCGTTGCCGGTGTACAACAATTTGGGGGCGTACCTGATCATCGCCTCGACGGTGGGCTTCCTGCATCTAGTGGGCCTGAATCTGCTCTACCCCAAGATGGTGGGGAGCCGGGTGCATCTGAACCCGCTCGCGGTCACCGTGGCGTTGATGTTCTGGGGCTTGCTTTGGGGGGGCGCCGGACTGGTTTTGGCCATCCCGATCACCGCCGGAATGAAGGCCGTGTTCGACAACGTATCCGGATTTGAAGATTACGGGCGTTTGCTGGGTGATTAACAAAACTCGAAAAATCATAGGGTTAGCTATTGACGTGCTAGCCGTAATGGGTAGAATGAGTTAACGGTACTATAGAACCCTGACCTATGGGCCGATCTGTTCCTTGACGTGGAGAGCGCTCGACCGAATTGGGCGCGTTCTAAGGAGAAGAAAGATCAGGATGCACCTCCCCATCATTGCCGCGATCATTTTTTTATTTGCTTTTCCCGCCTTTGGCGCACGCTACGCGCGTCCCGCCGCAAAACCCAAAGTGGCCGTGAAGTCGTTGCGCAAGACGCCCGTCGTGAGAACGCCGCCGAAGCGGGGACGCCGGGCCAAGCCGGTTTGGTCCCAGACTTGGGCGGCGCCAACCTTTGGCGACCCGACTTTGGGCGATGACTATGCCGGCGACGATCCAATTGTGCGCCAAGCGGCGGTGGAGGCCCTGGGACAGTACAACGGCACGGTGGTGGTGGCGGACCCTTCGAATGGCCGCTTGCTGACCGTGGTGAACCAGAAGCTGGCTTATCGGGACGGCTTTACGCCTTGCTCCACCATCAAGGTGGTAGCGGCGATGGGTAGCCTGATGGAAGGCAAAGTCGATAAGGATTCGAAGCGGTACAACCTGAATTTGACGACGGCAATTGCACGGTCGAACAACCCTTACTTTGCGCAACTGGGCAATGAGCTCGGATTCGAGAAGGTGACCCACTATGCCCGGATGTTCGGGCTGGGCGAGAAGGCGGTTTATGGCCTGGACGAAGAGCATCCGGGCACCTTACCTTTAGGGATTCCACGCGAAGGCTTGGGGATGATGACCAGCTTTGGGTCTGGCATTAATTTGACGCCGTTGCAACTGGCGGGGACGCTTTCGGCGATCGCCAATGGCGGCACCTTGTATTGGCTACAATATCCGCGCACGCAGGTAGAGGTAGACACGATGCGGCCGCGGGTGAAGCGGACGATCAACCTGCAACCGGTGCTCGACGACATCAAGCCGGGGATGGCCGGGACGGTGGAGTACGGTACCGGGCGGCGGGCGTTCTATGACGCGGCAGAGCCCGTTTATGGCAAGACCGGCACTTGTACGCACTCAGACAATCAGACGCATTTGGGCTGGTTTGGGTCCTTCAACGAAGTGGATGGGCGGAAGCTGGTCGTCGTCGTGCTGCTGACTGGCGGGCGGCCGATCAACGGTCCGGTGGCTTCGGGTGTGGCGGGCGAGGTGTATAAGAACTTGTCGAAGGCGCGGTACTTCTCGCGTGCGCCACTTACGCCATTTACTCCGACGGCTGAGATGTTGAGCCGGATTCCGGGGACGGAGTAGGCTTTACTCCCAGGGGCGGAAAGTGGGGTCGGGCTCGGGAGTCGGCGGGGGAGTGGCGACCTTGACGCGGTCGAAGAGAGCGTACTTGAGCTCGTTGATGCCGAGGCCGGTGACGCTCGAGATGGTGAAAAGCTCCATGCCGTGCTTTTCGGCTTCGGCGCGCAGGCTATTGAGGCGTTCGGGGTCGCCGACGGCGTCCATTTTAGTAGCGACGACGATCATGGGCTTTTGGAGCATGTCCGCGCTGAAGGTTTCGAGCTCGGCGAGGATAGCGCGGAAGTCCGAGACGGGTTCGCGGTGACTACCTTCGGAGACGTCGACCAAATGAAGGATAATCTTCGTGCGTTCGACGTGCTTTAAGAAGCGTAGGCCCAGCCCTTTGCCCTCGTGGGCGCCTTCGATGATGCCCGGGATGTCGGCGATGACAAGGGTGCGGCTGTCGTCTTCGTTCAACCGGACGACGCCGAGGTTGGGCTCGAGCGTGGTGAAAGGGTAGTCAGCGATCTTGGGGCGGGCGGCGGAGAGGCGGGAGATGAGGGTGGACTTGCCGGCGTTGGGGAAGCCGACGAGGCCGACATCGGCGAGGAGCTTGAGTTCGAGGCGGAGGCGCTTTTCTTCGCCGGCGAAGCCTTGTTCGTGTTCGGTGGGGGCTTGGTGGGTAGGGGTGGCGCAGTGCTGGTTGCCACGGCCGCCGCGGCCGCCTTTGGCGACCAGGAATTTTTCGCCAAGGACGGAAAAGTCGTGCAGGGGTTCGCCGGTTTCGAGGTCATAGACGACGGTGCCGACGGGGACGGGCAGGACAATGCCTTTTCCTTCGCGGCCCGTGCGCTGGGAACCTTCGCCGTGGACGCCGCGTTCGGCTTTGTGTTCCGGGTTGAAGCGAAAGTGAAGGAGCGTGTTGTGGTGGGGGCTGGCGACCATGGTGATGTCGCCGCCGCGGCCGCCGTCGCCGCCGCTGGGTCCGCCCCGGGGGACAAACTTTTCGCGGCGAAACGCCATACAGCCGTTGCCGCCGTCGCCGGCCTTAATGTGGATTTTAACTTCGTCAATGAACATAAATGCAAAAAGGACCGCTGAGGGTCAGCGGCCCTTCCGAGTGAACTAAGAACGGAAAAGAAAAACTTAAACCGGGACGACAATACCGACGAACTTGCCCATGCGGCCGCGGTCGCGGAATTCGACGATACCGCTGACGCGGGCGTAGAGGGTATCGTCCTTGCCGACACCGACATTATCGCCGGCCTTGATCTTCGTACCGCGCTGCCGGACGATGATCGTGCCGCCGGAGACCATTTCGCCACCGAAACGCTTCACCCCCAGGCGCTGACCCTGAGAGTCGCGCCCGTTTCTAGAACTACCTGCACCTTTTTTACTTGCCATGGTGAAATCCCTTTATCTAGCTTGCTTAGCCAACGATGGCGTCGACCTTCACGGTGGTGAAGTTTTGGCGGTGGCCCTGCGTGCGCTTGTATTGCTTTTTGCGCTTGAATTTGAAAACGATAATTTTGTCGCCGCGGCCGCTACCCGTGATGGTGGCTGTGACCTTGGCGTCCTTCACTTCTTCGCCGGCGCGGATGCCGCCGTTGTCGCCGATGGCGAGCACGCGGCCCAACTCGATTTGGGAACCGTTGGCACCTTCGAGCGTTTCGACATTCAAAACTTGGCCGGCTTCGACGCGGAACTGCTTACCGCCGGTTTCAACTACTGCATACATAACAGAATCCTCTGATTTTCCCGGCCGTCGGCCTGGGTTTTGGGTTCGCGCCCAGAGGGCTTAACGCACTCAGAAGCAGGGCTACAGGCACACCGCTCCGCGAACCCTTTTACTATAACGCAATTTGAGCCAGGAGCGCTAGTTCTTACGCAGTACCCAGGTGGTCATGGCGCGCTGGTTCTGGACCAGGGTCGTCTTGAGGGGATCTAGCCATTCGCCGCCCCAGGCTTGGGTGTAGCGTTCGATCATGGCTTCGTTGGCCAGGTAGCGTTCGGAGCCGTCGGGTAGGAGGAAGCGATTTTGGCCGGTGGGCTCGATGCGGTCTTCGATACCGATGGAGGTGGCGAGGCGGCAGAAGAAGAGTCCACCGGGCTGGAGGACGCGCCAAGTGCCTTGCAACATGGCTTCGAAGTGCCGGTCGTCCTGGGCGAAGTGCAGCACGGCGCAACTGATGACGACGTCGGCGAAGTGGTCGGGGAAGGACATGGCCTCCAAGTTCTCTTGACGGAAGTTGTTAGGGGGCAGGGTCGGGGCCAGATGTTGGGCGAGTTGGCGGATGCCGTCAATGGCTTCGGCGTCGGAGTCGACGCCGAAGGTCTCATAGCCTTCGCGGAGCAGGTAGACCAGATTGCGTCCGCCGCCACAGCCGGCGTCGAAGATGCGCATGCCGGGCGCAATGCGGCCGCGGAGGAGTTGATCGAAGAGGTAGATGTCGAGGGGACCGAAGTGTTCCGGCAGGGAGCGCATGTTGGAGGGGAAGGAATGGCTGGGAGACAGGGATTCGAACCCCGATAAGCAGAGTCAGAGTCTGCTGTCCTACCGTTGAACGATCTCCCAGCACAGGAGAGACAACTTCAGTTTACTCAAAGTCGGGGGCTATGGGAAGAGGCGGTCGCGGAGGAGGTCGAGGAAGAGGCACAGGACGGCGAGGTTGAGGCAGAGATGGCCGGTGACCCAGCGTGGGTTCTCCCAGCGCTGGAGGCGCGCGCTGCGCCAGACGGCCTGGGGCACGCCGTCCATAATGGCGTAGCCGATGGCGAGCAGGATCCAGCCGAGGGCGAAGCCCCAGCGGGGTACGGCCAAGGCGACCAGGAAATTGGCCGCGTACAAACAACTCACCAGGCGGTAGGTGCTCATCCATCTTGAGCGTAATCGCGGATTTGGCCAGTAGATATGGCCGTTGGATCTGGTACGGGGTGGGGTTCGGTACTGTAGCGGTAAGCTGGAAGGATGAAGTACGCGATTCCCCTGCTGCTGGCGACCGTTGGCCTGTTGGCTCAGGATGCCGACCCCGCCCGGGCGCTGATCAACTCGGACTTTGTCGCGGCGGTCGACGCCTTTGGCACGCGGCCGGCGCAGACCAACCTGAGCGTGGTGTACCTGGACACGACGAAGGATGACCAGTTTATTGACTTGGCTACGTTGCGCGCGGACACGACGTTCATCATCCGCGGCGTGACGCCCGCCACGGCACCGCCCGAGGTCTACGCCAAGGCGCTGGCCAGGGCGCTCACCGACAAGTACCCGCAGATTGCCGGGCTTACGGTGAGCATGTTCCTCAGCTTCAACACGCAGGGCACGCCGCAATTTACGACTACCTTAACCCGCTTGGCGCCCGCGCTTTCCAGTAGCGTGAAGAAGGCCGTTGCCGAGCGATTGTCCGCGCACGGGGATAATGCCCAAAGCCGCATAGTACGATAGGAACTTAGACCTGCTCATGGGGATTCGCCTTTACAATAGCCTCACCCTCCAAGTGGAGGAGTTCACTCCGTCCGAAAACAACACGGTGCGCATGTATACTTGCGGCCCTACCGTGTACAGTTACGCGCACATCGGTAACCTGAGGACGTTTACTTTCAATGACATCCTGCGTCGTTGGCTGCGGGCGCGCGATTTTGTACTGCACGACGTGATGAACATCACGGACGTGGAAGACAAGATCATCCGCAACTCGATGGCTAAAGGTGTGCCCATGGGCGAGTACACCACGCAGTACGAGAAGGGCTTTATTGAGGATTGCGCCAAGATGCGCTACGTTCCGCCGTGGCGAATGGTGCGCGCGACCGAGCATATCCCCGAGATGGTGGCGATGATCGAGACGCTGACCGAGAAGGGCTTTACCTACGAGACCGATGGCAGCGTTTATTACCGCATCGGCAAGTTTCCGGAATATGGCAAGCTGTCGCACAACGACTTTGGCGGTATCCGGGCCGGAGCCCGCGTGGATGTCGATGAATACGACAAGGACGATGCGCGGGACTTTGTGCTGTGGAAGAGTCGCAAAGAGAATGAGCCGTATTGGGATGCGCCGTTTGGCAAGGGTCGACCGGGTTGGCACATTGAATGCTCCGCGATGGCGACCAAGTATTTGGGTGATACGCTCGATATCCACGCCGGCGGCATTGACTTACTTTTCCCGCACCACGAAAACGAAATTGCGCAGTCGGAAGGCTGCAGCGGGAAGCCGTTTGCGCGCTTCTGGCTGCATTGCGAGCACCTGCTGGTAGACCACTCGAAGATGTCGAAGTCGGTCGGCAATATTTATACTTTGCGCGAACTGATCGAGATGGGCTATGCGCCGGAGACGGTGCGTTACTTATTGGCTTCGGTGCCCTATCGCAAGAAGCTGAATTTCTCGCTGGATGGCTTGAAGGCGGCGGCGACGGCGATTGAGCGCTTACGGAACTATGGCCTGCGCCTTGAAACCGATAAGTATCCGGAGGGCGTCCGCCTGGCACTCGAAGCGCGGGCGGAGAAGGCGCTCGCCGACTTCGACGCCGGCATGGACGACGACCTGAATACCGCCGAGGCCTTGGCCGCGACTTACGAATTTGTCCGCGAGACGAATTCGGCGATGGATGCGGGCGAGTTCCTCGCCGGCAACGTGGCGAGCGCGCGGCGGGTGCTCGCACGCTTTGAAGAAGTGTTTGAAGTGCTGAAGCCGACGGTGGCCGAAGGCGGCGTGAGCGACGAGGCTATCGATGCGTTGGTGGCGGAGCGTTCGCAAGCGAAGAAGGACAAGAATTTTTCGCGTTCGGATGAGATTCGCGCCGAGTTATTGGCACTGGGCGTGGTGCTGGAAGATACAAAAGACGGCGCGCGCTGGAAGAGAAAATCGTGAACATTCATACTACAGCGGTCCACGCGGGGGACCGCAAACGGGCCGGGCAGGGCAGCGAGAAGCGGAAAGATTATATTCCTTCGACGACGCCAATTCATTTGGCGTCGACTTACTTTTATGACCGGTCCGAGACGATCGACAAGATCTTTGCCCATGAGGAGCATGGTTACTCCTATGGGCGTTATGACAATCCGACGGTGGCGGCGCTGGAAGAAGTAGTGAACGCGCTCGAAGGCGGGCACGGGACGATTGCGTGCGCTTCAGGAATGGCCGCGTTGCACCTGGCGCTGCATGCCGTGCTGCTGGACCGGCCGAAGCGCATCCTTTGCGCGAGCCAACTGTACGGCGCGACGATCAACATGTTGACCAAGGTGATGGAGCCGTTTGGCACCGAGACTACCTTCGTCGATATCTGCGATTTGGCGGCCGTTGAACAGGGGTTGGCCGAGGTGAAGCCGGGCGTGCTGCTGATGGAGACGGTGTCGAACCCCACGTTGCGGGTGGCGGATCTGAATGCCCTGGGGCGTTTGTGCCGGGCCGCGAATTGCGTGTTGATGGTGGACAATACGTTCGCCTCGCCGATGCTGGTGCGGCCCTTGGAACACGGGGCGCACATGGTGGTGCATTCGGGGACGAAGTATCTGGCTGGGCATGGCGACGTAATGGCGGGCCTGGTGACCTACGACGCCGAGCATGAACCGCTGGTGCGGCAGTTGTCTCGGACCTATGGGCCGGTGATTGGTCCTTTTGAGGCCTATCTCACGATGCGCGGCATCAAGACTTTCCCATTGCGCATGGAGCGGCAGTGTCAGAACGCGGCGAAGCTAGCCGCTTGGCTGCGGCAGGATGAGCGGGTGGAGCGGGTGATTTACCTGGACGATCCGGAGCATCCGGACCGGGCCGTGATCGATCGTCTTTTCCCGGCCGGGATGTTTGGGGCGATGGTGAGCTTTGCGATTCGCGGGGCGGAGAAGGCCGACGTCTTCCGGTTTATGGATGCCTTGCAGATGGCGGTTCCCGGCACTTCGCTGGGCGACGTCCATACGCTGTGCCTGTATCCGACGGCGGCGTCGCATCGCGACGTGCCACCCAAGCAGCGCGCGCGGCTGGGGATTACGGACAATTTGGTGCGGTTTTCGTTAGGTATTGAAGGCGTGGAGGATATCATCGGCGACATATCCCAGGCTCTAGGCTGACCGGCATTCGGCTGACTGGCACTTGCCGTTCGCGCGCGAATCGCGATAATAGAGCATTGATGATGCGCTGGGTTACATTGAGTGTCGTGACGGCTGTCGCCATGCTTGCTCAGCCTACTTTGATCCTCAAAAATGGCCGCGTCTGGACGGGTGTGCCGCGGAAACCGTGGGCCGAAGCGGTGGCGATCACCGGTCAGACGATCACGGCGGTGGGCGGCCCCGAGGTGGCGAAACTGGCGGGGCCGAAGACGAGGGTGATCGACCTGGGTGGCAAGTTCGCCATGCCGGGCTTCAACGATGCGCACGTGCATTTTCTGGGTGGCGCCCGCGGCTTGCGCGAGGTGGACCTGACGGGCGTCTGCACGCTTGAAGAGATGCAGAAGCGCATTCGGGAGTATGCCGAACGCCATCCGCAGCTCGAGTGGATTACGGGCTCCGGCTGGGAGTATGGCTGTTTTCCGGCCGATCGGCTGGCGCACAAGGAAGATCTCGATGCCGCGGTGAAGGACCGCCCGGCATTGATCCGCGCCTACGACGGCCACTCGGCGTGGGCCAATTCGCGGGCGTTGCGGATTGGCGAGGTGGGCCGTGCGGCGTTCACCGGATTTGGCGAAGTGGAGCGCAACGCGCTGACCGGCGAACCGACGGGCTATCTAAAGGAATCGGCTATGGGCCTAGTGTCGCGCCATGTGCCGAAGCCGACGCGCGAGACGAATTTGCAGGCCTTAGCCGAGGGCTATCGGCTGGCGGCATCGTTGGGCATCACCTCGCTGCAAAACGCAAGCGGCGACGCGGAGACCTTGGCTCTTTACGCGGAAATGCGCCGCCAGGGTAGGCAGACGGCCCGCGTCGCCTTTGCCTTGACGGCAGCCCAGAAGGACGCGCCGCTGAATGATTTTGCCGCGCTGAAGCGCCAATATGCCGACGAAATGCTGCGCGTGGTGGGCATCAAGCTGATGCTCGACGGCGTGATTGAGAGCCACACCGCAGCCATGATCGAGCCCTATGCGGACCAGCCGGGCACGAGTGGCGAGCCGAACTGGACGGCCGAGGACTTTAACGAAATGTGCGTTCGGGCCGATCGGCTGGGCTTGCAGATTTACACGCATGCTATTGGTGACCGGGCGGTCCGCATGGCGCTCGATGGCTATGAGCAGGCCAGAAAGCGCAATGGCTTGCGCTTTCACCAGACCCATCAGGACCGCCGCTTCCGCATCGAGCACATTGAGGTGATCCATCCGGCCGACATTCCGCGCTTTGTCGCGAACGGCGTGTTGGCGGTGATGCAGCCGATCCACGCCGACCCGGGTACGGTGGAGGTGTGGAGCAAAGCCGTCGGCCTGAAGCGCTTGCCGCTGGCCTTCGCTTGGCGGACGCTTGAGCGGGCTGGGGCGCGGGTGACGTTTGGTTCGGACTGGCCGGCGAGTATCAGCTTTGATCCGATTCGCGGGATTCATAACGCGGTGAACCGGCGCACGATCGACGGCAAGCCGGAGAGCGGTTGGATCCCCACCGAGCGCGTCTCGCTGGAGATGGCGCTGCGGGCCTATACGCAGGCCGGTGCGTTGGCGAGTTTTGAGGAGAGGCGCAAAGGTCGCATTACGGTGGGTATGTTGGGGGATATGGTGGTGCTGTCTCAGGATCCGTTTAAGGTCGATCCGATGAAGTTATACGAGACGCGGGTCGTGACTACAGTCTTCGACGGGCGCGTGGTGTTTCAGCGGTAAGTAAATGAATTCGCGCATCGCCTCCATGGACCAATTCCGCGGCTACACCGTCGCGGGTATGTTTTTGGTGAATTTTATCGGCGGTTTTGCGTCGGTGCATCCGGTATTCGCGCACCACAACAATTACTGTAGTTACGCGGATACCATCATGCCGCAGTTCTTTTTTGCCGTGGGTTTTGCCTTGCGCTTAGTGTTACTCCGCAATATCGTCTCGCTGGGGGCTTCCATGGCTTACCGGAAGGCGATTGGGCGCTCCTTTGCCTTGTTGTTACTCGGGATTGTGGTCTATCAACTAGATGGAAGCTATGCGCATTGGGCCGATCTTACCTGGGAGCGCTTCCTCGAAAATAGCTTTTGGCGATCGTCCTTTCAGGCTTTAGTGCACATTGCGGTGACGAGCCTTTGGATTTTACCCGTGGCGGCGGGCAGTGTGCGGGCGCGAGTACTGTGGGGCGTGGGCAGCGGGCTGTTGCACTTAGTGCTGTCGCAATGGTTTTGGTACGATTTATTGCAGCAACAGCGCGTAATCGACGGTGGGCCGCTGGGTTTTCTCACCTGGAGCTTGCCGACTCTTGCCGGTACGCTAGCTTACGATTTTGTGGCGCGCCCGGGTAGGCTGCTACGCTGGGGCGGGGCATTGATGGCAGCGGGCTACGGGCTCTCTTCGATCCACGGCTGGGCCCCGCCGCCGTTCTGGCCGCCGGTGACGCATTCTGACATGTGGACGATGAGTCAACGGGCGGGGAGTTTGTCCTATCAGATGTTCGCGACGGGCTTTTCGCTGGCGATTTATGCCGGATTTATCTGGCTGGTGGATCGTCGGAGTTGGCGGTGGGGGTTATTTGAGACTTTGGGCCAGAATGCGCTGGCGGGTTATCTGATTCACTCGATGGTCGCCGATGCGGTGAAGCCTTTTGCGCCGAAGGACTCGCCTTTATGGTGGGCGATGGCCATGTTCGGGCTCTATTTTCTGGTGACTTATCGGATGGTGCGTTTTTTGAATGAGCACCGGCTGTATCTGCGGCTGTAGGTGCCGAATCGGGCTGGGCATTTTGTCGCACCGCCGACCGGCGTCAACTGGGTCGTGCGCGTCGTGGTTCCCGATGAAAAACCAAATTAACGAATCAGTTCGTCCAAATGAGTGCACGAGTATGAGTGCATGTCGGAAACTTGTTCAGCCGGCTACTCGGCTTCGGTTATCAAGCGTCGCAGCATCGTTCGCCCTTGGTCAATACTCGCGCCACTGAGCAACGCGAGATCTCCCTGGAACTTCCCGCTGCGTCATCTCAGCCGGGTAGGCTCTCCAGGTCAGCCAAGTCTTTCGCGCGACCGCTGGCTGCCTTATTCTGCCGCAGCCGAATCAAGCTGATAACCGGCACGATGAGGTCTTCAATCTCAATTTTCACTTTTTCGGCATAGCAAACGTCAAACTCTGTCCCCGAAATCGAGGTTAGAATTTCGATCCGGATGGGAGGCACGCCCAGGCGCACCACGCTGTCGGGAGTTAGAAACAAATCTGGTGTCAGGTCGGGCGGCGCAAATCCGAACTCCCGGAGGGCCCGATCGATGCACGGCTTATCTTAACCCACACGTCGATATCGTTAGTGGCTCGAACGTGCCCATGAACCCCAACCGCATAGCCACCAATCAACAGGTATTCAACGCCGTTGGAGTTGAGCAACTTCAAAAACTCTTTGAAGTCTCGCGGTAGCGATCGACTCGCCATAGAAGGTCCTTCTCAGCAATTCGAGCGCCTGCAACCGCTCGGTCACCGGGCGGGTAAGCCAATAGGCAACCTGATCGTCGGGGTCACTCAATTTGGCGACCGAGAACTGCGTGCGGTCGAGCCGGAATTGCTGCATGCCTCCAGTCTACTGGACCATGTGCCTTCGCCTGCTTCATCGCTTCCATTTTCGTGTCAATCGTCCGCGGAGCGGCGCAGGGGTTCGTTGCCGCGCCTAAATACGCCAGCGCCACAAGTTGGCGCCGACCGTAAATCCCGCGCCTACCGTGGCAAAAAGGACTAAGTCGCCGCTTCTTAGCCGGCCGGCGCTGATGGCGTCGCGCGTGGCGAGGGGGATGGTGGCGGCGGTGGTGTTGCCGTAGTCGGCGATGTTGACGACTACTTGGTCGTCACGCAGGCCGAGCCTCTCGGCGGCGGCGGCGATGATTCGTAGGTTGGCTTGATGGGGCACCATCAGCTTCACGTCGGCGGCCGAGTAACCATGGCGTTCGAGTAAGTCGCGGCAAACTTCGTACATCTTACGGACGGCGAATTTGAAGACCGCTTGGCCATCCTGATGGACGTAGTGTTCGCGCGCGTCGATGGTGGCATGGCTCGAGGGACGACGACTGCCCCCGGCAGGCATTTTGAGGGCATCTCCGCCCGAGCCGTCGATTTCGTTCAAGAAGCCGATGAAACCTTCTTCCTCGTCGGTGGCGGGCTCAATCAGCATCGCGCCGGCGCCATCGCCGAAGAGGACGCAGGTGGCGCGGTCCTGATAGTCGATGATGCGCGACATGGTGTCGGCGCCGATGACGAGCACTTTCTTATGCGTGCCGCCCATCACCAGATGGGCTCCAGTGGTGAGCCCGTAGACGAAGCCGGAACAGGCAGCCGAAAGATCGAAGCCCCAGGCGCCTTTGGCTCCCAGGCGATGCTGCACCAGGCAGGCCGTGGAGGGGAAAAACATGTCGGGCGTGACGGTGCAGACGATGATGGTTTCAATTTCGGTCGCGTCGATGCCGCGGGCGGCGAGCGCGAGCTTGGCGGCTTCGACGGCCATGTCGGAGGTGGCGATGTCGGGGCCGGCGATGTGGCGCTTCCGGATGCCGGTACGCGCCATGATCCATTCGTCGGTGGTGTCCACCATCTTTTCCAGGTCCTGGTTGGTCAACAGGCCCGGCGGCGTCCAACAGCCGAGCGCCGTGATCTTTGCTCTGGGCAAATGCTTCTCCTCATTACTGCGTACGTGGCAATCTACCAATTTCACATCCATTGGTAACCCTCCATGGTACTCTCACCAAAAGATGCAAGTCGAGAGCAGTTTGCTCCCTGTGCCTATGAGTACGGAAATTGCGGAAACGAGGGCGCAGCGGATTTTCACCCAGTTGAAGCCGCGCACCGAGTCCCCGCTGTTTCGGGTGGAGTTTCGCGCTTTCACCACCTTGAGCAGCCGGATCCGTTTGCGTGAAGGCCAAATCATTGTCCGGATCAGCCACTTGCTGCGTAACGCGCCGAAGGCGGTGATCGAGTCCTTGCTGTGGATTCTGCTGGCCAAGCTTTACCGCAAGCCCATCCCCGCCGATGCCCAGCGCTGCTACCGCGAGTTTGTGGGCCGGGAGGAACTGCGGCAGGATCTGGGGCAATTGCGCCAGACGCACGGCAAGAAGCAGTTGGAGCCCGCAGCGGGCGCGCATTACGACCTGGATGAAGTGTTCGACACGGTGAATGGGGAGCACTTTGGCGGATTGATCGCCCGGCCGCAATTGGGTTGGAGCCGCCAGCGGGCGCGCACTCTGTTGGGCCAGTATGACCCGCATCACCATCTGATCGTGCTGAGCCGCTTGCTCGATAGCCCGCGGGTGCCGCGCCTGGTGGTCGACTTTGTGATGTACCACGAGATGCTGCACATTCAGATTCCGGTGATTGAGCGCGGTACGCGGCGCAGCATCCACCCGCCGGCTTTCCGGGTGGCGGAGCGGCGCTTTCCGGAGTATGCCGAAGCCAAGGCGTTTCTCAAACGATTGCATGCCGTGCTGCGGTAAAAGGTCGCGCGGCGCGTGAGTTCTTGCGACAATAAGGCCTGATGATTGTTTCGACTGGCCTCTATTACGCCGCGTTTCTGATCGGTGGGGGCTTACTGCTTGGCTTTTTCACCCGCCCCTGGGCCGCGGTTCCTTTTGGAATTTTGGCTTTGTTTTGCCTATGGTTTTTCCGCGATCCCGAACGGACGGCACCTACGGAACCGGGCTTGGCCGTATCTCCGGCGGACGGCAAAGTGGTGCTGATTCGGCCGGAAGCCGATGGCCGCACGCGGATGGCCATCTTCCTGAACGTCTTTGACGTGCATGTGAACCGGTCTCCCATTGCTGGGCGCGTCACGTCGGTGAAGTATAAGCCCGGCAAGTTTCTGGTCGCCAGCGAAGTGGCGGCGTCGGTGGAGAATGAGCAGAATACGCTGGTGGTAGAGGGCGAGGGCACGCGCCTCGAGTTCAGCCAGATCGCCGGCCTGATCGCCCGCCGCATCGTTTGCGACAAGAAGCCTGGCGACACTTTGCAGCGGGGCGAGCGCATTGGCTTGATCAAGTTTGGCTCGCGCGTCGATTTGCTATTTGGGCCGGAATGGAAGTTGGCCGTGCAGGTAGGTGAGCGCGTGACGGCTGGCGAGAGTGTGCTGGCGAAGAAAAAGTAATGGCTGCCGAACCCAAATCTCCGGAGCGCCGCCCGCGTAAAGCGGCCTACGCGCTGCCGACGCTGTTTACCTCGGCGAACCTGTTCATGGGCTTCTTGTCGATTATGAAAGCCTTTGAAGGTGCGCGGTTTGCGGCGTTGCCGGGTAACTTGGAACAGCCGAATCCTTACTTTGACTTGTCGGCTTTGCTGATCGGGATCGCGGTGGTGTGCGATGGACTCGATGGCCGCATCGCACGGATGAC
>Ga0105049_10002841_pt1 | contig 20484 bp, 19 predicted proteins | sample MAT06_FD_78087 | JGI IMG/M metagenome (GOLD analysis project Ga0105049, IMG submission 78087) | Freshwater microbial communities from Lake Fryxell liftoff mats and glacier meltwater in Antarctica - MAT-06 | ecosystem: Environmental > Aquatic > Freshwater > Ice > Liftoff microbial mat | place...
AGAAGTTGGAGCGGGAGTTGGAACTTATGGAACTGGTGTGGGTGACGAGCAAAGAGCACGGCTCGATCGACACGTTTTTGCCGGATGTATCGAGGCCGGACACGGCCCTGGTGATTTTGGCGATCCGGTGGGCGAGCCATTCATTTGAAGAAGTGAAGGCGACGTGCGACAGCCTTGGAAAACCGTTTGTGCGATTGCCTGCGGGGTATGGCGTGAATCGCGTGGCGTTTGAGGTTGTTCGGCAGCAGGGGCTGAATCTGGGGGACAGCCCGTCGTTGTGACGTTCACGAAACAAGGGAAGCGTCAGGCAACGACGGGGCGGGTGAGCACGCCGTGGACGTTGTAGTTTTCGGCCGTCACTGCCGAGGCGAGGTCACCAAAGCCCGACATCTCGGTCGCGACCAAGAAACCGATGTAGACGGCGCAGGGGCGTGCGGGCGCGGATGCGATGAGCGAGGCGAGGCCCGAGCGAACCTTGTCGGTGGGCGGCGTGGCGTCGCCGGTGATCATGCCGTCTTCGTGAGCGACACCGACGGCGTCACAGAGTTGACGCAACAGGGGCCGGTGGTGGAGGAGGAGCCAATCGCGGATGGCGAACTCGCGGAAACGGGCGAACCCGGGTGTATCGATGACCTTGACGGCGAACCCGCGTTGCTGCTTGACAGGGTAGCGGCGGAAGGCTTTGGACTGGACGTTGTTGGCGGCGGCGACGGCATCGAAGAACTCTTCGTAGGAGCCAGCGGTTTCGGGGTTGGCGAGGGCGACGGGGGCGGAGCGGAGCACGGACTCCAGCATTTCGCGGTGTTCATCGGGCGTGCAGGCGGACCAGAGGGAGTCGATGGTGGGTGGGAGGGCGGTGGCGCTCATTGGGTGTTCGTGTCTGTGGGCATCCCGCATCGCCGGGTAGGTGCTGTGGGATTGTGGAATGCGGGGCTTCAAGAGGTTGGGGCGGATCGTACCGCGCGATCGGCATCACGGGCCCAAGGCGGCGACTTTCAGGGCGGCGTTGATGAATGCCAGGTGCGAATAGGCCTGTGGGAGGTTGCCGAGTGCCATGCCGCGGCGGGGGTCGAATTCTTCGCAAAACGTTCCGGTGGGCCCGGCGAGGCGGCTGAAATCGTGGAGGAGTGCGCGGGCGGCGGGGGCATCACCGATCGCCGCGAGGGCCTCGATGAGCCAGCCGGTACAGATATTGAAGGCACCCTCGATGCCTTCCATGCCATCATCGAGGCTGTAGCGGTAGACGCCGGCTCCGCGGCGGAGGCCTTGTTCGACGGCCCGGACCGTTGAGACGTAGCGGGGGTCGCTTGGCTCAATGAAACCGATCAAACCGAGCAAGAGGGCCGCGGCGTCCAAATCGGTGGATTCGTAGTGCATGACGAACGCGCTGAGCTGCTGGCTGAAACCCCTTGCGAAGACCTCGTCGCGGATGGCCGATGCGGTTTCGAGCCAGCGGGTTTCTGGTCGGTCGAAGAGGTGTTCGTGGACTGCGGAGGCCGAAACGAGCGTGAGCCAGCACATGGCTTTGGAATGAACGTGGTGGGCTCGGGCGCTGCGGAACTCCCAGATGCCGTGGTCGGGTTCACGCCATCGTGCTTCGACGGCGGCGGCCATGGACTTGACGAGTCGCCAGTGGTCGGGCGAGATCGGGTTGCCCGCTCTGGCGAGTTCGCAGACGAGGTGGGCGACGGGGCCGAAAACATCGAGTTGCGTCTGGGCGTTGGCGGCATTGCCGATGCGGACGGGGGTGCTGGACCCGAACCCGGGGAGTTCGGCGATGCCCGCCTCGGGCGAGAGATCGGTCGCGGAGACGGTGTAGATGGGACGGAAACGCTCCGGAGAATCGAGGCGCTCGACGATGCCGCCGAGGTAGTCGAGGAGTCGCATGGCGGTGCCTGCGTTTCCGAGGCGGAGCAGGGCGAGCGCCGCAAGGCAGGCGTCGCGCGGCCAGCAGTAGCGGTAGTCCCAGTTGCGTGAGCACCCGAGTGCTTCGGGGAGGCTGGTGGTTCCGGCCGCGAGGATGGCGCCGGTCGGGCCGAAGATCAGACTTTTGAGGGCGAGGGCGGAGCGGAGCGTGAGGGCCCGGTGGACATCGGGAGGACGCAGGCTGGAAGCCCACGCCGACCAGAACTTGCCAGTCGCGGCTCGTCTGGTTTGCTCGGACAGGACCGCGGGTCGGAGGCTGGAGGTGCCGAGTCGGAGTTCGAGCACGACGGAACCGGATTCGAGGCGGGCGCGGGCGGTTTGGTGGCCTCCTGCGGCGGCCTCGATGCTCCACTCGACGCCGGGGGCGTAGAGCGTCACCGGGTCGGGCGCCCCATCGAGCTCCAGACCGCCGTGGCGGGCGTTGATGCGCGTGACCGAACGGCCGAAATCCATGCGGGGCGCGAAGACGATATCGGTGGGGCGCTGGCACTCGATGACACGCAGAAAATCGGAGCGGCCCGCGCGTTGGAAGGCGCGGCCGCCGCTGGTATCGAAGTAGTCGCGGACGATGAGCCCGGGCCATGTGGTGACGAGCACCAGCGAATCGCCTTCCCAATGCTGGGTGGGGGCGGCGAGTGATTCGGGCGGAGCAGCGGAGGCATCAGAGCGTGAGGGATCGAGTGAGGGGTCGGGCGCGGGGCGGACGGTGAAATGGCCGTGCTGATCGGAACCCAGGAGCGAGGAAAACAATGAGGAGGACTCGGGGCGTGGCGCTGCAAGCCAACGGACGGAAGCGGCGGCGTCGATGACCGAGACGGCCCGTTGATCTGACAGAAACGAATGGGCTTGGAGGGCCGGTTGAGGTTGGGAGTCATCGTGGGAGGCGCGGAGGTCGGCGAGCCGCGTGAGCAAGGGAGCGACCTCGGCACGATCGGAAAGGGTGAGCGTAACGATGCTGCCGCCGGGGCCGATGCGAACGGAAACATCGCCGGGTGTGAGGGAGGAGAACGCGTCGTCATCGGTGACGTCGTCGCCGATGTAGAGGACCGCGGTGGCGCCGGTGCGGCGTCGAAGGACGCGGAGCGCATCGCCCTTGGTGGTTCGGCCTACGGAGATTTCGACGACGTGCTCGCCTGGCCGGACGCGGAGCGCAGGGAAATCGGCCGCGACGCTGGCGGCGCGGGCTTCGGTCTCGGCCCGTGATTGGGGCGGCATGGCCCTGGTGTGCAGGGCGATGGCGGCGGGCTTTCGTTCGAGGAGGGCACCGGTTTGCTGGGCGAGGGATTCGAGCCGTGCCGTCACGGCCTGCAGTTGTGCGTGGGAGTCGGCGGCGGGGGTCGGGAGCGTTTCAAAGGGGGTCCAGCGGGAGAAGGGCCTGGGCCCTGCGTATGACTCGCCGTGGGAGCCGGAGACCAAGAAATCATGGTCTTCGCCGAGTCGGGCGGAAAGATCTGACAGGCCCCTCCCCGAGACCACGGCGACTTCGGTCGCTGCACAGAGTGTCAGCCGTTCAAGGGCCCGAAGGCACGCGGCGTCGGGCGTCGCTGCATCGGGCGTCGGGACGAGATCGGCGATGGTTCCATCGAAGTCGGTGGCGACGAGCAGGACGCGCGCAGCGGCGAGTGTGAGAAGGGGGTCGGCGTCGATGCTGCCCGGAGGTGGGTTCATCCTTCTAGGGCCTTGATGAAGTCGGCGGACCAGTCGAAGACATCGTGCCGCTTCACGTTTGAACGCAGCATGGCCATGCGGGTTCGGGCGTCGGATTTTTTGATGGACATGGCCTCGCGGAGGACCTCCGTAAAGCCGTCGATATCGCGCGGGTTGACGAGCAAGGCTCTGCGGAGTTCTCTCGCGGCCCCGGCGAACTCGGAGAGGATGAGCACCCCGCCGTGATCGGTGCGGGCGGCGACGAACTCTTTGGCCACGAGGTTCATGCCGTCTTTGAGCGGGGTCACGACCATGACATCGGCGGCTTTGTAGTAGGCGACGAGTTCATTGAGGGGCAAGGAGCGGCGGAAGTAGTGAACGGCGACGCGGCCGGGACGGCTGTAGTCGCCGTTGATGCGGGCCACGCCCTGCTCGATTCGGGTTCGGATCTCCGCGTAGTCGGGTTCGCTCTCTCTTGAGGGGACCGCGATCTGGATGAGGACGCAGTCATCGACGCTCGCACCGCCGGTTTTCAGGAGTCGCTCGAAGGCCCGGAGGCGGTCGTCGATGCCTTTGGTGTAGTCGATACGGTCCACGCTGAGGAAGACGGTGCGCTTAGGGCCGATGCTCCGGCGGATGGCCGCGGCGGCGGCGTTGACGGCGGGCGTGTCGGCGAGGGCGGCGATGGTGCCGGTGTCAATCGAGATAGGGAAAGTGCGCACGGCGACTTCGCGGCCGCCGAAACTGAGAAGGGTGTCGGTCCCCTCTGCATCGGCGAAGCGCCGGGCGACCCTTGCGAAGTTGTGTGCGCTGGTGGTGGTCTGAAAGCCGACCACGTCGGCGCCGAGCAGCCCCTCGACGATTTCGCTTCGCCAAGGCAGCCAACTGAAGAGTTCGGGGGGCGGGAAAGGGATGTGCAGGAAGAACCCGATGCGGACGTCCGGGCGGAGGCGGCGGAGCATGGCCGGGACAAGTTGAAGGTGATAGTCGTGGACCCAGACGAGGTCACCCTTGCGGGCGCTGCGGGCGGCGGCGGCGGCGAAGCGTTGATTGACTTCGACGTAGGGCTCCCACCATTCTCGATGGAACTCGGGAGTTCGGATGGCGTCGTGGTAGAGCGGCCAGAGCGTGCGGTTGGAAAATCCGTTATAGAACCCGGTGATCTCGGGTTGTGAGAGCGGGAGCGGTCGAACGCTGAGACCGTCGGAGACGAACGGCCTTGGGGCACGCCCCGCCGCGCCGTCCCATCCGATCCACTCTCCGGGGTGGCGTTGCAGCGTGGGGGTGAGCGCGGAGACCAAGCCCCCGGAGCTGGGCACCCACTTGGAGTCGACGCGGCTGAACGGCAAGCGGTTCGTGAGGACGAACAGGCGACGGGCACGGTGTTGACGTTTGGCGGGCATGCGCTAGGCCCACGGTACGCCCGTCGGTTGGTCGGTGTTCGTGCTGGGCTGCAAGGTTCCGCTTATCGCAACACTTCATCCATCAGTTTCTTGTCGGCGGGCGTCTAGCCTTCGACCGGGATTTCTTCGAGCATGTTGTCGATGATGTCGTCGCTGGTGATCTGATCGGCCTCGGCGGTGAAGTTCGGCATGATGCGGTGGCGGAGGACCGGCTTTGCGATCGACTTGACGTGTTCCGGCGTGACGTGGGTGCTGCCACTGATGATGGCGGCGGCCTTGGCCGCGAGCACGAGAAATTCGCTGGCCCGCGGCCCTGCGCCCCAGCCGACATAGGCCTTCACTTTGGTGGGTCGCACCAAGCCGAGGTCCATCGGGTCTTTGACGCGCGTGGCCCGTACCAACCGCAGGGCGTAGGCGATGACGTGGTCGGCCACGGGCACTTGGCGCACGGCGTCTTGGACGCGGCGGATGCCGACATCATCGAGGCAGGGGGAGACGACCTCGCTGCCGCGGGTGCTGCTGCGGCGGACGATTTCCATTTCCTCGGACATCGAGGGGTAGCGGATTTGGATCTGGAACATGAAGCGGTCGAGTTGGGCTTCGGGAAGGGGGTAGGTGCCTTCCTGCTCGATGGGGTTCTGGGTAGCGAGGACGAAGAAGGGTTGCGGCAGTTCGTGGCGGGTCCCGCCGACGGTGACTTGGCGTTCCTGCATGGCCTCGAGGAGCGCGGCCTGGGTCTTTGGGGGTGTTCGGTTGATCTCGTCGGCAAGAATCACGTTGGCGAAGATGGGCCCGCGGACGAACTTGAGGACGCGCTGGCCCGAGGCCTTGTCTTCCTGAATCACCTCGGTTCCCGTGATGTCGCTGGGCATGAGGTCCGGGGTGAACTGGATGCGTGAGAAGTTGAGCGACAACCCGCGGGCGATGGTGGAGATGAGGAGGGTTTTGGCGAGGCCGGGCACGCCGACCACCACGGCGTGGCCGCGGCAGAAGATGGACATGAGCATCTGGTCGACCACTTCGTCTTGGCCGACAATCACCTTGCGGATTTCATCTTTGAGGCGGCGGAAGGTTGTCTGGACATCGCGGATGGTCTCGAGGCCGATCGTTTCGCTCATGTTTTGCTCGTGTTCTGCTGACGGGAGGCGTTGTCGTGGACGCTCATTCAACCACGGTCGCGGGGTCTTGTCCGTTTTCCATCGCGATGACCTTTCGGATGCGGCGGGCGTGCCGGCCGCCCTCGAAGGCAGATGCGAGCCAGACCTCGACGATCTTCTCGATCAATCGTTGACCCAGGAGATCGGCGGAGAGGCAAAGGACGTTGGCGTCGTTGTGGCTGCGCGAGAGTTGGGCGGTGAGTTCATCGTGCACGACTGCCGCGCGGATGCCCTTGACCTTGTTGGCGGCGATGGCCATGCCGATGCCGGTGCCGCAGACCAGGATGCCGACGTCGGCCTGTTTGGAAGCGACGATCCGACCGACGTCATAGGCCCGTTCGGGATAGTCGCACGCAGCGCCGGAGCAATCGCCGACAACGGTTGCTTCGTGCCCTTCTCGCTTGAGTTTTTCGGCCAGCATGCGGATGCTGGCCACGCCCCGATGGTCACCGCTCAGTGCGATCTTCATGCTGTACCGCCCTTGTTGGTCGTGCCCGATCGATCTTCGTCGATGCGTCGCTCGATGAGTTCTCGCAGTTTGCGGGCCGTGGCCCGATACACCTCGGGCGAGCCGCCGATGGGGTCTTCGACATCCCGGCCCGCGGGATCGAGCAGGACGATGCGGTCGGCGGCGTAGGGTGCAATCTCTCGGACGGCCGCGGCGTGGGCTTTTGTCATCGCGTAGATGACTTCGGCCTGGTCCACGAGTTCACGCGTCAACTCACGCGAGACGTGGCGACCCGAATCGATTCCCATTTCTTCCAGGGCTAATCGTGCTTCGGTGGTCATGGGTTCGCCGCCGCGGGTTGCAGCGCCTGCGGAGAGAACGCGCGTGGGGACTTCTGTGGGGCCGGCTCCGGAAGTGAGGGCCCGCGCGATGGCTTCGGCCATGGGGCTGCGGCAGGTGTTGCCGGTGCACACGAACAAGAGCACGCGGTCGAGTTTTTTGCGGATGTATCGTTCTTCGAGGACGCCTTGTTCGATGATGTCATAGCCGCCGTCTTCGGCCAGGCGGAGGGCGGTCGAGGGGCGTCCGAGGCGGGTGGGGCCGTCGTCCAAGACGACGGTGATTCCCAAGGCCTTGGCCTGTTCGCTGGCGTTCTCCGGCAGTTCTCGCCCGCTGCCAAGCCCGAACGCCGAGAGGCGCTCGATGATGACCGGCCCGTTGATGCGTTCGAGCACGTAGTTGCACACCGGGTGGTCGGGGATGCGAACGGTGAACTCACCCGCGCGATCGATGATGCCCGGGCCGACCCCAAGGCTTTTGCGCCAGCGCTCGGCGGTCTCGACGGTGGGCGCGGGCACGATCAGCCGGATGGGGCCGGGGGTGAGTCGGTCAAAGATGCGGTCGTGAAGCGGGCCGAAGGGGCCAAAGGCGTCGATGACTCGCTCGGCCGAGGCCGCGTGCCAACTCCAGCATTGATCGGAGGTTCGGACGGATTCGGGGCCGCGAGTCAGGCCCCGCAAGCGGGCGACCGCGGCGGCATCTGAGGCCAAGGCAGCCACGCCGTAGACGGTTTCGGTCGGCAGGATGGCGAGTTGACCCGTGACGATGGCCTCCACAGCGCTTCCGAGGCGGCCTTGGGGACTTGCGACAGGTTTGCTGCGGACAGACGCCATGACCCCCAGAATACGCCGTTCGGAGGGACATCGATCGTTCGCACGCCCCGATTGGGCCCGGGGGTCGTATCATCTGAAGGCCGCCCGACGCCAATCTTCTTCATTTCGATAGGCATGTGTTCGGTTATTCTTGGAGAAGGGGGCGCGGAAGCGGCAACCCATGGCCCTCGGCAGTCGAACAGATTGTCGGGTTTCCCACAGCCGCGGGCGGTCGGATTCTTTGATCGCTTGCACCAATGCCGGAGTATGACATGCGGAATACAGCAACCGTCGGCCAGCGGATCGCTCGTGGCTTCAGCCTCATCGAGATGATGATCGTGATCGTGATTATCGCGATCGTTGTGGCGTTGGTGGTTCCTGCGTTGGGCGCAGCGCGGGGCGTCGCGAAAGACGCGGACACGCGCTCATTGATGAATTCCCTGTCGCAGGCGGCGAGTCAGTTTTCGCTGGATTATCAGGGGCGTGCACCCGGGTATTTTTCTGCGCTCGCCATGGCCAACGCCGATAACGGCGATGCTGGCGAGGGCTTCAGCGGGATGCAGAATGCGCTGCTTGACCTGGCGGGCGGCGTGCTGACGAAGCCGGTGGCCAACGCCACCGGTCCTGATGAAATCGTGGTCGGCCCTTCGGCCACTGCTTCCAAGAACGTGGTCGTCAATACCACGCTGATCGGGACGGCGACTTCGGGCAAGGCGTACTTTGTCCCGCTGGCGAAATACTTCAAGAAGCAGGATGGGGCGGATGCCGCGATCCGGGGCATCGACGTTTCGGGCGCTTCGACGGCTTCGGTTGGCAACAAGGCGCTTCCCGAACTTTGCGACTCGACCGGCCAGCCACTCTTGTGGTGGGGCACGAATCCTCAGGCCGTTGGATCGGTCGAAGTGGTGTCGGACTTCGCCGAGCAAGTGGCGGGCTCCGGCGGCAACGGTTCGAGCACGGCGCGTGTCTATTGGAATCAGAACTCGGTGTTCTGCTCGGCCTTTGCCACGGGTGGTCAATACTCCAACAACCTGAACAACAGCCTGCTCTCGATCGACAACGCCAACAAACTTGTGACGCTGACTGCGCTTCTTGGGAACCCCAACACTCCGAACGACGCCAACCTGCCGACGCGGGCCGAGGTGTTGCCCACGGCTGCCCGTGGCACGGCCGTCATTCACGCCGCCGGACGCGACAACATTTATCTGAACGGGAGCAAAGGCCGGGGCGGCATTAACGCTGGCGGAGTGACCGGCGGTGTCTTCTACGGTTCAAACTTTTTCTCCGATGCATCTACCCGTCGCCTCGACAGCGATCAGAAGCGATCTTCGGTCGATGTGCTGGCGGACTTTGACGACATGATCAACGCTATCGAGTGAGCGGGCTGTCGAGTGACCGGGCCGTCGAGTGACCGAGCCGTCGACCAATCAGCATCTAAGGGCATGGGGCCACGACCTACGGAAAGGTGCCGCGGCCTTTTTCTTTGGTCGCGTTGATTGAACTGGAAGCGTGAGCGGATCAACCCGAGCGGACGTTTTCTTGTCTTTTGTTGCGCTGCGAACGCTTCCTTGCGGCGGCGGAATGGAAGATGAGAATGTTTCAACCCGTCGCTCACCGCGAACATTTGAGTTTCTCGCAACGTACATAAGTGGCTTTGTGCATTGTTCTTCATCATTCCTACTCGCCACTTCTGGGAACCTTGAATGTGTTGGGGCGCGCCTGTGCAGCGGTTTGGCGTCTTTCTTGCCGCGGACGATTTGCGGAACGAAGAGAAGAATTTCGGGGCTTGCTGCGAAACTCAGCGGACCCGGCTTCCGAATAAGTAGTGCGGAGAAACGCACGCCTTTTGAAGAGTGAGCCCAAGCGGACTCGGAAACCCGCTCGGGCACTCGAAACTTCCCTGAGAGGGGGAAAAGCCTTATGAACCAGAACCGTGAACAGTTGGATCCCGATCGTTTGGTTGAAGCGGCCGAAGCCGCGCTCGCGGCGGCCCGCGATGTGGCCCAGTACACGGGCGGTCCGCAGCCATACCCGCTCGATCTCATGGGCACCGAACTCCAGCCCGAGATCTTGACGAACTTCACCCGCTACGAAATCGAGCAAGCCTGTGACTTCCTCGTTCGCCTCGGCGAGATCGAGCATCCCGGCAAGCATCCCGGCCGCAAGGCCGCTTAAGACCACGTCTCTTTTTTACTGGCACCACAGCGGCGCACGCACCTCAAATTTGGGGTGCGTGCGTTGGTTTTGGGGGAACGACATCGCTTGCGCTGGACGGCCCGTCGGCGCGGTTTCAACCCGCGAGGGCCGAACGCGCCAGCATCTCGATGCCGGTCGCCAACGCTTCGTCGTTAAAATCAAAGTCCGGCTGGTGCAGCGTCGGTACGCGCTCCATGCCCTCGGGCTTGAGGCCCAGGAAGAAGAAGCAGGCCCGCACATGGTGCCCGTAGAACGAGAAATCCTCGCCGCCCATGGTGGGGTTCTCGGTGCGGATGACGTGGTCGTCGCCCAGCGTCACTTTGGCCATGGCCAGGAACGACTCTGTTGCGGTGGGTTCGTTGATGGTGACGGGGTAGCCGTCGTTCCACTGGATCGCGGCTTCACACCCTAGGGCCTTGGCCGTGTTCTCGACGATGGCGAAGAACCGTTCGCGAGTAAGCGCTTTCACCTGCGGTGTGAGGGAGCGAACGGTCCCGATGAACGTGACGGCCTCGGGGATGATGTTGTTGGCCGTGCCCGCGTGGATGGCACCGACGGAGATGACCGCGGACTCGAGCGGGCCGACGTTGCGGGAGGTGATCGATTGAATCGCGGTGATGCAGTGGGCCGAGGCGAGGATGGCATCGCTCCCCTGATGGGGATAGGCCCCGTGACACTGCGTGCCCTTGATGGTGACGACGAAATCATCGACGGCAGCCAGCAGCGGGCCCGTCTTGGTGGCGACCATCCCGAGCGGGAGCGTCGGCCAGCCGTGCAGCCCGAAGATTCGTTCCACGGGGTTGCCGATGCCGCCCTTGCCTTCGCCCGCCAAGGCACCATCCTTGCACATCCGGTCGGCACCGCCGCCGCCTTCTTCGGCAGGCTGGAAGACCAGCAGAATCGGGTGAGACCGTTCCACCCTAGTCAGAACGCGAGCCGCGCCGATGAGCATGGCGGTGTGGCCGTCGTGTCCGCAGGCGTGCATGACGCCGGGCATGCTGCTGCTCCAGGGCTTGCCGGTCTGTTCTTCGATGGGGAGGGCGTCCATGTCGGCCCTCAAGGCCGCGGCGGGCTTGGTGCGGCCTTCCGGGGTGGTCGCCGGGAGATAGCCGATGACGCCCGTGCCGCCGACACCGGCCTTGAACGCGATGCCCAGCGCAGCGAGTTCTCGCTGCACGACCCCGCTGGTGCGAACCTCTTGGTACGACAACTCAGGATTGCGGTGCAGATCGTGCCGGATCGCGGTGATCGCGGCGAGTTCGGTCGCGATGAGGGCGGGGATGCCGGCGTGGGGTTCGGCGTGGGGGTGAGGGTGAAGCATGGGAGAGGGAGCGGCGCTTGGGGTGAGGGCGGTGGGCATAGGAATAAAGCCTCTGTCTGGGCTGCCTTGACTTCACTCTGTTTTCCGCGGCGTGCGGGCCTTTGGCCTTGATCGCTTTATGCGAGGGCCGCTGCGCCGCTGATGATCTCGGTCAACTCGGTGGTGATCTGGGCTTGGCGGGCACGGTTGAACTTGCGGGTGTAGAACTTGCCCATCTTGCCCGCGTTGTCGGTCGCCGACTTCATCGCGATCATGCGGGCCACGTGTTCGCTCACGATGGCGTCGTTGAAAATCTGGAAGAGCACCGCGCGGATGGCGGTGGGCAGGAGGTCGTCCAAAAGTTCCTTGCCGCTGGGCGAGAACTCGTACACCGCGTTGATCCCCGGAGTGGCCGATGCGGCCGCCTTGCCGCCCGCGACCTTCTTCGCCTCGAAGGGGAGCAACTGGGTGACGGTCGGTGTTTGGCGACCGGCCGAGATGTATTTCATCGAGACAATTCGGACGGTGGAGATCTCACCGGCAAGGAACATGCGGATGTACTCATCCGCCAGGTCTTTGACGAGGGCGTAGGTGGGCTTGTCGCCAAACTGGGCGAGTTGCCGCGTGACCGTGACGCCGGCGAACTTGAGGAACCCGGCTCCCTTTTTGCCGACGAGTTCCACGGTTCCCTCGCGGGTGCCGGGGGTGGTCTTGAAGGCGTTCATGGCGGTCCGGAGGATCGAGCCGTTGTATGGCCCGCAGAGGCCACGATCACTGGTCAGGATGAGCGTCAAGGCTTTGCCACCGCCGGATTTACCGACCGGGGCGGAGCCGAGCAAGGGATGGGTGACATCGGCCCCCAAGTTGGCCGAAAGTTGGGTCACCAATTCGAAGATGGTTTCGGTGAAAGGCTTGCTCGCCACCGAGGCCTGTTGGGCCCGGGCAAACTTGCTGGTGGCGATCATCTGCATCGTTTTGGTGATGCGGCGGATGTTGCCGACCGCCTTGATGCGCTTCTTGATTTCGCGTGTCTTGGCCATAGGGGGAGGAGGATAGGAAGGGACCCGGCCGGAGACACTCTTTGTGGCGGTCGGAGGTCAAGACAGACCTTGAATCACGACCGGTAGGTCAAGGGTTTATATGGGCAATACTGTCGGCCCTGCTTTCCGCGGCGGGCCGGGTGCGGACGAGGCCCAGTGCTCACTTCTTGCGCCACTCGCCGTTCGCGCCCTTTACCATGTCACCGATCCGCGCGTTCGACGCGTTTCGCTCGGCCATGCGCTTTGCGATGGCAGAAACATCGCCGCTCTCCTTCTTGGCGAGGGCCGCGTATTCGGCGGTGCGGGCTTTGTTCTCTTCATCGACCACGCCGTTGACCACCTTGTCGCCCGCGTCCTCGGGTTTGACGACCTCCAGAAGCCCGGCGGGTGTCTCTCCGACCTTGCCTTGGGTCTTCAGTTTCGTGACCTTGGTGTAGCGCGGGAAGTCTTTGATACGGATCCAGTGGTCTTTGGCGACCCGCAGAAACTCATCAGGACCGGCCTTCTCGACGTTTCGGGCGGCGTTGCGGATGGCGACTGTTTCCATCGTCGCTTTCACCGGTGCATCGGGGTTTTCCGCGTTGATTTCGGCGGCGAGAATCTGATACAGCGACCGGCGGTCCGCGTTCTCGGCTTTGACAACGTCGGCGGTCTGGCCATCGGCAGCGCCCACGGCCTCGACGTATCCGTCCACCGTCTCACCGACGGTGCCGCTCTTTTTGAGGTCGCGCAGGGCAGCCTCGCGCGATTTGAACTGATCCTTGAGTTGGTCTTTGGTGGGCTCGGCGCGGCTTGCATCGGCCAGTGCCGGGGCACCGAGGCCAAAGACAAGCACCGCACCCATCACGCTCATCACACTGATCATCCGGTTCATTACTTTGACCCTCCCATGTTCCCGAGACTGGCGCTGGTTGATTCCGGGCTCTCGGCCGCCGACGTCTCCATGTCACCGAAGAAGGCGTCGAGTTTCTCGTCGGCCTCCAAATAAATATGCAGCGTGATATCGATGGGTTCGACCTTGATCGGCTCCACCTTGATGGTGTGGGTGCAGCCGGCCAAGAAGCCCATCAGCACTCCGATCGAGAGCATGGACTGCATGCCGCGGCACGAACGTCTTGGAATGTTCACGGTTTCTCCTCTGCCTTCTGCGCGTCCTGGAAGAACTCTTCCAAGGCGGTTTGAGCGGATTCTTTGATCCGACCCTTGGCCGCGATCCGCGATGCGAGGCCCAGAAACGAATCCTGTACGTTGACGTCCAACGTCAGGTTCAGGCCCTGCGGATCTTCGCCGTGACGACCGAACCCTGAAAGGTATGTCAGCGCGGTCGTGCGGTCGCCCCGCCTCGAAAGATCGACCGACAACTTCTGGAACGCGAAGTCCCGCAGCGCGGCGATGATCTTCTCTCGCACAGGCCCCATCATGCCGTCCTCGGCGAACCTCGGGTCCTGTTTCTCGAGCAGTTCGCCCAACGCATCGGCGTCCATGGCTTGGATAAAGCCGCGCTGAGGGTCGGCGCCCAGCGTGCCCTTCAACTCCGCGAGGCGAACCGTACCGGTTGACCACTCGGCCGCGGCGTCGACACGGCCGCTTACACGGCCTTCACCCGTGGCCCGATTGCTGGTGAGTATGGGGAGCCACTGGGAGAGATTCAGGTTGCTGACGGTAATGCCGGTCGCGACCTCTGTGGTGCCCACCGTCCATGTAAACGGGTCGGCGATGATGGTGCCGCCGTCGCCCACGACCGCTCCGAGCGAAGTCACCTCGACGGTCTTTGCGTTGGGCATCGCGGCCACGAACTGCGCCTCTGAAACGCCGACATCGCCCATTTGCACCGAGCCGCCATCCATCGCGAGGCTTCCATCTACAAGGTGAAGGCCCGAGGCATCGCGCTGAACCTTGACACCGCCCGACACCGATCTCACCTCACCCTGCAAGCCCGATGGGGAGGCCAAGGTCAGCGGCTGCTCGGTCTGCACGTTCGCCACGAAGAGCGTGGATGATTCGGGCCGGGCGGACGTTGGCGCAACGGGTTGCCAACTCAACGAGCCCCGCACTTCCGGCAGTGACCACGCCTCTGCGGCCGCGGCAACGCTGAAGTTGACCGTGGGGGCGATGTCGATTTGTGGATCGGCTTGGGCGTCGGTTTGGGCGTCGAGGTCAAAGGTTTCCACGCGAACTCCGCCGCCCTCGATGCCTTTGGCGCGGACGGTGAGTTTGAATCCTCCCCAAGATTGAGCGGCATCGCGGCCGAGATTGACTTGACCGCCCGTGTCGGCGGTGGGTGGCTGAACGGCATCGGGCTGAAGCGGGTCGGGCTGGATCACATCCGACTCGACCACGTCGGACCGAACCGGCCCCGCATCGGAAGTCTGGTCGGCATCGACGAGGGAAATCGCCGCCGGACCCCCCCCACTGCCGCTCGACCCATGCCCCGCCATCGCAAGGCCCAGCACCGCCGCAGTGGTTGTCACAGGTCCGCGCATGACACATTCTTAGACCCGCTTCGGCCCGGCATGTTCCGCCCGGCGGCTTCCGCGTGCAATTGCGTCCAGGGCCGTCGGCCGCAGCGATGCGGGCTCTTTCTTTGTCAGCACCCGCTATCCCATGCGGCGAAGAAGACGATCACGTCATCCGAATCGGTATCCCCGTCTGCATCGGCGTCCGCCGCGGAGTCGCCCGCCTCCCAGGCGCTGAAGAACCCGGAAATGTCGTCAGAGTCGGTGTCGGAATCGGCATCAAAGTCTCCCACGCAGGGGGCCTCGATCACACGGACGATGCCCTGCATGCTGCTCCCGTGTGGGATGCAGTAGTAGTAATAAACGCCCGCTCGGATGAACGTATACGAGAAAACATCTCCCTCGTTCAGGATCGACGAATCGAAGATGCCGTCGGGAACGAGCGTTCCTTCACCGGTCTGGGTCGTGACGGTGTGCTCGATGGCATCTCTGTTCGTCCATGTCACCGTTTGCCCCACCGTGATGGTGATGTCGTTGGGCATGAACTCAAAGTTCATGATGGTGACGTCGGTGGGTGCTGCCCAAGCGGAGCCCGATGCGGATGCCCCCAGGATCGCCGATACAAACCCCAACGCTTGAATGCCGTTCAACGTCGTCTTCATCGCGATCACTCCCAGTCCGATGGGACAGCCGCCGGTCATTCACGCACGCACGGCGGGCTTCCTCGGATTGAGCGTACATCACGCCCGCTCCCGGCTCACCAAGCGGGCGTTGAGATGGCGTGAAGATGGCGCGAACTTTGCTTGATCGCATCGGGAAGACCAGAGTCCTGCCAAAAGGAAAACTAACGCACCGGTTGCCCCATCGACCTGTAAGACCATGAACCGGTTTCATGAATTTCAACCACCTGCGCACCACGCCGTGACCCGGGAATAAAAAAGGCCCGTCGTGAGCGTTCGTCACGGGTTGGTTGTTGGGGGAGGCGAGGGTGCGCCGCTTCGGGGCATGTCTATCATCGAAGGTGATTGCGGCTAGACGCCTGCCGTTACGTTCGCCTTCCCCGCTCCGAGTTCGGTCCGCTCCTGCTGGTGCAGCCGGCTTGGGCGGTAGCTTTCAATGGAACTGAGCCGTTACCAGTTCAGGTTGTTGAAGGCGACGTTGATGCTTTGGCTGGGAGTAATCGCGTGGCTGGTGACGATTTTACTGACGATTGATATGCCGTGGGTTCTGCCGCAGATGTTGGCGACGTGCAGTTTCATGCTGGTGCTTTATCCGGTGGGATCGATCTTCTCGATTCGGAAGCAGGAGAAGCGTCGCCGGGAGCAGAAGTGTGAAGGGTGCGGCTTTCCGGTGGGCGAGGCACCCCGGTGTACGGAGTGCGGTGCGAGGGTTAGAAAGGCGAAGCCGTTGATGCGCGACTGAAGCGGTTGCACACAAAACGAAAACAGCCCACGGCGTGGTTGCCGCGGGCTGCATCAGATAAGTGGAGCCGCGGGGAATTGAACCCCGGTCCTGAGGCAGTCAGCGAAGCACTTCTACGCGTGTATCCACCCATTTGTTGTCGTCCCAAAGGGCGGGGGGTGGCACCCTCCCCTTGGGATCAGCCCGCGGTGTTGTCTCGCAGTTTGACCCCCGCGTGCGGCGGATCTCTGCCAGCCTGATGTCTTTCAGGTCCGCTGTATCAGGCGTTCAGCGAATCCTGCGAGGGCTAACCTAAGTTAGGCCGCGAGAGCGTAGTTGCGCTCAGCAATCAATTTTTTGCATGGTTTTTACGAGGCCGCCATGCTCCTCGACGCGCGATGACATCGCCTTCCCTGTCCAGTCGAATCCAGATCGGCCCCAAGTTTTCAAAGAGCGGCCTCGTGGTGCCCCTTTTCAGAGGACGCCGCGGGGCTTGGTGATGGATGGTACGCCTGGGGTCGGGGGGAAGTTCGGGGAGGCGAGGGCGGGATGGGGTGGGGCTTGCGGGTGGGGTTCGTTGGACGGTTTGTGGGGGTGCGGGTTTTGGGGGCGGAGTCGTGTTGGGGCGTGGGCTGGGGGTTGCGCAACTTGTCTTGAGGAGAGGGGGGTTGCGCAGATTCTCGGAGATGTGTGTGTACCTATTTGTAGGGTTATTGGACGTGCGGGGGCGGGGGGTGTTTGAGGGGTCGAGCGGTTGGCGGGCGGGCGGCAAGGTGCGCAGGCGGAGCAAGGTGCGCAACTTCGGGAAACCCTTTGCGCACCTTGGTTTTGGGGTGTTTTCCGCTTAGGAAATCGCAAGGTGCGCAGATGTCGGCGGATGTGTGCGCACCGTGTTGCGGGGTTTTTATCGTGTTATAGGACTGGGAGACTGCCGGGCGGGGCAGGGGCGGCCGGCTGCGGGGGCCGAGAGGGGGCGGGGTTCATGGACTTGTGAAAGAGAGGGGACGGTTTGAAGGTATCCGATCGCCGCGGCGTTGCAAGGGGGATGTTGGGAAATCGGGCCGATCGACCGAAATGGGGTTCGTCCTTGGGCGATGGGGGCGGGCGATGGACGGTGCCGCACTCAATCAAAGGGTGAAGGCGCGGGTGGCTTAGGGGATAGTTCCGAAGACCACTTCCTATTGCCGAACCCCGGACCTTCACCTTTGCCGTCGGACATGTACGCGGGCCTTGCTGCTGCGCGGGCGAGGCGGGCAGGGCCGCCCGCACTACAACGGAGAGCGGCCGATTTTGAAGACTTTCAGGACTTCGTCACCGAAGTGGTTGATGACTTTGACGGCGACCTTGCCGCTGGCGGGCGCGGCGAAGGGGCGGCTGGTTGTGCTGTAGAGGTCGGACCAGGCCGCTTCATCGATCTCGGCGCGGAGGGCGCGTTTGAGGCGGTCGTAGGGGCCGCCGTCTTTTTCGTTGGCCGCGCCCGTGAAATAGGCGTGGCGCACGAAGAAACTTTCGTCGTTGTAGTTGGTGTCGATGAACCAGCAGGCGATGTCGTCGGTGCTGGAGGAGCGGACCTCTCCGGTGGTGGGGTCGTAGACATCGAGACCCTTGATTTCGACGGTGACTTTTCCGTCTTTGTCTGTCTCGATGGTGACGTCTGGCTCGCCGAAGATCATGAAGATGTTGCCCGCTCCGGTCTTCTTGAGCAGGTCGCCCATGGCGATATCGGCATTGATGCGCACGGGGAGGACGGTGAGGTTGCCGTAGCGTTTGGCTTCTTCACCCACGTGCGGATCGAAGGCGAAGCCCGCGATGAGAAGACCCGCTCTGCGTGAGCAGGTCTCTGGCGACGGTGAGCCGGTCACGCAGGTAACTCAGGTACGAGTGGATGCCCAGTTCCCACGTGTCGCGGAAGGCCCGCATCTGCTCGGGCTGCCGCACCACATCCTCGGCCTTGCCGTCCTTCACGTCGCGCTTGCGCGTGCTGACCTGCCAGTTGGAGCCGAACTTGATGCCGTAAGGCGGATCGAAGTAGACCATCTGTACTTTGCCTTTGAGGGCTTCTCTTTCCGCCAGGCTATTCATGACTAGCAGGGAATCGCCCAGGATGAGGCGGTTCTGCCAGTGGCCTTGGTGGCGGTAGAAGTCGACGCGATCGGCGAAGTCTTTGGGGAGGCCGTTGAAGGCGGAGTAGTGATCGAAGAGGCCGGGGAGGGCGGATTCTGCCGCGGATGCGGGGGTGGCGGCGGTGCGGCGGAAATCTTCGAGGAGGGCTTGGGGGTGGATTTTTTCTTGGATGAAGATGGGGAGGGAGGGGACGTTGAGCCCTGCGGCGTCTTGGCGGTCTTTGCCTTGCCAGACGAGTTGGGGGTCGAGGTCTGGATTGCGTGGGTAGAGGGTGGTTTTTGGTGCATCGTCTTTGACGAAGTCGCGGAGTTCTTCGGTGGGGATGTTGGGTCGGGAGTCTTTGTGGGTGAGGGTGGAGAGGGGTGTGGGGCCGGGTGAGGGCTTGGGGGCGTGGTTGGGGGAGGTTTTTTTAGCCATGGGAACTCACGAAACGAGAACCGGCAAACTGACGCGACGCTCGGAGCTCCTGCTGCTCGCAGGGAACTGATCCCAAGTGCGACCCGCGAGGACGCGGCCGGTGCGTTTCTTGTTGATCCCACCCCATTGCTTGAAGAAAAAGGCAACGTGCGCTTTCTGGCACTGGTCGCGGAGGTCGATCGGCCAACTCGGGTTCATGGGGCGGGCACCGGGACCGGATTCGCCGCCGACGATGGCCCAGTCGATGCCCTTTAAGTTGAGCTTCGGCAGTGCGCTGAGGAGCGGTTCGAGAGAAAGAAACTTGACCTTCGCGGGAGTCGAGCGGAGATCATCAATTCTGTGGACGTACTTGTCGCTCTCGACTGTGACGCCCATCCAGATTTGCGCGGGCCAGTCCAGCCTCGGGGCGAGGGTACGAAGTCGCTCGGAGCGCTTGGTCAACACCTGATATTGGTGCCAAGATGCCTTGGACATTGTGTCGAAGACCTTGCGGATGTACGCGTCTGGAACGTCATTGTGAAACAGGTCGCTCATCGAGTTCACGAAGATGCGGCGGGGCTTGCGCCAGTGAAGGGGCGCATCGATCATGTGCTCTTGAAGCGTCAACTCGAACGCGTTGGCGTAGTTGGGTTGTCCCATCGCCTGCAACCGGTTGGCCATCCGCTCGGCGTAGCAGTGCGCGCAGCCCGCGCTGACTTTGGTGCAGCCTGTGACGGGATTCCACGTCGCATCGGTCCATTCGATGTCGGAGCCTATGGCCATAGTCAGAGTCCTTTCAGCAGATGCTCAGCGATATCGAGTGCTATCGGGGCGCCGCGCTCGTTCGCTGCCGCGAAGTACAGATGGTACAGGACCGTTCCGTTGGAATTCTTGAGCTGCCCCGGATTCTTGGCAACGCCGGGGAAGAGTGCGGCGAGCCGCTCTCGGAAGTAGTCTGCGATTGCCTTGGTGCCGCCAATACGCTCCTTTGACTCCACGGTGTCGAAAACGCCGTGTGTGGTTGTGTCTTTGTAGAAAATCGAGAGCCACTCAGATGACCCGAGCACCTTGTCCAATCGGGCCGCCCAGCCGGGTGGAATCGCCTCGGGCGATGGTGCCAAGAGCCGGTTGACACCGATGCCAGAAGGAAACAGGTACCAGAGGTCGATAGCACGGGTTTTCGCGATCACTTCGATGGTCTTCCACTCGACCTGCATTCCGAACGGATCAAGGAACAAAACTGCTCGGTTTCCTTTCCAATCGATTTGAGAGCAGACCTCAGTAAGCCGCGTGTTGGCATCGCCACCAACAATTGAAATACTCTTGTCCGGAAACTGGAGTCTGAGCTTCTCGAGTTCATCCCTGCGTGAGGACTTCTCGATAAAGATGTACCGGTCGAACGCGGGACTGCTCTTGAGCGCGATACGAGCGGAACCGTCGCGAAACTGCACGGGCTCCGTTGCGGCGAGTTCCGGAAAATAGAGATCTCCCTCGGGAACCTGTGTCTCGACCTCTCGGTAGCCCGTCCCAGCAAACGCATCGATGTAGAGTTTGTTGAACGGGGTTTTCTTCAACGCCGTCGTGTATGCCCGCAGGTACTTGGATAAGACATCGAGCTTGCGCTCCGTCCAATCGCCCCCAAACATCTGCAACTGCGATTCAGCCATGATTTCTTTCCCCAATCGTCGATCGCTGCGATCGCCGAATCGTGCTTGCCACATCCCACGGGTCCAAGACTTCCAAGAAGGCCCAGCGGCCGTGGTCGCCGCTGGCGTTGACGGCCGGGAGCCAGAGGTTTTTCGCTGTGGTGACTTTCGCGGCTTTGGCGTCGCCTTGCCG
>Ga0105049_10002842_pt1 | contig 20482 bp, 31 predicted proteins | sample MAT06_FD_78087 | JGI IMG/M metagenome (GOLD analysis project Ga0105049, IMG submission 78087) | Freshwater microbial communities from Lake Fryxell liftoff mats and glacier meltwater in Antarctica - MAT-06 | ecosystem: Environmental > Aquatic > Freshwater > Ice > Liftoff microbial mat | place...
CGAATACCCAGCCCGAGATCCCGCGCGAGCTGGCCGAGCTCGCAACGCAGATTGCACGCACCGCACCTGAAACTGCGCAGGCTCTCGGTGTGACGCCGAGTGAGGTCATGGCGCTGATGAGCGGTACGAAGACAAGTGTTGAGGGAACGGCCTGCGAGCGGCGCCGGCATCTGTGTGTTGCCCCGGTCTTTCGTTGGGGAGATCGCGCGCTGTGGACGATTGTCGATCTCACCGACTATACCCTGGTGGCTGCCTCTGCCTGGACGGAGCAGGGGCAGAGCGGGCGTCGGGTGGTGAGCGAGGCGACGTTGCAGGACGAGGCCCTCGCCCCGCTCTGCGATACGCCGCAGCAGCTCGCGCGCGATGGGTGGGCGCTCACCTACCTGCTGACCAGCTCGGATGGGCTGGAGTTGCGGGACGTGCAGTATCAGGGGCGCCTGATCCTTGCCTCGGTGAAGGTGGTTGACTGGCATGTCGGCTATGCGACCACGAACGATCAGCGGGTTGGGTTCAGCGATGCCATTGGCTGCCCGGTCTTCTCCTCAGCGGCCGTGATCCCCTACGGCCCGCCGCACATCAGCGACGTGGACGGCGGCGGCTTTGTCCTCGCCATGACCTTTCGCAGCCCCAACTGGCCGCAGGCGTGCAACTATCAGTACACGCTTACGGCGACATTCAACCCAGCGGGAGCGGCAACGATCCTGGCGGGCAACGAGGGACGCGGCTGTGGGGTGGACGGCCTCTATCATCCGGTGCTGCGGATCGAGCCGGTCGCGGGCGCGACGCTGGCCTTGTCTGATGGGGCCACCGCTACGCCACTCACCACCGAGGGCACGGCGACCTGGGAGGCCGGGGCCACGCCGCAGCTGGTGGCAACGGTTGCCGACCAATCCTTTACCATCGCCCCCGCGTGGGAGGACGCGACGCGCGCCTACGTCTTTTGGACGCTGGCGAAGGACGCCGAGGGCCGGGGTGATCTGCCGAGCATTGGGACATGCTGCAATCTGGACTCTCGCCAGGGGCCAGAGCAGCTGATCGACCCAGCCGAGGCGCTTGGTAGGACGCCGGTGCTATGGTATGTGCCAGCCATCGCCAACGCCGAGCGTGCGCGCTGCTGGGCCGATAGCCGGCTGGTCGATGGGTTGTTGACGGCCGAGGTGTGGCCGTGTCATGCAGGCGTGGTCGTCCGCGTATCCCCCTGAGCGTGCTGGCCTCATTGCCCCAGGATCGCACTATGTCCCGTCGTCGTGTTCGCTCCACTCCGCCCCCCCGGCGCAGACTATTCCATCAGCCGCTCCTGATCGGCGCAACCCTTGGGGGTGCGGTCGTGGTTGCGGGCATCATCGCGTGGGCACTGCTTTCCACCGCGTTGCGCCCGGCCCCAACCAGCACAGGTGGATGCCGAGGCACCCCTGCCTTTACCGCAAACGCCACCATTGTCCCTGCGGAGCTTGGCCTGGCGGGGCAGCTTGCCCTGGCGACCGACCGGCCAGAAAAGGGGCTGACCCTCAGCGCGCTCGGGACAACCCTGCCGCCCTATCAGCATCCCAGCTGGGACGACGCCGGCTTCTTGGGCGGTATCGCCTACGACAAGGCGGGCAATATCTATGCGGCCCCGACCCCGCGCCTCTCGCTGGCGGATAATCCCCTGGCCGGGCAGGCGACGATCTGGCGGGTGGCGAGCGCCTCAGCGGACATGCGCCCCTTCGTCACCGTGCCGGGGGCGGCCACCGCGCGCAACCCCTATGGGATCATGAGCCTGACCTATGTGTGTGGCCTGGAACGACTCTACGCTGGCACGGTGCTGGGCGCAACGCCGACTGAGGAACGAGGTGGGGTGGTAATGATCGACCCCGCCACGGGCGAGCAGACCGCGACCCTGACCGGCTTCGACGTACTCAGTGTGCTCATTGTGGAGACGGGGCAGGGCTATGAACTCTACGCCGGCCTGGCCCGGCGCCCCGAGGTTATCGCGGTCGCGCTCGACGCCCGTGGGCAGGCGCGTGAGGCGCCGCGTCTGCTGCTTGACCTCACCCAGGCTGGGGCGAGTGCCAGCGAGCGCGCCCGCAAGCTGCAGGTTGCGGGCGGCATGCTGCTGGTGGATCTGGTGCCATTTAACTACTCGCTGCAATCGAGTGCCAGTGACCTGCCCCAGGTGCGCCGTGCCGTCTGGGCCTGGGACACACGGGCGTGGGTCGCGCAGCAGGGCGCAGCGGCCCAGACGGGTCCGTAGCCACAGCGCAAGGTTCCGGCGCAGGGCGTGTCGCGCGGTCATCCGGCTCCAGGCAGCGTCCAAGCGCGTGGTGGCACGGGGCGCAGCGCGTAACGCGCCAACCGTTGCCGCAGCTGCCGTACCCCAGCGCTGGAACGACAAACGCCCCCTGGCTTGAAGCCAGGGGGCGTTTGGTGCGGTGTTCTGTAGCTAGGTCGGGCCAGTGCTGTCACCGAACGCGCCTGCCGGTAACGTCCAGGGGACGCCATCGGGCAGGATGATCGGGCCGTCCCACGCCTCGTCAAGGGCCTCGGCGACCAGACTCGCCGTGATGCTGGGATACGGCGTGCCAATGTCGGCCGCCTCCACCACACTGATACGCTTGCGACTGATGGTCGTCCCAAACGCCGCTTCGTAGGTGGCGATCTGATCAAACTGTGGTGCATTCACGGCGCGCAAGCTGGCCCACTGTGCCGGGTCGCCGAAGATGCAGCCGGCGCAGCTGCAGCGGCCCCACCCAAGACGGTAACATGGGTGCGGGTTGACCCGCCACCGCTCGACGATGGCCCAGACCTCGGCCTCCGTCCAGTTCTGGATGAGGCGCAGGTGATCGATATGCCGTGCGAGCTTCTCGGACTGGCGCAGATCCGTGCGGTGTGGCTCAAAGAACGCATAGCAGGCACGCGCCGCGCTCTCCTCGCCCCGTTCGCCCGTCAGCACCAGCACCCGCTTCGCCTGAAGGCGTGGCTGGTTGCGGATAGCGGCTGCGGCCACGTCAATTTTGAGTGCCGAGGAGCACCAGCGCGATGCGAGGTTGCCGGATTGCTGCGGGAAGCGCCGACGTGTGCCGAGCTTGCCGCTTGCACCACCCGCGCGGCCGACGGTGCCCCCTGGCAGCTCGAAGCGGACAGGCGCGGTATCCGTTTCATCGCGGAGCATCTCTCGCTCAAACCCGCCCTCCCGCCACGAAAAGTAGACGGACACCTTGAAGGCTTTGGCGAATGCGCGGCAATACGCGCGCGTACACGGCCAGTCCATGAGCGTGGAGCCTTCACGACCGTCGATGTCGTGATGCCACAGCTCGATCCGCTCATTCGGCACACCCTCCTCGCGGAGTTTGAGGTACAGTGCCTGGCTGTCTTTGCCGCCACTGAACATGACGGCGTAGACATCGTAGCTGAGGAGGTCGAGCGGTTCGTTGTCGGCGGGCAGGGGTGGGGAACCTTCCACGAAGAAGTCGAAGCTGAGTTGCATGAAGCCTCGTATGAGGCCGGCGCCGATCTGCTCCCACCTCGCCGGCGGGATGCGGTGATCCACGCCGGCGGCAGGGGTGTGTAAACGCTACGGCTGCTCCTCGGGCGGGGCGGCGGGGCGCAGCGCGACGCGGCTGAGAGCCATGAGCCCTACCGCTGCCTTGCGTATGCGCTCGTCGCGCTGGCGCTCCATCTCCGTGAGTGCCTGATCGATGTGCTCCTCGTTGATCTCCTCAGCCTCGGTAAACAGGGCGCCGACCTCGGAGATAATCTCGTCGGTGGTGGCGGCGTCGCCGTCGAACAACTCCTCGACGCGGTTCAGCATGGCGTTGAGCCTGGCCTGCTGCTGGAGTGCGGTGCGAACGGCGTTGCGCAGGGCGGTGCTGGTGGACATGCTGTGTGTGGCCTTTCTGCCCCCGGCCGTGGCGCCGGGGGCTGTTCGTGGAGGCAGTGTGTGAGAGGGGGGGCGAGTTGCTACGCGGCCAGGGCGGTGCTGCGACCGACCACGGGGAACAGAGTCTTGCCGACCAGCTCTGGGGCAAGGATCTCGCGGACCCGGAAAATGATCTCGGCGATCACGTTGGGCGTCAGCGAGTTGCCGAGCTGGCGCGTCTGATCCCGCTTGCTGCCAAGAATCACGTAGTTCGCGGGGAAGCCCATGATGCGCTTCAGCTCGCGGTTAGGGTCGAGCATCCTGAAACGCACGTCCTCAAGCCGTAGATTTTCCGGCACCCTGACCAGGGCGTGCCGGTCCACGGTGGGAATCGTCGGGCAGGGCTCGACGATGAGGCCGTTCTGGTCGCTGCCGCTGTAGTAGCTGGAGAGGAAACCAGCGAACGCGGCGGGGGCGCAGATGCCGTGGTGGTTGCCCCCTGCCAGGACCGAGCCGCACGGCTCGGTGATGCTCCGCGCTGTGCTCGTCCCGTGCATCTCGACCATAAACGGGTTGAAGGGGAGGACTACCCCTACATCGTTGCGGGCGGTCATCGTCGGCGCCACCTCATTCAGCGGGGAGGGCAGGTGGTCGTAGGCCATGGGTACCAGGAAGCCCAGCGTCTGCGCTGTGGTCTGCGTGGGGGCGGCCTCGCTGAGCGGCCAGGCGCGCACCGCCTCGCTTCCATCCTTGCGCTGGTAGTTCAGGCCGAGGTCGAGGAGCAAGGGGTTGTAGCCGAACTTCGCCATGCCGGCCCGGATGCGGCGCAGCGTGGACTCCTCCAGCGGTTCCTTTCGCTCCCCGAGGGTTGGCATCGGAATCGAGAAATCCAGGGCCGTCCAGACCGGGGTGTAGCGTGGCCGCACCTCGTTGGCACAGCGGGGGCAGCGGTACAGGTACTGCTGCTTCCACTTGCCGATCTTCGGCTTGCGCAGGTCTTTCCAGCATTGAACCGCGTTGATCTCCTCGTTGCAGTGCTCACAGCAGGCGGGCGGGCGCAGCTCCAGGTTCGGACGGCGGCCGATGTCGCGCCGCCAGAACACGTAATACCCCCGCTCCCGGCTTTGCGGGGCGGCGTGCGGGTGATCAGGCGCGAACTGCGAGTTGAAGCAGATGAGCTCGCCGTCGTAGCCGAGATCGCTCATGGTCTGAAGCCACTGCGGCATACCGGACCAGTAGAAATAGCACTCGACGACGTTCTCGACGACCACCGCCCAATAGCGGTGATAGGCCACAAAGCGCAGCACCTCGTTCATGAGCATCCGCGACCTGGTGGCGTTGGGATCGTCGGGCTGCACATCATCCCACAGCAGCAACTGGCTCTGGAACTTCAAGCCCATTCCACGCGCTTTCGTGTGGAACTTGCAGTTGTGAACCACCAGACCGTCTGCAACGTAGGATTCGTCCTCGGCAACCTGTAGATTGAATACCTCAACCTGGGATCGCCCAGCGACAACCTCCTTTACGGGGAGCCAGATGTGGCCTTCGATACTAGCCCCGTACTCGTGCTGGCGGTTTTCGACCCATCCAAGCTGATAGGTCGGTCTGGCGTTGATACTCCTTCCTTCGATACTCGTAGAATTGGTGAGGTTGCGAGAGATTGAGACGTGGTAGTCAAGCGAGCTGGCCAGCAACCGAGTACCGATGGCGAGGGATTTGGAAACAGTGACGGCGTAGGTTTTGACGGCCTTGTTATCCTTTCCACGACCTCTCCTATGCCCGTCTGCCGAGATATAGCCCTCTAGCAAGGCACGACGATCTTCGGTTGGCATTGATAGAGCCCATGCGGGGATCGTCTTGCCGTGTGCCCGGCGTCCGAAGTTTGAGACAAGCCATTTAGCGAGCGCTATATGTGCTGTCTGGAACAGCACCGCCGTCCGTAGCTCCCGCTCCGTCCAGTGCAATTCGCCTGTGCGTGCCCTGGTTCGGCTTGCCTCGGGCGCGAAGTTCAGCCGCTCCCGCAACTCAGCAGCCTCGTGCTTACCGCAGCAGATAGTGACCTCTGCGCTGCGCTCACGGATTCGCACAAGACCGTCGCCTAGCCAGCGACCCACCATCCACCAAAACTCCTGACTGAATGGTTGGCCTCGCCGTCCCTCAATTGGAGGCACCGAAAGCGGTGCAAACGTCTTGGGCGTGGCCCAGGCTTTCCCCGCAAGTTGCCCAGCTGGCGTCCAGTCTGGTTCGCTGTAGAGAAATTCTTGGCGATGCCCGAAACGCTTACGGGTTCGAGAATAGAAGGGGTGAGCTGCTGTGCTCTCTAGTCCATAGTGGCCCATGCCCCGGCTGATCACTGTGTTGGCGTGGCTTGAGCGAGCTGCTTCGACAGGTCGCCAGCGGCCCTGGTGAGTCATTACCAGATCGCCTACTTGCACTTGCTCAATTGGGACAAGGCCGCGCGTGGTGAGGATGAGTGTGCCGGCAGGGAAGCACTCTGGCGTGAAGAGTCCGATGTCCGTGCGCGCGAAGTCTGCCGGGTTGACCCGCGTAATGTCCGTGACGTAGTGTGGGTGGTGCGGGAAGTTGCGCTGGTGGGTGTTGACCGACCGCTGATCGTGGTTGCAGCTGATCGTGATCTCGATGCCGGCGGCGTCGAGGCCCAGCGCACCACCACCGCAGCCAGCGAAATGATCCTGTGCTGTCAGGTAGCTCTTCGTGGGCGCGTAGTAGTTGACCATCGGCACCCAGGAGCCCAGGGGCGCGGAGGAAGTATGCATTGCAGGACTCTCCACGCTGACCCTGCCCGGCCAGCGTTTGTAGGCTGGCCGGGGCAGCGGCGTGGAGGAAGAGGGTCAGGCGGGGTCGGGGGCGAGCCGGTAGCGCTCGCTGAGGTCAGGCACGGGGACGATCAGACGCTGATGAAGCAGTGCGGCGATGGCATCCATGATCAGCTGCGCCTCGCGGCCATAGGCTCCTTCAACTTGTCCAATGCGCGCGATGATGTTCCAGCTGGCGATGTACTGGCCACCGCGCCCGTAGCGGGTCACAAGGCCCAGGACGCGCTGCTCGACGGCAGCGACCAGCGCCAGGTACTCCAGGCGCGGGCTGCTCGGGTAAAGCATGTGGCGCGGGTGGTGCGTGCCGAGATCCTCCCCGCCCTCGGCAGGGTAGGTGCGGCTATCACTGGCGACGATGCGGTCGTCGCCCTCGGCGCGAAGCACACAGCCGATCACGATGGTCGGCTCCTTGCCGCCGCTTGGCAGCATGATCACGACCCGCTCGCCGGGTTGGAGATGCATGTGATGGCCCTTCTGATGGTGGTTAGAGCGCGAGGACGAGCTGCTGTGCTGGTGGCGTGAGGTAGCCGGCGATGAACGCCTCGACCGGCATCTCGACGGCAGGCAGCTCGCGGTAGGTCTCGGCATCGGGTTGCCAGATGCGGATGCGGCCGGCGCGCACGTCGATGCGCGGGGCTGCGATACTCAGGTGGTGTTCCCGCCACGCTTTGACGGCGCGACGGGCCTCATCCCGAGCACCATTCGGGTTCGTGCAGCTCCGCTCGCGCGTGGCTGCTCCGATCACCAGCTTGGCCGCGAAGGCGACCAGCTCCTCAGCGGTCGCTGGGGTCTCGCGGGGCGTGCTTGGTGGAGTCTCAGGCCACCAGCAGCGCGCCAGTGGGCGTACATCGACGACGTTGCTGTCGTCGTGTGGAAAGAACGGCGCGTAGCCGGCGCAGACCACCGGCGGGCCGAAGGTATGCCAGGGGTTTGGGGAAAGCACCGCCTGGTAGCGGCACCAGCCTTGATGCGTGCAGATCGCCAAGGCCATGGGGACAACGGGCGGCCCGTCGCGCACTGGATCATAGTCCGGTGCGCGGAGATCATAGGGCTGGCAAACGAGGGCGGGGCATCGCGCCGTGTCGGGGCTGAGACGAATGTTTGGAGCGAGCCGGCTGGGCCGGCGCGTGCGGTAGGCCCGTGGTCGGCTCGCAGGATCAGAACGGCGGCTCATGCGGCCCCTCCTGCTCGTCAGCCTTGAGCTGATCGCTCATCACGGTGCGGTAGATGCGCTCCTCGGTCGGGGTGAGGTCGCGCAGCGCTGGCTCGTCGTAGCCGGCGCCGGTGCAGGCGTCACAGCTGGCACGGCGCCGGCCGCTGCACGCGAGGCAGCGCGGATAGCCGTGCTGGCGGGCCAGGGCGATCCGCTCGCGCAGGATCGCCCGACGCTCGGGTGCGACGGCCTCGTTCCATAGCCACTCCAGGAACTCGCCGTGGGCTTCCTCGCGGGAAGGTGCGGCGTCCTGCTGCATCTGGTTCCAGATTTCGCGCTCACCATCGCTCATGGGCATTGCAGGCACTCCTTTAGAAAATGTTCGCGAAGGGGTTGATGTCCTCTGCGGTGACGGTGGTGGCCGGGGCCTGGGCGACGGGCTCGACGGCATCCCATAAGGAGCCTGTCGCCCAGGTGGGCAGGCACAGGATGTCGGCGGTGAGCCGCATCGAGACCGGCGTGGACGTGGTGATGCTCCTGCCCGCCCTGAGCGCTTCGAGCGCGCCTCGCGTGGCGTCCAGGCTCTCCCACACAGCGAGCCGGGAGAGCTCCCACAGGTCGGCCTGGGTGATACCCTGGGCCAGGGCCTCAGTTAGCAGCCGTACCGCCTCCTTGCACGCCTGGGGCGTGGGGAGGCTGGCCCCGATCAGGCTGCGCACGGCCAGGTCGTTGAGGGCGTGGCCGTCGGTCGTCTGGTACATGGTGATCCTCTTGACGTGGAACAGGCGTTCGCGTATAGTGTGGTATGTGTTGACACAAGTCTTGACACAACACGTGTGAGGAATTGAGATGGATATTGGGATGATCGTGATCCACCTCGCCGTCGGCACACCCGTGGTGTCACGGTGCGAGCAAGCTCCTACCGGCACGCGGCTCATCGCTGCGACGAACGCAGCCGCGCTCGCACAGGCCGCACAGAAAGTGCTGCACGGTCAGGGTGTGGCGTTGCATGAAGACGGGATTTACCTGTGCTCAGATCAGCTCCAGGCGCTCGCGGAGTTTCCTCCCCTTGTGCTCCCCGCTGACGCGATCTCCTTTGGGGACGCACGAGCGATTCTCTATCCCGATGCCTCGTACAACACCGGCTGGCAGCGCGTCCACCGTGACGTTGAAGCCGGGCGGCTGCACGTCTACCGTGTGGGCATTGGGCAGAGCACGAGGCAGTATGTTTCCCGCGCTGACGTGCAAAAGCTGGCCGACCGTCGTGCTCAGCACGTCCTTGCCTGAGCACGGTTCATAGCCGGGTATGGCCGCCGGGTGGGACCGTCCCACCCGGCGGCAGTGCGTTCAGGACACGATGCTGAAGTTCGTGACACGACCCGTGCGGGGATCGTACTCCAGCGTCAGCGTGACCGGACGCTTCTCCATCCGGCGCTGGAAGAGCAGCAGTTCGAGCTGGCTCGCCAGCTCGTCGTAGACGAACACTGAGATATCCTCCCCATCAGCCTGATGGAGCGTAACCAGGAGCCCGCCGTCACCGTCGCGGTGAAACGAGCGCGGCGTGCCGGTGACGGTGTTCTTGTTGAAGAGCATCGGTGACTCCTTCTACGCCGCGCTCGCGGCGTGATAGACGCGGCCCTCGGCGTAGTACTGGACGACGTAGCGGGTGAACTCCTCGGGGCGCGTGGCCCCATGTGCCCACATCGCCGTCTCGACCGCATCCTCCAGGCGAATGCCGGGCAGGATCGCCATCCCGGCGTTCTGCAGGGCGCGGCTGACCTCCGGGTCGTTCGGCAAGTTCTGATTGGTGTAGCGGGCGATCAGGCCCCTGAGGAGTGGACCGCGCCGCGCCGCGTTCTCGACGCAGCCGGCGACCGTCTCCGGCGAGGGCGGGGGAATCTTGGGCATGGCGCTATACCTTTCAGAAGAGGGCGAGTTGCTGTGCCTTGCTCGGATCGGGGAAGACAGCGCGGAGAAATGCTCCACGCTTCACGGTGAGATACTGGCGCAGGCGGTAGGAGTACAGCTTGACCTCGCTCTGGAGCGATTGCTGCCAGAAATCGAAATCGGGGATGGGGCGTGATCCACTCGACCCACAGATGCCGATGCACGCTGAGAGCCAGTGGATGGTCTCCTCGTAGCTTTCGCCGTGCTGGGCCATATGGGTGATCGCAGCCTCGCGCCAGGCGCCGTTGGGCAGCCCGCCGCACATCCGCATCACCGCGTCCATTGCGGCTACCAGCTCGGCCTGCTGTTCAGGTGTGAAAGCGGCTGTCACGCCGACTCCAGGGCGCGCTGCATCACATCGGCGTCGAGCAGGGCACCGTGGGTGACGGCGTAAAAGCCGTTGACGGTATCGAGCTTGACTGCTTTGAGGCGCCGGTAGACGGCGAAAATCTGCTCGCCCTGGCCTTGGGTGAAGCCGCGGCTGACGCAGATCGCCACGAACTTCTGAAGCGGTGTCTCGCGCTCGACTGGCGCGGGTGCAGCTGGGCGCCGTTTGATGGTGGGCATTGGGGGTTACGCCTCCTGATAGCGACTCGTCGCGTCCGCGACAAGGGCGTGAGCGCTGCGCCGAAAGGCGGCGATAGCAGGGTTGGTCGTCGCGTCCTGCGGAGTAGGCGGGCATTCGAGCGCGTCACGCAGCGTTGCCCACAGCTCCGCACTTGCACGAGACATGTGGGTGTCCGGTGCGAGCGGGAGGCCGGCGAGCTGGCGTAGGGTGCGCAGCATGAGCGCGCCGATCCCTCGGCGCTGGTGGTCAGGATGGACGAACAGGGATTGGGCGATCCAGGCAGCGGTATAGTCGTCGTCTACCTCGGCGCTGATGTCGCGCTCGAACGAGCAGGCGCCGACGAGCTGGCCGTCGGCCCACACGCCGAGCTGGATGACCGGCCCGAGGTGGTAATCGCCACCCTGATGCGTAAAGGCTCGCAGCAGGAGGCCCCGGTAGGGGGGCGCCTCGTAGCTGGGCAGGCGGCAGGCGAGCGAGGCGGCGTACTCCGCGATGATGCGGCGCACCTCCTCGTCGCTGTAGGGGGTAAGCAGGCCATCAGGCCCTCGCTCAGGCATTGTGCTGGAACCTTTCGGTGTGCTAGGCGGCAAACAGCCGGTGCTGCTGCGGCTTCACGATGGGTGTGAGGTTGGGAAGCTCCTCCAGCCATGCCGGCTCGGGCGTCTGCCAGGGCAGGCCGAGCTTGTCACGCTCGCGGCAGAGCCAGAAGGCCACGCGGGCGTAGCGCGAGCGCTGCAGGAGATCGCGGTGTAGGCCGTAGCGATCGGTGAATCCCCAGGCGAGGGCTGCGTCGGCGGCTTTGGCCTGCTGCACGGGGGTGGAGGTGTCGCAGCGCACGGTAATGCCGGTAGCTGCAAGCGGGCGCAGGTAGGGCAGGTGCGTGGAGCCCAGGACGTGAACGCCGAGGGCGTCCTCGTCCCAGCCGTCATCTACCAGCTCGGTAATGACGGCGGCGACTGACGCCATCCAGGCAATCGCGGCCTTGCTCCCATGCTGTGGGACCAGGCCGCCCAGCGCAAAGGCGGGGCGCACGTAGCTGCCGTCGCCGTCCACCAGGTCGGGGCGCATCCCCTCCCAGCCCTCCATGAGCTCAATGCTGATCCCAATGGGCGCCTGCCCATAGCCGAGCACTGGCACAATGGGCGTGTCGGAGGCACGCGCGAAGATGCGGTCGCGGGTTTCGGCGTAGGCCCGCGCGGTTGCGGGGGCGTTGCCGATGGTGTCATACGCAATGGCGTACTCCAGATTCCCGTAGTCGCCAGGCCCCTGGCGCCAGTGGCGAACTTCTTGCCACCAGGCGTCCAACGGCGGGCGCTTCGGGTTATGCATTGGCCACGCCGCGCTATCGAGCACGACGGAGACGCCCTGGAGGGCACGGAGGTGCGAGGCGGCCGACGTGCCGACGCTGACCAGGAAATCGCGCTGGCCACAGGCCAGGGCAACATCCAGGTCGCGCAGCGTCACGGCCCCGCCGCAGGCGAAGAAGTAGCGGTACGGCACGGCGGGCCTTTCTGCCCGCTGGCGCAGCGTTCCCCACCCCTGCCGGCGAGGAAATGCCGTGCCGGCAGGGGTGGGGAAGGGGAAGCGGTGCGCCGCTCGACGGTCGAGCGGCGCCGTGCGCTAGGTACGCTGCTCCTCAATGGCGGCGATCACGTCGGCCAGCGGTGGCGTGATGTGGAAGCGCATTACATCCAGATGGTCGCGGGCACGTCATCGTAGGTGCCGATGTCACTCACGACCGGCTCGTTGTGGATCAGGGCGACGGACTCCGCGTGGAAGCCGGCGCCGAAGGGCCGGATGAAGATGCCGACGCGGGAGTCCGGGTCGTTCCCCAGCCGCAGCGCGGCCCGGTCACGGCGCCAGATCGTGCGCAGCACGAGCCCGCTCCATAGGCGGATAAGCACCGCGCTCAGAGCGTGGCGGAGCGGTTCTAGGCTATCCAGGTCGTCAAAGAATTCGACGGCCTGCAAGCTTGCACTTGGGTCGGTCTCTTCCAAGGTGATGAGCGCCGCCTCGACCAGTGCCTCGGCGTGGGGGTGATTCGTGTCGAGCGGCATGAAGAGCGTCGTGTCTGACCGCAGCCAGACCTGCACCTGAAGCTCCGTACTGGTCGCACCCGGCGCAAAGCCGAGGGCGCCCAGCCATGCCTCAATGCCGGCGAGCGTTACGCACAAGGGGGGCGCGCCGTCGATGGTGAGGCGAATGAAGCTCATGGGTGAATCTCCTCGACGCTCAGTGCGTCGCCCTGCAGGCGGATATGGATGGCGATGTCGCCCAGGGTGGCCTCAATAAGCCAGGAGTCGTCCCAGTCGGCGCTGAGGACCGTAGCCCCTGGGAGTTTGACATCGTCGATCAGGGTGTAATCAGGGAGCCAGTAGCCGGTCGCGTCCCCGGCGAAGGTGACGCGCCAGCGGCGGCCGGTGGTGTCGATGATCTCGGCTTCGCCGCGCCCCTCGGTGGAGCGTAGGGCGGCGAGGGTGCCGCCCGCAATGCGGGTGGCGAGCTCGTCCAGGGCGGTGTCAATATCGCCCTGATCGGCGCCGGTGCGATGCCGCCATGCCAGCACGCGCGCCCCCTGGTCGCCGGCGGCGATGGTGGCGTGCTGCTGCTGCACGAGGGCGTTGAGGGTGGCGGCGGCCTGGGCGATCTCGCGGGCGAGGCGGTGGCTGGCGGCGCGGGATTCCTCGGCACGCCGTCGCACCTCCTCGGTGGGGAGGTCTGACATGTTCATGGGGGTGTCGCCTTGGTAGAAGCCACGCGCCCAGGAATCACCGGGCGCGTCATGCGGTGCCCGGTGGCAGGGTAGGGAGCAGTGACAGCGAGCGAGTGCTAGAGGTTGAGCGTGAGCTGTGTTGTGCCGTTGGTGGGCGTGGCACGGCGCTGCGGTGCGGCGATTGGTTCGGCGGCAGGGCACGGGCCGTAGCCCAGCACCGTGGCCAGCGCGAGCAGATCGCGTGCGGCGTGGACGTGCTGGGCCTGATGCCCACTCGGCCGCTTGCAGCCGCTGCCGACCTTGGCGTGACAGCTGGGGCAGGCGACCTCCAGCACCGGGTCGCGCGGCCAGGACTGGCCGCAGCGCAAACAGGTGACACCAGGTGGCGCGGCGGAGGGGTGGGCGGGCGGCGCGTGGTACATGGTCGTGTCCGTGATGGACGCGCCACGAAACCACCGGGCGCGTGTTACGGTGCCCGGTGGTGAGCCGTATCTGGGGGTGGTGCCAGCTACGCGGCGGGGATCTCGCTCAGGGTGAGCGTGGCCGCGTGGACGCGGAAATCACATGCACGATGGAGATACAGGGTCTCGGCCGCGTCCTCCGCACCGACGAGGTGCTCGCGGTAGCCCTGTGGGCCAATGTCATCGAGCCACGCAAGGATGGCGTTGGCGTCGTGCATCCCTTCGGCGGCGATGATGATCGTTCGGTTGGATGGGGCGATCGGTGAGCCCAGGTGGCCCAATGCGTCGGCGGCTATCGTCAGGATGATGTTCGCCGAGTCCACCGCTCCGAATCTGGGGTTGGTCGCCTTCAGGTGCTCGACGGCCTCGATCAGCTTCCATGCAGCGCTGGCATGGCTGTCATCGTGGGCGACGGCGCAGCGAGCGTGATTGATGCGCGCACCGAGGGGATGGGCTTCCTCGGTGATAGGCAGCGCGTAGGCGACGGCGGCGGCGGTGAAGAGATCGGTGATCGTGGGTGTGGTCTCGTTTTCCATCGGTGGGGCTCCTGGTATAAGATAGGCGGTGGCCTTAGCGACGTGCTGTGCTCAACGCTCGGCGTCTTCAGCGTAGAAGCCGCAACCTGCGCAGATGGGGGTCAGGAGTTCGGGCAAGATGATCCGCTCGTGGTCGCAGACAGCACAGACGTTCAGTGCGTCGGCGCTGCGCAGAAAGGCCAGTGCCTCCGTTCCTGCGAGGCTGCCGTCCTGACTATGCCACCACCAGCTGACACGGCGAATCGCACCTGCCGGGGTGGTCGTGACGATGTACAGCGTTGCGTTGCGTGGAAGTCCATAGCGCGACCAGCGAATATGCTAATCGGCGTCGATCACCGCGCGCGTGAAGCGGGCGGCGTCGGCGCCGATCAGCACAACCCGGTGGGTTGCTGCACCGATGGCGACCTCGCACGCAATAGCCTCATCGGTGACGTGGTAGCGGCTCGCGGCGATGGGGAACGCCCCAGATCGGTGGTGAAACATCAGCACGGCGCGGTCTCGCGTGGCCGGTACGTGCGAATGAGGGTGATGGCGAAGTTCTGCACCTCGATCCCGACCGGCATCTCGGTGCCGGTACGAGCCTCGCGGCGGAAGGCGGTGATGGCCTCACGGAGCCGCTGCGCAGTGCTGGGCGCGTGCTGCACCTCGCGGGTGTCCTGGCAGCCGAAGGAGGTATACACCCCCTGGTCGTCCAGTCTGCCGCCCTTGAGGCCCAGGGCGAAGGCGCCCCGGCTGTAGTAGGTCTCGCCCCACGGGGCGGGTGGGAATGGGTCATTATCGCAGAGCCGACCGTCGAAGACTGGAATGTCGCGCGGGATGCGGACACCGAAGAAGGCGCCGCCACAGCGCGGGGGCACAGCCTCGGGGGCGACGGGCGGGGCGATGAACACGGGGTTGGGCTTGGGCACGGGCGGCCTCCACGGAGAAAGGGGGCCGCCGACAACCGGCGGCCCCAGCTGGGAGCGTCGGTCGAGCGATACGAGGAGAAGGAGGGGAAGGCTACGGATCGATGCGCTTGCCGCTCCGGTAGCGCTTGCCGCCGTTGTAGACGTAGGGAACTGGGCGATGCTCGGTCACATACGTGCGCAGCTGCGCGAGCAACTCGTCGCCCACGCACAGCACGGTGCCCCCAAGGGGGCCGACCATGGTTGCGCAGCGACTCAGCGTTTCGAGCAGGTTCAGGGACGGATCGGTCTCGTCGATTGCGACGGGGATGATCGCGCCAGCGGGCTTGGTCACGGCGGTCTCCTGGTAATGGGGGGCCGCCGACAACCGGCGGCCCCTTTCGGGAGGGGCGGCGTCGGTTGTTGATGAGCAAATCAAAAACACCCGAGCACGTCGAGTGTTTCCGAAGTAGATACGGTGTATTTGTCGGTCGAGATTATGCGACCGTAGGCAGGCTGACCTCCACTGAATGTGCGCTGATCACAGTTTTCGGCTGCGGGATGGGTTCGCCGTCCTCGACGAGAGCCTCAAACTGCATGATCAAAGCCTCGCGGAGTAACTCCTGTGCCTCTTCCGGGGTAGCTGCCGTCACACCGACGCCAGGAACATCTGGCGCGTAGGCGCCAACATTCCCGTTGAGGTGTTCGATCTCGATAGCGTAGCGCATTACCTATCCTCTTCAAGTTGTGCTTGTCGGAGAACACTTTTGAGCGTTCCAGGCGGAACCTCATCACCTGGATGGCCAGCGACTGTAACGGTTCCGGGTTTGGTTGGGTGCTTCAACTGGCGATGACTGCCTTTCGTTCGCACCACACTCCATCCGTCACCTTCAAGTCTACGGAGTAGGTCACGGTATTTCATTGTAGCCTACTCCTCAGCCAACAGCCAGAGGCGGCCAGCGGGCAGCTCCAAGTTGATGAGTTGCGCCGAGAGGCGGATTAGCTCCCAATCGAGCATGGCTTGTTGAAGCCCACCCGTCAGGCGGAGCGCCATGAGTTCGCCCAGTGAGGGCGGCTCACTGAGCTCCTCCAGCTGGTTCACGCGGGGCTGCCAGGCATCGGCGTCGGTCGCGGCGATCACAATGCCGAGGGCACCGCCCTCGCGCGCTGGAATGCCACGCAGGTCGATACAATCGGCCCAGGGCAGCCAGGCGAGTGCAAGGTGATGGCGCCGCCAGTCTTCGCAGAACGCGGCGAGATCGTCGCCGGTCGTCGTGGCGCCGGCGTGGAGCGAGGCGAAGGGGTCCGCGACCCCGTAGATAAGCCGTTGTGGCATTGGTGCGGGCCTTTCTAGCGTAGGAGGTCGCGGATGCCTTGGGCTAACTCCGAGTCGCTGAGCAGGGCGGCGGGGTCGTCAGCCTCTGCCGCGTCCTCGTCGTCCTTGTCGTCCTTGCCGAGCAGCTCCTCCACAATCTCCTCCATGAGATAGTGGTCGGCACTGATGAAGGTGATAAACACCTCGTCCTCGCCAAAAGCGCTACAGGCTTCAACGGCCTGCCCGGTGTGCAGACTGATGCCGTGCTGGGCCGTGATCGCCCCTGCCTCGTAGGGCGGAATGATCAGAAACGAGGTCTGCTGCGTGAGGCCCAGGGCCTCCAGCACAGCCCACTGTGCGGGCGTCGGGGCGATGATCGTAGATATCTCGCTGCTCCTTGGTGTGGGCGGCGCACGATGCGCTGCCCAGAGGTGAAAACATCGCTGCGCGTGGCGCGGCAGATGGCATACCGAAAGCCCGCGACCCTGGCGACGAGGGCACCGCGAAGGTGCGTAGTCGGGGGCGGCGGGTGGAGGAATCACACAACCCCTCGGGGTGAGGGGTTGGCCGGGGGCGCCGCGCTGGGCGCGACGCATCTGGAACGCTAGAGCGTGGGAATGGTGGGCGGTGGTGCCCGTCAGGGTGCTGTGCAGGCGCCCGCGTGGGCGCCAGGGTGCTCCAGGTTGTTTAAGGGCAATGGTCGCCGTGGGCGGGAAGGCTCGCGCCAGGGGCGGCGCCCTGCTGGTGCCCTGCTGGGGAGCAAGGAGCCGGCTGCCCGCGAGCGGGCCGCACGCGCACGACCGGGCCGCTACATCAGCGGTTCCTGGCAGTATAGCAGGCAGGCCGTACCGAAGCGTGGGGGCCAGGAATCACCACGCCCCGCCAGGATGTCCTGGCGGGGCGTAGTGATTACAGCTGTGGTCATCCACCACCAGCGGGCGCAGTAGGTCGTGCCCAGCATGGACCAGAAGCCTGTGGAGTGCTATCCCGTGTCGTTACGAACGCCGGCTGTTCCTGGCAAGAAACTCCCGCGCGATCTCCGCTGCACGGGGCTGGAGTGCGATCCCCGCCCAGCCGTGCCCATCGGCGGTGGGGGCATCGGCAAAATGCTGGATCGCGTCGGGCGCGCTGATATGGGCGCTGAGCTGTACCCGCTCCAGGTCGAGGATCGGGCCGATGGTGGTCTCGACATACACCACGGAGGTATCGGTATAGGTGGTTGCGAGTGGGTGATCGTGCGGTGACATCCACCATGCCCCACGCTGGCTCGCGTCCACCACGGCGCGGAGCAGCACGACCTTGTGCTCGTACAGCGCCGGGTTGGTCTTTGCCGCCGCGTTGAGCAGCAGCAGCGCAACGGCGAGGCCGTCGCGGCTGCGCGTCAGGGCCGGGTAGATCCGCTGGTGATGAACGCCGGCGAAGGGGTTCAGTCCTGTGCTGGCGGCACTGGCGGCGATGGTTGCGCGCACCGCCCGCCGCACTGCGGGGGTAATGCGCGGGCTGCGGAGCCGGGCGAGGATGATCAACAGCACGCCGACGGCGAGCAGGGGCAGAACCGTAAGGGCGTCGGTGTTCATGCCAGTACCTTTCTTCGAAAGAGATCGGCCAGTTGCACGCTGGTGGACTGGTCGAAGGGCGTGTCAGGGAAGAGGCCCGGCCAGTTGGACATGGGCGGAAGAGGTGTCAGGTTCGTAATGATCGTCATCTCGTGCGCAAGCCAGCGCCGGCGCAGGGCGCGCTCGCCAGAGATGCCGTCGCCATCGGCGTAGCTATTGGGAGCAAGCCGCAGGACGGCATGCTGCCAGACCGTCGCCGCCCGTGGCGGGGAGAGCGGGTAGCCGTAGAGGCCCCACACCTCGCCGGTATTCAGCGCCTGCCGGAGCGCCTCAGCGACCATGAGGCAGCCGCCATCGAGCGCGCCGCAGCCCCAGAGCGAGAGGACATCGTAGAAGGGATTGGAGCGGCAGACCGCAGCGATCTTCCGACCGAGCTGCCGTCGCTCTCCCTCGCTGAGGACGAAAGCAGCAGTAGGGGTCCGCACGAAATCCTCCCAGGCCACCACGCGATCAGCGTGGTGGCCTCGCTGATCGCGGATGGTTAGAAGGGAGTGGCTAGGGGGTGAGCAGCCAGCGTTTCATCTGGCCCATGCGCTCCCCAATGCCGCCACGGGCGTAGGTGAGTAGGCCGAGTCGGGCGATGGTCGGCGGATCGAGAGGGAGGGCGGGCGCGTAGGCGGCGCCGAGGTTGATCATGCTTGCGGCAAATGGGCCACGGTCCATGTACTCAGTGAGTGCAGCGCGCACCTCGGTGCGGAGGTACTCCGCACGGGTAGCCGTCATCAGCTGGTCGTAGTCGGGGATGGGCGTCTCCGCCGCGATCAGGCCGAACGCGGCCGAGAGGATCAGCACCGTGGGCCGCTGATCCGCTGCGAGCTTGCGCAGCGCATTGCGCAGCGTGCGATAGGGCGGGCCGTCGTAGCGCTCAATGGCCGGCATGAGGCCAGCATCGGGGCGCTTGGTGGCACCGCAGCTGAGGATGAGGAGACGGCGCATTACCGAACCTCCGTGGGGGATGCTTCCACCTGGCCACGGCCGGCATCGGTGAGGCACAGCGTGAACGGGGTTGGCATGGGGGTGACACCCTTTCGGTGTGGCGGGCGGGGCAGCTGCCCCGCCCGCTGCTGCATTGGTTAGCCGACGACCTTCCACAGCTCGGGCGTGCGGATCTGGTGACTCGGCACGCGCTCGCCGCGCTCGCGGCAGGCACACAGCAGTGCCGCATCCTGGCGCAGGGCGCGCTGGTAGCCCGGCTGGTGCTTGCGCCCGGTCGGCCGTGCGCCGCGCGCCGTGATCTGCACATCGAGTGCCTCGCGCAGCAGGCTTCGGAAGCCCTCGGCGTCCAAAAGCCCGCTGTCGCGCCCCCAGGTGACGGTCTCGCCGTCGGCGGTCGCCTTCAGCGCGACGCCAACGATCCACTTGTACGTCCGGGGATTGATCGCGCGCTGGTGGCACATGTCCAGGAGCGCGCCGGGGCGGCTACTCGTCGCAATGAGGTCAAGCATGGGGGTGTTCTCCGCACCAGCCGCCCACCCAGCGGCTGATGCATGCCGCTGGCAAGGGGGTGGGCGGGAGAGATACGGAGCCACGTCGGAGTTGTGTTATCGCTCGCCCAGATCGCGCAACACCTTTTCGTAGAGGCTCTGCGCGATGCGGAAGCGCGCCGGTTCGCCCCGGAGCGCATCCAGAAACGGGCGCACCGTCGCAATGCGGCCCTCGTGCTTCGCTCGGATGAGCACCGCAATGATGCCGGCGACCCGTAGTCCAAACGAGGTGGCAATCGTGCGACCGAGTGATTCATCCATCAGCAGTAGCTCAGACGAGATTTCGTCGGCCAGGATGATCGCCTCGGCCTCGCCTCGGTCGAGCTTCTTGTAGGTTCGTAGGAGTGACCGGACACGGCGTGTATTGCCGACCGGCAGGGGGACGATCCAGGCTGCCGTTACAATGCTCGGGCGGCCGATGTTGCGCTTGCTCCTGCTCCGCATCTCGCGGTACACCGTCAATGGTACGTAGAGCGCACGGTGCTGCGTCCCGTAGAAGTCGTAGAGGAGCCCGAGGAGGCCAATCACGGCGAGGTTGGTGATAACCGATGTATCGCTCACGACGACGCCACGGGGTCGGCGCCAGAGACGGTACCAGCGACGAAGCAGAACCGCCGCGATGGTGGCAAAACCAATCGCGGCGGCTGCAAGGAGCCAGATTAGGTTGTCGGTGGACATTGCGCGCCTTTTTTGCAAGAGCGCACAACTCGCTCCACCAGGAGGCGAGTTGTGCGCTCCTGGTGGGGGAGGTTCCGTTACTTCCGCTTACACGTGGCTACGGGCGACGAGCTTATCCTGCTCGTAGTCTTCAACTGAGTAGGGTGGGTCGATCCCGTGCTCAGCGAGGAGGCCGGCCAGCCCATCCAGCGAGAGTTTGAGACGCAGGCTTGCGGCATGGAGGCCCAGCGAACCCGCTTGGATGAGACCGAGTACCTCGATAAGCTCCTGCGGAGGGATGCCCTCGGCTCAGTTGTGTCCGTTGCGTGCCTGTGTGCGCGTCATGAGTGTTTCCTAGCTTTTCCTGATTGTAGCACCTCGGGTACGGGTGATGATCCGCGATCACGTCGAAACACCAGTATCGGCGCTCCACATTGGCGGTTGATTGGGGATGCGCTGCTGTGGCTTCATCG
>Ga0105049_10002843_pt1 | contig 20479 bp, 16 predicted proteins | sample MAT06_FD_78087 | JGI IMG/M metagenome (GOLD analysis project Ga0105049, IMG submission 78087) | Freshwater microbial communities from Lake Fryxell liftoff mats and glacier meltwater in Antarctica - MAT-06 | ecosystem: Environmental > Aquatic > Freshwater > Ice > Liftoff microbial mat | place...
CTCACTTAAAAGCCTCAGCGGGGCGACTTATCTGTAGCCTCTCCGAAGGAGAGCTCAAAGTGATGTGCGTGGTTGTTGAGCCCAGCGGGGCGACTTAAGAGCACCTCGAATAATTATTTGTGGATATAATTCGCTGTACGTCTAGAAACGAAGGTGATTTTCGCATCACATCATAAAAGCAAACTGATGATCTAAGAGACCTATCCACTCCTTTGGAGAAGGACCGAGGGTGAGGATTTTTGGTGGATGTGATACAGAGAAGACGAGAGGAGCATGGTCGAGGCGCGTTCAAACACTCAAGATTCGAGGTTTCCATATTCTCTCTATGCGGATGTGAATCCTAAAGGAGAAATGGGGTAGTGCATTTACCATTATAAAAGCCCAGCATTTCATGACAACGGCGATTCTATAAGTCCAAGAGGTTAAGGATGCCGTGAATTTCAAATGCGGAAAATTGAGACAAGCCTCATCGGCATTTCAGCATTTTATCACATCGGCATTTCAGCTTTTCATGAATCCCTCAATTCAGAGGTTTTCCTCTTCCACATCACCCCCGTCAGCCCGCCAAACACAACCAATGCCGCCGCCTGTCCCCACCACGGAAGTTCCATTTCTAAATGCCCGCCGTTTGCGTGGTAAATGAATACGCCCAGTGCATTGTTCGCGAAGTGAGCGATAAGTGCCGGCCACAAACTGCCCGACCACCATACCAGATAGCCTAATCCGGCGCCTAAGAGTACGCGCGGAATAAATCCATAGAGCTGCAAATGAATTGCGCTGAAAGCAATGGCCGTAATCCAAATTCCCGCGTGCGCATTGCGCATTCCATGGGAGAGCAAGGGCTGCAGCACGCCCCGAAACGCTACTTCTTCGCACACGGCAGGAACTAATGCAATAGCCAGATAGGTGGCCAGAATGCCCGCAGTATTATCTGCGGAGAGAAAGAGCAAAGTGAGTTGTCCGGCCTGCTGTTCCATCGGCAAGGCGATTTGCTCCAACCAACTCCCCGCCGGAATAATGGCTTGATTGAATGCCGCGAGCAGATCGATCAGTGGCGAGGCCGACACCATCCAGAAGACAGGCAGCACCAGAAATACCCAAGATGCTTTTTTGAACGGCAGCACATCTGCTCCCCCAAACATTCTCCAGAAAAAAACCGAAGGAAGTAGAAAGGTGCACACCTGAGATATGGTGTTCAACGCCATTAGCATTGGGGTGTGCTCTGCTGAAGGATTCGTAAGTACCGCTTGAATCTCAGGGAGCGACAGGTGATACACGCTGTTGCCTACCCACACCGACAATACGCCACCCAATGCCATGCCTGTGAGCAGAAATCCGGCGAAGAACAAAAGCTGTGAAGGAAGTCGAAGCGGGACCCGGTAAATTGGATTCATGGTGTAAAGTAAAGGAAGGAGTATTTTTGCACCCGCATCCTATGATCAAAATCGGAAAAATCGAATTGCCGGAGTTCCCGCTACTGCTGGCACCCATGGAAGACGTGAGCGATCCGCCGTTCCGTATGCTGTGTAAAAAACACGGCGCAGACCTTATGTACACTGAGTTTATCTCCAGTGAGGGATTGATACGTGACGCTGCCAAGAGTCGCATGAAACTCGACATCTTCGAATACGAGCGCCCCATTGGGGTTCAGATTTTCGGAAGCGATATTGAGACCATGGTGCGGTGCGCGGAGATCATCGAGCAAACCAATCCCGATTTGCTCGACATCAATTACGGCTGTCCGGTGTTAAAAGTGACCTGCAAAGGAGCCGGAGCGGGTATTCTTAAGGACATTGATAAGATGGTGCGCATGACCGAAGCCATCGTGAAAGCCACCTCTTTACCGGTGACGGTGAAAACGCGACTCGGGTGGGATGATCAGACGAAGAATGTGGTGGATGTGGCTGAGCGGTTGCAGGATATCGGCATACAAGCCTTGACCATTCATGGTCGTACACGAGTGCAAATGTACAAGGGTCAGGCGGATTGGTCGCTTATTGCGAAGGTGAAAGAGAACTCACGCATGCGCATACCTGTGTTTGGCAATGGCGACATTACTACGCCAGAAAAGGCGGTAGAGTATAAGAATCGATACGGCGTTGATGGGGTGATGATTGGCAGGGCCAGCATAGGTTATCCATGGATATTCAACGAGGTAAAGCACTTTGTAAAAACGGGAGAGCGACTTGCTCCACCCACCATTGTACAGCGAGCCGCGGCCTGTCGCGAGCATTTTGATTTTTCTATTAAATGGAAAGGCGAGAAGCTCGGAGTGCTCGAAATGCGCCGTCACTACACCAACTACTTCAAAGGCATTCCCAATTTCAAAGACGACAGGATGGAGCTCGTCACCATGATGGAGCCAGAGGGGATTACTTCAAAACTCTCCGAAATCGCCCTTAAATACAGGGATGAAGTCGTTGGGTTGTAGGAGTTTGTTTGGAGTTCAAAATCTTTTGACTATTCTCTCCAAAAGTCATCTGTTAAATAAAAGATGGTATCATTTAGAATACGCGCACACGCGCGCAATGGTATGAATAGCATGCACATGCGCATGCATACATCTTATTTTCACTAGTGTGCACACGCGCCTGATTAGCATTAAATCTAAAGGGTGTGCATATAGTCACGCGACCATTCAAAACGCCATCTCATTCCCCTCGCATCCTCCAAATCGCCGCGAGTCTCACTGTGAACGAACTGGCGGTTCTAATGGATGTCTCCCCTCTTACCGCCCACTATGTGATGGATGGCGAACGCCCTGTGTCTAAGGACGCCAAACGCCATTTGGTGGAATTATCTTCAGCTCTATCGGAGGCGGAGCAAAAGGCACTCGAAAATCCAACAACGGAATTGAAATTTGTCTACGAGATTCCTCTTTCTGAGAGGTTCAAGCATTTTAAGCTTCCGGATAAAATTCATCAGGCCAAAATGAACCGGTGCACCTTGAGTGCGATGACTCTGGATATGTGTACAGCCAGCACGTAATTAAACACCTTAACCTGAGTAAATACCAATTCGAACCACTGCACGCTGAGCACTTTCGGGTCATCGGGAAGAAATCGGAACTTCGAATCAAGCGCCAATTTTTTTAGAATGGAATGCTTAGAAAAATGGAAGATTTACGCCTTTCCATTCGGCTTATGGTAGCTGAGCGTGATGTTCTCGACGCTTGGGGTAAAGGAAAGGAATAAAGTCTAACCATCTGCCCTTTGCATCGACGGCAAAAAAAACCCGATCCAACAAGGACCGGGTTTAGATTTATCAAAAAAGAAAATCTTACTTCTTCTTCTTGGTATCTGCAGCAGGTGCAGCCGCAGTAGCCGCAGCAATCGATGCACGTGTAGCCTCGATAGATACTACAGAAGAGGCATCCGCCTCGAGCAGAGTACATCCAGGTACGTTCAGTTCGCGTACACGAACCATATCACCAATTTGCAACTTGGAAATGTCCACCATGATTTCTTCTGGAAGATCCTCTGGCTTGCCGAAGATGCGCACTTTGCGATAGTTGATCGACAAGCGACCACCTGCACGCACACCTTCTGAGTTGCCGCTCACACGCACTGGCAATGTAGTGCGCACTGCCTTACCAGGGACGAGCTCCAGCATGTCGATGTGTACCACTTTGTCAGACACCGGGTGGCGCTGTATTTCCTGAATCACGGCAGAGACTTGAGCACCTCCGAGGTCCAGATTGATCTGAAGAGTATCAGGCATAGCCAGCACTTTATTCAGTGTGATTTCGTCGATAGAAAAGTGGTGTTGCTTACCAGCACCATAGACTACTCCCGGAACGCGCCCCTTGCGACGGAGTTCCGAAGCGTCCTGCCTCCCTACGTTCTCGCGCGGAGAACCGCTCAATGCAAATTGCTTCATGTTGTTTGTTTTTTATGAAATGATAAAATGTGAACTGATGGATTTATTCTCGATCATGTTGTGCAGCACCTCAGCGAATAATTTCGCCGTGCCCACTACTTTTATCTTGTCGGTATTCTTGTCGGTATTCAGCGGGATGCTATCGCTGACGAACAACTCGAGAATTTTAGAATCTGCAACGCGCTCATAAGCTGGTCCGCTGAGCACAGGATGGGTACAAATGGCTCGCACACTTTTCGCTCCGTTTTCAATCATCATTTCTGCCGCCTTGCACAAAGTACCTGCGGTATCGATCATGTCGTCGATCAATACTACGTTTTTGCCGGCCACATCACCGATTACGGTCATGCTATCCACTTTGTTGGCCACCTTACGCTGCTTGTAGCAAATCGCGAGGTCCACGCCGAGAATTTTAGCGTAGGCATTTGCACGCTTGGTGCCGCCTGTATCAGGCGCAGCAATAATGAGATCGGGAATATTCAACTGCTCGAGCAAAGGCACGAACAGCGTGCTCGCGTATAGGTGATCTACGGGCACTTCAAAGAAGCCTTGAATCTGCTCTGCGTGAAGGTCCATGGTAATCACACGGTGCACTCCAGCGGCGGTAAGCAAGTTGGCCACGAGCTTGGCCCCAATAGCCACACGTGGTTTGTCTTTGCGATCCTGACGGGCAAACCCGAAGTACGGCATTACGGCCACGATACGTCGCGCTGAAGCACGCTTGGCAGCATCGATCAGCAGCAGCAATTCCATGAGGTTGTCAGCAGGTGGAAACGTGGATTGCACGATAATCACATCCTTTCCGCGCACCGTTTCTTCAATGGATGGCTGAAATTCACCATCGCTGAAGCGCTGAACGATGACGTTCCCTAGCTCCACGCCAAATTCACGCGCTACCTGTTCGCCCAAATAGCGGGAGGCTGAGCCGGCGAGGATTTTGACCATGTCATTCATGTGGAATTGTTTCGGGGGCGCGAATGTAGACATTAATTCCCGCATTCACAATGACTTTCAGTCTGAAAATCGAGGCTCCGATGTACTTTCGCCTCGATGAAATACCTCATTGCGGGACTGGGCAATATCGGAGCAGAATATGAGGACACCCGCCACAATATTGGGTTTCGGGTGGTGGAGCACATGGCCGGCGACAAAGTCTTCACCACCGAGCGTTATGCCTCTCGGTGCGAGGTGCGGCACAAGGGCAGGATTTTCGTGCTGATCCGTCCGTCTACGTTCATGAATTTATCGGGAAATGCCGTGCGGTATTGGTTGCAGCAGGAAAAGATCGAGTTGGAGAATCTTATGGTGGTGACCGACGATCTCGCTCTCCCGTTTGGCAAATTGCGCATTCGGGCCAAGGGTAGTGATGGCGGGCACAACGGGCTCAAGCATTTGATAGAAGTACTCGGCACGGATACCTATGCCCGGCTGCGCTTCGGTATTGCCAACGAGTTCGGAAAAGGCCAGCAGGTGGACTATGTGCTTGGCAAGTGGAGTGAAGAGGAGCGCAAGACCCTCGATGAGCGCGCGGACCTCGCCGCAAAGGCCTGTTTTTCCTTCGGATTGATCGGTCTAGCCCGCACGATGAATGAGTTCAATGGGAAGTGAGCCGCAGGCGCGAATTGTGTTGGTTGAATAGATATTTCTTTAAAGAAGTGATCGTTTTCTCAGTGTTTTAAACAACTCAATCAGCGAAAAACGAGGTTCATGAATCATCATTCTTCGTAAATCTAAATGGTCTTTTTCTCTCCAAGACGCGGCCCCGCTGGGGCTCCTCAATATCATTTCCGCCATTATCATCCACCAGCTCACGCCGGAGGCTATAGATAAGTCGCCCCGTTGGGACTGGGGCTTGATTCACAAAGCAAACGTTCGATCCTACGAAAGAATTTTTCCTGAAAAACTGCTGTAACTTTCGCCAAGGCAAGTCGTCATACTCCGTGAAAAGCCTTCTCTCATGACTGTGTCAGAATACAACCAGACGGTTGATCTTTATTCGGACGGACTGTATCGGTTCCTGCTCAAAAATGTGCGGGATACCGAAAAAGCCCGAGACCTTGTGCAGGAAACCTACGCCCGCTTGTGGACCAAGGTGGAAGACGTGGCTTTTGAAAAGTCGAAGAGCTACATTTTTACCGCGGGTTACCACATTATGATTGATCAAATCAGACGGGAGAAGCGGCAGTTGGATTATTCCAATGAGGAAATGAGGAGCATGATAAAATCGTCTAACCGGCAATACACCGATCTGAGTGAAGTACTCAATGAAGCCCTCGACAAGCTTCCGCCCATTCAGAAAAGTGTGATTATGCTCCGCGATTATGAAGGATACAGCTACGAGGATATTGAGCAAATCACAGGACTGAGCGAAGCGCAAGTGAAGGTGTATATCTACCGAGGTAGAGTGGCTCTGAAAAATTATATCGGCAAAATTGAAAATGTGATCTGACGTTCATGCAAATCAACCGCACCACATATGAGGCATTTTTTCTCGATTATCTCGAGGGAAAACTCAACGCCACAGAAATGACTGAGGTTCGTGCGTTTGCAGAAGGCCATCCTGATTTGCTGGCCGAATTGAATGAGATGGCGCGCATGTTCGGGTCACTCACCGTACCACTGCCTGTTCCCCCCATCAAACATCCGGAAAAGTCGGACCTGCATCAACGTGATTGGAGTGGGGAGTCAGAACTTCTACCTCTGGAAGTGATTGTTTTTGAAGGCAAGTCGGCTCTCAAAAAGTCAATGCCTATTCAGGAAGAAGCTGGCATGCTTTTACTCGCGGCTTACGCCGAGGGTGATTTGAAGGGAGAGGAAAAGGCGCGGGCGACGCAATTGATTGCGGCACATCCCGAGTGGCAGCACGATCTCGCTGTGCTGCGCCTATGTCGAGTTACTCCAGAGCCGATTGTATTCGAGCATAAATCAGGGCTAAAAAGAAAAACAGGTCGCGCGATTCCGATGGTGCGGTATTTCGCGTACACAGCGGCTGCAGCGGTAGTGGCCTGGATGATTGCTATTGCACTTCCAGTTACCCCGCATGAGGCACAAGTGGCCGCATCAGTGCGCACACGTTTGCCTCGCTTATCCGTTCCTGCCGCAACTGAAAGGGTGGATCAGGAAGAGAGACAAATTCCTTTTTATCCAAATCATCGGCGCGCGATTCCGCGGGATTCCGCTCCGTCAAACAATCCTATGCTTGAGCAAGATCTGGCCGTTCAGCCCGACACACTTCCAATCGAATTCAGGGAAGAATTTCCCCTTCCGCAGCCACTCTTGCCGGAAGAAGAGCACATTGCGGTGATGCAACCGGAGGTGAGCCCAACTCCTGATGTTGCGCCCAGCCCCCGCCACGCAGAAACCGTACAAACGGTTCGATCATTCGCAGAGAGCAAAGCGAAAGAAAAGCTCTGGGGCGGTGAGGACTATCCGGAAGATAAATTCTTGCTTGCGCTCGCCGACCGCGAAGTGGAAAAGCGTTTCAACAATGAAAATGCATTCATCGAGGTCACCCGCGTTAATAAGGCTGACGAGAAGGAACTGAAAGTGCGTGTCGGGAAATTATCATTTTCCCGTAAGCGCTAAATGCACAGCGTTCAATTGATTATACCAAAGTTCAACTTTCACAGATCCTGTGACTCTGCCACCAGTTCTTCTTTCAAAATGGATTTCTTGATCACTTTGCTTTGTCCGGTGTGAATCACGGTGGCTGTGTCGCGAACAATTAGCGCATTGCATTTTAAAAGAGAATCGAGACTGACATAACCTGTCACATGTTTGTACCGTCCATCCAAAGTACCTTCGGAAATGGTCGAGAAATTCAATGCCTTGACAAGCGCCGGATCGGAGTACCGAAGGTAAATTTCAAGTTGTACTTGAGAAGAGTCAAGCACCGACGCCGGAGAGGAGAGTCGGGTGTAGTCATACCTCCGACCTCTCGCAATATCACGCAGATCGGCGAGTACCGCAGCAGCCGTAGGGAAGGCCCCTGCGCCTTTTCCTGTGAAGAATTGTGTTCCGGAGAATACAGATTCGACCTCTACGGCGTTGTGTTCATTCTCAATTCCGAATAATCGTTCGGTTGTTTTTACGAAGCGCGGAATGACATATCCCGTTACACCATCTGCAGTGGAGGTGAGTGCGGGCACGAGCCTGATTTTCCAGCCGTTCTTGCGAGCATATTGGATGTCATCGCCACTCAGACGGTCGATACCTATGTTTAGAATTCGGGAGGGCTGAAGCACAATTCCGAAGGCATGCAGCGCCAGAATAATGAGCTTGTATTTGGCATCAAATCCACCGACATCGGCGGTGGGGTCGGTTTCTGCAAATCCCAAATCTTGGGCTTGCTTCAGCGCCAAAGAATAGTCGAGACGTTCGTTGAATATTTTACTCAGAATGTAATTGGAAGTGCCATTGAATATGCCCGATAAAGAGCGGATGGGTTCATTGCTGAAGTAGTTGTCAATCGACCGCACAATTGGAATAGCACCACACACTGCGGCCTCATAAAGCAGTGGTGTGCCTGTTTCTTGCTGCAAAGCAGTGAGTTGTTGGAGATGAGTGGCAACCATTTTTTTGTTGGCCGTTACCACGGGTTTGCCCTTTCGAAGTGCAGCAGACACAATTTCCCATGCGGCATCCGCATCGTCGATTGCCTCTACCACCAGATCAATAGAATCATTTTCGAGAATATCGTTCGCGTTCAGCGAGAGCAATTCGGGAGGGATAAGTCGTGGCTTATCCGGATCTTTTACGACTACTTTATAAATGGATAGGTCTGCAGATCCTGTTGCTTGAAGGAGTTGATAGAGTCCAAGGCCTACGCAGCCTAGTCCAAAAAGTCCGATGCGGTTAGTTTTCATGAGAATGAGAAAATGTGTGGTGAAATGAAAGTGTGGATGTGAGAAAGGCACTGATGAGTGAAGTGAGTAGCTGTGTTTCGATCAGGAAACCATCATGACCGAATGCACTTTCAATCAATTCGAGCTGACCGTGCGGAATGCCTTCTGCGATAGCTTGTTGTTCTTTCACAGGAAAGAGAATGTCAGAGGATATTCCGATGACAAGAGTGCGCGCCGTGATGCGATTGAGGGCACTTTGGAGCGTATCCAGATTGAGGGACACTTTGTGTGAATCCATGGCATGCGAAAGCACTACGTAGGAGTATGCATTGAAGCGTCTGGCCAGTTTGTTGCCCTGATGAATTTGGTACGAGCTTGCTCGAAGAGGAAGGGTTCGTGAGGGTGTTGGGTCGTGCTGTGCATTGGAATAGGCGGTATAGTTCCGGTAGCTCAACAGCGCTATGGCGCGCGCCGCTTTCAACCCCGCCAGACCTGCATAGGGAGAGTTTTGTCGCCACGTGGAATCGGCTTCAATTGCCATTCGCTGAGATTGATTGAATGCAATGCCCCAGGGAGAATGAACGGCATTCGTAGCGATCAAGATCAGATGCTTGATGCGATCAGGTTCCGCTATCGACCATTCGATTGCCTGTTGTCCGCCTAGCGATCCACCAATGAGGACATCGATGTGACTGATGTGCAAATGATCGGCAAGAATGCGATGCACGTTCACCATATCTCGAATAGTGATTTGCGGAAAGGCATGAAACCACGGAGACCCGGTGTCGGGGTGATTCGAAAGTGGACCAGTAGTACCGTAGCATCCGCCCAGTACGTTGGCGCAGATGATTACGTATTCCTCGGGGTTGAAGAGGTCATTTTCTCCAAATAATCCCGGCCACCATTCGAACACATCGCTGCTTGCGGTGAGGGCATGACAGACCCAGACCACGCGTACGCCTGGACGGAAATTGCCGTACACGTGGTACGCAATTTCCAATCCGGGCAGTACAGCGCCGCTTTCCAAACCAAACGAGTTTTTATGCGAATACTTCTTCATCTTTTTCTGGGGCTGTTACGGGCGAAGTGAGCCCAGCGAGTGCCTGTAAGAGGTCCGATTTAATATCTTCCACAAATTCAATTCCGACAGAAAGGCGAAGCACACCAGCTTCCACTCCTGCGCTCTTTTGTTCGGCTGGCGAAAGTTGCTCGTGCGTAGTTGTGGCGGGATGGATGATGAGTGATTTGGCATCACCCACATTGGCAAGGTGGGAGATGAGCTTTAGGCTGTTCACCACTTGATCCGCCGCTTCTTTTCCTCCGCGCACCTTGAACGACAGTACTCCGCCAAATCCATTGCGCAGGTACTTTTTCGCAAGTGTGTTGTACTTCGAAGAGGGGAGACCTGGATAGTTGACGAACTCGATTTCGGGCAGAGCTTCGAGCCATTTTGCAATCACGAGGGCGTTGTCCACTGTGCGTTGAACGCGCAGCGAAAGTGTTTCGAGTCCTTGGAGGAGTAGAAACGAATTGAAAGGCGAGAGAGCAGGGCCAAAGTCGCGGAGCCCTTCTACTCGCGCACGAATGGCGAAGGCGATGTTGGGCAGTCCAAGGGGATTGTTGTCTCCGAATACTTCCCAGAATTTGAGTCCGTGATATCCTTCACTGGGTTCTGTGAATTGCGGAAATTTTCCGTTGCCCCAATTGAAATTTCCACCATCGATAATCACACCACCGACAGATGTGCCGTGGCCACCAATCCATTTGGTGGCACTTTCAACCACCACATTAGCACCATGCTCGATTGGACGGAAAAGGTACCCTCCGGCGCCAAAGGTGTTGTCTACCACAAGCGGTATGTCATAGGTTTTGGCCAGTGCAGCGAGTGCCTCAAAATCAGGAATGTTGAAGCCAGGGTTTCCGATTGTTTCGAGGTAAATGGCCTTGGTCTTCTCATCGATGAGTTGTGCGAAATCAGCAGGGCGATCACCTTGTGTAAATCGGACTTCGATTCCGAGGCGCTTGAAGGCTACTTTGAATTGGTTGTAGGTACCGCCATAGACGAATGAAGTGGAGATGAAATTATCACCAGCCTGAAGAATGTTGTTGAGTGCAATGAATTGCGCAGCTTGGCCGCTGCCCACAGCAAGCGCCGCTACCCCGCCTTCCAAGGCAGCGATGCGTTTTTCGAATACATCGGTAGTGGGGTTCATGATTCGGGTGTATATGTTGCCGAATTCCCGAAGTCCAAAGAGATTCGCAGCATGCGCAGAATCGTTGAACGTGTATGACGATGTTTGATAAATAGGCACAGCGCGCGAATTGGTCGCTGAGTCAGGTGATTGTCCGGCATGAAGCTGGAGTGTGTCGAAGTGAAGTTGTGTTGACATACTGAGTTGATTTTATGGATGATTTAATTTTTTGAGTGAGTGGTCGAGATACAGCCTTTCGTTTTGTCATGAGTTGGTTGGACTGAAGCGGACTGCGGACTCGATGAAATGAAAAGCCCCCCGGAGTGATCCGGAGGGCTTTGAGTGAGAGATGTACACCAATTTACATCACATCAACATCGTTCCTCCGGATGGGGAATACAACAACACATACACATGAAAACAGAGCCTGAAATCATTGGTCGTTTTGCGGTTGGTGAGAAGGAGAGTGTCATTTTACTAGGTGGATGAGTTCTGTTGAGTGATTTATTTTGAAGCAAACAAAAAAGGCTCTCTGGTTTCCCGGAGAGCCTTTCGTTGGTTGGTATTTTTCAATTACTCAAATCCATGGAAGTGCTGATCTCTCCGGGTTTCCGTGAGGCATACAACACATCATACATGAGGTTTGAGTAAACATTTTGCGTTTCTTGTGGGTGCAAATATAGAATTGAAAATTCGTGAACATCCAAATTATTTTTTCGTTAATCGCTAAAACCGAGAATCGACGGGCCATTCAGAAGGTGTTTTTTAAAGACGATTTTTTGCTCGCGCCAATTGAGAAGGATAGAAATGTTTTAGCAGGGAGAATATATTCATCGAACTCGCCCATGTGAGCATCACTTACATAAGGGAACGGAAGATGCACGTAGGGAAGTTGTCATTTTCCCAGAAGTGAGTTCAATCAGCTTATGACTCAATCGGATTAACGGTTTACGCGGTAACTACTGATTTGACGGCTGTTCACGGGCAACATATTCTCTTAATATTATTTTTTTGTCACTTTTTACATGAATTGTCCATTTCAAATTTTGGCATGTAAGGGAGCTTCGCTGGTCTTTTAGTAAGAAAGTAACCAAAAGAATCGCGGAAATCAAAATGCAACTTCTGATGCACCTTGGTTCTCGTAAGCATGTGCAAGCGTGACGAAGTAGCGCCTTCGCGGCTCGCCGCTGATTTCCCCAGACTTACACGCTGTCGGTGGTCCCTGCTTTTAACCAGTGAAGGTTTTAGATGATGCGATAAACTAAATCTGATTGAAGTTCTACTTGCTGAACCTTCGTCAAAAGCCAGCTATTGCTAATTCGCCTGACGCGTGTGGTGGCCCTCAGCAATTAGCGGCGCCTAGCCGTACGGCTAGATGGTGGCGGATTGGCGTCACGCGTCTTTTGCTCCCGTGGCCGGAGGTACATCAGCCAATGCATTTTGATTGCGGTGATTCTTTTGGTTACTTTTTTCAAAAGAACGGCGAAGCCCTCTTGCATACTAAAATTCAAAAGAGATACGTCATGTAAAAAAGTGACAACAAATAAAAAAAATAGTGATAAATGGCTTTTGAGCCGACAGTTCATCGGTGGTTGCGACCTACACCGTTAATCCGATGACTCAATTTTCCGGATGTCCATTTTCGATCCAACATTTAATCTTGGAAAGTTCATCCGCGCTCAGGTTTCCATTTTTCGGCATCGACTGATTGGTCAAAACCTCCCGTTCGAACTGACCGTTTCCCAATATTCCTGCTAATCCGGCGTAGGTGGAATAACTGGGATGACAACCGCTGCTGGTGCAGTTGGAATTGATAATGGCCTTGATACGACTGGTATAGGTGGGCGACGATCCATCGCAGATCACGGTCATTTTGTCCTTTTTACAGGCGCTGACGGCGGTAATGGTGATCAGTGCGATGGCGAGTATGCGAGGCGTTTTCATTGGGTTGAATTCGGAGTATTGAACAGGAGAACGAAAGTGATGTTCAGTGTTACTACGAATCGGAAGGTTTAACTTTTCGTTGAGTTTGGTGAATACCGACCTTTCTCTACAAATGTACAGGGGCTCGACCGTCTATCTGGGGTCAGTCAGCTCAAAACAACGTCATCTGACCTGGCTCTCGCCGAAATAACTCAAAACTCACGGGCTCTGGTGCTTTTGCCGTGATGAATTTTTTGCGAGCTATTCGAAACATGTCTGCGACTTGCTCCGCGTATAGCCCTTTGCCTTTCATGCGCGCGCCCCACTCAGATTCGTTGAGCTTGCCGCCATGAGTTTCGCTGATTTGATTCAGAATTTTATCGGCCCTTTCGGGAAATGTCTTGCGCACCCAATCTTCAAAAATGCCCGCGATTTGTCCGTTGAGTCGAGCCATGATGTAGGAGACACTGTATGCACCGCGCTCACCGACGGCCTTTACCAGATCGAATATTTCATCGTTGTTGATGCCCATGATGATTGGCGCCATATTCACATTCACGGGGATGCCATGAGCGACCAGAGTCTCCAGTGCATGTAGCCGCTGCTTCACACTCGACGTGCGCGGTTCCATGGCCCGCCTCACCTCTTCGCGCAGGGTGGTGATCGAAAGCGTAACGCGCAGCAGTCCGAGTGCATTGAGTTCTTTTAGTAGGTCGAGATCGCGCAGTAGGAGTGCATTCTTGGTGATGATGCCGGTGGGGTGTCGGTGACGAAGAAAGACCTCCAGCAAGGATCGGGTAATACCGAATTTTCGTTCGGCGGGTTGATAGCAGTCGGTATTGCCAGAGAACATAATGTGATCAGGCTGATACGAGGGCTTGCGAAAGGTTTCTTCGAGCAGCTTGGCTGCGTGGGGTTTATATAGAATATTTTCTTCAAAATCGGTTCCTGCGCTATAGCCCCAGTATTCGTGCGAGTTGCGCGCATAGCAATACACACATCCATGCTCGCAGCCCTGATAGGGATTTAGTCCGTAGCGAAATCCGAGATCGGGGGAGTCGTTTTCAGAGAGTATACTTTTTGGAAATACTTCAATGAAACGGGTTTGTTTTTTATGGTCATCCTCAGCGCTATCCCAAGGCATGCGCGCTTCATCCGTCTCTTCGTAGCTCAGTGCGAAGAAGCGATTGTGGGGGTTGGATTGTGCGCCGCGGCGAGACATAAATGTTTATTGTAATGGCTGGCTCAGCTTCTGAAGAGCGCAGCGTATTCCTCAAAAATAAAAATACGGTTTCGCTTGTTTCCAGTCATCTCTTTGAGAATGCCCAGCCGGATGAAGTCGTCAATAATCTTGTAAGAGGATACCGATGAAAGTCCGGTGACGGAAGCCACATCATGTGCATCTGCAACAAGATGATAAAATAGATGATCAAGTAACTTTTTGGCATCAGCAACTTTCTTCCCTAATGTGTATATCCGTATTTCCTCACATTGCTTTTTTAGTTCGAGCATATCCCGTAACGCCTGACTAGAGTTTTCGCTGGTTTCAATGACGCCACGAAGAAAAAACTTTACCCATGACATGAGGTCATTGTGTGTGCGCACTCGGGTGAGATAGTCATAGTATAGCCCTTTGTTTTTTTCAAAATAATCGGAGAGATAGAGTACAGGCTTGTGCAAAAGGCCCTTTTCTACCAGATATAGCGTAATCATAAGTCTTCCGATGCGGCCGTTTCCGTCGAGAAACGGGTGAATGGTTTCAAACTGGTAATGGGCGATGGCAATCTTCATGAGGTTGGTAAGTCCAGAATCTTCATTATGCAGAAAATGCTCAAGATCTCCCATCAATGAGTTCACTTCTTCCCAAATGGGTGGAATGAAAAATGCGTTGGCAAGAGAGCTGCCGCCGATCCAGTTTTGGCTTCGCCGAAATTCCCCGGGAAGTTTTTGCTCACCCCGCGCTCCTTGAAGTAATTGATGGTGAGCATTGCGCAGTAATCTTGAAGAGAGGGGAAGTTCCGTTAACCGTTCGATCGATTCATTCATAGCAAGGATATAGTTGTTCACCTCGGTCCAATCATTCTTTTTCTCAGGGGCGATATCACTTTCTTTCAATAGGGCTTCTTCCATATTGGTTTGCGTTCCCTCAATTCGACTTGAGACGGTGGCTTCTTTAGTCACGAACATTCGGATAAAGAGGTCTATGTCTGGAATCTGATGGGAATAGGCATCCAATTGGCCCACGGCAATTGCTGATTTTTCGATTAGCCGTGTCAGTTCCCGATCAGACCATTCCCATTCACCGTTGATGTTCAATGGCATAAATGCTTGATAACCAGTGAACTTTTGTGTTCTTCCGGCGTGGAAGGTGTTAATGCTCAACATGTCGCAAACTTAACTAAGGATTTTTATATTTAACCCAACAGGCCCCAAAGTTAATTAGCGCAATTCTTATTTAACCATTCAGGATATCTCATCCGGGGCCTCTTAGGTTGGGAAAAGGCGATTGTGCGGGTTGGATAGTGAGACACGGTTTTTTTTTCATTTGTAACTCAGAGCATCAAAGAATCACCTTTTAGGAGGATATGTTAGAGCCAGAAATCATGATTTTCTCTGTGGCTATGTTTCTCGGTGTTGGAGTATCCGCATACCTCGGATCACTCCGGTAACTGAGCTTTCGCATCTCCAGACATTCCAACGAGATGGCATCGAAGTCGTCGAGCACACGCCCGCGAATTTCATAAATGCCCTTTCCACGCCACGGATAGTGTGCAGCCACAGGAGGAAAGTGAACGGTATCAATAAACTGCCCGCTGCGATCGAGAAAGGTGCCGAAGTACATCTTTTCACCCTTTGCTGTTTTCGTCGGTTTGAGTGTCACGAGGTACCCAACTGTGGTAACCGTCTTTCCGATATGCGTCAAAAATCCATCGGCTATCACACTATCCGCGGGCTCTTCGTCCAACAGATCAAAGGGATTGCACAACGGAAAACCGATCAGCTCCATTTCATCGTACGCATCTTCGAGCGAAGTATGCTGGAGCGGGGGCAATTCAAATGCACGCACAGGTTCCACGAATAGCCCCGGCATGGGATGTGTTTTTCGGATATTTCCCAATCGGAAATGCGCCTCCCACAAGAGGTCTTTTTTATTTCTCCCGGTAAACCGAAATGCGCCAACACGAATGAGAATGCTGATCTGGTCGAGCGACACAGACACACGATCCATGAAGTCTTCTAGCGAATGATACCTACCGGATTCCCTGCGAACCCGAAGAATGTCTTCGATAAGTTGGTGCTGCAATTGGCTCACAATACCCATACCCAACACAATAGTGGCAACGATCAATACGGCTTCTGCACTTCCCTGATTGACACACGGAGGCTCGATGGTTGCGCCGTGCATGCGGGCTTCATGGGCGTAGATTTCTGTGGAATAGAATCCGCCGAAATTGTTGATCGTGGCAGTCATGTATTCCAGTGGATAATAGGCTTTGAGAAAGAGACTCTGATAGCTCTCTACGGCATAGCTCGCGCTGTGTCCCTTCGCAAAGGCATAACCGGCGAAGCTTTCGGTCTGCCGCCAGATCTCAGCGATGTCGCCATCAGGATGTCCTTTTGCACGTGCTTTATCAAAAAAGGATTGACGTGCTTTATCAAATTCTTCACGTCCGCGAAACTTGCCACTCATGCCGCGACGGAGCGAGTCGGCTTCGCCCAAATCAAGTCCGGCGAAGAAGTGCGCGACCTTAATCACATCTTCCTGATACACCATTACACCATAGGTTTCGGGCATAATTTGAAGTAGAATGGGATGCGCTTTTTTCCGGCGTTCGGGGTCGCGGTGTCGAAGAATATATTCCTTCATCATTCCGCTGGAAGAGACTCCCGGACGAATCACGGAACTGGCCGCCACGAGTCCGAGGTAATCATCTACCAGCAATTTTTTCAACAGCATACGCATGGCCGGAGATTCTACATAGAAGCATCCTATAGCCTGAGCGGTGCGCAGCAAATGCTTGATGCGTTCGTCGTGTTTGAACCGCTGCATATCGTGAATGTCGATCTCTGGGTCATTGGGATGATCGCGACGAATAATGGCGAGCGTGTCTTTTATTTTTCCGAGTCCTCGCTGGGAGAGAATATCAAATTTGTAGAGTCCTACATCTTCCGCCACAATCATATCGAAGTGCGTGGTCGGAAATCCTTTTGGTGGGAGTAAGGTGGCTGTGAATGCGGTGATGGGCCGATCAGCGATGAGTATGCCGCAAGAGTGGGGTGAAATGTGGTTGGGAAAATCCTGGATGAGTGAACTGTATTGGAGAACAAGTTGGGCCAGTTGATCGAGATCCTGCACTCGGAATTTACCGTCGCTTAGCAGATCAATTTCATGCACGGGAAGCCCAAATACTTTTCCGAGTTCGCGCACGATAGCCTTGTATTGAAAAGTATTGTAAGCACCTACGAGCACCACATGAGGGAAACGATGAAAGATGTATTGGGTGATGTCTTCGCGATCCATCCATGAGAAATCGATGTCGAAGTCCGGCGGATTCTTGCGGTAGAGATTTATGAAGCGTTCGAAGTAAAGATCAAGTTCGATCGGATCTACGTCGGTGATACGAAGCAGGTAAGCGATCAGACTGTTGGCTCCGCTGCCGCGACCCACATAAAAATAGCCCTTGCTGCGCGCATAGCTGGTGATGTCCCAGTTGATGAGAAAGTAGGAGATGAAGTTCTTTTCGCGGATGAGGTTGAGCTCCATTTCTACGCGATTCTTTATTGTGTTCAACACAGACATACATAGCAACGGAGTTTTCTCAGAGCTTAATTCTGTGCCCCTCTGCTGTTCTGCTTCTCTGTGTTGAACTCGTCCAAAGCGGTACTCTAATCCATCCTCCACCAGCTTCTCTAGCAGCGCGTAATCCTCCTCCTCCGAGGCAGTGTAGCTCCGTTGATTGAAGGGCGTTACCCGATCTCCGAAACCGAATTCAACATGGCATGAACCGAGTATTCGTTCGGTATTGGCAAGGATCTCTGGAAAGTCATTGAAGTCATTCTTCAGGTCGTCTTCATGGCGCATCACATGCCAGGGCTCGCCTTGTTCCGATGGATTGAGTTTGCTCAGCAGCGTATTCTTATCGATGGCTCGAAGAAGACGGTGCGTATTGAAGTCGCGTTTGTTTCTGAACGAAACGGTTTCGAGAATCACGCATTTGTGGAGGTGTGCGGCGAGGGGCGAGAAACGCAGTCGATTCAGTTCCTTCGAGTGCACTCCCACAAAGCTGTGTTCGGGTAGATCGGCAACATTCATTTTCTCGTGCATGAATACGCGAAAGGGGTAGATCACGATGCAGTCCGACCAATGGGGTGCGATGGGTTCAAAGGATTGACCGGAGTGGAGGTGTGCGCTAAGGTGTTCGTTGAGTTCACGAAATCCTGCGTTGTTGCGGGACAGCCCGATGTAACAGCAATGCGCCCCATTGCGGAAGTCGATTCCCGTAACGGGCTCTACGCCGTATTTCGGCGCCATGCGCAGGAAGTCGAGGCAAGCGGAGGTGTTGTTGATGTCGGTAAACGCGGCGCGCTGCACGCCATTTCCTCGGCATAGCTCGAGCAGGTCAGCGGGCTTTATCGTACCGTACCGTAGCGAGAACCAGGAGTGGCAATTGAGGTACATGAGAACGCAATATACTAAAATAATTAGCACGCCGAAAGCCAAGACTAAGTATGAATTGGCAGCATGCCTTATATATCTTGGTTGAAAAAGGAAAGGCCCATTCAATATGGGCCTTTCGAGATAGATTGAGAGTATATTACTGCTTCATCATCTTTTTAGAGGTGATGATTTGTCCATCCACTACCAGAGTGTAAGTATATGTTCCAGCCGAGAGGTCATCGGCAAACACATTAAGTTTACCGGGCGCAGAGGATACGATATCCGTTAAAGCCATTGATAACGGCAGTGCTGTTCCCATTGATTCGCATTCGGGTAGTGTTGCCCGCAGTTTCAAATCGCAGCCCATTGCTCAGGCTTTGAAGGCCGATGTATGGCGTAGCGCCAATGTCTGAATACAGACGAAAGCGCTCGGTCTGAGCATCAGCAGAAGGGCCAGTGTATAACTGCCACCGATTGACCACACCTTGATCGCCGTCTGAACGGAACAGAAGACCGTTCAGTACTCCGGTGGATTGATTGCAACGGAAGTTGTTGAGATGAAATCTCGATTGTATTTGTGTTGGGGTTGTGACATTTCCAATGCTAATCGCCCGCATGTTGGAAGTTGTTTCACCGAAGAAGGTACTCTCTAATTGAAACTGCTATCGCGAATGCATTGCTATGAAGCAAGCTATAGCTAATAGTATATTTTTCATGGTAGATGATTTTGTGATCTCACTTTACCATCTTTTCAATTGCAATTAAAAATCCTTCGGGGTCCTATCGGGTCAATGAATGACTATTTTCTCTCTCAACAATCTCTGATGCGTTTTGCATACCGCGAGATACATCCCCTTTGACACATGACTGAGGTCAACGATTTGATCAGAAACTAAATTCTCAACATTAAGCACTGCTGCTCCCGACATATCGTAAAGAATCAATTGGAACGGCCGGTCGTGACCCACATGAATTGATACGCCGTCGGAGGTTGGATTAGGATAAATGCGTAGAGTCGATAAATTCACTTCCGTGTTGCCCACCGTACATTCTTCACTAGCCACTACGGATACATTGTCCACAATGACATAGGCCTCATTCCACAGCCAAGCATCGCTGAATGGTACTATACAATCTAACTCTGCGTTCACCGATTGACTGCCCAAGTAGATGTATTGCTCTCCACCCTGAGCAGTGTACAAGCCATTGAAATAGGTCCAATCTTCTCCACTGATTCCTGCGATATCAAAGAGCATGGCGTTGGGTAATCCCATCGCATAGGAATGTTCAGGGTAAATCAATTCCGAAGTAAAGGCCACATGGAAATCGCAGCTTTGAATGCCCGAGGAATCGGACATGGCGATCCAGAAACCGACACAGTACGTCTCGCCAGCCTGCATGGGTAGGCTTAGAAATCCTTGGACGTAATCGCGGGTTTCTCCATCAAGTTGTGGAGTGACCATTCCGACGTAAGCTTGTCCATCTTGCGCCACCTGAAATCCCAATCCCTGAGACATCGGAGCGTGAAGAACCCCTCCGGAACCGCTTTGGTTAAACTGCTCGTCAAAAGGAGTGAAGTAATCTGAACTTGCATAGTTTGGACTCCACCAATTTGTGGTGATCAAATAGGGATAGCCGTCAGTCATTTGTGTCGTATCCTCAAAGCTATGGTTGAGCACAAGGTTGACTTGTGATTGACCAAGGAAGTGTGAGCCAATGGCAATGAAGGATAAAAGAAATTTGTGCAATTGATAAGAGTATTTTGTGTGAAATAGTTGTAAGATGCTGCTGCTTTCTTTTTCTTTTGGGAACCGGTGATGGGAACAGCTCGTATATGTACAAACCCAACCGATAAAAGCCTCCCGCCGTGATTCGTGGATTAGGCTAATGAGTGAAAGGCATATAGGGCGCAAGCCGCGGGTGGGTGCCAACTGCGCTTGAAACGCAACGCCTTATTTGATAGGTGATAGTTGAAAGTCGAA
>Ga0105049_10002845_pt1 | contig 20477 bp, 21 predicted proteins | sample MAT06_FD_78087 | JGI IMG/M metagenome (GOLD analysis project Ga0105049, IMG submission 78087) | Freshwater microbial communities from Lake Fryxell liftoff mats and glacier meltwater in Antarctica - MAT-06 | ecosystem: Environmental > Aquatic > Freshwater > Ice > Liftoff microbial mat | place...
CCCCTTCGGGGCGACATATCTGTAGCCTCTCCGAAGGAGAGGATAAGGATTGCACGGATTGAATTCAGAGCCCCTTCGGGGCGACATATCTATAACCGCTCCCGCAGCAGAAAAGAATAGACCCTTGAGCCTGCGCGTTAAGCCCCTTCGGGGCGGCATATCTGCAGCCTCTCCGAAGGAGAGGATAAGGATTGCACGGATTGAATTCAAAGCCCTGAAGGGGCGACATATCTATAACCAATCTTCCACAAACCACAGATCAACTGACTGCTTAATAGAAAATTATAATTCCCAACTAGTCACTCTGCTAAAATGTTGTTGCGATCCAAACCGTATTCCGAATTCGAATATTCATATTAATCAATCCTTTTTCTATATACACTAGTCCATCTTAAACCTTTAACTAAATTCTATGTATCGCAAACCCCGCTTTCTTATTCATGATGTGAGTTCGTTGTACCCAGAAGTCTACCTGCCCCTCCCCTATGGTGATTTAAATGATGTTACCCTAGTCGACTTCTCGGCTGAGGAAGTGAGCACTCAGGGCCCCTTTCGGCGGTATGTTCTTCGGTGGAATGTAGAAGGGCCCCAAGGCCATGTATGGTGGATTTGGGTTCAAGGAGTGCGCGTACCGAAAGTGAGTTCACAAATAATTGAACCGCAGGAAGACACCACCTATTTGCTCATGGCAGGCAATCCTCAGGAGCAGCGCATTATAGGACGATTAACTATTGACGTGGACTACGAAGGATGCGTAGTAGATCGCACGCCTTTTATCAATGAACGGTTGCGCATTTTTTGCGAACAACAAGTTCCACCAAGGCTCAACCTCTTCTACAGTCAACCCCCTGATCAGGCCATCGGAGTAGTGATTGGCGAACAAAGTGCCACGCTCAGTATGCGTCTCCGCTCAGCCAACGTGATCAATCTGCCTCAGCCCCAAGTCGACATTCAGGCAGTGCTCGGATTTACCATCGTGGATTCCTCTCCAAACATGGTAGGTGGGAAAGAACTGGCTGTGTTTCACCAAGATCTTCAGATCAATGTGTACTACACACCCTCGCAATGGATGATGGTGGGTTCAGATCCTATTGAAGTGATGAGAGCCACCGAGGCTCTTCGAGATTTACGCGCATCACTCTATGGATTGTTTGAAACAATTTCAGCTCAGATTAGCGAAGTATGGTGGATCAAGGGCGAAAAGCCGCTCGGCAAAGAGTACCGTTCGTTTCGCATCTGGCCAGGCACCGATGGATTGGGGATGACCGAACAAATGTTCTGTCCGATTTTTCCGAAAGGGGATCGCTTTCCAATTCCTGGTCCGGATAGCGTTAGTACACGTACACGAAGCAAAAAAGCATCGAAGAAGAAATGAATGGCGGGGAATAAATGAGTTTTCGATTCCTGATCCACACGCATTCTCCCGTCCTTTGTGATCTCCAAAAACGAATCACACATGTCGCCTTTACTTAGAAACATCTTTGCGGTGATGGCCGGAATCATCTTGGGCAATGCCGTCAACATGGTGCTGATCGGCCTCAGCCCGTCAGTTATTCCGCCGCCTGCAGGAGCCGACACAACCACAATGGAAGGTCTGGCAGCAACGATCCATCTTTTTGAGCCGAAACATTTTCTCATGCCTTTCCTAGCCCATGCGCTGGGAACATTGGCTGGTGCGTTTGCAGCCGCCAAACTGGCCACTACGCACAAGCAGAAGTTTGCAATCGGAATGGGAGTCTTCTTTCTGCTGCTCGGCATTACAGCGGTGTTCATGATTCCCGCGCCGATGTGGTTCAACATCACCGATCTCGTGCTGGCGTATGTACCGATGGGAGTGCTGGGAGGTTGGTTGGCGCGAACGAAAAAAGCCGTTTAACGCAACACTCCGAAAATGTAACGTTAAGGATTCCATGAAGTCGAATTTGCTCGTTGTGCTTGGAATGTCCGCCTGCATCTTTGGCGGGTGTTCCAAGGAGCGTCGCTCCGCCGAAGCCGCACGCGAGATGCAGCAATTCGTGATCGATCTTTCTGAATATGCCCGCGCGCAGTCGCTGGGGTTTCTGATTGTTCCGCAAAACGGATCAGAGCTAGCCTTCATCGATGCGGATGCGGACAACAATCTAAACACGGACTATCTGCGGGCCATCGACGGATTCGGGATCGAGGAATTATTTTATAACGGTGGCTATTCGCCCGACGAAGAGCGGCTCGACATGCTTCGAACCCTGCATCCGGAGAAACCTATTTTCGTTTCCGAATTCGCCAGCAGCGAAAGCGCCATCGCAGATGCCATTCAGCGCAATCAGTCCGAAGGATTTGTGTGTTTTCCACGCAGCGCAAACAACTACGACTATACGCACATTCCCGACAGTGCGATTCAAGAGAACAGCGACAACATCACCTCGCTGGAGCAGGCGCGCAATTATCTTTATCTGATCAGTCACGACGCATTTTCATCAAAGCAGGAAATGATAGGAGCGTTGGTCGCGACCAATTTCGATGTGATCCTTATAGATCTTTTTTACGAAGACGATGCATTTACTTCTTCCGAAATCAATCAATTGAAAACGAAAGCCAACGGCGGAAGTCGATTGGTGCTCTCTTACATAAGTGTGGGCTCCGCCGAAAAATACCGGTATTATTGGAAAAAAGGCTGGGGACTTCATCATCCCCTTTGGCTACGCCGACGGTATGACGGGTACAGTGATGAGTTTTGGGTAAAGTTCTGGAAAGACGACTGGAAAAACATTATGTATGGCAACGACGATTCGTATATCAAAAAAATAATCCACGCGGGATTCGACGGCGCCTATCTCGATAATGTAGAGGCGTATTATTTTTTATACTATAAAGATTGATTGTCTTGTCACACCACTTTGAATCAACACTGCAAAGATCCGCTCCACGGCTTGATAACTGGACGCGGAAGGGGTTTAGAAGCGCGTCGCTGATGCTGAAACGCAATTGTGATATTGGAACGCAAAGGTCGCCGAGGAAGCTGAGGTCTGAAACTCCCCTTTGCCTACTCGGCGCCCTTTGCGCTCCTATCAATTCCTTTGCGTCCGGAAAAAGCTGTATAGTCGCCACACCAATTTTAATGACCCTTGACAATTACTGACTCTCAAAGCTGCCAGCCGGTTCCCACAATTCAATTTTGTTGCCTTCTGAATCCATGCTTTGCACAAACTTCCCGTAATCAGAGGTTGCAATTTCGTCCAACAGGTGAACCCTGTCCGCTTTGAGTTTGAGTACAAGATCTTCTATATCCGGAACCCTGTAGTTGATCATGAACTCCTTTTTTGACGGAGCGAGATACTCACTTCCGCTTTTAAACGGCGACCAATGAAGCTCGGTAATCTCTTACGGGGCAGTCACGGTCTCCGGATTCAAACGTCGACCCCCGTTCGTTGATTTCAAGTCTGAGGTTCTTGGCGCACCATTCTCTCAGTTCCTTGGGTTATCGGAGAAAAAGAAAATGACGCCAATGCCGGTGACTTTTGGTGTGAGATCCTTTGCTCATTTATTGAATTGGGATTTCTTTCATCCACCGTGCGGGCTTTAAATAGTGTAATTGTGAAATCTACGGCCGTGCGGGTATTCCTTTTTCCACCACGTCCGGAAAGGGCGAGATAGGTTTCCACAGGGCAATATTCTTTCTAAAAACAATTTAAATTCGCCCCATGCACACACCGAGAAAAGAAATTCTTGATCCATTGGGACTGATACTGATGCTTTTCATTTTGGCGAATCCTGCACAAGCACAATCCGTGAACTTTCGGGATGTGGCTTACGACCAAATGTTTCCAACTGCCCAAGACGAGCAAAAAGCCGTGATGCTCTATTTCCATTTTGACGGTTGTGGAGCGTGTGTGAAAATGGAGCAAACCGCTTTCGTTGACCCAACGGTAGCGGACTGGTGGAATGAGCACTTTGTAAGTCTGGATGTAAACACGCGCTCTACCGATGGTGCAGAAGTGAATAAACACTACGGAGTGCAAATGCATCCTACGTTTCTCTTTTTGGACGCCGAGGGGAATGAATTGCACAAGATCGCAGGCGTTTACTCTCCCGAAGAATTTCTTACTCAGGGAAAATTGGTTCTGAGCGAATCGAACACTCTTTCTGCTTTTCACAAGAAGTATGAGAACGGCGAGAGGAGTGGCGACTTTCTGCTGACCTATTGTTACATGCTTCGCGATGCCGACGAGTTAGATACCCTTCGTGTGAACGATTACCTGCGCACGCTCCAAGCGGGTGATTATTTCAAGGAAAAAAACAAACGGTTTGTCTACGAATACTGCCTTCACCATTTTGAAGTATACACACCATACGGCAGCGCGGCCTTCGCACATTTGCTCGAACACCGTGAAGGTTACGACGAACTATTCGCCCCTGATCAAGTGAGCACACGCATTGTTTGGATACTGAATTCAGCCATCTACCAAGCCATTCAGCGACAAGATCGGGGTGAGTTTGAAAAGCTGGTGGTGCTGCTCGAACCGTATGATACCGGTGAGTCATATGCGTTAAAGGAAATAGACAACAGGATCACTGGAATGATATCCGAAAGGCATCTTGTGGCAGGCGCCCATCTAGCCTATTACGAATTCTCTGCGGATGAAAAGACGTATCAGAAAGTCAGAAAGAACTACCTCAAATTGATTTGGAACGATGCGAGCGACCTCAATCTGTTTGCCAGGGGCACGTGTGAACACAGCATTGTAGAAGAGCGGCTGAAGTTGGCCCTGAAATGCGCCAACAGAGCCGTAAAACTCAGTCCGGAGTTCGCTCACCTCGACACCCAAACGTGGCTTCTGTTTACTTTAAAGGATTATAAGAAGGCTGTCCGGCAAGGCGAGAAAGCAATTGAGGAAGCCAAACGCACCTATCAGGATTGCACCGAAACAGAAAAGCTGGTCAAGCAGGCCAGAGAGAAATTCGCCAAGCAGCGCACCCCCTCGAATTGTTGGTGTTAGCGCAATACAGCCTGCCGAAAGAGAAGAGCTGAGTTTCATTCAAAAACTTTTTTCCACACTAGCTCCGCGCCCAATCGGCTTGTTCATCAGCGAATTGGTGATTTATCCTCATTCCATTAACAGTGCTTGCTGACCCGGCGTCGGGCCGGTAGTTTTGTTCGTTGCAGAAAAAAGGCCACGGAACTCATCCTCCTGTCCCTCCCCGCTTGCACCTAACACACTTTTAGCTATGATAACCAGAATTATCGGTATCAACACCAGCACTTATGTCAACGCCGAAATGCGTCTCGACGATTGTGATTCAATCCAACTGGTAGGACCGAACAACGTAGGAAAGTCGACCCTCATTTATACCCTGAACTTCCTGTTCGTGGTAGACGGATCGAAAATGTCGTTCTCCGGCCAGCGTAAAGGCGACAAGGAAACCATTCACCACTACTTCCCCACTCACAACCAGAGTTATATCCTCTTCGAAATCAAGAAGAGTACATCGAACTACTGTATTCTGGTGAAGCGCGATAGCGAAGGTGAACTCGAATATTACCGTCTAACCGGCGAATACAACCACGAGTATTTCTTCAAAAAGGATGGTCAGCAGCAGCGCATCCGCAAGTGGGATGAAGTGCAGGAAGTGCTTGTGCAGGAAGGTGTGGAACTCTATCTCTTCAAGAGCAAAACCGAAGTATTCAATGCTGTGTACATGCGCGGCCGTGGCAACGACGCAGTGATCTGGCTTGAAGAAAGCGTACGCACAGATGGATTGTCAAACAACTTCTCGAAAGTGTATCGCTACCTAATCAACTCGAAACTGATCACCAACAAAACCCTCAAGGAGAGTTTGATTGTAGCCGACAACCGCGAGCATGAAGGACTGAGTTTTTCACAGAAGAACAAGAAAGACATCAATGATCTCCTCCGCATCAACGAAGAGATCAAAACAATTAAAAGCATTCAGAAAGACTTCGAGGAATTCCGCGAAGTGGTGAATTTATACCGCGCAAAAAACAGGATAGTCAGCGACCTGGTATATGCCTTTGAAAAGCAGTATAACGGGGTGGTCCAGAATCTGGACTCCGCGCGTCTGGAGAAAGAAAAGGTGAACCAGACTACGTTGATTCAGCTCAACGAAAAGCTGAAGCCACGCCAAGAAGAACTCAACCGCGAAATTGGAAAGAAAGAAACCGAAATCGAATTGCGCGAGCGTGAGTTTATCACCTTGCAGACCGATCTCGAGCTTATCAATAGCTTCGAAGACAAGAAGTTTTTGCAGGAAGCGCTTCGCAACCTCGACCTCAAGCGCCGGGAAACCGAAGCGCGCCTGACGCAGGTCGAAAACCAAAAGCTTGACAGCAAGCAGCTCGAATCCAAACTGAATCGAATCGATGAGCAGTGTCAAGTGTTGGAGAATCAGGTGAATAATTATGACAATCAACTCATTCAGAAACTCGCTGGAAAAGATGAGACGCGCAAGCTGCTCAACTCCATCCTCTCGCCTGAATTCTCTAGTCTTTCGAGTGATTTAGTAAAGAAAAAGGTGACCAAGACGGGCACCACGATGGTGATTTTCGACGGGGAAGTCAAGCTGCCGAAAGACCTCAAGTTGAAGGATATTCCATCTGCCGACAAATTGAAAGCAGAGTTGAAAGAATTGAAGAAAGAGAAAGCCGAGCTCGAGAAATTGTGGAGCGTGGCCCTCAATTTGGATAAAACCAAAAAGGAACTTGCGAAGATTGTAGGGGAGATCGATACGGTCAAGGAGAAGATCCAAAAGCTCGATCAGAAGCCTGCACTGGAGCAGAAAGTGGAAGTGCTGGGAAAAGAACTCCGCAGTCTGAAAGCTGAGTTGAACGACCTCGAAGATGGACTGAGCAAGCTGAAGAAGGAAATGGCGGAGAAAACGCTTTTGCTTGAAACCCTGCGCGAGGATGTTCGCAAGAGTGAAGAGCGCTTGCATGAACTCCGCAACCACAAGCACGAGATCGAAATGTTGGGAGTCACTTCTACTGCCTACGAAACCACAGAAAGTCTGGATGAGATCTACCAAAAGATTCGCCTGGCAAACTCTGACCGCGAAACATTGAAATCGTCGCGCGATCGCTCGTTTGATCAGTTGCGCTTCAAGACGAATTCTGCGCTGGCTGACGAATCTGAATTTATTCGTTTCGTGGAAGACGAACTCGCCTGCATCAACGATAAGGAAAAGAGTATCGACGGACTGCTGGGGAGTATTTCTACGCAGTTTTCCAACCCCGCCTTCAATCTGCGCAAGCGCTATGAGGAATTCAAGGCGTTTGTGCATAACCGCTTCAACGACAGTCTGGCAAAGACCCGCATTTCCAATATCGAATCGCTTCGTATTGAGTTGGTCGACAACAAGCGACTGCTTTATGATCTCGAGCGCATTTCAGCGATAGAAAACCTGAATGCCCAACTCGCTTTTGAATTTGAGCAGGGGGAAGACCTCAAAATCCTCAATCATTACCTCGACGCTGGAAAGACCATCAACTTTGCAGATATGTTTGACATTGAGCTGGTGCTCGATGTAAAAGGCCATGTGAAGCGTGTGGACCTGAAGGAGCAAGTGGAATCAGATGGCACAGACCGTATGATTCGGCTCGTAATTGTAATGGCGATCATCAACCGACTGGCGATCAGCAGTCCGGAGAACAAGATTGCACTCTTCATTGACGAGATCGGAACGATCGACGAGCAGAACAGACCACAATTGGTGCAGTTCTGCAAGGAACACAACTTCATTCCGATTTTCGCGGCGCCACAGCCCTACGATGGATTTTCAAAGTATTACTTCATCTTCCGATCGAAAGGCAAGATCAACCTCAACGACCGTCAGCATGCGGTGCGCAGGGAAGAGAACGAGTCCATTCACAATGCAACCACACCCGAGCCAAACGCCTAACCAACTTACTCAAATGAACCAACACACAGAACGCGAACTTTCCCTTGATGTATTCATTCCTGTTTCGCTTGAGGAAGTAGAAGAAGTGCGTATGCGCTATAACTTGATTGAAGAATAAGCAGTCCGAATCCCTAACGGCGTGTTATGATAAAAGCAGAACCCAGAACCATTCTCAGTTTTCTCCACAACCACTTCGAAGTGGTGCGGGATCTCTTTGAGTTTCAGTCGCAAGATGGCATAATCACCCGCGAAGTATTTGAGGTGATCTGCCACAAGCATGGGCAGAACATGAAGAACAAACTGCGCGAATACCGGGTGTTGCGCGCTGTGGGAAGCGATTATGAGATGCGCGACGTGTACTTCAAACTGATGGAGTTTCTCCTGTTTGAGTTCAAGCCACTGCTGCCTGAAACCATTGAAAAGTATAAGGGAGCGATTACCGAACTGTATTTAAAAATTAGAAAAGGCGAGAATACCGACCGCGATATTTTACTCGAGCGGATCAAAAATCTCTCGCAGCAAGTGCGTGAGTTTGTGGATCTCGTGGAGCGCAATGCCTTCCGTTTGCTCAACGAAACGCGTGATCTGAAGTCCAACATCGACCGCGTCGAATACCGCGAAAAGGTGCACAAGGCATCCTTTTGGATCGAGTACTACATTCTTCCTTTGAATAAAATCCTGGACGTCAACCACTCCGAATCGGTAGCGAATCGATTGGTTGAAGTAAGCGAATACGCGAACCGCCGTCGCTTGGATTTTGGCGATGAAGGAGCGCGCATTGAGTTTGAAAAACTTTACGTTCAACTCATTCAGACCAATCAGGATCTGCTTCGCCAGTCAAAAATACTGACTAACGAGCTATTACCATTACTTGAACGTATTCGCACAGAGTCGTTGATTCTCACCGGATTTATCGAGTTTCTGCGCAACCCTTACAAAGTGGAAACTCCACCACTTATGAAGGGGAGCAGAACGATGGTCTATGCCAAAGACATGCTATTCAAAGTGCGGGAGTTTTTCGAGCAGTTCCAGCAATCAGATGCTGTATTTCTCGATGATACTGAACCGGATTTCGACAAATGGATCTTTGATCGCGAACACTTTAAGAGTCAGTTGAAGGCGCAACTTCCGGTTAATGATTTCTTCAGTTGGTGTGCGACGATGTTGAAGAAAGACTTCGACCACATTGATACAGAGAAGTTTTTTGCGATCACAGGTTTGTTGTTCGATGAAGACATGTCCATTGAATTTCCAAAGAAAAATGAACGTGTGACCATTACTACTTCCACCGCTAAGATCAGCGTTCCTAAACTCAAAATTGAAACCGCTTTGAAATTCTGACGCACCGTCAGCTTTCAACCGCAAAACAGAAACCCATGGTTTACCCAGCCCACCACCGTCAGATCGTTGAAGAATTGATGAACGGAAAATTCATCCTCGCCAACGAAGAGCATTTCAACAGCCTGAAAGAGAATGACGCATTCTATCAGGAATTTTTCAAGGTGTCGTTTGATTTGAATCTTGTGGCTAAGCCAGAGTTTTCCTACTTGCTGAGCAAAGAGACTTCTGAAAATTTCTCCCGCGATGTGAGCATTTTCATTGCTATCCTCTGCTATGAGTTGGACCGCGACGGGCGCAACTTCATGGAGGCACTTGATTTCCATGAGTTCACGTTTGAAGAATCGGACCGCTACTTCGACAACAGTTCGTTCATTGATCTGATTGAAAGCAACAAAGCCCTCCGGGATGCCGACAGTCGCCGCACACTAGTCAATGGAATGGCCCGCAGAAACATTGTTCAGAAGAACTTCGAAGACCGCTTCATATTTACAGAAGCGTATCGCGTATTCACTGACTTCGCCAAGGAACTAGCCCTGAAGCGCATTACGCAAGAGGCGGTAGCTGCCAACTAAGTCCGCTTTACATCCATTTTGCCAGAAAACGATTGAACTCTTGACGGAGTTGGTTGATCGTTGTCTCCAACTCATCGTAGCGGTCACGGATCACATCGTGTGCAGCCAAAGTGGTGTTGCCAACATGATCGTGTAATTCTTGGGAGTCGCGGTTGAGATTGGATTCGTGCGAGCCAATGTCATGCTTCAGTCGATCGAGATTATCACGCTGCACAATGAATTGGTTCTGATAGCTCTCTACCTCAGCCTTCACTTCTATGCGTGTGTACTTGGAGGAAACCACCGCTAGACGATTGCGCATAAAATCGAGTTCCTGCGTATAAAATGCGATGCCGCGGTGCCATTCGCTGTGCTCATCGGCCATGCGGTCAACGTGATACAAAACACTTTCAGCCATGGGAATTATTTTTGTCTAAGTTCAGACAAAAAGGGCTTGAAATCCACATTTGAGTCAATCGATCGGCTGACACTTGTCACCAATCCTTGTGGAAGTCAACTCAAGAAAGAAGAAACGTTTACTTCTGTTGACCTTCAGTAACACGGCGATCGGCGCTGAGGGCGGCCTTTTCGACACGCATACGACCCTGATCGAGGGCGATGACCACATCCGTTTCACCCACTTCCACGATTTTCCCGTGAATACCGCCGGTGGTTACGATTTTATCGCCTACCAGGATGCTTTCCTGGAATTTTTTCGCTTCTTTCACCCGCTTCATTTGCGGCCGAATCATAAAGAAATACATGATCGCAAACATTCCCACCATCATGATGAGAAGTCCTGCTCCGCCCCCCTGCTCTTGAAGAAAAATAAAGTCCATTGAGTGAAATTTTAGGTCGCAAAAATAGGTCTTCCGAAGGAACGCGGGACGAAAAAAGAATGGCTGATTTTATCGGGTACGTTCCATCTCGATTGGAGTTTCTAAAGGAACGATTTTCTCCTGACCAGAAACATATCCCCGCAGCTTCAAATACCAGTCGCGAGGTACACCATTGGTAGATACCTGAATCGATTTTTCAATGGGACCCGGAAATCCGGTGGAGTTGAATTCGACTGAAATACGTCCACCCTTTCCCGGTTCGATAGGATCTCTGGGCCAATCCTTCAGCGTGGTGCAACCACACGAAGGGCGCACCTGATCGATGATCAGCGGTGATTTACCCGTATTCATAAAGTTGAATGAATAGACTAGCTTCTCGCCGATCGCGATGGTGTCAAACTGATACTCCATGCGCTCAAATTCAATTTGAGGAAGGGATTCACTTCCCTGCTCGCCGCTAGCGCTTTGCGGGAAATGAAGCATATCAGGAGTCACCTTGCGCTGCTCCTCCTCACATCCGGCGAGCAGGATAACAGACATAACTAAAAAAGTAATGCGGTTAAACATAAGTGCAAATTAACAGTGCGGAGTGAGAATGAAGGTGGAGATTGAAACAAATATGACCGATTAATAGTCTTCGCCTTGAGTATAAGAACCATCGAAGTCGTTTTCATCAAACTGATCCGCGTCGCTGAAAGGATCGTCGCCATCTTCATCATCCCCCGGTTCATTGCCACCGAACTCATCCATTTCGTCGCCACCTGTTGCGTCGCCAAACAAATCCATTTCCTTTGAATCTTGCGAAGGAGCATCGCCATATACTAGAGCTACGCGAGGATAGATGGTGCTAGGCATATCCTTTTTGACCTCGATGAGTTCGATATAGAATATCCACATCCGCAGAAAATCAAAGACGTAAAGCACTTTATCTGCTGGATTGGTGACCATCTCCCCAAGTGTGGTGTTTGACATGCTGTTAGCACTCGCGCCTTCACCAATGCGCATATCCATGAGCGGAATTTCGAGCCCCTTTTCCCAGGTTTCGTTGCTCATGTAGAAACTCGCCATTTCACCCTCTTCGAAGTCAAATGCATCCAGCAAAGCGCGGTGCAATTCTTCAAAGGTGGCCGTTGTTTCAATCTCAATATCCCGGAAGACATCATGTTCGGTGTCCATGATCACGCGGAATTTGAAGATGGTAACGTTGGAGTGCTTTTTCGGCATGAGGGAGACTGTTGGACAATTAGACTGTTAGACTTAAGGACTATTAGACTGTGAGACGATCAGCTTATTGGGTTGATGGACCTTTGAGTTGGGCGATGGCGGCTGCGGGACTGGGTGCGGCGAATACAAAATTACCGGCTACGAGGGCATCTGCGCCGGCTTCAACCAGTTTGCCGATATTATCTCCGTTCACGCCTCCATCCACTTCGATAAGGGTATGGGAGCCTGAGCTGACGATCATTTCGCGAAGTTCTTTGAGTTTGGTATAGGTGCGTTCAATGAACTTTTGACCCCCAAAACCGGGATTCACGGACATCACCAACACGAGATCGAGATCACCAATAACCTCGGAAAGTGCCTTCACCGGAGTGTGCGGGTTAATGGCCACTCCTGCTTTCATTCCTACTTCCTTGATGGCGTGAATGGTGCGATGAAGGTGAGTGCATGCTTCGTAGTGAACGGTGAGAATATCTGCACCGACATCGCGAAAAGCAGCGATATACTTATCCGGATCTACAATCATCAGATGCACATCCAGTGGTTTCGTAGCGTGTTTTTTGATCGCCTTCGTAACCGGTAAACCGAACGAAATATTCGGAACAAAAACTCCGTCCATTATATCTATATGAAACCAATCTGCCGCAGATTGATTGATCATTTCGACGTCCCGTTGAAGGTTAGCAAAATCAGCAGACAATACAGATGGCGCAATAATGGGCATGAGTGACTAATTTTCCGCGAAGTTAATCCAAACACCAACCTCCAACCCCGCACCACTTGTTATACAATCCGATAGTCCATCAGGCTTAAAGTCTAATAGTCCATCAGTCTTAAAGGCTAATAGTCTTAAAGTCTAACAGTCTAATTGTCTAATTGTCAAACAGTCTGTCCATGCCCCTCGACCTGCAAAACATCCAAGGCCTTTCCACAGAAGAGGTGCTTGCATCCCGCGAGAAGTATGGCAGCAATGAGCTGAATTACAAGAAAACGAATCGCCTTCTGGATTCCATTCTTTCCTTGTTCAAGGAGCCAATGGTACTTCTGTTGTTTGCTGCCTCCAGTGTGTATTTCATCAGCGGATTCTATGGCGATGGAATTTTTCTAGCCTCAGCCATCATACTCGTAGCAACTATCTCGCTCTACCAAGATTCGCGAAGTCGCAGCGCTCTGGATAAACTAAAAGACCTCACGCAGCCGCAATGTAAAGTAATTCGCAACGGCCAAACGGAATCGATTCACAGCAATGACGTAGTGAAGGGTGATCTGCTCCTCGTGGAAGAAGGGACTTCCGTTGTAGCTGATGGAACGCTGCTTCATGCCAACGACCTCACGGTGGATGAGTCCATCCTCACCGGCGAATCTTTTGCGGTGAGCAAACAAATTGGAGAAGAAGACGCCATGCTCTTCCGCGGCACGACCATCGCTGGAGGCATGGGTGTGGCTAAAGTCACAGCTATCGGCAATGCCACGACACTTGGCAAAATCGGAAAAAGTCTCGAATCGATTGTGGAAGAAAAGACTCCACTCGAAATTCAGATTGGTCGATTTGTAAAAAAAATGGTGGCCGTAGGTGCCATTGTTTTCGTGATTGTGTGGGCCATTAATTTTTGGCAATCAAAAGATCTCCTAGATAGTTTGCTGAAGTCGCTCACGCTCGCCATGAGCATTCTTCCAGAAGAAATCCCTGTGGCGTTCAGCACCTTTATGGCGCTCGGCGCTTGGCGAATGATGAAAATGGGCGTGATCGTAAAGCAAATGAAGACGGTGGAAACCCTTGGCAGTGCCACCACTATCTGTGTAGATAAAACGGGGACCATTACGGAAAATAAAATGAGTCTCGCACGCATCTATTGTCCGAAGTCTGATTCCATTGAGCAGGCCGACAATCCCGTTTCTGCCGAAGCCCTGCGCATTGTGACCATGGCCATGTGGGCGAGTGAGCCCATCCCATTTGATGCGATGGAAATAGCGCTTCATGAGGCTTATAAAAAGTCGGCTCCTGAAGATGAGCGTCCGAATTTTAAAATGGTGCATGAATATCCTCTCAGCGGAAAGCCTCCGATGATGACGCATGTATTTAGAAATCAATCTGGGATGCACATCATCGCCGTGAAAGGTGCGCCCGAGGCCATACTCAATGTCAGCACACTGACCACGAGTGAAAAAGAATCCATCGCTTCCAAAGTAGTTGAATTAGCCTCTAAGGGATATCGCCTGCTGGGAGTGGGGGAATCCCATTTGGAAGGAGAAATGTATCCAGCAACCCAGCAGGAAATCACGTTTGAATTTAAAGGACTCGTGGCGTTTTATGATCCGCCTAAAGCGAATATTAGCCAAGTTTTGCAGCGCTTTTATCAGGCCGGCATTGAGGTGAAAATCATCACGGGTGACAATGTAAACACTACCACAGCCATTGCCCAACAAATTGGATTCAAAGGCCTTGAGAATAGTCTCACCGGCGATGAACTAATGATGCTCTCTGACGAGGAACTCCGGTCTGCAGTTCCTCGCACCTCCATTTTCACGCGCATGTTTCCGGAAGCCAAACTGCGCATCATTGAAGCCTTGAAATCGAATGGTGAAATCGTCGCCATGACGGGTGATGGGGTGAATGATGGTCCTGCTTTAAAGTCAGCGCATATTGGCATTGCGATGGGTAAAAAAGGCACCGAGATTGCAAGGCAGGCCTCATCGCTCATACTTCTTGAAGATGATCTTTCGAAAATGGTGGATGCCATTGCAATGGGTCGAAAAATCTATAGCAACCTCAAAAATGCCATACGGTACATCATCTCTATCCACATTCCGATTATTCTGACCGTATTCATTCCGTTAGCATTGGGGTGGATATTCCCCAATATTTTTTCGCCGGTTCACGTGATTATTCTGGAACTGATCATGGGTCCCACCTGCTCCATCATTTTCGAAAACGAACCCGTGGAAGAAAAGGCAATGTTCCGAAAACCTCGGCCCTTCAATGCGACATTCTTCAATTGGCATGAACTGAACGCCAGCCTTATTCAGGGGCTATTTATTACCATCGGAACGCTTACGATGTATCAGCTCGCGGTACATGAGGGGCATGGTGAATCGCTCACACGTACCATGGTATTTATGACACTCATTTCATCCAATATATTTCTCACCCTCGTCAATCGCTCGTTTCACGATTCACTCTTCACTTCGCTCAAGCACAAAAACAATCTCATGCCGCTAATTATAGGTATTACCCTTGTGCTTGCCGCGGTCATGCTTTTGGTTCCTCCTATTACCCGGTTTTTCCGATTTGAACGACTCACGCTTACTCAAATTGGCCTATCTGCAGCCATTGGCTTCGTCTCCGTAATTTGGTATGAATTGGTGAAATGGCGGAGGCGACGAACCGCCTCAACTGCTATCTTGCCCTCATGAAAATCGTTGGACTTACAGGCGGCATAGGCTCGGGAAAGAGCACTGTTGCGCGTGTATTTCAAATTCTGAATACTCCCGTATTTGACTCCGATTCGGTAGCCAAGCGTGCCTATTTTGACGACCTTATCCGACATGAAGTCATCGCGTTGGCTGGAGAAGAAGTGTATATCGGACAGGATTTACAGCGCGAGGTGTTAGCCACCAAAGTATTCAACAACGCTGATCTCCTAGCAAGACTCAATGCGCTTATTCATCCGTGGGTGGCGGATCAATGGACGAAATGGCTTAAAGCTCAAACACATCCATACGTAATCCGAGAAGCTGCTATTCTTCTTGAAAGTGGAAGTCATAGCGATTGTGATGAAATAGTGCTCGTATCAGCACCGGAGTCCTTGCGCATTCAGCGCGTAATGAGGCGTGATGGGATCACAGATTCACACATCCAACAGCGCATGTCGAACCAATGGACCGATGATCAAAGAAGGCCCTTCGTTTCCCATGAACTGGTGAACGACGAACGGCGGTTGATCGTCCCGGAAGTAATCCAACTTCATGAAACCTGGATGAAATTCTTTAACTAGTTCAGCGAGTATGCGCAAATCGAATCTCTATCGTGCACTCACTCTACTGATCGCTGCGGTGTGGTTGATCAATGGGCTATACTGTAAGGTGCTTCATGGAGTGCCGAGGCACGAAGCGATTGTAGCACGTATCCTCTCCGAAGAGCACTCTGGTGTGCTCACCACTCTTATTGGCTTGGCCGAAATAGGCATGGCACTGTGGGTACTTTCCGGCATCAGGGTTCAACTGAACACCCTCGTGCAAATTATTCTCATTGCTTCGATGAATATGCTGGAGGTAGCGCTCGTTCCAGATTTATTGCTTTGGGGAAAACTCAATGCGGTATTTGCTGGCTTACTGATAATTCTGATTTATGTAAATGGATTTGTGCTGCGAGAAAAAATGATGCCTTCAATTAAGCATGGGATTTAATCTGAAAAATCATCCTTTCGCGGTCGAAGCTCACTTCGAACAATCCATCGTGCTGACTTATGCGGTGCCCAAAGAGCAGCTCCTCCGCCTGCTTCCTCCATGTCTGGAACTGGATGCTTACGACGATAAATGGGGATTTGTAGCTGCCGCATTGGTTCGCACAAAAGACCTTCGTCCGAAAGGATTTCCCAAGTGGATGGGACACGATTTTACCCTGATTGGCTACCGAATTTTCGTGCGATACACCGATGAAAGAGGTAAACGACTTCGCGGATTATTCATCCTGAAATCAGAAACGGACAAGCGTTCGATGGAATTTCTGGGCAATGTATTCACTCACTACGCCTACACGACCAGCGACATTTCCACCACCCAAACAACAGAAGGTGAGGAGATCGTATCTGTTCGTTCTAGCTTTCAAATGGAAATACGAAATACCACAGCAGAAGTGCCATTACCAGCACTTTCTCCTTTTCCGGATTGGAAAACAGCTCGACGTTTTGCCGGTCCTCTCCCTTATACCTTCACCTACTTGCCGGATACCAACCAAGTTCTAATCATCGAAGGGATGCGTGAAAACTGGATTCCAGAGCCCGTTTCCGTCGGTCGTCATTCCTTTGGTTTCTTCCATCAGTTGGGACTTACCGAAATGACTCTGGCCAATGCATTCGTGCTTCGTGGGATCGATTATGTTTGGAAAAAAGGACGCCTAGAACGATGGCCCAAATGAGAAAACCCTTTCAAGGCGTCCTACAAATCGTTCGGTTTAATTGGCCGCTGTATGCCTTGGCTGCATTAATTCCTGTGCTCTACATGTTTATCGCAGATTCACTCAGTTCGGAAATGAGTGTGGTGCTCGGAGTTGTTAGCATCGGGATACTAGCGACCACAGTGCTGTCACTTCTCGTGTCCTACTGGATCTACGATCTATCTGAACTCTACACGCTCCAATGGCTTCCCGAAAAGGGCTGGTCTCGCACACCAGGAGTAATTAATGTTCATGCAGGATTTGATGAAACAAGTGAAATCATCCACCTAAAATTCCCCACAGAGCCTTTGTCCGTGATCGATTTCTATGATCCGACACGCCACACCGAAAAGTCCATCGAACGCGCGCGCTGCGCATACCCTCCCTATCCCGGAACTATTTGCTGCACCACCTCATCGCTTCCCTTCGCAAATGAATCGTTAGGCAAAGGTCTTCTCCTTTTTGCAGCCCATGAAATCAGAAACAACGAGGAGCGTTGCGTTTTCTTTCGCGAAATCAATCGGATTATTGCCACAGACGGCACCTTAGTGGTGACAGAGCATTTACGCGATGGAGCGAATTTTATCGCATACACTATTGGATTCTTTCATTTTCTTTCGCGCAAAACCTGGCTTCAAACTTTTAAATCAAGTGGTTGGAGAATCGAACAGGAACTAAAAATCACTCCTTTTGTCACGACATTCATTCTGAAAAAACATGGAAGTTCATCTTAAACTGATCGGAGGATTACTCCTTGTTCTTGCGCTTTTGCACGGCGTATTTCCTCGCTATTTCAAATGGAATCAAGAGCTCTCGGTCCTCAGTGTACTCACCCGACAGATTTTTCAGGTTCATACCTTTTTCATCGCTTTGGTTGTCTTCCTAATGGGTGCGTTGTGCCTGACTTCATCTGAAGAATTAGTGAGCACTTCCTTAGGACGAAAAATCTGTCTGGGTCTTGGAGTATTCTGGTCGCTGCGCCTACTCTTTCAACTTTTCGTGTACTCGTCTGCACTGTGGCGGGGAAAAATGAAGGAGACCGTGATTCATGTGCTTTTCACTTTGACTTGGTTGTATTTGAGTGGCGTGTTCATCTTAGTAGGGCGAAATGAACCTTCAGAAGTGATTCAGACTTCAACGCCCTTTGAACTTGGCGTGATCGAGGAAATACACTCTGCACTCCTTCAGGAAACTCGCGTATTGAATATTTATTTACCGGAGAGCTACAGCGCTTCAGATAGCCTCGAGTATCCGGTGATTTATGTCCTCGACGGATCTTACGATGAAGATTTTATTCATATCGCAGGATTGGTCCAATTCAACACGTTTCCTTGGATCGGTCAGATTCCTGAATCAATAGTGGTGGGAATTGCCAATGTGGATCGCAAGCGCGATTTGTCATTTCCCACAAGCATAAAAGAAGACAAGGAGAAATATCCTACTTCGGGTAGTTCTGCCAAATTCATTTCCTTTCTCGCCGAAGAGGTTCAGCCATTCATAGATACCCATTATCGCACCTCATCCTCACGCATGCTTATTGGCCAATCCATGGCCGGAATGCTCGCGACAGAAATCCTGTTCACCCGACCGACGCTCTTTGACAAATATGTAATCATCAGCCCGAGTCTTTGGTGGGACAATCGCTCCTTGCTTGCCATGCAACCTGAAATCTTTTCAGCCACTTTCACTTCATCCACTGACATTTATATTGGAGTGGGAAATGAAGGTCCGACTCCCCATGACAGCACTATTTTCATGCAGGATGATGCCCGCGCACTTGCAGATAAAATAAGCGCTGCCGCAAATCCAGCGATCAAAGTTGTTTTCGATTATCTACCCGAAGAAGACCACTCTACCGTGACTCACCATGCCGTTTTCCGGGCATTCCGACTTCTTTATCCAGAATTGAATCGACGACATCCGGAGGAAGAAGACTGATGTGGTGCATCGGAACCATGGACCTATTTTTGTAAAACGATTTGTCTTTCAAACCATTCATTGCACATGATTCGATATTGGCTTATTCTCGTTACCGCGCTTTTGGCAACTCTAGCCAATGCGCAGCAAGTCAATCTGTATGACAGTGAAGGAGAAGCTGTGGCCTACATTGATTACGAAGAAGACGCCACCATTTACTTGTGGGATGGAAGCCCAGTGGCGTTTATTGGTAAAGACGGAAGTGATGTGTGCATCTTCGGATTCGACCGCTCTTTTCTGGGTTGGTATGAAAATGGGGTAGTCTTTGATAAGGATGGGTATATGGTGGGTTCGCGAAAAGACGCCTTGAATATGTTCTATCGCATGGAACGATTTAAGGGATTTACGCAACTGGCTCCTATTCGGCCGATCACTCCATTTACTCCACTCAAACCGTTTTGGAAAAATCAATGGAGCGATGCTTCACTCACTGAATTTCTCTATTTAGGTGCTAAGTAGAAAAAGCTTCCCGCGATCGCGAAAGATGAGGACTACCTTCGAGCTTTCAATTTAAACCGTTTATGACTACAGCCGACTGGACTGGAGCGATAGGAGTCGCCATCCTGCTTATTGCCTTTATGCTCAATCTCATTGGAAAAATGAAGAATGACAGCATGATTTACCTTGTTCTGAATTTTGTTGGAGCCGGAGTAGCAGGATTGGCCTCAGTGATGCTCAACTACTGGCCATTCATCATCTTAGAGGCGTGCTGGACGCTTGTATCTGCTTATGGAATCGTGAAGAAATGGACGGGAGATTCTGCGCTTAAGGCCTGAATTTTTTCACCGCAATCGCTACTTCCGCTGCGTGGTAGTTCATCATAAGGCCTCGGATATCTTGATCAGAGATAGGCCCTTTGCGCCCGTTAAACTGATCCATCAATTCTTCTCGCTTCTCGCGAAAAACAACATCCTCCTTGGAACTGATCAGTTGCCACTTCCATTCCCCCGGATAAAGCATCGAATGATCTCCTTCAAAATCGGCCCAAACGACGTTGTCGCGGTGGCTGAACGGAATTATTGCGGTGGCGTAAACCCTTCCTGTTTCGGCATCAATAATCTGATAGCGGAAGGACGCATCAAGTCCACGGCCAAGGCGGTATTCAGTGTACTTCACTTTTTTGCTGCTGGTGATAGATCCGAGGTAAGCCTTTCGCTCAATCCCTCGCTGGGGAGCATTCATCGGCTCATAACTCACCAATTCTCCTGTTAGAATAAATCGCGCGCCAGTAAGTCGTCCCGCCTGAATCACTGTTTTTTCATCATACAAGCCACTCATGCCATTCATCTGCTCGGCAATGAGTTGGTCAATATTCTCCCGGTCCAAGAGTTGAACAAACGGATCCTGCAATCCGAGCACGGCATTCTTAATCATAGCACCCACGGAGGTTTCAATTGAATGATCCACCTTCGGATTTTCGATGAGCAAATACGCTATGGAAATCTTCGATTTAGTGAGGCATTCATCGCGAAGCAACAAGGCATCTTTGTAGGTAGCATC
>Ga0105049_10002847_pt1 | contig 20470 bp, 11 predicted proteins | sample MAT06_FD_78087 | JGI IMG/M metagenome (GOLD analysis project Ga0105049, IMG submission 78087) | Freshwater microbial communities from Lake Fryxell liftoff mats and glacier meltwater in Antarctica - MAT-06 | ecosystem: Environmental > Aquatic > Freshwater > Ice > Liftoff microbial mat | place...
AATCTACGGCTCTTTTCCCTGGGACCGCGGCCGTCCCGGCCGATTCCATAAGGCGGCCGGGACGGCCGCGCTCCCAGGGAGGAGCAAACACAATCTACGGCTCTTTTCCCTGGGACCGCGGCCGTCCCGGCCGATTCCATAAGGCGGCCGGGACGGCCTCGCTCCCAAAGTAGAAGAAAGCCGATTTCACATCACGAGTCGGCGTTTGGCGGCGCGAGCGGCGTTGCATTCCGCGCACACACCGCGAATCACGAGGCTGCGCCCGTTCGCCCGGAATTGGTGAGCGTCGGTCACGTCCCGCACCGCTTCGTCGAGTTTCGCATTCTGAAACTCGATCATCGTATCGCACTGTTCGCACACCATATGGTCGTGCGCGGGGTAGCCGTAGTCGTGGTCGAACACGGTGCGGGTGCCGAGTTCGATGCGCCGCAGCAAGCCGGCTTCCACGAGTTTGGAGAGCGTGCGGTACACCGTCGCGCGGCTGACACGCTTCCCCGCCGCCTTCAACTCTTCGAGGAGTTGGTCGGTGTCGAAGTGAGAATGCTTATCGAAGACATGTTCGACTAACTCCCGTTGCTGTTCGGTGAAGCGTTGAGGCTTGGCCCGACTGGCGAGGAATTCGCGGAACTTGCTCTCGGGCGTCTGCGACACCACGACGGCGGGTAGCGGCACGGAACCCCTCCGGGTGGATGCGAAATGCAACGCGGTCAGACCACGGAGGGATTATAGCAGGGAAGAGCGGGAAGGGTTTCCGTCCGATGTCACATTCGTTCTTCGATCCGGCGCAGCAACTCGGCCTCGACGGCGAGCCACTTCTCGTCGGTGTCGTAGGTGCCGGTGGCGATCTCACGGCGAATCCGGGCCACGAGTTCGTGGCGGATGCCGTCCGGGCCGGGTTGCTCGTCGCGGTTGCGGCGTGCAGCGTCGGTGTGCATGGGCGTGGGCATGCGGCGCCGGTTGAACAGCGGTGATATCGGTGCCTGCGTCCTGGCGTGTGTAATCCGCCACCGATGCCAGGGGCGGGCGTTCGCGTCGCGCATGGATGATCGTCTCCCAACCGGCCGCACATTGCGGTCGGCAGCGTTCGGTATCCGGTGCCGCACCCGGCGCGGCTCACTCTCCCGCGGTCCCCATTCCTTGAGGGCCGTTTCGACTGCCCGCGGTTCACCCGTTCAGTGACCCGCGGCTCATTCTACGCAACTTTATCGTCGGTGGCGCGCGACGCGGCGCAAGAAATCGCGCCTCGTCGAGCACCCCATTACCCGATCACCATCGCTGGGAACCGTTAACCCGGTCGTTCGCGTCAGACCGGCCGCGCGACTCTCCAAGGAGCCTTCGCGGTTGGTTTCTGATTTCCAGTTGAAGACCGGCCCGCTCACCACTTTCTTGACTCGAAACCGTCAACTTGGTGCCTGATAACCCTCACGGAGTCGGTTGGCGGCCATGTGGGCTTCCCGCGTTGGCGTGGGGTGGCGATACCCGCTCAGCGTGGCCCGAACGATGGCCACGGCAGACGCGATATCGAGACGATGGCCCGGTGAAACGAAGACAGGCTTGACCCCCGTTGCCGAACGCACCACCGCACCGACCGCAGTCCCCTCAATGCTCAGTGGCGCGGCTTCCCCGGCGTTCTGCCCCGGTTCATCGTGTTCCCCCGCAAGCCACGACTTCGCGCATCCCAGGCACGGCAACCCAAGCCACAAGCCCAGGTGGCAAGCAACACCGAACCGGCGCGGGTGAGCGATTCCCTGTCCATCGAGCATAACCGCATCTGGTGTCTGGCGCAATTCGGTAAACGCGGTAAGCAGTGCGGGAAGTTCGCGGAACGACAGCAAGCCCGGAATATACGGGAAGTTCACTTTTTGCGTTACGGTGCGCGTTTCGACCACTGAGCGATCAGATACTCGCACAACCACTACGGCCGCGAACAGGATCGGTGCAGTCAGATGGTAGGCCAGGTCGCAACCCGCCACGAACTCGAAACGCTCCAGGGGCTGCAACACCTCCACGCGACCGGCGAGCGATTCCTGCAACGCTACCGCTTCGGCTTCGGTTGTCGACCAGTCGTGCAAGTGTGGGATATTCATAAGTTGTCTTACCCGCGCGTATCCGCGTGGCTTCATCCTGCGTCATCCGCGTTCCGATTTGCTTCACTCCGGTGCGCGGGAGTACAATTCACAGCACCCACGCCACGCCGAGGAATCTTCATTATGATTCGCAGTCGCTTGCCGCTCGCGGTCGCCTGCCTCGCGTTGGGCCTCGTCGGCGGTCTATTCGCCAATGCCAAACTCATCGGTCAGCCCGTTGTTCCGCTGCCCGCGCTTCCCGGTAACGCACCGCCCTTGCCGCGCGACTGGATGTCATATTCACCCGTGGTGAAGCGTGCGCTGCCGGGTGTTGTGTGCATTGAGGGCAGCGTCAAAACCCCCCGCGCCAAGGGTGCGGAGATCGACCCCGGCTTCGGCTCTGGTGTCCTCATCGACCCAAGTGGCATCGTTCTCACGAATAACCACGTCGTCGCTGAATCAAGTTCCGTGGAAGTCACGCTCGAAGACGGCCGGAAATTCACCTCGAAGGACATTCGCCACGACCCGAAGTCCGATCTCGCCATCATCAAACTCGACACGAAGCCGGGCGATATTCTGCCCTTCCTCGAGTTCGCTGATAGCGGCGCGATGGAAGTCGGCGACCGTGTGTTGGCGCTGGGTGCGCCGTTCGGCCTCACGGGATCGGTCACGCAGGGCATCGTCAGCGCGAAGAGTCGGCAAAACCTGAACCTGAACCTCTACGAAGACTTCTTGCAGATCGACGCAGCCGTGAACCCCGGCAACAGCGGCGGCCCGCTCGTGAACATGGAAGGCAAAGTCATCGGCCTGACATCCGCGATCAAGACCCGCAGTGGCGGCTTCCAGGGCGTCGGCCTTGCCGTGTCGAGTAACCTCGCCAAGACGGTCGCTGAGCAACTCGTGAAGTTCGGCGTCGTCCGTCGGCCGTATCTCGGGGTTGCCGTGCGCGAACTCGATGAAGCCACCGCGACGAAGAACAAGATCAAGCCGAATAGCGGCGTCATCGTCTCGCAGGTGTTCGAGAAGTCGCCGGGTGTGAAGGCGAACATCGGCGTAAACGACGTGATTACCACGGTGAACGGCCAACCCGTCACCACCGCTCGCGAGATGCAGAAGGTGACGTTGGCCCTGGAAATCGGCAAGGTGATCGAGGTGCTGATCGTTCGCAACGGGCAACTGTTCCTGACTCGGCCCACCGTCGAACAGCAACCCGAAACTGTCGGCCCAACCCCGAACCCCGCTGGAGTGGCACCCGCCGCCGCAATGAACTTCGACGCGCTCGGCATCGCCGTCACGGATCTGACACCCGAGGTGGCCACGCGAATGAACTTGCCCAAGACCGCGCAAGGCGTCGTGATCGCCGGCGTCACCCGTGGCGGCCTCGCGGAGCAATCCGGCCTCACCCGCGGCCTTGTCGTACTGCAAGTGGACAGGTCGCCCGTCTCCGCACCGGACGGCTTCCGCAAAGCCGTGGAACAAGCTTCCCGCGAAAAGGGAGCCGTGCTGCACGTCCTCCGCGCCAACGGCGACATCGACTTCGTGGTACTGCGCGGCCAGTGAGGTCGCGTTTCGTTTAGCGGAGTCCCCTGTTCACGATTTGAGGCGAGCGGGGGACGTGAGTCCCCTGTTCCCGCTTTCCCAAGAACAGGGGACTCACGTCCCCCGCTCGCCGCCGTATCCTGATCTGCCGATCCCGCGCCGCCTTTGGGTTTTCTTTGCCTACCCTTTGCCCCTACAATACCTTCGCACCCGCAGCGGCAGCCCCCCGCGCCCCGAAGGAACCGGCATGTCCCAGAACCCGACGCCACCGCCACCCCAAACTCCCCCACCCAATGGCCCCGGGGCACCGGGTGCCGCGCCCAAGAAGGCGAACCCACTGCTTCCCGGCGGGTGGGTCGTCCTGGTCGTGCTTCTCGTCTTGGGCGTGGTGTACTTCGCGTCCGGTCAGCCACGCGAGATCAAGTACTCGGAGTTCACGACCCTCACTGAGTCGGGGCAGGTCAAGACTATCGTCTTGCTGGGAAGCGAACGCATTGAGGGCGAAGTCCGCGATGCCAATGCCGAATCGGCCAAGGTGTTGAAACTGTCGAGCGGTAAGTTCGGCGTCAACCTGCCGCACACGAACAACCAACAGGAACTCATCGATAAGTGGGAGAAGGCCGACCAACTGCACCGCGAGAGTCTGAAGAAGGCAAATCCCGCCGACGACACCGCGAAGATCATCATCAGCAAGCGCGACGACCCCGCGTGGGTGGGGCCGCTCTTCGTGAACCTCATTTTCATCGGCCTGCTCATCGCCATCGTCGTGTTCGTATTCCTGCCCCGCATGCGCGACCCGATGGGCGGCGGCTTCATGAACAGCTACACACGCAGCCCCGCCAAACGCTATGAACGAGGCAAGGGCCGCATCACCTTCGATGATGTCGCCGGCATGGAGAACGCGAAGGGCGAGCTTTCCGAGATCGTCGATTACCTCAAGGAACCGGCGAAGTTCACCCGCCTCGGTGCCCGCGTTCCCAAGGGCGTGCTTCTGTTCGGCCCGCCGGGAACCGGGAAAACCCTGCTGGCGAAAGCCGTGGCTGGCGAGGCCAACGTGCCGTTCTTCGCCATCAGCGGCAGCGAGTTCATCCAGATGTTCGTGGGCGTCGGGGCCAGCCGGGTCCGCGATATGTTCCGCACCGCCAAGGAACATTCCCCGTGCGTGGTGTTCATCGATGAAATCGACGCCGTCGGCCGGATGCGTGGCGCGGGCTACGGTGGCGGCTCGGACGAACGCGAGCAGACCCTGAACCAGATTCTCAACGAGATGGACGGCTTCCAGCCAACCGAAACCGTCATCGTCATCGCGGCCACGAACCGCCCCGACGTGCTGGATTCCGCGCTCCTGCGACCGGGTCGCTTCGACCGGCACGTTACCGTGGACCGCCCGACATGGCGTGGCCGGCTCGAAATCCTCAAGGTTCACACGCGAAACAAGCCGCTCTCGGATACCGTTGATCTCGAACGTGTCGCCCGCAACATGGTTGGCATGAGCGGGGCCGACCTGCAAAACCTGTGCAACGAGGCCGCACTCCTTGCCACCCGCACGGGCCGAAACAAGCTCGAGCAGATCGACTTCGACCGCGCCGCCGACCGCGTTCGCCTCGGTGCCCAGCGTGAAGAAGCCTTCGGCGACGTGGAGAAACGCCGCACCGCTTACCACGAAGCCGGGCACGCTCTGTGCGCATTCCTGATGCCGTCCGCGGCTCACACCCTCGACCGCGTGTCGATCATCCCGCGCGGCCGCTCCGGTGGCGTGACGCTCTTCCAACAGGACGAAGACCGCGTCGATCACGCCCGCAGCGAATTGCTCGCCATGCTGGTGATGAGCATGGGCGGCCGCGCTGCCGACAAACTCGTGCTGGGTGAACCGCTCTCTGGGGCGACCGGCGACTTGAAGCAAGCGACCCGCATCGCCCGCGCGATGGTCACGCAACTCGGCATGAGCGACCGCCTCGGCCCGGTGTACTACCAGATTGGCGAAGATCAGGTCTTCCTCGGCAAGGAAATCATGGAGTCGCGGACGTTCAGCGAGGGCACGGCCCGGCTCATCGACGAAGAGATTCGACGCCTCCTCATCGAAGCCGACGCCCAGGCAATGGAACTCGTGAAGACTCACCGCGCGGAGTTGGACAAGATCGCCGAGGCGTTGTTGCTTCACGAAGAAATCGACCGGGAAGAAGTCGTGAAGATCATGGCCGGCGTCCCCGTGTCGGAACTCCGCAAGGAAGTTCCCAAGCAGCCCGCACCCGCCGCAACTGAGGCACCAACTGTGCAGGCTCCCATACCCGCCCCGGACGCACCGCCCGCGGGACTGGCCTTCGGCGGGACGTGATTCTGTGGGTTCAGATGATTCACGTTGTGTTTGTTTATACTCTACGCGGCGTGGAATGAGACAGTTTTGCCCAGGCGTGAAGCCTTGAGAGATTCTCGGTAAGCCCGCCAGGGGTTTCGTTGCGCCGCGCTTCGCGCAACCCCTGGCGTGAAGCATCCAGAGACACGAAATGTGGTCGCCAAACTGATGTTGACGCCTTCCTAAATTCCTAAATGGCTCATTTCCAACCGCGAGAAGTATAGCGTCGCTCCCAACAGGCCACGCATTTCCAGGTTTAGAGCGATTGCCCCGCTAAGGTTGGCGCTAAGCGACGCGGCAAAACGCACCCACACCACATCCGATTCCACCCCGGCGCGAAGATTACACATCCCTACACAGAACTCTGGCTCTCACTGGACTTCTGCCTGAGAGTGACTTAGGGTTATTCGACATTTTCTTGGAACTCTCTCCCGGCTGGCCCGTCCACCACGCCGGGGCAAAGGTCGACGGCACAATGAACTGGTTGCGCGAACCGGACACCGAGCCGCTACCGGGCTACCGCCTCATCGAACCCATCGGAACCGGCGGGTTCGGCGAAGTGTGGAAATGTGTCGCACCCGGCGGCATTCTGAAGGCGATCAAGTTCGTCTACGGGAACCTCAACTCGCTCGACGGCGACGATGCGCGCGCCCTCCAGGAGATGCGCGCCCTGGAAAAGGTGGTCGGCGTCCGCCACCCGTTCGTCTGCCAGATCGACCGTATCGACCCCGTGGACGGCGAACTCTGCATCGTCATGGAGTTGGCCGACAACACCCTGCACGACTGCCTCGTCGAATACCAGCAAGCCGGCCGGCCGGGCATTCCGCGCGATATTCTTCTGGGCTTCCTGGACGATGCCGCCGCCGGCCTCGACTTCCTCATCGAGAAGCACAACCTCCAACACCTCGACGTGAAGCCCCGCAACCTGTTCCTCGTCGCGGATCACGTCAAGGTCGCCGACTTCGGGCTGGTCAAGACGCTGGAACGCTCCAGTTCCTCGGGGCTGATGGGTGGCGTTACGCCCATTTACGCCGCGCCGGAAACCTTCTCCAACAAGATCAGCAAGCACTCGGACCAGTACAGCCTGGCCATCGTGTACGTCGAGTTGCTCACGGGGAAGCGGCCGTTCTCCGGGAAGAACATCCGGCAACTCGCGCTCCAACACATGACGGAGCCGCCGGACCTGTCGATGCTTCCCGAGGCGGATCGGCCATCCGTTGCCCGCTCGCTGGCCAAGAACCCCGACGAGCGGTTCCCGAGTTGCACGGCGTTCATCCGGTCGCTCGGCGGTCGCGGTGATGGCACCGGCAGCAGTGGCGGCGGTTATGGTGTGAACGAGCCTTCGTCGTGGGCGAGGGCCGGTCGCACCGCGCACGATGTCGACCTGACCCCGCCGGTGCCCCGGCACGCGGCGGGTGGCGTCGCGGTTCTGACGCCCGGAAAGGGGTCGAATCGGTCGCGGCCGAACTTTGAAATTGATGCGGACATCAACGAGAGTCATCTGCTTTCGGTCACGGCCCCGCTCAAGGAAGTCGGCGTGCTTCGGCCGACGATCCTCGTGGGCATCGGCAGCTTCGGCCGGCGTGCGCTTCAGGAAATCCGCTGCCGACTTACCGACCGCGTCGGCGATATTAGCCAGGTGCCGAGCTTCCGGTTCCTGTATATCGATTGCGACCCGGACGCCCTGACCAAAGCCATTAGCGCGCCGCCCGATGTGGCGCTCGCGCCGGATGAAGTGTTCCCCGCCCCGCTTCAACCCGTGACGCAATACCGCCGTCGTCAACTCGATCAGATTCTCGACTGGCTGCCCCGCGAAAAGCTGTACTCAATCCCGCGAAGCCTGCACGCCGGCGGGTCACGCGCCCTTGGCCGCCTCGCGTTCTGCGACAACTACCTGCGGTTCGTCACCCGGTTGCGGCGCGAACTCCAAATTGCCACGCACCCCGAATCGATGTCCGATTCCGCCGACCAAACGGGATTGCCGCCCCGCGATAACGTGCCGCAAGTGTACGTCTTCGCCAGCGCCGCGGGTGGCTCCGGTGGCATGCTCATCGACCTCGGTTACGCCGTGCGCCGCGTGCTTGGCCGCATGACCACGGCCGACGCACCCATCACCGCGTTCGTCTACGCCGCTTCGCCCGCTGACCCGAACACAGGCGACCACGAACTCGCCAACCTCTACGCCGGCCTCACCGAGTTGAACCACTACGCCGACCCCGACGTGACCTTCTCCGCCCAGTACGGCGGCCCGGAAGGTCCGAAAGTCGAAGCCAAGGGGTTGCCCTTCACGGCCACATACCTGCTTCCCATGCCGGAACGCAGCGCCACCGCGTTCCGCGACTGCGTGTCGCACCTCGCCGGCTACGTCGCCCACGATCTGACGACGCCGCTCGGTCCGGTTCTCGAGAAACTTCGCGGCACCCCCGCAGCGTTCGACCACACCCCGTTCCGCACGTTCGGCACCTACGGGGTGTGGTTCCCGCGCGGTTTGCTGCTCCGCTCGGCCGCCCAGAAGATCGGCCTTCGCATGCTGAAAATCTGGCGGAACGAGGCACCGCCGACCGACCAGAAGCCGGTAACCGATCTCGTCGCGCATGTCGTCGCCGATCCCCGGTTGAAGCCCGACGCCATTCAACAGCAGATCGAGCGCGAAGCCGTGCGCGGGGCCGAAGGCGGATTGGCCGAGCAGATCGACCGCTGGCTCTCGGGGTTGGAAGGCCAACTGCAGCAGACCAACCCGCCGGCACGCCGCACCGAGTCCGGCCCGTGGGCACGCGCCGCGTGGGACCAAGCCCGCGACCTGATCGGTATGCGGCACAACGGTGACCAGGACACGGCCGTGCGTCGCAGTCGCCTGAGCAAGATTCTGGAAGAAGCTATTCGCCGAGTCGCGGACGTTTGGGGCAACGAGTTCGCCGCAGCCGCGCGACCGCTGGAGGAACTCCCAGGGCACCGCTTCGGCGCGATCGAACTCGCCCTGAAGCAGTTCGCCTCGTGGTGCGCGGATGCCGCCGCGTTCGTGGGTCGCAAGGTCGATCAGCTTGGCGTGAAGGCCAACCAGGCCCGCACCGATGTGCAATCCGCGCTCGACGCCTGCCAGGCCGGCAGCGGTTCGTTCAGCTTCTTCGGCGGCCGCTCCGGTCGCTCCATGAAGCACTTCCTCGACCAACTCCGTGCCTTCGCCCGGCACCGTCTCCACGAGGATATGGCCGACGCCACCGCACGCCTCTACCGCACGCTTCGCAGCCGCATCGAGGACAAACTCCGCGACATGGCCACCTGCCGCACTCGCCTCGATACGCTCATCATGGACATCGAGAACCCGTTGCTGAACCTGCCGGCCACGTCGGATACGCCGGTGTCGATCTCCGAGGAGGCATTGCAACAGACGATTCACCCGACCAACACGCTTCAGGTAGTATTGCCCGCCGGCGAGACGCACATCGAGCGTTCGGCGAAGAAGATTGTTCAGTCGGTGAAGCCCCAGGACTTGCAGCGGCTCGAAACGGCGATTCAGAAGCTCGTTCTCGAACCGCGCGGCGGCTTGGTCTCGCTGTGCCAACTGAACGCCGACATGGTGCGAACGCTCGTCACGCCGATGGTCGAGCAAACCACGGCCTTCCTGGGCGACTTGCTCCCGGTAACCGACGTGACCGAAGTGGAAACGTCCGCGGCGCGGGCCAAGAAGATCGACCTCGCCACGCGAATCCAGGACTACCACCGCCGTGCCGTTCCGAGCGCTGGCCTCCCCGAGGCCGACGGCAAGACGTTCGTGCTGGTCCCGGATAACGAGCAAGGCCACGCTTACGCCACGCTGGTGAAGCGGACGATTCCGGGTGCCGTCACGATCCCCGTGTCTGGGTCGGCCACGGACTTGATGTTCTGCCGCGAACACGCTTGCCTGCGGAGCAGCGAACTGATGGAACTGTTAGCCGTGTGCCAACCGGCGTATTACGAATCGCTCGCCAGCCCACTGACGTCCACCCACTCCCGCTACGACGTGACCGAGTGGATGCCACTCGGGGAGTGAGACCAAGCGAGCGTTTGGTTTCATTCGTGGCCGACGCAGGCTTACGCGGTTCGTGGATGGTGATCGTGTATTGAGGCTCACTCGGGGGTCGTGAGACCTCCGAGTGAACATCTGCCGAGTAGTCGCTTCATCCCAACTGCTTGTGCCACAACACTTTCTGCTTAACTCGCGGGCATTGGGCTGAAGCAAAAAAGCCTGCTAGACATTTCGCTGGCGCTCCCGAAAGATTTGCTGCCCCCCTGCCTTTGGCTTCTGCCTTCGCTTTTATGGCCAATCACTGCCTTGTCTTATTCTCCCTTGTGCCCCAACCTTTCGAGGGCTTCCTTGGCTTCCCAGATGCGGGCGTGACCTTCGTAGGCGGTGACACCGCTGTAGAAGCGGATGGCGTTCGCCGTGTCGCCCTGAGCTTCGTAGCATCGGGCGATCTGGAACAGCGTGTCGGCACCGCTTTTGTGGTAATCCTTGTAGTCCATGTAGCAGCGGAGCGCGAGGTCGGGCCGGCTCAGTTCTTCGAGGTACAGTTGCCCGAGCAACTTGGTCGTGGTGTACCACGCTTCCTGTTCCTCGCCGGAACCCTTGTCGCCCTCGCGGATGTCTTCGAGAAGCGTTAGCCCGGCGTCGCGTTCGCCCTGACGCAGCAGCACGCGGGCTTCGATGAGGCGCACGCCGTTGCCGGTCGGTTGCATCACACGGGCGAGTTTCACGAGGTGCGCGGCCCAGTCGAGCAAGTCGAGGCTACCATCCTTCACGTTTAGCGCGGTCATCGCTTTCTGCACGCAGTAGTTCACGTCGAACCACCGCTTCACGCTGTCCTTCACCTTCTCCAACCGCTCCACTTCCACGGAGTAATAGTAGCTGTCCTTCTTCTTCAGGAAGTCGGCATCGGTGCTGTCGTAAGTGAGGCCCGTCTCGGTCATGAGCATGGCGTTCAGTGGGTCGTGCGACTTGCCGTAAAGTTCGGCGAGTCTGCGATAGGTGGACAGCGCCGCGGGGCCGCCGTCTTCGAGATACTGGCGAAGTTCGTTGATGGCGGTTTCGTGGTCGCCGCGCTGGTCGGCGATGTCCGCGAGTTTGCGGAGCGCGTCGAAGTAGCTTTGCTTCTGGTCGCGTTCCAGATTGCGCGGGCCGAAGGCGAAGCCCGCCCCCTTCGCGCTTTCGAGTGATTGCCGGGCGTTCAGAGCATCGCCGGCTTTCTCGTAAACCTGCGCGATCTTGAAGAAGATGCCCGGCGCGCGTTCGGGAAGCCCACCCCCGGCGACACGCATGTAGCCCATGCCGCGCTCCCGGCGGTCAGGCTCGGGTGCATCGACGAGCGCGAAGCCGAGTTGCTCGACGTAGCCGTAAGCGAAGTCCTTGGGGGTGCCGTTCGCAAGCGCCGCGACGAACTCGCTTTCCGCGAGTTGATCGTAAAGCAGCGTGCGGTATTCCTTAGCGGTGGGGTCGTTCGGTTCGACGACGAGGCGGCGTTCCACGGCTCCGATGGCTTCCATCCGCCGGCCGGGCTTGTTCAACTCGGCCCAGCCCAGGCGTTCGACCAAACGGGGGTGGACCCGCAAGGCCATGTCCCAGGCGTCGTACAGAATGCGGTTGCGCACGCCGCGGTGGTAGCCGGGCGTATCGGGGTTCAGCAACTGGCTCAGGGTCTCGGCGGCCGCGTCGAACTGCTTGCCATGCGTCTGTTCGACCACCCGCAGGTAATCGACTCGGGCCAGGTACGCCGGGGCACGCTGCGCGACGAGGTTCAGGAACCGGTTCGCCTCGGCGCGGTCGTCGGCGGTCGGTGGCGGCACGGGCGGCGTCAGCAGCGATTCGGCGCGGGCGAGGCAGAGCGTGAAGTCGAGGTGCGACGCGAGTTCTGGGTCCGAATCGAGGCGACCGGGCGTCAGGCGGTTGTGCAGCGCGATGAATCCTTCCGTGGGAAGCGGGCTGCTCGGCGCGATTTCCAACGCTCGCCGGAAGAACTGCAACGACAGCCGGAGCCGGCCCAGGTTCATGTAGGCGTAGCCCCGCAGCGTGTGCTTGAACACCAGTAGCGGGTTCAGAATGCGCGTGACGTATACATAGTACAGCACGACGGGCAGCAGTATCGAGCCGGCGTCGCCGATGCTTGGCACCACGGCGGTGAAGTTCAGCAATCGCAATCCAGTCCCAAGGATTGCCGCGAACGCCATCGCCTCGGCTTCCGATTCTTCCGCCGCGCCGCAGAACGTGAGCAGGTAGAAGAATGGCAGCCCGAGCAGCAGGTATAGCCCGAGGTTGAAGCGGGCCTCGGCGCTCTCGAACCCCGGCACCCGATTGATGTAGCCGCCGGCCAAGTAGGCGAGCGCCACGGCGACCACGAGGCCGAGCCAGAACCGCCGCGAGCCGGCTTCCGATTCCGCAAAGCGGTACAGCGCGAAGCCGAACAGGGCACCGCCCGCGGCGCAGTACCCGAGCCAGCCACCGGCCGGCATGTTATGCTTGATGTCGTCGAAGGTGAGGCCGAACACCTCGGCAAGCGGCCCCGACCACGACTCCGCACCCGCCGTGCCCGACAGCACCCCAACGAGCAGCCCGGCCACCACGCCCGCATAGATAAACGTGGGGCTTTCCAACACCACCAATAGCGGGAACGCCATCCAGTTCTGCCCGGGTCGCATTCCACGCGAGAACTGCAAGATCATGCCGGCCAGTAGCGCCAACGCCAGACCGGTGCACACCCACCCGACGACCCAAAGAATGTCGATCTGCGCATCGGCCTTGTTCGCGGGCACTTGCAGTGCGAAGAACGTCCACAGGCCGAGAAACACGCCCTTCAGAATGTATTCGTTGCGATGCCAGGGATTCATGACTTGCTCTTCCCGACGCGATGGGATTATGGCCCGCCGGGTCGCCGGAAGGTCGGCGCGGGACCGGAAACGTTACCCCGCCGGGCTTCCCAGATGGTGTGGGGCGGCGACGGGACCAGAAGCTCTGCTCAAGGAATGATACGGCTCAAGCCGCGACGGGTGAAGGGGCGCATCGCTCGGGGTTCGTTTAACGTTGTCCCCAACGGGGATTGGCAGGCGACGAGAGATACGCGAAGGCCGCCAGGGGTTTCGTTCCGCTGCGCTTCACTTCACCCCTGGCTACTCGCCGGTCGCCCTTCGGGCTGCAAAGACAAAGCTCAATTACCCGGTTTTAGCCCGGATGGGCGTCGGATGGTAGCCAGGGGTGAAGCGCCTCGCGCAACCCCAGGCGTAAGGCGTCACGAGTCGCGCAACATTGGGCGTCAGACTGATGTTGCCGGCTCGACAAATGTATCAATCCCGGCCGCGCGGACTACACTAAACTCAATCGTTACGAAGCGACCCCATTTGGGTTCACGAAAGCACAACTCCCTCGAAATGCTCTCCTCGCCTGGCTGTATATGCGGTAATCTTTACCTATTCCTCCCGGTTTACTCACCCTCCCACCGAGATTCCCAATATGCGTACCTTCGTCATCGCGGCGCTTGCGCTGCTTCACATGGGGTTACCGCCTCACACGCCCCAAACGATCGCCGCGCCGCCGCCCCCGCCCGCTGAGTTTGCCGGCTCTCAGTCGCCCACCAAACCCGAACCATTTCCCATCAAGATGGTCGATCAAGGCGAGTTCACCCCCGCCCTCAAAGGCTACTTCCTCCCCGAAGGCTTCAAACTCGAAGTCGTCGTCTCGGACCCCGACACCATCAACCCCGTCGGCATGACGTTCGGCCCGGATGGCAGCCTTTACGTCATGGAATGGCGGCCCGACCCGGTCACCGGCGACAAGTGGTTCGAGGTCAAAGAGACCTTCCGTTATCGTGACGGGAGCGTGAAGCAAGTCGCCACGATGAAGAAGTTCACGACCGACTTGGTGAAGCAGTTCAAGCCAAACGCCGCCGGCAAGTTCGACGCCCCGAAGGTGATTCTCTCCGAGGAACTCCCTTCGAGCATCATCTACCACGATAACTGGCTATACGTGACCGGACGCGGCACCGTGCGGCGTTGGCGGCAAGGCGTGCAAGTGGGTGTCGGCGGTCCAGGCTCGGAACGCCCCGTGAACCCCACCGATCCCTGGAGCCTGCGCGAGACCATCGCCCAGGGCTTCTGCGGCTTCCACCACCACCAAGTTTCCGGGCTGACCATTGGTAACGACGGCCTGCTCTACATCACCAGTGGCGACGACGACAACTTCGCCGAAGGCTCAGACGGCAGCCGGGCTACCGTGCTGCGAACCGGTGCGGTGTTCCGCTGCAAGCCTGACGGCTCGAACCTCGAAACCTTCTCCATCGGCTACCGCAATCCTTACCGCGACATCGCTTACGACGACAAATTCAACTTCTTCCACGTCGATAACGACAACGAGGACGGCAGCCGATTCCAGGGTTGCAGGCTCATGCACGTCGCCGAGGGGACCGACTACGGCTGGCGTTTGCTGATGGGGGCACGCTGTTGTCGGCCCGACCACACCCGCGCCGCGGTTGCGGGCGAACTCCCAGGCAAGGTGCCGCCGATGCTCAAGACGGGCCGTGGCTCACCCGCCGGCCTCCTCATCTACAACGACACACACCTGCCCGAGCAGTACCGCGGGCTACTCTACTACCCGGACGTGTTCCGCAAGCTGATCCGGGCTTACAAAGTCGCCCCAGATGGTTCGACATTCAAAACGGTCGGCGAATTCGAGTTCATGAAGAGTCTCGACCCGCTGTTCCGCCCCTGTCAGATGGTCACCGGGCCAGACGGCGCGATCTACGTTTGCGACTGGCGCACCGACTCCGGCGGCGCGGGCAAACTCTCCGGCGACGGCAAGAACGGCCGCATCTACCGCATCACCTGGACTGGCACGAAGGATTCGCCCGCACTGCCCCGGCGTGGCATGGATTCCTGGGCGAAGATTCAGCAACTTCCCGACGATAAACTCGTCGATGCGCTCGGGTTGCCTGACCTGACGGATCGCGTCGAAGCCCGCAAGGAACTCGTTCGGCGGGGCACCAAGTCGCGTGACCTCGTGTTTAAGAAGTTCATCTCGGGTGGCTTGGAGGGCGAAGCCCGGTTGCCCGCCCTCGGCGTCCTGCTTGCGCACTGGAACGCAGATGTCGAAGACCTGTGCAGGCTCCTCCTGAACGACGCTTCGGCGGACATGCGACGGCTCGCTGTCGAGGGGTTGGCGCTCCATGCCAAACCCAAAGATATCAAAGTCACGGAGTCGCTCATCAAAGCCAGCGGGGACACCGACCCGGCCGTGCGCCGGGCCGTGGCTCTCGCCCTTGGGCGGATCGGGAACGAGGCCGCGCCCGGGACGATTCTCAATGGCTACCTCCACGAACACAACGCCGATGTGTTCCTGCGGGAGGGGTACTTATTCGCCCTGGAACGCTGTGGGAAGCCTGGCATCGAGGCATTGCTTTCGCTCGCCGCGACCGGGGATAAGGAACGCGAGTTGGCTGTCGAAGCGTTCCTCTCGCTTCGTACTAAGCCCGCTGCCGAGGCCGTCGCGGAATTGCTCCTGCGGCCGGACCTCACCGTCGTGCAGCGCGAAGCCCTCGTGCGGTCGTATGCGAACTACCAGTTCGACCCGCCGTTCTCGCTCGACCCGCTCGTTGACTACCTCGCACGCCGGCCGAATGAACCGATCTCGGTGATGCGGGCCGCCGTCGAAGTGCTGGCCGCATCTGGTACCGCCAACGCACCCAAGGCAACGCAACTCGTTCTGAGCTTACTCGCGCGGCCCGATGCGGAAATCCGGCTCATCGCGATCAAGGCCGCTGAGGACGCCCGCCTGACTGGCACGGCGACGAAACTCCTGGAATTGCTGGCGGACGTGAAGAACACCGAAGTCGAGCGGACTGCCGCCGTGAAGGCGTTGCGCGTACTGGGCGAGAAGAAAGCTGTCGAGCCGATTCTTGCGCTGCTCAACGGTCAGCACCCCGCGACCCTCAAAGCCGAGGCGCTACGGTCGCTGGCGGCTCTGGATATCGTCGCGGCTCGAGCGGTCGCCGAGAAACTGCTTGACCAGCCCGACCCCACGCTTTTGACCGAAGCAGTGTTGGTGCTGGCGACCACGAAACCCGGCGCGAAGCTCATCGGCGAGCGGTTCGTGGCGAAGAAACTGCCCCGCGATTTCTTCCCGCAAGTCACCGAAGCCCTCAAGAAGTTCGCCGACGACCCCATCATTAACAAGCTTCAAACCGAGGTGCTTCGCGGCGGCCTATTGCTGTCGCTTGAGCCGGGACAGGTCGAGAAGATTCGCAAACTCGTGGCCGAGAAGGGCGACCCCAAGAAGGGGCGCGAACTGTACCTGACGACGAAGATTCTCGCGTGTGCCTCGTGCCACAAGATGGAAGGCGTCGGCGGCAACGTCGGCCCCGACCTCACCCGCATCTGGGAGACCATGACGGTCGAAAAGCTCCTCGAAGCCATCATCGAGCCGGGCAAAGAGATCAAGGAAGGCTTCCAGACGTATCGGGTCACCACGACGAGCGAGCAAGTCATCACGGGGTTGAAGATCAAAGAGGACGCCAAGGAAGTCGTCATCCGCGATGCGAACGGCCGGGACACACGGGTGGCAAAGACCGAAATTGACTCGATGCAGGCGTCCAAGGTGTCGCTGATGCCCGACAACGCCGTCGCGCAAATCACCTACGAGCAGTTCATCGACCTACTCGCGTTCCTCAAGAGCAAGAAGGAACAGGAGGCGATGCGCGTCGCGGTGCCAGAACGATTACCGTGACCCTAACCGAGTGGGTAGTGGGTAGTGGGCAGAGAAGAGAAGACGGAGAACAGAAAACAAAGAACAGAGAACTGAAGACAATCCGCGTTAAGCGGTCGCCCCAGCGGGGCACCGCAACGTCCCTTCGCAGTCCAGGCGCGGTGCCCCGCTGGCGCGACCGCTAACGGTGATGAGCTAAGCGGCACTTCAACAGCCCGAACCGGCGTTCTCGACGGTGTTGCCACGGAGTTGTCCTGAATTGAGTTTCCCGCCACCCGGAGAAATGCGTAAACTGGAGTTATTAGGCGTGTCCCTGGTGCCTGGGAGAATTCTGATGAATCGTCGTCTGCTGCTTTGCGTCCCCGCTCTGCTCCTGAGCGGGCTGTGCATTCCGCTTCTCGCACAGCGTGATCCGCCCGAGTTGCCCGTGTTGGCGGCAGGGGGGAAGCTCAGGCAACCGATTCGGCCCGGTGGTCCCCCCACGCTAGCCGATGCCAACATCACGGACGAAGACGCGCTGAAGAAGGCCGACTTGGCCGGGGCCGATGGGCCGAAGTTGCTCGAATACCTCAAAACGCGAACGCTCACCGATGTGGACCAGGGGAAGATATCGGCCATCATCAAGCGGTTCGGGGCGGACGATTTCGATGATCGGTTGAAGGCAACCGCGGAGATCGAGGCGTTCGGGTCGGCTGCTATCGGGCCGTTGAAGAAGATCACGACCGAACGGGATTCCGATCCCGAAATGGCGTATCGTGCCCGGCTCGCGTTGGGCAAGATGGAGAAAGTGCCGCACGCGGCGGTCGCGGTGGCCGTGGTTCGTGCGGTCGTGAAGTCGAAGCCCGAGGGTGCCGCCGCCGCGCTCATCGGCTTCCTTCCGCTGGCCGACACCGACGCCGTTGCCGAGGTGATCCGCGAAGGACTCATCGCGCTGGCGGTGAAGGAAGGTAAGGCAGAACCCGCCATCGTGGCCGCGATGACCGACGTTTCCCCGATCCGCCGTGCCGCCGCTTACGTCGCCCTCACCGAGGGTGGCGGAACCGATGGCGTGCGCGGCCCCGTCAAGGATGCGCTGCCCAAACTCAAGGAAGCCGTGCTGAAGGACGCCGATACCGAGGCCAAGTTCACCGGCTTGTGGTCGCTGGCTCTCATCACCCGCGAGAAGGAATACGTCACGGAACTCATCAAGCTGATTCCCACCGCGGGGCGGGGCCGCATCTGGCAACTCGAAGAACTCTTACTTCAGTTCGCGGGCACGCATCCCAAGGATGGCCGATTCCTGAAGTCGCCCGAATCGCTGGTCAAGACCCGCGACGCCTGGCTCGGCTGGTGGAAAGACAAGGGCGATAAGGTCGATTTCGTGAAGTTCGAGTACAAGCCTCGCTTACTCGGCCTCACGGATGTGATCGAGATGGACTATCGCGGCTACAACCAGGGCCGGGTTGTGTCCCTGGGACCGGACCTGAAGGAGAAGTGGCGAATCACGGGCACGGGGGTGAACAGCCCATCTGATGTGAAAGTCGCGTCGAACGGCAACATCTGGATCAGTGACCAGAATTCAAACACCATAACGGAGCGAACCCCGGCCGGCAAGCCGCTCATCACCCGCAATATGCCCGCCCAGCCGGTGAACTTCGACTTGCTCCCCAATGGCGGCATGGTTGTCGTGTGTCGCAACATGGTCTACGAATTCGATAAGGACGGCAAGCAAGTTTGGGTGTCTGCTCAGCGGCCAAACCACGACATCGTGGGTGGTCGCAGGCTGTCGAACGGCGAAACTATCTACGTCACGAACATCTACCAGAACCCGAACCCCGGCCAACCCCAGGCGCAGAACTGCTTCCGACTCGACGCCAAGGGTGGGGACGCGAAGAAGAACATCACTGTTGGCCAAGTCCAGAACCTTGCCGGACTGAGCGAATCCGGCGAGGACAAGATTTTGGTCTGCGAACAGAACAACCAGACCGCCAGGCAAAGGGTCGTCGAATACGACCTCGCGCCCACCAAGGACGGCAAGACCCCGCCCAAGGAGATTTGGAAGTACGATTGCCCGCAGAACGCCGCCCCGACCAGTTGCCAGCGGTTGCCCAATGGCAACACCCTCATCACGTTGATGAACGTGAATCAGGTGATCGAAGTGGATCCGTCGGGCGAAATTGTGTGGGAGTACCAGGCGAAGGACGGCCTGAAGGTCGGCCGTGCCTACCGCCGGTAGGGCACCCCTGACGCCAGGGTCTCACGACACCTGGCTACCAACTACCGCCCTTCCAGGGCTGAAGCCAAAAAGCCGAGGTATCTTCTGAAGCCCCGGATGGGGCGACAGTCGGTAGCCAGGTGTCGTGAGACCCTGGCGGGAACTCGTTGGTTCGACGTTAGCCACCCGTCTGTATTGCGACACCCGCGACCGCCGCAAGGATTCTCACATGGTACGCCACGCCTCTCGGTTCGCTTTCGCCGCCATACTGCTTGGGTTTGCCCTGAGCCACGCCGCAGGCCGCCCGGATGACACCGACGACAAAGACCCCATTTACAGCGGGATGAAGGCGTCCGAGTGGGTGAAGATGCTGATCGAGGATAAGTCCGCCCGGCAGCGTGCCCTGGCCATTGATGCGCTGTCCAAGTTGTGGGCCGACAAGCGGCACAAGGAAGGACTTTCGACCATCGGCCGGGCGTTGCGAGTTGACCCATCCGTTGCTGTTCGCGCACAAGCCGCACTCGCGCTGGGCAGCCTGAAGGATGGGGACGTGAAGGAAGGTTACGCCGTCGAGGATCTGATCACGTCGATGGGTTTGGAGAAAGAATCGCGGGTTCGCAAGGAGATCGCCCGTGCCATCGGCCGCTATAAGGATGTGCCAAGACTCGCCATCGTTCAACTCACGGGAGCGCTGAAAGACCCGGACCCCGCAACCCGCGTGGCCGTCGCCGAGGCGCTGACCCAGGCCGGCAAGGATGCGAAATCCGCCGCCGCAGGGCTGGCCCCATTCCTGGCCGATCCCGATAAGTCGGTTCGGCTCGCTGGTGTGGTCGCACTCGGGCGGATCGCTCCCGAAGGCGCTTCCGCCATTGCCGAAACGATGGCGAAGATGCTCGCCACCGAACGCGACCTGGACATCAAACTCGAACTCGTCACCTCGCTCGGCTTGCTTGCGGAGAAGTCACCGTCCGTGGTGGCGGCGCTCGCGGCTCGGCTGGCCGAACCCGAGGACGACTTGCGCGGCCTCGCGGCGCGCACCCTCGGCGTGTTCGGGGTTGCGTCCGCCCCCGCTGCCGAGACTCTGCTCAATCTGGCACGCACCGACAAATCGAAGGACATCCGGGTAGACGCGGTTCATGGCTTCGGCTCAGCGCTCGGGCCGAACCTCAAGGACCGCATCAAGGATGTCATCTCGTTCCTGAAAGACCCCGAGTTCGAGGTTCGGCTGGCTGCGGTGAACGAGATTGGAGCGCTCGGAAACGCGCTCATCAATGATAAGGAAACGATCAAGACGTTGCGGACACTCCAGAGCGACTCGCATGTGAAAGTCCGCGAGGCCGTCGGCACAGCTATCAAACAGATCGAGAAGAAGCCCGAGGTGAAGAAAGAGCCGGAGCCGAAGAAAGAGCCGTGACCGCGAATTTGTCAGGCAGCACAGGGCGGAATCACAAGAACAGCCGGCTCACGCCGACCGCCCGCCAATGTCACGATCCCGAAACCCGCTGGCACATCGGCGTGTTGGCGACCGGTCGGCAGCACAGGCACGGGCCGCTCGGCATCACGAAGTTGTCGTCTTTCGCGTTCGCGTTCACGGCTGC
>Ga0105049_10002850_pt1 | contig 20454 bp, 19 predicted proteins | sample MAT06_FD_78087 | JGI IMG/M metagenome (GOLD analysis project Ga0105049, IMG submission 78087) | Freshwater microbial communities from Lake Fryxell liftoff mats and glacier meltwater in Antarctica - MAT-06 | ecosystem: Environmental > Aquatic > Freshwater > Ice > Liftoff microbial mat | place...
GCGAATGTGGCCCGCCGCGATCAGACCAACACGTTCACGCAGAACAACACCTTCAGCCAGAGCGCGTTCGTCTCCAGCCAACTCGGCATCGGCACCAGCACACCCGACACCCGCCTGCATGTGTCGAGCACCGCCGACGTGAGCGCTGGGGGCGGCGGCGTGTTCACGCTCGGGTCGTTCCCCTCGGGGGCCTATCTCAAAGCCGATGGCAACGAGATCCAGACATTCACCAACGGCGCTGTGAGCAACTTCGCCATCAACGCCTCCGGCGGCATGGTCGCGATCGGCGCCGGTACCGCCGTCACCCAGCTCACCGTGAACGGCGGTTCGGACCTCGACGCCAGCGGCGGCGGCTTCGTCACCGTGGGCACAGCCACCACCTCGCTCCGATTGGATACCAACGAGATCCAATGTTTCAATGGTGCGGCACCGGCAGCCCTGCTTCTCAACGCCTCCGGCGGGTTGGTGAGCATCAACTCGACCACCGTGATTACGCCCCTGACCATTGGGGGCGGGACCGATATCGCCGGGTCCGGCGGGGGCGTCTTGACCGTCGGCAACAACTCCGACAGCGTCCGCATCGATCCTAACGAGATCCAGGCCTTCGCCAACGGCAACCCCGGCACGCTGCGTCTCAACGACCTCGGGGGCAACGTCGAGGTCGGGGGAACGCTCATCTACAGCGGGAACATCGGCCGGGGCACCGGCGTACCCCTGGCCGCGATTCACCTCCGCGAGCCTGCGGCCAACACAGTGCTCCGCACCGTTTTGCACTCGAACGGCAGCAGCCAGTCCCGCAGTCACTGGGCCGAAGACTACCTTCCCGGTGCCGACGTTGCCGGCGGATATGTCAACTACGACGGCGCGACCAACTTATTCCACATCGGCACCACGCAGGACAACTTCCTCTTTCCGGCGATCCAGATCACCCGTGCGACCCTCGACGTCAGGTTCTTGGGCAGCATCTCCAAGGCCGGCGGATCGTTCATGATCGATCATCCGACCGACCCGGAGAACAAGTATCTGTATCACTCGTTCGTCGAGTCGCCGGACATGAAGAACATCTACGACGGATTGGCGACGACGGACGGGAATGGCTACGCCGAGGTGACTTTGCCGGCGTACTTCAACGCGCTCAACACCGACTTCCGTTATCAGCTCACGGTGATCGACGAAGGCGACGAGCAGGATGTGATCCTGTGGGCGAAGGTGGTCCGCAAGATCGGGCGCGACGCGCCCAATCGGTTTACCGTCCGCACCAGCCGCCCCAACCTGGAAGTCTCTTGGCAGGTCACGGGCGTGCGGCAGGACGCGTGGGCACGTTCGAATCGGATCCAGACGGAGGTCGACAAACCGGCGCAGGAACGCGGGAAGTATCTGCATCCGGAGGCGCATGGAAAGCCGCCGACGCTCGGGAGCAGCTATCGGGAGGGCACGACGGCGGCGGAGCGTGAGTCAACGGCACGACAAGCTGGCGGGGCGGGCGGAGTCGCGCGAGCGGCGGGCGAGTCGCCGTGAGCGCCGAGCGGCTTCTACGCTGAGGCATGCCCGAGCCCATCATCGGCATCGATCTCGGCACCACCTACAGCCTGGTGGCGATCGCGCACTGGCCGCCGGGGGCGACGGCGGCGGACGCGGCGCCGCGGATCCTGCCCGATGAGCAGGGACGGGCGTTATGCCCCAGCGTGGTACGGTTTCGGGCCGAGGGGCCGCCGATTGTCGGGCACGAAGCCAAAGCCGCGGCACGCGCGCATCCCGGCGCGACCATCGCCAGCGCCAAGCGGCTGATGGGGCGCGGGGTGCGCGATGCGGCGGGGGACGCGGCGTTTTTGCCGTATCGGTTGGTGGCGGGCCCGAACGACACGGCGCGGATCGAGCTGCCGATGGTGCCTTTCCGCGCGGGTGCGACGGGGATCGTCTCGGGCGACGACCGCACGGTCTCGCCGCAGGAAGTGGCCGCGGCGATCCTGGGGCATCTCAAGGCGCAGGCGGAGCGGGCGCTGGGCGTGGCGGTGGCGAAGGCCGTGGTGACGGTGCCAGCGTACTTCGACGACGCGCAGCGGCAAGCGACGCGCGACGCCGGTCGGCTGGCGGGGCTGGAAGTCGTGCGCGTCGTCAACGAGCCGACGGCGGCGGCACTGGCGTATGGGCTCGGCGTTGGCAGCGGCGAGAAGCGAACGCGGCATGTGGTGATCTACGACTTCGGCGGCGGGACGTTTGACGTCTCGATCCTGCGGCTCACGCCAGCCGACGACGCGAGCAACCCCGTGGCGTTCTTCCAGGTCATCGCCACGGCCGGCGACACGCGGCTGGGAGGCGATGATCTGGACCGGGCGCTGATGACGCTGATCGCCCAGCGCCGCGGCGAGCGCGTGGAGGGGCTCGATCCGGAGCAGGTCGCGTCTCGCGTGGCGGAGGCCGAGGGGATCAAGATCGCGCTGAGCGGCGCGGAGTCGGTGACAGCGGAATCGGCGGGCGCGGCGGTGGCTTTGACACGAACAGAGTTTGAAGGGTTGGCGGAGCCGCTGGTGCGGCGGACGCTGGATTCGTGCCGTCGGGCGATGCGGGATGCGGACCGCGATCTGGGCGGCGTAGCGCTCGACGCGGTGGTGATGGTGGGGGGCTCGACGCGTATCCCGCTGGTGCGGAGGCGCGTGGCGGAGCAGTTTGGGATGGAGCCCTACACGGCGATCGATCCCGATCAGGTCGTCGCGCTGGGGGCGGCGGTGCAGGGTTCGATCCTGGCGGGCGCGACGCGCGGGGCGTTGCTGCTGGATGTGTTGCCGCTGTCGTTGGGGATCGAGACGGTGGGCGGGGCGGTGGCGAAGATCGTGATGCGCAACAGCCCGGTGCCGGCCAAGGCGGCGGAGATGTTCTCGACCAGCGTGGACAACCAGACGGGGATCGAGCTGAATATTTATCAGGGCGAGCGCGAGATGGCGGGGGATTGCCGGCTGCTGGGTCGGTTCAAGCTGTCGGGGCTGCCGCCGATGCCAGCGGGGATCCCGCAGGTGAACGTGGAGTTTCTGGTGGATGCCAACGGCGTGCTGACGGTGCGGGCGGCGGAGCGGCGCTCGGGCAAGCGGGCGTCGGTGCAGGTGGTGCCCAACCACGGGCTTTCGCGCGACGAGGTGGAGCGTCTGGAGCGCGAGGCGTTTGCGAACGCACGCGAAGACATGACGCGGCACCGCGTGGTGGACCTGGTGGCCAACGGCAAGCTGGACCTGCACTGGATCAAGCCGCAGCTGGTCAAGCACGGCGCGGGGTTGGCCGCGCCAGCGCGCGAGGCGCTGGAGCGGGCAGTGGTTGAGCTGGAGGATTGCGTGAAGCGTGCGGCGGCGGATTGGCGGGCGGTGGATGCGGACGCGCTCCATCGGGCCAAGGAGACGCTTGACCGGGCGAGCATCCCGCTGCACGAGCTGAGCATCGCGGCGTCGCTGCGCGGGCCGCAGGGGTGACGGGAAGTTTCAGTTCGCGCCGTCGCGACGGACGCGGAGTTCGGCCTTGAGGACGCGCTCGCGGCCGCCAGCGTCGATGGTCGTGAAGTATGCCCGCAGCGTGAGCCACGGCTCGCCGGACCGGCCTTGTTCGAGGGCGTCGACCCAATCGGGCAGCTCGCCCAGGGGCAGCACGTAGGTGCGCGTCACCCAGTCGTAAAGCTCGGCGTTGCGGTCGGGTTCGTTGAGCTGGACGATCCACACTGCGTCCTGGCGTTCGTCGCCGGAGATGGCGGTGTTGGCGTCGTCGCGGGCGCGTTCGCCGGGGCGATAGAGCTCGACGCGGGCGAGGCCGAGCCATTTGGCCGTGTGGCTGTAGCGGTCGGCCAGTTCGAGGTGGGCGATGAGCCGCAGCTTCCCGGCGCCGTCGCGTTCGAGGCGGGAGAGCGGGTGGATGCGGAGGCGGGCAGGGCCGAGGGCGGCGATGATGCCGGCGGGATCGAGGCCCGCGGCGCTGCCCACGAGCTGCTCGCCGGATGCCTGGGTGATGACGCCGACGCCGGTGGTGGGTTGCGTGTCGCAGCCCGCGATGGCGGCGATCAGGCAAGCCACGAGCAGGGCGGGGAGAGTTGCGGGGTTGTGAAGGACTTGGTGGCTGGGCATGAGCGGGGTGAGTCTAGAACCCCTGGGGCGATCATCGGGCGGCTAGCCTGAAAGGTTGGCCGAGGCCCCGTCCATTCTGTTTTTGGAGCCGGCGTGGTTGGCGCCGAGCGGCGGCGCGGACGCAGAGGGGCTGAGCGCTGAGATCGTCTGCGATCTGGCGCGGCTGGGGTTCAGGGTGACGGTGCCGGCGGACCCGGCGTGGCACCGGCCGCTCGTGGCGGGTTGGCCCAAGACGGTGCGGGTGACGACTTCCCCGCCGTGGGGCCGGGCGGGGTGGGCGATGTGGTCGGCGTGGCACGGGCTTGTCGGCGGGTCGTTTGACGTCTGCCTGCTGGGCGACGTGGGCCCGGGCTTGGCGTGGGGCTTGCGGATGATGCGGCGCCTGGGCGTGTTTGGCCGGTTGGCCCTGCGGGCGCGGCGGGTGCCGACGCCGGGGCTGTGCCGGCTGTTCGTAGGCGGCGGCACGGTGGTGACGGCGGCGAGCCGGTTTGTGCGCGATCAGTTTCCTGATTCGCTGCGGGCGGAGGTGCGGGTAGTGTCGGGCGTGGTGACGCGGGCGGAGGCGGACGCGGTGATGCCGCGGGCGGCGGGGGGCGACGCGGAGCGGACGCCGGTGCGGTTTGGATTGTTCATTGAAAGCGACGCGGGTGTAAGCGGCGCACGGGAGGCGATCGCGGCGTTGCGGACGCTGCCGCCGCCGATCCGGGCGTTGTGCAAGCTGGTGGTGTTCGGCGGGGCGGGGCGCGAGGGGCTGGCCCGCGCGGCGGCGGGTGAAGCGGCGATCGCGCTGCGCGGCCCGGTGAAGGCGGCCGATCGGCCCGCGACGCTGGCGGGGCTGGATGCGCTGATCGTTGCGCACGCAACGGCGGGGTTGGCCCCGCCGGTGATGATCCTGGGCATGCTGACGGAGTTGCCGGTGATTGTGTCGAGCGGGCTAGGGCTGGAGGAATGGGTGGAATCGGGCGGGGGGATGTCGGGCCAGGGGTCGGAGAACCTCGCGGCGGCGGCGCAGGCACTGGCGCAGGATGCGCGGATGCGGGCGCAGATGGGGGCGGAGGCGCGACGCGTGGCGCTGGCCGGCGGCGTGTGGGATACGCGGGCGTTTGTGGAGGGGATGTTGGGTCTGGTGGTGCCGCGGTGAGTCGGGGGTTGCCGACTAACGCGGCATGTACACACCGCTGCCGGCTGGGGCGAGCGTGGGTTTGACGAAGACGCCCATGACGATGTTGTCGCGGCGGGAGCCGTCGGGCTGTTTGAAGAACGAGACTTGGCGGCCTTCTTCGCGGAAGCCGATGGCGCGGTAGAGCGTGAGGGCGGGGGTGTTCTCGGGGAAGACGCCCAGGTGGACCTTCTCGATTTCGGCGTGGGCGGCGGCCCAGTCGAGGCCGGCTTGCAGGATGGCGCGGCCCAGGCCGAGCCCGCGGGCGGACTTGATGAAGCCCATGCCCAGATCGGCGTGGTGATGGAGCTTGCGGCGTTCGCCGCCGCGGAGGCCGAGGTCGCCCACGAGTTGTCCATCGCGCTCGGCGACGATGAGCAGGTTGCGTGGCGCGGCGTTCCAGTCGGTGATGCGCTTGTGCCAGAAGGCTTCGTCGGGGTTGGCCTCGTCTTGTGCGGTGGCGATGAACTCGCTATCGCGCGCGATGTCGCGGACGAGGTCGCGCAACGCGGCGGCTTCGTCCTCGCGGAGCGAGCGGATGAGGCCCGTGGAGCCGTCCTTGAGCGTGAGTCTTCGCGGCGTGATCGTGGCCATGCGGGTCAGCCCCTGGCGGCCATGGCGTGCTTCATGTCGGCGACGGCCTGGCGCAGGCCGACGAAGACGGCGCGGCTGACGATGGCGTGGCCAATGTGCAACTCGGACACGCCGGGCATCGTGGCGACGGGGCCGACGTTGACGTAGTTGAGCGCGTGGCCCGCGTGGAAGCGCAGGCCCAGGGCACGGGTGCGGTGCCCCGCGTCGCGGAGGCGGTCGCGTTCGACGGCGAGTGTGCCCAGGGCCGTGTCGCCGCCGGCAGCGAAGAAGGCGGCGGCGTAGGGGCCCGTGTGGAACTCGCAGGCCTGGAAGCCCGCGGCGGCGCAGGCCTCGATCTGGGCTTGCTGGGCGTCGATGAACGCCGAGACGAAGATCCCGGCGTCGCGCAGGCGGGCGACGATCTGCTTGATGCGGGCGGCTTGGCCCGCCACGTCGAGCCCACCCTCGGTCGTGACCTCTTGGCGACCTTCAGGCACCAGCGTGCACATGTGCGGCCTGGTCGCGAGGGCGATGCGGACCATCTCGTCGCTGGCGCCCATCTCAAGGTTGAAGCGCAGTGAGACGCCCTCGCGCAGGCGGGCGACGTCGCGGTCGTGGATGTGGCGGCGATCCTCACGCAGGTGGACGGTGATGATGTCGGCCCCGCCCAGTTCGGCCTCGTGCGCGGCCCGCAGCGGGTCGGGCTCGCCGAGGACATCCTGCCCGCGATAACGGGCCTGACGGACGGTCGCGACGTGGTCGATGTTGACGCCCAGAAGAGGCATGCGACACCATAGGTAACAGAGCCCCCGGCGGAAACCGGGGGTTGGGTCTCGTGTTGGTCCGGATTCAGTCGGGGGTTTCGATCACGCTTCGGCCGCGATGACCTGGGCCTTGGCGGCGAGGTCGGCGGACTTGTCAAACCAGAACGAGCCAATGCCCAGAGAGTCCATCTTGGTGCGAGCGAAGCAGGCGATGGCCTGCTGCGGGGTGTGGACGATGGGCTCGTTCTCGTTGAAGGAGGTGTTGAGCAGCACGGGGACGCCGGTGCGGTCGCCGAAGTTCTTGATGAGGTCGTAGTAGGTCTGGTTCTGATCGCGGCGGACGGTCTGCACGCGGCCGGTGTCGTCCTGGTGGTTGACGGCGGAGAGGCGTTCGCGCCACTCGGGCCTGGTCTTGTAGACGATGTTCATGAAGGGGACGTTGTGGCTGCCCTCGTAGACCTCGCCCAGGCGCTCTTCGAGAATGGCGGGGGCGAAGGGGCGGAAGTGCTCGCGGTTCTTGATGCGGGCGTTGAGGATGGCCTTCATGTCGGGCCAGTTGGGGTTGGCGAGGATCGAGCGGTTGCCCAGGGCGCGGGGGCCCCATTCCTCGCGGCCCTGGAACCACCCGACGATCTTGCCCTGGCAGAAGGCATCGATGGTGGTGTTCATGAGGGCGGGCTTGTCGAACTTCTTAAAGGGCAGGCCGCTCTCGCGGGCGGCCTTTTCGATCTGGTCGTCGTTCCACTCGGTGCCCCAGTAGGCGTGGCCCACTTCGCCGGTGCGGGGGACGCCCAGCTTGTTATGGAGCACCCACAGGGCGGCTCCGGCGGCGGTGCCGTCGTCACCGGCGGCGGGGTGGATGTAGACGCGGTCGGCGAGGCCCTGCATCATGACCTTGCCGTTGGCGACGCCGTTGAGCGCGCAACCGCCGGCCATGACGAGGTTCCGCGAGCCGCAATGGACGATGGAGTCCTTGATGATCTCCATGTAGATCTCCTCGAAGCGGAGCTGCATGGAGAGGGCGAGGTCTTGTTCGCGCTGGCTGAGCGGGGTGGAGCGATTGCGGGCGGGCCCCAGGAGCTGTTCGAGCTTTTCGCTCCACATCTTGGGGTATTTGAACTCGCCGTCGGCACCCACGCCGAAGGTGCGTTCCTCGGCGGAGTGGACGGTCGTGTAGCTGGTGAAGTAATCGAGATCGAGGCGGACGCCCCTGTCCCAGGACCAGGAGACGAGATCATGGATTTCCTTGCGGTACTTGTCGTGGCCGTAGGCGGCCAGACCCATGACCTTGTATTCCTCGCCGTACTTGTTGAAACCCAGCAGGCCGCAGAGGGCGGTGTAGAAGATGCCCAGGGAGTGCGGCGGGTGGGTGCGGCGGAGGACTTCGATGGTGTTGCCCTGGCACTTGGCGATCATGACTGAGCACCAGTCGCCCGAGCCGTCGATGGAGACGCCTGTGGCGTGGTCGAAGTTGGACCAGTAGTAGGAGGAGGCGAGGTGGGCGAGGTGATGCTCGACGTTGTGCATGCGGGCCTTGATGGCCGACTCGGGGACGCCGCATTGCTGGGCGAAGGACTGGGAGGTGCCGCCGGTGCCTTTCTGGACGCCCAGGCGGATCTTGGCGAGGTTGAGGCCCACGCGTGGATTCCTGGCGATGAAGCCGAGCTTGGCCGAGAGGTTGGCCTTGGAGTCGCGTGCGACGGCGATGTCGGTGACGTCGCTCATCGAGGCGCCGGCCATGCGCAGGACTTCCTGGATGGCTTCGCGCGGGAAGATGGAACAGTGCTTCTGGCGGTTGATCCGCTCCTCGCAGATGGCGGCGATCACGCCGTTGGGGCCGGCCAGGAAGGCGGCCGAGTCGGGGTGCGAGGAGTTGAGACCGAGGACGAGTGGGGTGGTGGCCATTGGATCGTGCCGAGAAGGAGTCTGATAGGGTCACCCACCTGGTGTCTCGGCCGCCGCGGCCGTTCAGGGGGAAGTTCAACTCTAGCCCGCATCCTCGCCGAGCCCAACTAATCGGGGCCCGCTACAAGGCGGCGTCATCAAATGCTTATCGAACGGTCGGGGGTAGTGGGTGAGTGCGACCCACCCGGGCGGCCGAGAGTCGGCGTTGGTTAGGTCAGGCTCCGGCGGTGTTTGCGCGACGTGACGCGGGTAGACTCTTCGATCTATGACCGCGATCCACCTGCGCGAACTGATCGGGCCTGAACTTGGGGGATTGCGTGCTATTCGCCGCGATCTGCACGCCCATCCCGAGCTGGGCTATCAGGAGCAGCGGACCGCCGCGGTGGTGCGACGCGAGCTCGAGGGGCTAGGCATCCGCGTGGTCGCCGGCCTGGCCGGTGGCACGGGGGTCGTGGGCCACCTTCCGGCGACGGCGGCGTTCGCCTCGGACCGACCGGCGGTGGGGCTGCGGGCGGATATGGACGCCTTGCCGATCAGTGAACAGACGGGTCTGCCATATGCGTCGACGCAGGCGGGGATCATGCACGCCTGCGGGCACGACGGGCACACGGCGGTGCTGCTGGGCGTGGCGCGGGTGCTGAGCAAGGTGCCGCGGCGGCCACACGCGGTGACGCTGGTCTTCCAGCCCGCCGAGGAGGGCGGGGGCGGCGCCGAGCGGTTGTGTAAAGAAGGTTTGATGGAAGGTCGCCTCACCGGCACACCGATCGGGCGGATGTTCGGGCTGCACGGCTGGCCCGAGCTCGGCCTGGGCACCGTGGGCACCCGGCCCGGGCCGCTGCTCGCCTCGACCGACGAGCTGCGCGTGACGATCCTGGGCGTGCAGTCGCACGGGGCGTATCCGCAGTACGCGCGTGACGCGGTGCTGGCGGCGTCTCATTGCATCGTCGCGGTGCAGTCGGTGGTATCGCGGAACGTCGGGCCGCTCGAGTCGGCCGTGGTGACCATCGGGATGATCCAGGGTGGAACGGCGACCAACGTCATACCCGAGGCGGTGAGCTTCAGCGGGACGGTGCGGGCCCTTACGCCCGCGGTCCGGCGGATGCTGCGACAGCGTGTGACAGAGGTGATCGAGCACACGGCGCTGGCGTTTGGGTGCCGGGCGCAGGTGGATTGGAACGATGGTTATCCGGTGACCAACAACGACCCGGCGCTCGTGGGCGAGTTCATGCGACTGGCCCGCGAGGCGTTCGGCGAGAAGCGGGTCGTGGAGATGGCGCAGCCGACGATGGGCGGGGAGGACTTCTCGTACTACGGCCAGAAGGTGCCGGCGGTGTTCTTCTGCCTGGGGCTCAAGCCCGAGGGCCAAGTGCGGTACGCGACGCTGCACCAGCCGGACTTTGACTTTAACGACGACGCGCTGCCGATCGGCGTGGAGATGTTCTGCAAGTTGGCGCTGGCGGAGTGAGGCGGGGCTAACGCGCAATGGATGGGCGGACGCGCAGGGTCATGCACGCGATTGCCGGGGCCAGCGCCGCGACATAGACGGCCAGTGAATGCAGCGTCATGGGGACGACCGGGCCGGGGATGTCGAGGCTAGCGCGGGCATTGAGGGTGCGGCTCACCGCGAGCGCGGTGCCGGCTAGGGCGAGGTGCGGGCGCGTAGTCACGGCGTGGGTTTCAGATCCACGACGACGGGGAGGTGGTCGCTGCCCTCGGTGTCCGGGGCTTGCAGGCCCTGGGTTTGGAGACTGCCCGCGTCAAGGATGGTGGTATCGATGACGAACTGGCCGGTGACGCGGAAGGCGGCGTCGGGATAGGCGATGTAGTCAAGACGTGAGCGGCTGCCGTTGCGGGTGGTCCCGCCGTGGGTGTGGGCGATGCGGTCGCCGAGCATGAGTGGCGTGGCGAGGGAGAGCGGCGAGCCGTCGGTGTCGAGCGTGGCGATGAGGTTGTCGGCGATGGAGTGGTCGCCGACGAGGTTGTAGTCGCCGCCGACGATGATCTTGCCGCCGGTGGCGGCGGAGGCGAGCTCGCGGAGCGAGCGGTTGACGACCTCGACTTCGGCGAGTCGGCGGACGTCCTCGGGCGAATCGAGCGTGCCGCAGCACTTGAGGTGGACGCTGCCGATGGTGATGGGCCCGGCGGGGGTATCGAGCACGGCGGCCGCGAGGCGGATGGGGAAGTCCCAGTTGGACTTCGCCTCGGTCATTAGCGTTTCGGGCCCGCGGTGGAGGAGCTTGTAGCGCGACGCGACAAAGACGCCCTGGCCAGCGGAGCCGACGACTTGCCAGGTGCCTCCAACGTGCTGGTTGAACCACGCGGCGACGGCTTCCTCGCGCTGGGCGACGGTGCGGGCCTGATCAACTTCGCGGTCGAACCACTCCTGCAGCACGACGATGTCAGGGTCGGTCTTCTTGAGCAGCCGCGAGAAGCCGGCGGGCCCGGGCTCGGGCTTGGTGGGGCTGGACCAGAGGACGTTGTAGCTGAGCACGCGGACGCTGCCCTCGGCCTTGGCGGGCACTGTGCCGGCGGCGCGGAAGGGCTTCGCGGGCGGGACGTCGAGGGTCGTGCGAAGCGGCGCGCCGATGGCCGCGCCCGTGGCGGCGTCTGTTCGCTGCAAGGCCAGGCGGATCTTGCCCGTCGAAAGCAGGCCGGCGGCGGGGAGGTCGTCGGCGAGCTTCGCGGAGCGTTCAAGCCGGAGCTCGAACGACCGGGCGGCGTGGTTGGGGATCGAGAGGAGTTGCAGCTCGCTCTGGCTGACGGTCCCGTTGCCGGCGCGGGCGGCGTTGGGGGCGAAGAGCGGCGTGATCCGCAGGCGCTCGCCGCGGCGGAACTGGCCCTCGACCGTGGCGGCGTTCGACAGAGGCGCCGGGTTGAACTCGATGCTGAGGTCGGCGCCGGGCTCAAGCGCCGCGGCCGGGTCGCCGGTAGCGTCGCTGTCGTCGGCGTCGATGAGCAGCGCGAAGCGCTCGCGCGCGTCGAAGAGCGCGCGGGGAGTGTCGAAGTCGAGCCGGAGATAGACGAAGTGCTCGTCGGCGCGGGCCCATTCGTTGGCGGGCCACTCGGCCAGATCGCCGTCGAGGATGATCGCGCTGGGTGCCGCTGGTGGTTCGGCGGACGCGGGCGCAGCGGCGAACAGAAGAAGCGACGCAAGGGTCCGGATCATCGTGGGTTCCAGCCGCAGGGTGAGTGGGTGTGCGGGGTCAGTCGTTGGCAGAGATGCTCTTGGGGCCCATCTTGCCGGCGGTGCGTTCCATGTAGCCGTTGCCTTTGCGTTCGTACTTGGTGAAACCCAGGCGTTCGAGGTTTTTGTTGGAGAGCGTGGACTTCTGCTTGATCGGGCTCCACTTGCCGGCGATGTGGGGCGCGACGATGGCGCGGCGGCAGGGCTTGCCCGTCTCGGGCTGCTTGGTCAGCGCGTCGTCCTTCATCGGCTGCACGATCTCGAACGTCGTGCCGGTGGGCTCGCCGGCTTTGGTCAGGATTTCGTAGACGTAGGTGGGCAAGGGGGTTCCAAACTGCTAAAGGGTCGAACGTCCAAATGGCCAAATTAAAGACAGCGCGCCGGTTGCCTCTTGCCTGTTGCGCCTTGCCTGCTCTACAGCGATTCGCTGTCGATGTTGGCGGACTCGCCTTTGAGCTTCTTTTCGACGTAGCGTTTCACCCAGTTTTCGAAGGTCTTGCCGTGGGCGGTGTCTTTGCCGAACTCGACTTTGGCGATGCGGTCGTAGGTGATCTCGATCCGCTTGTCGCTGTCGGGCGGGAGCAGGCGGACCTCGCTCTTGGCCGGGGTGCTGCCCGGGCGACGGTCGAAGAGGTAGCCGGTGACGCAGGAGCCGTCGGTGAGTGTCAGCGTGACGTCGCCGCGGAAGTCGAAGGCTTTTTCGAGCACGTCGAGTCGCGAGGCGTCGTCGGCGAGAGCGGCGCTCCAGCCTTGAAGGGTGGCGGCGGCAGCGTGATGTCCGGTTTCAGCGGCGGTCATGGTGGATTATTGACCGCACGCAAGCCTCAGGCGGCTCTTCATGGACCAAATCGGCGGCCCGTGTCGGGGTCCATCATCGTCCACTGCTGTTCGCGGCACAGGCGCGTCAAAACGGGGAAGGCGAACTCCTCGTCGGTGGTCGTGACCAAGACCTGGCGGACCTCGTCGTTGCCGGTGGGAACTTCGAGGATCATGCCGGGCCCGTGGAGCACGGCGACGCCCATGCCGGATGTGCGGGTGCCGTCCGGGCCTGTGTTGTAGCGGGCCAGAAGCGCCGTCACGTCCACTACGCTGCCCATGGGGGGCATCCCATCGCTGGATTGCTTAGGGTCGACGGCTTTGAGCAGGAGCAACTGGCGCTTGGGCATGGCCCTAGGTTTTAGGTCCGGCCCGGCCCCGGGGCGCGTCTGGTCATTGGTCGTCTTCGTCGGCTTGCTGACGGGCCAAGAGGTCCTCCGACGCCGCGATCAGGGTTTCGAGCGGGACGGGTTTGAGCAGGTAGCGATCCACACCCAGCGATTCGGCATAGGCCTGGTGCCGCTTGCCCTCATTGGCGGTGAGCATGATGACGATCGGGCTGTCCTCGAAGCCCTTGACCTTTTCGAGCACGAGGAAGCCGGAGCGCTTGGGGAGCATCATGTCGAGGACGATCAGGTCCGGCGGGTCTTCCTGACAGACGCGGACGGCCTCGTTGCCGTCGGCCACGGAGCGCGTGACGGCGCCCTCGGCCTGCATGGCCGTGGTCATGGCTTCGAGGATGTCGGCGTCGTCGTCGACGAGGACCACGTTCACGCCTTCAAGTCTGCCGCCCATGATCGGATCCTTGGCTGAGTGCTTCGCGGGGTTCCAGCCCGGGTCGAGCCGCACGAACACGCTCCGAACGGCCGGTGACGCGGAGATATCCGGCCCCATGGCTATACGCCCGAGCTTGCGGTTGGGTGCGAGAAATCGGGTCGGGCGGGCGTGAAGATGGGTGCCCGCCGGGCGTGATCATCTGGCCGTGGCCTCCGCCGCATCGCGTCGACTGAACTCCTCGATGCGTTCGAGTTCCGCCGGCGTCATCCACGGCAGCCCTTGCAGCTTGTCGCGCAGAGCGCCCGGGAAGGGCCGGCCGAGCTTCTCGTGCCGCGGGCGGCTGCGCCAGTAGCGGTGCATCCAGAGGTACTGCTCCGGTGCGCGGCGGATCATCGTCTCGATGCCGCGGCGGTAGCGGGCCGTCAGATAAAACAGCGGGTCGGGCTGCACGAGATAGTCCTCGGGCCGGATGATGTCGGCGATCTCGATGCGGTAGTGCAGCCCGCCGGGGTGGAGGCGGACGGTGCCCTCGAGGAGCGGCGCGGGCTGCGAGGTGACGGCGAGGCGGTGCTGGGGTTGGGGGGTGGGCTGGTGGTCGTCGGGCTCGTGGATGGGGTCGACGATGCGGCGGGCGGTGCCGCAGATGACGGGGGCGTTGAAGCGGAGGGCGAGCAGGCCGATGGACTTGTAGCTGGAGGCGAGCCGGCCAAAGAACGGGACGAACAGGCCTTTGTCGCCGGCGTTCTGATCAGCGACGATGGCCGGGGTGCCGCCTTGTTCGATGATGGCGGGGAGGTCTTCGCCCGCGACGAACTTGTCGACGAGTGTGAGCCCGCGCTGCTCGCGCGTGCGGCGAACCCAGTCGTCTAGGGGCTTGAGGTCGAGCGGGCGGTAGAGGGCGTGGAGCGGGAAGCCCAGCAGCGACATGGTGTAGCCGAGGAGCTCCCAGTTGCCGCTGTGGCCTGTGATGAGAACGGCGGGGCGGTTGTCGAGGAGGGCGTTGAGCGCGGGCGTGACGTTGCCCAGCTCGGCGCGGTCGCGCCAGGCATCGTCGTTGAGGAGGCGGGGGACGAAGGCCGTCTCGCCGGCGAGCATGAAGAGGTGCTCGTAAGCGCGGACGGCGTACTCGCGGCGGCGGTCCTCGTCCCAAGTCGGGAAGGCGATGGCGAGGTTGGTGAGGGCACGGTCGAGGCGCGTGCGGTTGAAGGACGCGCCGGCGAAGGCGCGGGCGAGGCCGCGCATGAAGAGGAGCAGGTCGTGCGGGTCGAGCACGCCGGCCATGGTCGTGAGCGTGCGGAACAGCGCGTAGATCGGCTGGTGCAGGACGCGCGGGATGGGTCGCTTGCGTTTGGCCAGGCGGGGCTCGTCGGACCGGCCGCCGCGGGCTTTAGCGCCCGATCAGCGTGAACAGGCGGTTCTGATTGAGCACGGGGATGGATGTGGCCGTCGCTTGCTGCAAAAGGCGGTCGTACTGCTGCTGCTTGCGGACCTCGAAGACGTGCTGCTCGACGACGGCCGGGGGCGCGTCAACGGGCGGCGCGGGCGGCACGATGGGGCGGAGACCCAGGATGACAAAGTCGACGTCGCCCGTGAGCGTCTCGGTGACTTTGCCGCCCCATTGGTTGACGAGGACGGTGATATCAACTTGTTCCTCGGCGCTGAACCGGCCGTCGTTATTGAAGTCGAAGTTGCCGTAGACGAGGAAGGTGTAGATCTTCTTGGGGTCGTAGATGGCGTTGGCGATGACATCGCCCTTGACGACGGGGTTCCCGCGTGGGTTGCGGATGATGCGGGCGGTAGACGAATCGGCGTCGATCTTGATGACCTCGACGGTGGCCTTGCCGCGATTGAACTCGCCGCTGCGGGGGTCGGGGCGGATGGACGTGGCGTCGGTATAGACCTCGAAGGTGAGGCCTAGAACGATCTTGTTGGAGCGGCCGCGGTTGAGGAAGACGTTGGAGCCGGAGGCGTCGATCCCGATCACCTCGCCGTCGACCAGGGCGTATTCGTCGGCGGGCTTGAGCGTCTGGCCGCCCAGGCGGCTCTGCAGCTCGCGGACCTTGGCCTGGGCGACGAGCAGGTCGTCGTTGGCCTTGGCGATGCGGCTGTTGAGGTCGGCTTCCTTGTCCTCGAACTCGCGCTTGTTGCGGTCGATGGCGGTGCCCATCTCCCCGCGAGCCTTGTCGAGCTCGCCCCGGGCGGCGTCGATGTCGCTCTTGTACTTGCCGATGTCGGCTGTCAAGGCCGTCAGGCCCTGGTCGTAGTCGTCCTTCTGGCGCTTGGTGATCCCGGCCTGAGACTGCAGGTCGGCCAGGGCGGCCTGGCGGGCGGCCTCGGCGTCCTTGTTGGACTTGTCGAGCTGCGCGATCTTGGCGTCGCGGGTGGCCAGCGTGCCCAGCAAGTTGCCTCCCTGCTCGCCCAAAGCCTTGTTGATGGCGTCGATGACCTCGGTGGCCTTGGCGTTCTGGTTGCCGGTGACCTTGAGGGCCAGGTCGCGTTGCTGGTTCTGAACGTGCATGACGACCGAACTACCGGATTTGCCAGCTTCCTCGATCAGACCGCGCACCGAGTCGGTGTTCCGCTCGGTCTCGGCCACGATGGCCTTGCTGGCGGCGGCCAGGTCGGCGCGCTCCTTCTCGGCGTTCTGCTTCTGGCCCAAGAACACAAAGGTCAGGACGAACAGGGCAAGGGTCAAGATGCCCAGCAGCGCGATGGCGATGCCGAGGCCGGGTCCGGTGCTGGTGCGAGCCGCCATGGGGTAACCTCGTGGGGGGACGTGGGGACTGGGGGGGACGGGGACAGTCGGAACGGATCGAGTCGGGGTGCAAGTGTCGCCGGGATCGGGGGTTGAGTCAAACGGAGAGTCTCAGATCGTCTCCTCCACGGAGCACCCACATCGCGCGGTCTGTTCGGGTAACATCCGGACCCCGGGCCCGCGCGGTTGCGGGCACTTGGACGGAATCGCCCCTAGATTCGCCCTCAACATGTTCGGCGGCGCCCACCATCAAGACCGACTCCGCTACGCGGCCCAGCCGGTGGTCCTCATCGGCGGCGGCGGCCACGCGGTGGTCGTTGCCGAGGCCGCCCACCTCGCCGGGTTGACCTTGGCCGGTTTCCTCGATGACAGCCCCGAAGCGGCGCTCACGGCCCTGCCCATCGGCGTGCCGCATCCATATTCCGCCCCCACGGCCTTGGGCGGGCTCGATCGGCTCGATGTGCTCGAAGGGGCCGAGTGGATCCTCGCCCTGGGCGACCTGGCCCATCGCCGTCGGCTGATCGACCAGCTCACCGCCAAGCGGACCACGCGGCAAGGGGTCGTGTGCGTCGTCCACCCGACGGCCAACCTATCGCCCTCGGCGTCGGTGCAACCCGGGACCTATCTCGGCCCCGGCTCGATCGTCCACGCCCGCGCCCGCGTCGGCCCGCACGGGATCATCAACAGCGGCGCGATCGTGGAGCACGACTGCGCCTTGGCGGAAAACGTCCACATCGCGCCGGGGGCCGTATTGGGCGGGTCGGTGCGCATCGGACCCGACACGTTGGTGGGCTTGGGGGCGCGGGTGCTCCCGGGGGTGTCGATCGGGGCGCGGTGCGTGGTGGGCGCGGGGGCCGTGGTGACGCGGGATGTGGCGGAGGGGAAGACGGTGGTGGGCGTGCCGGGGCGGGCGGGTTGAGCCGCGGAAACAGCGCTTGCGAGCCGCATCTTGCGTTTATTCCGCGGCTTGAGACTGCGTCCGTAGCGCCCGTGCCCGCTCGACGAGCCCCGTCTCCGCCGCGCGTTTGCCGGCTTCGTCGGTCGGCAGCAGTGCGAGGTCAAAGTGCCAATCGATCTTGGTGCGGCGGGTGCCGGGGATGGCCGCGGCCACGAGGTCGATGCCCGGCTGCTCGTAGAACGGGGCCTGGGCCTCGCGGCTGGTGATTAGCGGCTCGTAGCCGGCGAGGGCGAGGCGGACGTCGTAGACCCCGAAGAACTTGAAGTCGGTCTCGACGGGCGTGCGGCCCAGTTCGACATCGTTGAGCCACACGAGCGCGCCCGGCGGCTCGCTGGTGATGCTGATCGTCCGCTCCTGCCGACCGCAGGCGCCCAGCATAAGCGCGGCGAGGGCCACGCAGAGCAAGGCGGAGCGAGAGACAGAGCCCCCGGCGGGAGCCGGGCGTGGGAAGAGCGGGGGCGCGGGCTGCCGAAAAGCAGAGAGCATGGCGGGAGGATATCAGAGGGGAGGGGGGAGCGGCGAGCGGCAAGTGGCGGAGTGGCGAAATGGTGAAGTGGTCGAGTGGTTGAGTGCATCGGGTGCGTGGTCGCCAACTGCGGCCGCCGTAAGTTGGTGTCGGGCCGTTCACTTGGCCACTCCGGCCCTTCCAAGGCAAAGCCCTTCCCTGACGGTCGGGCTACTCGCTCGCGGCTGCCTGTACAATGTGGCATGAACGTGCAACGGCTTATCGATGCCATGCAGGCCATCGCGCCTCTGGAGTTGGCGGCGGGGTGGGACAACGTCGGGCTTTTGCTCGGCTCGCCCGGTGATCCGCTGCCGGCGGGGGCGCGGGTGTTGCTGACGATCGACGTCACGGCGGCCGTGATGGTCGAGGCCGGCGCCGCCGCGGGGGCCTCGGCGGCGGCCATCATCGCGTATCACCCGCCCATCTTCGAGCCCATCAAGCGGCTCAACGGCACCGACCCGATGCACCGCGTTCTGCTGGCGGCGGCGCGGCAAGGGACGGCGATCTTCAGCCCGCACACGGCCCTCGACGCCGCGCCAGATGCCATGTCTGACTGGCTCGCCGACGCCGTGATGGAAGGGGGCGGCGCGGCTGGCAGCGCCACGGGCGACCGCCGAGCGCTCATCCCGCACGCGGCGCTGAGATCCAGCGAGCAGGTGAAGATTGTCACGTTTGTGCCGCTGGCAAAGGTGGAGGCTGTGCGCGGAGCGTTGGCCTCCAGCGGCGCAGGGCAGATCGGGGCCTACTCGGCGTGCTCGTTCGCGATCCCCGGCACGGGCTCGTTCCTCGGCGCGCCCGACACGCGGCCCGCCGTGGGCCAGCCGGGGCGGCTCGAAGAAGCCGGCGAGGTGCGGCTGGAGATGGTCTGCTCGCTGGCCGCGCTGGCGCTGGCCATCGAAGCCCTGCGGCAGTTTCACCCGTACCAAGAACCGGCGATCGATGTCTATCCGCTGCACCCGCAGCCGCGCCGCGGCGCGGGCATCGGCCGTCGCGTCGTGCTTGATCGCCCGGTGACGACGGCCGCGCTCGCGGCGCGCGTGCGGGCGTGGCTGGGTGTGAAGGCCGTGCACCTGGCGCAGAGCGGGCCGGAGTCGAAGCTGCTGTCATCGATCGCCGTCTGCCCCGGCGCGGGCGGCTCGCTGTGGGAGACGGCCCGGGCCCAAGGCTGCGAAGTCTTCATCACCGGCGAGATGAAACACCACGAGGTACTCGCGGCTGTGCGGTCGGGCATCAGCGTCGTGCTCGCGGGCCACACCAACACCGAACGCGGCTACCTCCCCCGGCTGCGCGAGCGGCTGGCGAAGATGATGCCGGAGGTGGTGTTCGGGGTGAGCACGGCCGATCGCGATCCGCTGGTGCTGGTGTGAAGCGAATGGATTGAAGCTGATGCGCGATGAGCGCGGTGATCCACGGGCTCATTATCGGCGCGGCTTCGAGTTCGGTTGTCGGACCGGCTCGCTCGGTCGAGCGAGTCGCTCAGCTTGCGGCGCTCATGCGGCGGCGGGCCTGAGAGTCGCTCTCGTCGCCGTCGTCGATCTCGCCGTCGGGCCCGAGGGCGACATTGCGGAAGAAGCGGCTGGGGCGGTCGTCGTTGAGCTGCGCATTGAGCTTGCGGAGCGCCTCGTCGGCGATCTGGCGGACGCGCTCGCGGCTGATCCCGATCTCGGTGGCGATCTGCTTGAGCGTCAGCGGCTCCTGTCCGTCAAAGCCGAAGCGCATCCGCAGGATGCGGGCCTCGCGCTCGTCGATCGCTTCCAGCAGTCGGCGGATCGTGCCCAGCTCGTCCTTGCGCACCATCGTGTCGCCGGGGCATCCCGTGCGATGGTCGGCGAGCATGTCGGCAAAGTTCATCGTCTCGCCGTGGTCATCCACCGGGGCCTGCGCCGGCGTGCGGATCGCTTTGATCGCCCGCTTGATGATGCGGAGCTTCTTAAGCGGCAACTGCAGTTCGTCGGCTAGTTCCTGAAGGCTCGGCGGGCGGCCCAGCCCGGCTTCGAGCTTCCGCGACGCCTGCTTCCACTTGGCGATCAGCTCGACCATGTACGCCGGGACGTGGATCGGCTGCACGGCGTTGATCAACGCTCGCTTGATGGATTGCTTGATCCACCAACTGGCGTATGTGCTGAAGCGGGCGCCCTGAGCCGGGTCGAAGCCCTCGACAGCACGCATGAGCCCCACGTTGCCCTCTTCGATGAGGTCTTGCAGCGTGAGCCCGCGGTTGGCATAGTTCTTGGCGATGGACACGACAAGCCGGAGGTTGGCCCGGATCATGCGCTCGCGTGAAGCGGCGCAGTTGTCGTTGATGATGGCCCAACCGAGCGTCTTCTCATCGTCGGCGGTGAGAAGACCAATCTCGTTGATCTGACGGAGATAGAGCTGCAATCCTGTTTGCAGTTCCCCGGTCGGCACGGAGCGCGATGACCTGACCGTCGGCACGTTGAGAGACCTGCTTTCTGGCCGTGGGCGGCCTCTGATTAGCGCTTCACAGAACGAGAAGCCAGAGACCAAAGCATGATACGGCCTCCAGTGCGCAGTAGATCCATCGGCCTCCAGGAAAATGCGCTTGAGCACAATCCCAAACGGGGACAGACTCGGGAGATTTCCGATTCGTCATCGATTACGCGGCAGCGCTTGAGATAGGGAAGTTTCCGTGTGCAGCAAGGCCCGATATCTAGGGGTAGTGGTTCCGCCGAGAGTGGCTACCACTCCTGCGCTGACGCCCATGAACGCGATTTCAAACGGCCGTACGCCGGAAGGACGAATGCTCATCGGATCTCGTGCAAGCTTCACCAGCTTCACACACATCAAGTTATGACCAAAGCGAAAGATGAAAGTAGATGTGGATAAGTACGGCGCATCGATTTGGGGGTGCCAGCGTCGAGGCGCGGCGGCGTCGACCTCTGGCGCGATGAAGCCGAGCTCGCGCGGCCCGGTGCGCGGTCGAGCATGGAGTAACGC
>Ga0105049_10002851_pt1 | contig 20447 bp, 25 predicted proteins | sample MAT06_FD_78087 | JGI IMG/M metagenome (GOLD analysis project Ga0105049, IMG submission 78087) | Freshwater microbial communities from Lake Fryxell liftoff mats and glacier meltwater in Antarctica - MAT-06 | ecosystem: Environmental > Aquatic > Freshwater > Ice > Liftoff microbial mat | place...
CGACTATTTTCACTCCGTCAGGTGTTTCCATCTGCACGTAATCTGCAGACAGTTCATATCGGAGCGGCGGTCGTTGAAAAATCATGCTAAGCGACCAATAATGCGCACCCACCGCCAACAAGACGTAGACCAAGCCCAGGAAAATTATGATTCGTTTTCCTACGGCGATCACCTCAGCCCACTTGAATGCATCCGGATCATTCTCCCAATAAGGCTTCACGCACGATCAGCGTCCCGTAAGAATATCCCGCACGACAGCGAGCACCTGATCACGCGGCACCTCTCGCTCGGAACGATCCGTCATATTGCGAACCTTGACGACGCCCTTGGCGAGTTCGTCACCGCCGTAGATGAGTGCGAGCTTCGCCCCGGATTCAGCGGCAGTCTTGAATTGTTTACCGAAGGCCGAATCCTTGAACGGGTAATCGACCCGCCAGCCGGCCGAGCGCAAGGCATGGATATCGGCAAACGCCGCCTGACGTTCCGCCTCGCCGCCTAAAACCATATAGATATCGGGAGCATTCGCGAAGGTGGGCGTCAGGCCACGTTGCTCGAGCAACAAACCGGTGGTGACATCGCCAATCGCGAAACCTACCGCCGGCAAATCGGCGTAACCCAGTTTCTTAATGAGCTCGTTGTAACGACCGCCCCCCGCGAGTGCGCGCAAGTCGCCTTTGCGATCAAAAGCCTCAAAAACAAAACCCGTGTAGTAGGCCAATCCGCGCACCACCCCGAGATCGACGCTGATAAAATCGCTCAAGCCCATGGCCGCAAGACCATCGATCACTTTGCGCCACTCCGCCAGCCTGAGGGAGATTTTATCGGTCAAGTAAGGCGCGAGCGCGGCCTCCAACTCTGCGAGATTCTTAATCCGCAAAAACGCCAGTACCTTGTCTTTCAACTCTGGCGCAAGGGGACCGTGGGTTTCGGCGTAACCCTTAAATGCATCGTCCCCCATTTTCTCAAAGCGATCAACGGCGGAAAGAATATCGCGCACCTGAACTTCGTTGAAACCAAGCGCCGCGAGATAGAAAAACCACAGATCGCGATCACTCAGGCGTACGTAGAAATCATCCTTGGTCAGACCAAAACCAGCGAGACACTGAATGAGTAAAGCGATCAGCTCGATCTCGGCCTCGGGACCCGGCTCGCCAAAGATATCGGCGTTGAACTGGTGGAAAGCGCGCAACCGGCCTTTTTGCGCCCGTTCGTAGCGGTAGAATTCTCCGATACTGAACCACTTGATCGGCCGTTTAAGTGAGCCCGCTTTTGCGCCCACCAAACGGCAAACCGAAGGAGTCATTTCCGGCCGCAGGGCGACATCGCGCGCCCCTTTATCCGTGAAATTAAAAAGCTGGGCTTCGATCTCATCACCCGACTTGGCCTTATATAATTCCAGCGGCTCCAGCACCGGAGCATCGTATTCCTGAAATCCAAAGACCGTGGCATTTTTTCGCCAATGACGGAAAATATGCTGCCGACGGGAGAAGTCTTCCGGATAAAATTCGCGGAAGCCAGGAAGAGACTGAAAGCCGGCCATGAGTATTTATACGAGAAACGAAAACCCGACTTACTCCGGACTCTCGGAAGACGCCGAGGGTGGCGGGCTCGCTTTCAACTTCTCAATGCTCAACAGCTTGATCTTCTGCTTGAGAATCTTACCTGACTTGAATTTCACGACCGCACGCTCCGGAATCACGACTTCAGTCTCGGGCTTGTTTGGATTACGCCCGACACGCGCTTTGCGGACTTGAACTTCGAGCACGCCGAAATTGCGAAGCTCGACATTACGGCCGGCGGCAAGCGCCTCCATGATAATATCTAGAGTCATCTGCACAGTATCCTGAATCTGCTTTTGGGGGAAACCGGTCTTCTCGTAGATCTCAAGCACGATCTCACGTTTGGTAAGGTTGGTCGACATAGTCTTTCAGGGGGTTGATAGTTACACAATCGGATGACAGCACAAACAATTCACTAGCGCGTGCTTGCGTCAATCGCAAACATACGTAAATGGTTCGCACGCCCATGCCAGATCCTCTCTTAGTTCGTGCTATGTTTGCCCGCATCGCAGGTCGTTACGATTTGGCCAACAAGCTCTTAAGCGGAGGAACCGATATTTATTGGCGACAAATTTTAGTTCGAGTTGTCCACGATACGCACCCTTTGGCAATTTTAGATTTAGCCACTGGGAGCGGTGATGTGGCTTTCGCGCTAGCTGATGGCTTGCCCAAGAACACGCAGATTCTCGGCATGGATTTTTGTCAGCCCATGCTCGACGAAGCCGTGAAAAAACGCCGCGAGAACGAACGCTGGGCCATCATCGAATTTCGCCAAGGCGATGGACTCGCCCTTCCCTTACCTGACCAAGGTGTCGATGCGGTGACGATCTCATTCGGACTCCGGAACATGGCTGACCGAAACCGTTGTCTGGTGGAGATACGCCGGGTCTTGCGCCCACAAGGACGGTTGTTCGTCCTGGAATTTTCTCAACCGCACTGGTGGTTCAGCCCGTTTTATTACACGTACCTGAAGTTCATTCTACCCACCATCGCCTGGGCGGTAACCGGCGATAAATCGGCCTACGAATATCTCTGTGGCTCAATTGAACAGTTTCCAGACCGGGAGGCGTTGAGCACGGAGATTCGCCAAGCAGGTTTTACTTCGGTTGAGGCGCGACCGCTGACTTTCGGCGTCGTCGCTCTCCATCAGGCCACGCGTTAAAATCGATAACGATTAATCCAGCCGTCGGCACCAGTCTGAAGCGCGCACGCAGTGGTGGCCCGGCCACGCTCAATTAAAAGATTTGCCGCAACCGCAGGTGCTCTCGGCGTTGGGATTCTTGATTTCAAACCCCTTGCCATGAAGTCCATCATCGAAATCCACACTCGATCCCTGCAAATAAGCCGCACTTGTTGGATCGAGCAGCACCGCGAGACCTTCACTCACGATCTCCTGATCATCTGGCTTAGGCACGTCCAGTGACATGCCGTACTGAAAGCCCGAGCAACCACCGGTCTCAACAAAGACGCGGAGTTTTTTTTGCACCTCGCCCGAGGCAGACAGCATGGTGCGCACTTGATTCGCGGCGCGTGGCGTGAGGGTGATCATCAGGCCAACGTAGAAGGCTCGGCTAACTTGTCAACCGATGCTCCGATACCCCGAGTCAAGCCTGTAGCAGGAACCGTGCAAATTCAGCCGCTGCGTTCTTGCGTCGCACGGAATCTGGAGTTCTCCTCTTCTCGTGTCCTCGCTTAAGCACATCATCAATGAACTGCACTACGAACTGACCCGCAAAATTTCCGAGGGCGGCATGGGAGTCGTCTACGAAGCCGTTCAAGCCGGCATGGGGCAATTCCGTAAGGTAGTCGCGATCAAATTGATTCGCGAAGAATACTCCAGTATCCACGAGTTCCAGAAAAACTTCATCGGCGAAGCCCGATTGGTGGCCGACTTGATCCACACCAACATCGTCCAGACCTACCATCTTGGACAAGTCGGCGGTCAGTATTTCATGACCATGGAATTTGTTTCCGGCATGAATTTGGAGCAATTTCTTGATCGCCACGCTGAGCTCAACCGCACGATCCCGGTCGAACTGGCTGCGTTTATCGTTTCGCGTGTCTGCCGTGGCCTGAACTACGCGCACGCCAAGCGTGATCGCGAAGGCCGGCTGATCGGCATCGTCCACCGCGACGTCAACCCCAAGAACATCATGCTCGCCTACGAAGGGGACGTGAAGCTCACCGACTTCGGCATCGCGAAGGCCCTCGATCTGATGTACAACGAAGAAGGCAAAGTGATCCCAGGCAAGGACGAGTACATCTCCCCCGAAGGCGCCAGTTACGCCGTCACCGATGCCCGGTCGGATATTTTCTCCCTCGGCATCGTTCTTTCCGAACTTCTCCTCGGCAAAAATCTCTTCCGCGCCGCCCAGCGCCTCGATTCCCGGCGCAATATCCTGACGATGCCGATCCCCAATTTCTCGGCGATGCGCCCCGAAATTGATCCCAAGCTTGAAGCCATTCTCCAACGCGCCCTCCAACGCGATCGCGCCAAGCGCTACCAAACCGCTTACGAGATGATGACTGATCTGGAACTCTATCTTTACAGCGACCGTTACGGCCCGACCAATGAAAAACTCGCGGTCTATATCCGAGAGGTTTACTCAACAGATAGCAGCAGCCACCCACCCGTACCCTTACCACCCCCACGCCCTCCGGCCGCCACCACGCTCGAGAGCCAGTGGTAATATTCTCTCACTATGAGCGGACCGGGTTTCCATCAAGGATTACATCAGCGGCAATCGCAGCAGCTCGTGCTCGCGCCGCAAATGCGGCAATCGCTTAAAATCCTCCAAGTCGCCGCCCTCGACCTTCGCGCCACCATCCAGGAAGAACTGCAATCCAATCCCACACTCGAAGAGATGCCGATGGACGACATCAGCATCGATAAAACCGCCGCCGCTGCCAACAAAGACGACGCCGGCCCGGATACCGATCAACGCGAAGAAATGGAGTTCAAAGATGACTTCAAGATGCTGGAGAAGATCGGTCAGGACTGGCGCGACTCCATGAGCGACAACGGCGGCGTCCGCGCCAATGGCACCGAAGACGAGGAGCGCCGCCAACATTTCTTTGATTCACTCACCACCGAGACCTCGCTCGCCGAACACCTGATGCAGCAAACCGAGTTGGCCGAATGCACCCCGGAAATTCGCGAAGCCCTGCGCTTCCTCATCGGCAGTCTCGACGACCGCGGCTTCCTCACCTCCTCCTTGGCCGACATTGCCCTGATTTCCGGCCTGCCGCTGGATCAAGTTCAGGCGGGGGCAAAATTGATCCGCTCCTTCGAACCAGCCGGCATCGGCGCCGAAGATCTGAGCGATTGTCTCCTCATTCAGCTCGCCCAAAAAGGCCGTGACCGATCCGTGCCCGCCCGCATCATCCGCGATCATTACGAGTTGCTCGTTCGGCGTCGCATCCCGGATATCGGCCGGAAAATGGGCCTTTCCTCTGAAATCATTCAAGATGCGATCATCGAAATCGGCACCCTCGACCCCGCGCCCGGCCGACGCTTCGCGGAAGATTCCAACCGCGTCGTCGTGGCCGATGTCACCGTCGAGAAGGATGGCGAAGAGTGGAAGATCATCCTCAATGGCGATTACATCCCGCGCCTGCGTCTGAGCAATGCCTACAAGGAAATCATCGCCAAAGGCACCCTCGCCAAAGCCGAGCGCGATTACCTCCGCGAAAAACTTCGCTCCGGCAAATTCATTATCAACGCCATCGAGCAACGCCAGCGCACCATCGAGCGTATCACCCGGGAAATCATCAAGCATCAGCATGAATTCTTCGAGGTCGGCGTCGCCAAACTCAAGCCACTCACGATGACGCAAATCGCCGACATCATCGGCGTTCACGAGACTACCATCAGCCGCGCGCTCGCCAATAAATTCATCCGCACGCCGCACGGCATTTTCGACATGAAGTATTTCTTCACATCCGGTTATCAATCCGAGGCCGGGCAAGCCGTTGCCAACACCAGCGTGAAGGAAATGATCGCCGACATCATCGCCGGCGAAGATCCCGGTGCCCCGCTGAGTGATCAGGATATCGTCGCCCTGCTTCAAGCCAAAGGCTTAAAAATCGCTCGTCGTACCGTCGCGAAATACCGCGAAGAACTCGGCCTGTTACCTAGCAATCTCCGTCGGCGGTACGATTAAGATCAGCAGAGAAGCAGAAGCGACGTTCCCCGCGTTTTTCTCCGCGCCCTCGCCTTGATCCCGTAGCCGCGCTGGAGCGGAGCGACAACGCGGTCCCACGCCACGTCCTTCCAGTGACTTTTTCTGCTCTCGGAACTGGTCGTCTTCACCGCTCTCATCTGCCCGCCCGCGGACTGCCATCCAGTAGCGGGCAGGCATCCCGGCCTGACCAAACCAATTACCGCCACCCACTCCGAAGTAGGGCGCGTTGCCCCCAACGCGCCACCAGTGTTCGCCCCGCAAACCCGCAACCCGCTTCGGCAACATCAGCCTTAAGCTTCTCCCAACTTAAAGTTCACCGGGATCACCATCCGAAAGGGAACCGCCCGTCCATCCTTTCGGCCTGGCTCGAAACGCCAGTTCAACACCGCTCGCAACGTCGGCTCATCGAAGGCGCGATCTGAACTCTGGCGCACGCGGGCGCTCACGACCCGCCCTTTCGTATCAACATCGAACTCGATCATCACCACCCCTTCGATCCCCTCATTTTTCAGCGCGGAGGGATAGGTTGGTGAGGTCCGGACCGTAGCTTGCGGAATTTTGTCGAGCTGCGTCAGATTGAAAATCGAGCCTTTTATTGTCGTCACTCCGGGGATCCCTGCCGGATCTCCGATCGGCCCGATGGTGGTGGTCGGAGGAAGGTCGATTTTGCGCGAATTGCGGTGGTCGACCGGCATTTGGAAATCAGACGATCTGTCGGTGAAAATCTCTTCGAGCGAGGGGAGTTCCCTTCCTTGAGCCAAAGCTGTCGGCATTTCCTGAGTAGCATCCAACGGATCGTTGACCAACGGCACCTCAATCATCCTCTGCTCCGGGGGTTGTTTCCGTTCCGGTGGTGCCTTTGCCACAACGACCGGCGGGAAATGAACCGGTGGCTTACCATGCAAAAACAAAGCGGCATGAAATGCCGCCGCAACCGTCGCTGGAATTATGAAACGTTGGAAATTCATACCTCATACCACGCACGAGATGCCGCTTTCTTAGAATGATTGGTGAAATCGGCTTGGTTCTCACGATCATGAAACAACCTGACAGTGGCTATAGCTATGTCGCGGAATTTCAGGCCGGTCAGGAAGTCAAAGTGATCAAATGAAACTCCTCGTCCTCACCAGAAAGTTTGTTTCATTTCCATAATTTTCACTCGTGTTTGGCCATAAGCGCCTCACTTTACTTGTTCATAACATTGTGCAATCTGTGCAAGCCTGACTCAGGCCCTTGAACGCTCGATTGCCCACACGCACCACCATGACGCCGTTCGTCTCGTGGCGAATCTCGTGAAGTCACTCGGTTTCAACAAACCGGACGCGATGACCAACCTGTTCCTCGAAATCGTGCAGGATACCCAAGTCGATCCCGCCGAAATCGCCTTCCAACGGGTACGGATGCGCTCAGCCAAAGCCGAAGAACGATTGCTGGGCGAGGAAGGGGGCCTACTCTCCGATGCCGACTTCACCAAAAAACTCGGAGTGAGTTCGCGTTCGACGATCAAGAACTATCGGGAACAGCTCAAAATCTTCGCGGTCCCGCAAGGTCCCCGCAACTTCCGCTATCCAGCCTGGCAAATCCACCAGCGGGAATTGTTGCCCGGCCTGCAAGAGGTCCTCCAAGTCCTGATCGGAAAATATAAAATGAATCCACTGGGCGTAGTTCTCTTGTTTCTGACCAAGGCCGAAGCACTTGAGGACCAAAGCCCGCTGGAGCTATTGCGCGGTGCTGCGGCTGACGAGGATCTAATAAACCAAGTGGTGGAATTTGCGGACCACTATGGCGACGCCCGCTAAGTTGGTTGCCCCCCGGCCCCGCGATGAACTGGTGGATTTAGATATCCCCCTGCATCCGTTACGCGCACTCACCTATTTCCGACTGTGTAGCAAAAAGCAGCTGAATCCTCTTTTCTGGTCCAAGCTGGGGAAATATCGCTTCGACTCACCCACCGCGAGTTGGGGCGTATGTTACGCTGGCGAAACGATCGCCTCGGCCTTCCAAGAGGTCTACGCCGACCAAATCCGCAAGGGGCTCCTGAATTACCCTGAAGTCGCAGCCTACGAGGTCTGGCGGATCAACGTTCCGCAAACGATGCGGACGATCAAACTCGCCGGGCCCACCCTCACCCGCATGAAGGCGACCCTCCAGAGCTTCGTTTCGGGCTACAAAACTTCCCAGGCTTCGGGACGAGCCCTGATGCTCAACAAAGCCGATCTCGATGGACTGGTCTACATCGGTCGGCGCTGCGGCAAACCCTGCTTGGCTCTCTTCGGCGACAAGACGAAGCCCCGGCCCTACCAAGCGCAGCTCACCATTTCAAAATGCAGGCCTATCAACGAATGGCAACAATTCTGGCCACTGATGGATCAACTCGGCGTACAGTTTGTGAACTTACCGCCCACTCGCGCAAACTCGACTTGGGAAGCCTGACCACGAGACGGTCATCGGAATCTTAGGTTCATCTTCAGGATTTCCACAGGGATGTCAGTGATAAATACCTCACGTGCTCCTCGCAACAGGGAGATAATTGATAAGCTGGAACGATAGCACCTTCGCAACTCACAAATCGGACAAGAGTCTGATCCGACAACATGATTTATTTCCCAGCCTTTTAGGCTAACAAAACTTCCTACAATACTTCCAGATCGGCGCGGGTGGCGGCTTTGAGGCGGTTCAGGCAACGGAGGACGATTTCATCCGTGGGGCCTTCGACGAGTAGACGGAGCTTGGGCTCGGTGCCGGAATAGCGCACGAGGACACGGCCTTTCGCGCCGAGTTCGGTTTCGATCGCGGTGATCTCGGCGGGCAAGCTCTTGAGCGTGGCGAAGGGTTTTTTCTCCCGTACGGTGAGCGCAGCGGAGAGTTGCGGAAATTTCTTCAGGCCGTGACGCAATTCCGACAAGGGCCGGCCAGTGGCGAGCATGACTTCAATCACCTTCAACGCGGCGACGAGTCCATCGCCGGTCGGCGAGACGTCGGCGCAAATCACATGACCGGAGGATTCGCCGCCAAGGGTCGCGCCGTCCGCGAGCATTTGTTCGATAACGTAGCGGTCGCCCACCTGTGTGCGGAGCACGCGACCGCCAGCGGCGGACACAGCGGCATCAACGCCAAGATTGCTTTGCACGGTCACCACGAGGGTGCGCTTGGTGAGACGATCTTCGCGCAAAGCTTGCAGGGCGAGCATGGTCAAAATTTCATCGCCATCGAGTACGTCGCCTCGCTCATCGCAGAGGATGCAGCGATCGGCGTCACCATCGTGCGCCACGCCTAAACGCGCGCCGCTGGCCTTGACGGCGGCGGCCATTTTTTCCGGGTACTGACTGCCGACGCCGGCGTTGATATTACTGCCATCGGGTTGATTGCCGATGAGCACGAGCTCGGCACCGAGTTGAGTGAGGACATCGCGGCTGGTCGCGCACGCGGCGCCGTTGGCGGTATCGAGTACGATTTTCCAGCCTTGCAGCGTGATCATGGGCATCAACGACGTGACGGTCTTCTTGTAGAGGGAAGATGCGTCGAGATACGACAGATGGCGCGTAGAATAATTTCCATCGGCCGGGGCGGTGGCCGGCAGAAGTTGCTCGATGAGCAATTCCTCATCGTCGGTGAGTTTGATGCCGGAGGAGCCGAAAAATTTAATCCCATTGTCGGCGGCAGGATTGTGCGAAGCCGTGATCACGACGCCGAGCACCGCCTGTTCCAAACGGACTGCGAGGCTGACAGCAGGAGTCGGCACAACGCCGGTGCTGATGGGTTGAAGGCCAACTGACGCGAGACCCGCAGCGAGGGCGCGTTCGAGGCTTTCACCGGAAGCACGCGTGTCGCGACCGAGGATTACTGCAGAGCCGGCTTTGGCTCCCTGCGTGAGGGCAAACTGCGCGGCGGCGACCCCGAGCCGCCACGCGAATGCTTCGTTCATGGTCGCACTGCCATAAGGGCCGCGGACGCCGTCAGTGCCAAAATATTTTCTGCTCATAGACAAAATGGGGTTCGTTGCTCTGACAGGCGATTCCGCCAAAAGATCAATGGGGTCGATAAAACTCCTTGGTCGCCGTGATCTTTTTTGTCACGGCTCCCCCCAACAACAACTCACGGGCGGGCACCAGACCGGCTTTGAGGCTGTCGGTCCGGCCGGTAATCCAAAGTCCGGCCGCGACGTTCAGTACGATTGTATCGACCAGTCCGCTGGGCCCACGACCGGTGAGGATCGTATCCGTGATGGCGAGATTGGTCCCAAGATCGCCACCGATTAGGTCCTCAAAACGGGCGACGGGCAGACCATGATCTACCGCGCTCCAACGGCCCGTGCTCGACCGTAAGCGACCGAAACCTTGGACCAGATTTTCTGTGGCGGTCGTCATTTCATCGATGCCGCGATCAGTGGCAATCACGCCGTGGGCGACCAGCCCAGCCGTACAACCCAAAGATTCGAGGGCACCAGCGAGCTTGGGCACGATGGTTGGAGAAAAAACGCCGACGAGTGCATGAGCAGGACGCCCGGGATTGATCAAGGGGCCGAGCAAATTAAACACGGTGCGCTGCCCGCGCGCCGCCAGAGCCTTGCGGGCGGGCGCGACGTTTTTGAAAGCGGGATGGTAGGCCGGGGCGAAAAAGAAACAGAAGCCGAGTTCGACCAACGCGCGACGATTTTTTTCCGGAGTCGCCTCCAGATCGACGCCGAGACCGGCGAGCAGATCGGCGCTGCCGCATTTCGAGGTGATGCCGCGATTACCGTGTTTCATCACGGGTACGCCGGCACTGGCGAGTGTCAGGGTGACGAGACTGGAGATATTGAATCCACCGGCGTGATCCCCACCGGTGCCCACGACGTCGAGGGCGTGTGGCGACCACTCCTCCATTCCGGGATTGCGCGCGATCCCACGGTAGGCGGTGGCGAAGGCGGCGATTTCCAATGCGGTTTCTCCTTTGGCTGCGAAGGCGGCGAGAAACCCGATCTTCGCTTCCTCCGCGACACCCTCAGCCGCAGCCAAGGCCAGGGCGGCAGCGGTGGCCTCCTCGGCGGTGAGGTCTTGTTGCGCGGAAAGTTTTTTCGTCAGTGACTCAAGCATGGGCACGAGGAGAGAAGAGCGAATCGGTCGGCGCGCAAAGCCAAAAAACTCGACAGGCCGCTTCTGATCTGGGAACACGCTGCGGTGAATCCAAGCCTGCTATCCCGCCTGATCTTCGCCTCTCTCGTCCTCACACTGGTCACTCCGACCAGTCGCGGGGCGGCTTCCGCGCCGGAACCAGTGGCTGAACTGAGTTTGAGCGACGCGATGATTTTAGGCGTGGTGGAGGGCGTAACGGAATTTTTGCCCATCTCATCGACGGGGCATCTCATCATCGCTAATAAACTACTGGGACTCGAAGCCGAGAAGCAGTTAACCAACGCGAAGGGAGAGCCGCTCTGGTATAAAAAAGCGTCACCGAAACATCCGGAAGGCGTACCACTCACGCTCAAACTCGCCGCCGATACTTACACCGTGGTCATTCAGGCAGGCGCCATAGCCGCAGTCGTCATCCTCTACTGGCAACAATTATGGAGCATGTTCGTCGGACTGCTGGGGCGGAGCAGTTCGGGAGTGCGGTTGCTCAGAAATATCATTCTGGCCTTCCTGCCCGTCGCGGTGGTCGGCCTGCTGATTCACGACTGGATTGATGTGCATCTTTTTTCCGTGGGCGCGGTAATTTGGGCGCTGATCGTCGGAGCCTTGTTGATGCTGTGGGCGGAGCGCTGGCGCAAAGCCAACTCCGGCATCGGCTATTCGCACAACAGTCCGGCCGATCTGACGGTGGGCAACTCGGCTGGGATTGGCTTATTCCAATGCCTCGCGCTCTGGCCGGGCACGAGCCGCTCGATGGTGACGATCGTGGGCGGGTATTTGGCCGGATTACAGCCAGCCAAAGCAGCCGAATTTAGTTTTTTGGTCGGTTTGCCGACCTTGGGCGGGGCGGCAGTGCTCAAGGGCTGGAAAAGTGGTCCAGCGATGATTGAGGTCTTTGGCTGGGGGAATGTGCTGCTCGGCACCTTGGTCGCAGCCATTACGGCGGCTCTAGCGGTCAAGTTTCTGGTCAAATTTCTCACCAACCACGGTTTGGCGCTTTTTGCGTATTACAGACTCGCCCTTGCGGCGGTATTGTTGATCGTTTTCTACCTGATTTAAGCTTCGTTTTCAGGGTCGCGGTTAAACGGCTTGACGGCCTTATGCGCCAACCTTAGCAACCTCGCTTTTATATCACTCAACGTCGTCCGCTTTATCCGCGGGCTACACTAAACAAATCATTTTATGGCAAATCCGAAACGTAAACAATCCAAGCGCCGCAGCGCCAATCGTCGCGCCGCCAATGCTTTCATCGCTCCTGAATTCGCTAAGGATCCTTCTGATGGCGGCGCTGTCCGCCCACATCGCGTCAATCCTAAGACCGGCATGTATCGCGGACGTCAGGTCCTCGACGTGACAGTCTAATTCACGCCGGCTGGTTTCCCGCCATACACCCAGAAACCGCCAGTCCCGTGTCGATGCCTGCCCGAATAGCCATCGACGCCATGGGGGGCGACCTTGGCCCCTGCGAAGCGGTTGAGGCCGTTAAAATCGTGCTGAATTCGGGCGACGCCATGGTGCCGATATTACTCATCGGACAGCAAGAGGTGTTGGCTCCCCTCGTGGCCGAAGCTGGTCTCCAAGGGCATCCCAAACTGACGATCGTCCACGCCTCCGAGGTGATCACGATGGAGGACAAGCCGCTGAAAGCGCTCAAGTCCAAGAAGGATTCCTCGATGCTACGGGCGATCGAGCTGGTAAAGACAGGTGAAGCACGCGTCGCCGTCAGTTGCGGTAATACCGGCGCACTCATGGCTGGCGCCACCTTGCGCTTGCGCACCATGAATGGCGTCAGTCGACCCGCACTCGGGGCGGTGATTCCCCGCGAAGGTGGACATTTTATTTTGATCGATGTCGGGGCTAATCCTGACGCCCGGCCCGAGCATGTCGTCCATAATGCGATTATGGGGGCCAACTACGCCCGCGTGATTCTCGGCATCCCCTCACCCCGAGTGGGATTGCTGACGATCGGGACCGAAGAGGGCAAAGGCAACGCCCTCATCGCCGAGACCCACGTCCAACTGCTAAAGCTCGGCTCCGTGATCAACTATCAAGGTCCTTTAGAAGGCTTCCAGGTGTTCCGGGACGAAGTGGATGTCGTGGTTTGCGACGGATTCGTCGGCAACACGCTCCTGAAGACTTGGGAATCCCTCGCGAAATTTTTCACCAACACGCTGAAGACTGAGTTGAAAAAGAATCCGATCCGCATGCTGGGCGCCACGCTGGCCAAGGGCGCCTTTGATGCGCTGAAAGATCGCATGAATCCCGACCGTTACGCCGGCGCCCCATTGCTGGGAGTAAAGGGTAATATTTTGAAAACCCATGGCTCCAGTACGCGTCACGCTTGGAGCAATGCAATCTTCGCCGCCAATAAGATTATTCAGCAAGACTTGTATCAGCGGATGGAGCAGGATATCGCCAAGGCCAACGAACTGATGGAAAATCCCTCGCACACCTCAGTGACACCCTTCGTGACCCATCCGGCATCTTCATAATTTATGGCATCTGTCATCATCGCGGGAGTCGGCTCCTACGCTCCCGAACGAATCCTCACCAACGAAGAGCTGGCCAAGACCGTTGATACTTCTGACGAGTGGATTCGCACCCGTTCTGGCATTGGTGAACGCCGAATCGCAGGCGAAAATGAGGCCTGCTCCGACATGGCAGTCCACGCCGCCCGAGCGGCCTTGGCCGATGCGAAAATGAGCGCGAGTGACATCGATCTCCTGATTGTCGCCACCTGTACACCGGACCGGCCGTTGCCCTCCACGGCATGCATCGTGCAGCACAAGCTGGGGGTTCCGGCGCACACGACCTGCTTCGATATTTCGGCCGCCTGCTCCGGTTTTCTCTACGCGATGGAAATCGCCTATGGCATGTTGATCACCAACCGCTACAAGCGCGCCCTGATCATCGGAGCGGAAAAACTTTCCACCATCGTCGACTGGTCGGACCGGACCACCTGCGTGCTCTTTGGTGATGCCGCTGGCGCAGCCGTTCTCACCAAAGTCGCCCAACCTGGCATCGGTATCATTGGGTCCGATCTCGGCGCTGATGGCGAATTCGCGGACAAACTCATGATCCACGCCGGAGGTAGCAGTTGCCCCGCCAGCGCCCAGAGCGTCGAGGCGCGCCAGCATTTCATCCGGATGAATGGCAAAGAAGTATTCAAGAGCGCCGTCCGGGTCATGGAAACAGTTTGCCGGGAGATGATGGAACAACATCAGCTCACTCCTGACCAAATCAGCCTCGTGATCCCTCATCAGGCCAACATCCGCATTATCGAGGCCTTGGCGGGAAACCTGAAGCTCCCGATGGACAAATTTTTCGTCAACCTTGATCGTTACGGCAACACCTCCTCCGCCACCATTCCGCTGGCGCTGGATGAAGCCCGACGCTCTGGCCGGGTGAAACCCGGCGATCTTACCTTGCTCGTCGCCTTCGGAGCCGGCTTGACCTATGGCGCAGCTCTCGTTCGATGGTAACACCCTTTCCCATGCGTCGCTTCATCTCTGTAATCCTTCTCGCGGTCCTTGCCGCTTCTCTTCTCCCTCCCACCAGGCTAGCCGCCGATTTAGTGTGGGAACCCAGCACCGGCTGGCGCGTCGAGGGCGGCGTCCTCAGCCTGCTCTCCAGTCAAGACGGCCGGAATGCGCTTGATCTCATGAATAAGGCCCGGGCCTCGGAGGAGTCCGGCCATAGGTACAGTGCTCTGAAAAGTTATCAACGCGTCGTGAAGCGTTATGGCAGTTCCGTCTATGCCGCCGAAGCCCTTTTCCGAATCGGCAATATTCTCCAACGGCGCCATCAGTACTATAAATCTTTCGATTCCTACCAGACCTTGCTGACCCATTATCCGAACAGCGACAAATTCAACCAAGTCGTCGCCGAACAATACCGGATTGCCTCGTCACTGATGGAGGGAAAACGTGCCTATATTTGGGGCGTATTTCCGGGATTAAAAAACCGTGAACGGGCGATGCAATACATGGAGCAAATCGTGGCCAATGCCCCCTACAGCGATTACGCCCCGCTCGCGCTCATGAATGCCGCCCGCGGCTATACCACCATACGTGAGCATGAGGCCGCGATCGACGCCCTTGATCGCATGATCAATAATTACCCCAAAAGCGTTCTGACTCCTGATGCTTACCTCAAAATCGCCGAAACCCATGCTTCGCTTGTGGAGGGTCCTTACTACGACCAAGCTTCGACCAAAGAAGCCATCACTTACTTTCAGGATTACTTGATTTTGTTCCCCGGTGATAGTGGGGCCGCCGTCGCGGAGAAAGGGCTCGCGAAAATGAAAACGGTTCTGGCCCAAAGCAAAATGATCTTGGCCGATTACAACTTCAAGTATCGCAAAAATTATCAGGCGGCAAAAATCTTTTATAACGAGGCCATCACTACTTATCCCGACTCCGCAGTAGCCACTACCGCTCGCGTCAAGCTGGCTAAGGTCGAGGCCCTGCTCGCCGCCCAGCCCAAGCCGGTCATACCAGTACCAGGCACAACTCCACCAACACCTGTCCCTGAAACGAAAAAGAAACGTTTCTGGCTATTCTAAGCCACGTCGTTCGCGAGCAACCGATGGCTTTACCCTATTTTGTTTCAGCACGGGCTCAACGAGCAGAAACCAACCAGCGATTTCAAATTTTCCCTCCACGTACTCCGGATGACACGTCTCACCCAAATCATTTGCCTGGTAATCGCCGCCTGTGGCTTGGCCAGTTGCGCCCATTACCACCTCGGCACCGGGGCTGCGCCCAAATTTTCCCGCCTGTATATCACCCCGGTCACCAGCGAAGCACTCATCCCACAGGCCCAAGCTTTGATCACCACCCAACTGCGCGAAGCGTTCATCAAGGATGGCCGGGTGGCACTGGCTGCATCAGCCACCGAGGCCGATGCCGTGCTCAGCCTCACTTTGACCAAGTACCAACGCGATGTCGCCGTATCCCGCCCCGCAGACACCAAACTCGCCCGGCGTTTTGATATTTCACTCCACGCCCGGGCCACGCTCACGATTGGCGCGGATCATAAAGCGGCATTCACCGATCGTCCTCTGGTCGCCAATCGGGGCGTCTTCAATGATGACGGCCAGCAACAATCTGAATTTCAAGCCCTGCCCCTGCTCGCAGAAATTCTGGCCCAACAAGCCCTCCACGCGACGTTGGATACGTGGTAAGAGCGAAGCGTTGCCTGCAGGCGGCTGGCAGGAATTCGGATGACGCGCTGGACAATTTAATGTTAGTTGGCAGAAATGAGGAACACCGCGATGCACGCTTCTCTCCTCGCCCCATCTCTGCTAGCTGGCGATCATGCCAATCTCGCCGCCAGCGTCCAGATCGTCTCTGACACCGGACTGCACTGGCTCCATCTGGATATCATGGATGGACACTTCGTGCCCAATTTTTCCTTCGGGCCTGAAACCTTGAGCGCGTTACGGCGCGCCGGCACGAAACTTTTTTTCGACACTCATCTCATGCTCGATGAGCCACCGAAATATATCGAAGCCTTCGCCAAGGCGGGAGCCAACCTTATCAGCATCCATATCGAGCCAAGTTACGATCACGCCGCTACGCTCGCGCGCATCCGCCAGCTCGGCTGCCAATGCGGCATCGTACTCAACCCCGGTACTCCCGCCAGCGCGGTCGGACATCTCCTCGACCAAATTGACCTCGTGCTGGTCATGACCGTACAGCCCGGCTTTGGTGGCCAGCCCTTTCGCCGCGATATGCTCGGCAAGCTCGGAGAACTCCATGATACACGTCAAAAACGCGGCCTGAAATTCCGCTTGGAAGTCGATGGCGGCATCGATCTCACCAACGCAGCCGAGTGCCGCACCGTCGGCGCGGACACTTTTGTGGCCGGCACCTCGTTTTTCCGCGCCACCGACAAAGCCGCGTACGCGACTACGATCGCGAACCTGTAATATTTTTTGACCTCTAAAATCATGCCTCCTTCATTCATTGAACACCGCCACGGCAAATATTTGATTTCAGACAATCCAAACCATCTCGATGTCACGGCCATTCATGCCTTCTTAGGACGCTCCTATTGGGCCGAGAACATGCCGCTCGAAACCTTACAACGCGCCATCCATGGTTCCCTCTGCATTGGGGCTTATGACGCCGAGCGCGCCCAAGTCGGTTTTGCTCGTTTCATTTCCGACTTCGCCACATTTTGCTATGTTTGTGATGTCTATGTCCTCGAGGAACACCACCAGAACGGACTAGCCCAAGGTATGATGGCCATGGCCATGCATCACCCCAAGCTCCAAGGTTTACGGCGCTGGAATCTCGTGACCAGAGATGCCCATGGACTCTACGAAAAATTCAATTTCACCAAGATCAAGCATCCCGAACGCTATATGGAGTTACTCGATTCGGAAGTGTATCAGCGCTTGGCGGAATCAGCCGACGAATAATTTGCGACGGCGCACGCAATCAGGATAGCCCAGTGAAGCACTGAGGTTAGACGAGTCAGTTTACGCCGGCCGTGGAGCGCAAGCCGTGGTGGCTGGAAATGGTGCATTTTAAGCCTAATTGACACCGAGACACTAGCCGATCGGCTAGTGCGCCTAGGGCATTTCCCCGAGTCCTCCTGATTTTCAAAGACATACCGAATTAGTCTACCGGCCAATACCCCAAACAGCTAGCCTGTGATATCTTATTGGCTGAATTAGATCACCCACATGACACCCCAAGCCACACCATCTCCTGCGACGAGCCACGCTGATCAGACCAACTCACATTTGCCCACTTGGAAGCGTATCATCGATCTTACCTGCTGCCTACTCGCACTCCCGTTTTTCGCTGTTCTCGCCTTGATTATGACGATCATCACCAAGCTGGTCGCTCCGGGTCCGGTCTTGTTTCGTCAGGAGCGTGTTGGCTACATGGGCCGGAAATTTTGGATCTACAAATTCCGCACCATGTATGTTAACGCCGATACGAACGGACACCAAAATTATGTTAAAGACCTCATCCACACCAATGTGCCTATGGCCAAGCTCGACGCGAAAAATGACGCACGCCTGATCCCGGGCAGTTGGCTTTTTCGCGCTTCCGGCTTGGATGAGTTGCCCCAGATTATCAATGTTCTCCGTGGTGATATGAGTGCCGTCGGCCCACGTCCCTGCATCGTGACAGAATACGAAGCCTATCTTCCTTGGCAGCGCCAGCGCTGCATGGCCATGCCAGGTTTGACCGGTCTCTGGCAGGTTTCGGGCAAGAATCGCACCACCTTTGAAGAAATGGTTCGTCTCGATATCCGCTACGGTCAGACGAAGTCCTTCTGGATGGATATCAAAATCATTTTCATGACCGTGCCCGCCCTGTTGATCCAGATTGCCGACACTCGCTTAGGCCGCAGCAAATCCGCCTCCGCGATAAAAACCCCGGCAGGCATCCCCTCCTACTCCAACAATCGTGCAGCGTAAGCGCCCCTCGCTCTACGAAGCTGATTTTCAGGCCGGCTTTTAGCCGGCCTTTTTTGTTTTCAAATGGCTCCCGTCCGATGAACAAGCTGCGTTTATCCGCGATGGTATCATAATTGACGGAGCCGCAATGACTCCACAGGTATTTAGCCGAGAAAGCTCGCCTAACCACTCTTCCATTATGGCCGTTCACCAATCCCCACCTCTGATTTACGCCGATACGCACGCCAGCTCTGACATGCTCTACTTTGGCGGGGTGGATGTGCATGATCCCTTTATCGCTTTCGGTTCTGGCCGGAAAAAAATCACGGTGCAAAGTGCCCTCGAACTGGGCCGGGTAAAACGCACGAGCTCATTTAACCAAGTCCTTTCGCTTGAAACCTGGCGTGATCAGGCGCGCGAGACTTATGGTCCCACAGCCGGTGTCGCGGAAATCATCGTCTGCCTCTCCCGTCAGTACGGCATAAAAACTTTTCGCATCCCTGACGATTTTCCCGCCGGACTCTATCAAAAGTTGGGCAAGCTCGGGCTCCGACTCGAATTAGCGGGCGGGATGCTTTTCCCTGAACGTGAAATTAAATCCGCTCCTGAAGTAGCGGCCATCAAGGAAGGTAACCGGCTGGCGGCAATGGGCTACGTTGCGACCGAGAACATTCTACGAAAGACGCGAATCAAAGGCCACCACCTCATCTATCAAGGCGCCCCGCTCACTTCTGAGCGCCTGCGCTTCGCCATCGAAGTGGCCATAAAAGAGCAGGGCGGAGAGGCCCGCGATACGATCGTGGCCGGTGGCAACCAAGCCTGCGATCCACACGAACGCGGCCGTGGTCCGCTGCGGCCGCACGAGCTGATCATCGTGGATATTTTTCCACGGGTACTGAAAACCGGTTATTACGGCGACATGACGCGCACCTACCTCAAAGGCCGTCCCACTGAAGCCCAACGCAAACTCGTCACCACCGTCCGCGATGCCCAACGTGCCGCATTACGCATGATCCGCGCCGGCGTGGATGGCAGTGACGTGCATGATCTGGTGAATTTCATTTTCACCCGTGCGGGTTACGAAACCCGCCATGACAAGTCTGGCTCTGTCGGCTTTTTTCATGGCACCGGTCATGGCCTCGGTCTCGCCGTACACGAGCCGCCGCGCGTCTCCACGGTGGCCTATAAACTCAAAGCCGGCTCCGTCGTCACGGTTGAGCCAGGCCTGTATTATCCGGGACTCGGCGGCTGCCGCTGGGAAGATGTGGTGCAAGTGACCAATGGGCCCGCGAAGCTTCTCTCGAAGCATCCCTACAACTGGGAAATCAAGTAAGCGGCCATGCCTGAGCTGGCTGAAGTTGAGTTCTTCCGTAAACGATGGAGCGCGGGACACGGCAACGCAGTTCTATCGGTGCGGCTACATGCGGGCAAAAAAATCTTTCGGCATTGCGACCCCGCTCTCCTCGTAAATCAACTCACGCGCGCCCGATTGCTCGACTCACAAACGGCAGCCAAGCAAATGATCTTCCGTTTCAACGGCGGACGCTGGCTCGGCATCCACCTCGGGATGAGCGGCGAACTTCGGGTCGAGTCGCCCGCATATCTTCCCACGAAACACGACCACTTCATCCTCGTACAAAAAAAACGCCAACTCGTCTTTAATGATCCACGCATGTTCGGCGGGGTGCTTTTTCATCACGGTAAGGAAAAACCGACGTGGTGGACCAAGATCGCGCCGGCGATTTCATCTTCGGCTTTTAGTATCGATGCGGTTGCGAAATTTCTCCGACGCCACGCCCGCGCCCCGATCAAGGCCGTACTCCTGAGGCAGGAACGTTTTCCCGGCATCGGCAACTGGATGGCCGACGAAATTCTCTGGCGCGCCGCGATTCATCCCCAGCAATTGGCCGGCTCGCTCACCCCAGCGGAGATCCGTTCACTCCATCGCGCTTGCCGCCGAGTTTGCCGCCTCGCTCTCGACACCATCGCGGGGAAAGGCGCGTATCTTCCACCCGATCTCAACGCACACATTCCCAAGTCGTGGCTCTTCTGGCACCGCTGGGCAGACGACGGCCGTTGCCCTCGCACCAAACAGCCCCTCCTCCGCGATGAAATTGGTGGCCGCACAACGTGCTGGTCACCCAAACGCCAGAAGCTACGATAAACCAATGCC
>Ga0105049_10002852_pt1 | contig 20442 bp, 20 predicted proteins | sample MAT06_FD_78087 | JGI IMG/M metagenome (GOLD analysis project Ga0105049, IMG submission 78087) | Freshwater microbial communities from Lake Fryxell liftoff mats and glacier meltwater in Antarctica - MAT-06 | ecosystem: Environmental > Aquatic > Freshwater > Ice > Liftoff microbial mat | place...
AACGACCTTGAATTCACCGTCCAAGGTTGAAACACAGACTGTATCGTTTACAATGGCTCCGGTAATGATCGTGCCTGTCGTAGCATAGAGCTGACGACTTAATCCGTTCGGAGCAAACTCGACAATGCGCTTACCCGACACACACACGAGTGTACTGTCCGATCTATATCCCGTCCATTGAATGATCTCGGTGACCTGAACGGAAGGAAAAATATTTAGGTTCCTCACAAATCGGTCACCCAGTTGCAGAGTACACGCAACAAATCCAAACGTCAACACTTGATTCACAGATTCGGGCATTGTTGTCAGCACAACAAGGACGCAAGTTGTGTCAGTTATTGGATAGACAGCCCAAGTGTTAAAGTACTGATTCGTCTGCGAATAGGTACGAGTGAGTCCATTCGCAGTCACTGCATACGAGCGAATCACACAACTGTCTGCACTAACAACAACGGTGTTTGTTCCAGCAGTGCGGACAACACCGCCATGTTCGAAGAGTGTGGAAAGCCGTGTGAATTCTTGGGACAACAGATTAAGGGAGTACACAATAGAAAGTCCAGTTGACGACGGCTTCCCTTTGAACATAAGATAGGGCCATTGTATAGCTGCATCAGAGTCGTGATGCACACCTTCAAGGCTGACCGACCAGGACGATGTGTCCGATTGGATGGTCAATGTAGAATCGGTAATAGAGGCAACAGTAGAGACTGTTGCGTCAAGAACACGGTGATCCGCTGATGGGAGTTGTCGAGAACGCTGCTTTCCTGACTGTAATTCAACAATGGTGACGGAGTCACTATGTTGAAACCAGAGTACAGAGTCATGCATTTTGGCTTGAATGGCGTCAACCGGCAGTTGAAACATCGATGTCCACGAGCCTTTGTCAAACCTTGACAATGCACCGTCATTCACATAGAGTACGTTGTTCCATGCATGTAGATCACGTAGATGCTCGAATCGTCGAGAACCAAACGAAGTCGGTTCTCCCCAGGCATCGCTTTGAAAGAGGTCACCAGTGCTGTCCGCAAAAAACACCAAACTCGTCCCCGGCATTGAAGCAGAAAGCGCATGCTCTGGGAGTTGTTGTGATCGGTAGGAAAACGGCCCTTTGGGCGACGAGCCAGCGTACACCGACCCACTCTCCAGTACATAGAACACGGAATCATCAGCATCCATGCGCACACACGTAACTCGCGCCTGCCATGGCATTGAAAATGAACGAACGGGAGAATTGCGATGCAATTCCCCCGCCGAAGTGAACACTGCAAATGAAAAGCAAAGGACGAAACAGTACATTTTTGCGTTACAGATCATCGTTAGTTGCTTTCAAAGAATTATTACTGACACATCTTATAGCAAGTCGCCATCGGAGCGCTAAGTGTCCAATTTGCGCATTCCATTGAGCCACTACTATAGCTACCCGGAAGCTGAGTTGGTATCAACACGTTGAATCTATTGCAAACCTGCCACAGTGATATGCAACACCCAGCCTGGGAACAGGGGGTCCACCAATAGAACTCAGGGATCTGTTCGCCTGCTACAAACGAGGTGTTGTACTGCTGAAAGCAAGAAGCTGACTGAACGCGGTATGTAGTAACGCAATTGTCAGCTATTACCGGCGGCCAACAAGAAATGTTCGACTTCAGAATAAGTGGAACTGCTATCTGCATCAAATCGATAGCAGACATGCAGGCACCACATAAAAAACCACTTTCTGATTCAAACCAGCCTATAGATAAGTCGCGAAAAGGTTGGGCTGAACCCACACAAGCCAACCTGCATTTGAAATACACAGTTATCATGCAAGTGGTACTGCCGCAGGTGACAGGAAAGGACATTACTTGAAGGCCAGACCATGGTTCACTACAACCACCCTCAGGAATAGGACACGGGTTGAAGTCAGTTGGTGGGATAATCTTTCTCTGTGCGACTGTGGTTGTAACAGTGCCTAGGAAAAGCAAACAAGCCAAGGCGAAGCTGAGTGGCCTCATACAACACCTTCAATTCGGTACATGAAATACATACGCAGAACTAGCACATCGGAAACATAGTATCGAGTTCTAACAAATACAACAACGGCCGTCATTACGACGGCCGTTGGGACTCTTGCGAGTGGAGATGCCGGGAGTCGAACCCGGGTCCGAAGCGGAATCACCGAAGCTTACTACCTGCGTAGTCGGTGTTTAGGTTTAACAATGGCGGCACCCATCGACAGGTCGCTCATTGCGATCATCAGTGTTGTCTCGCGCTACGCCCTAATGCACAGCTTCACGCCAGACTGTCTTTAAGCGTCACTGGTACAGAAGACGACAGTCAATCATCTGTATCAATGGCATGGGTACCTAGTTAGGCAGCCATGCGATAACCGAAGTTATCTGCATGTTTGTTTTCGCCAGTTGTATTAACGAGCTCCACCAGCGTAGCTCGGCAAGCGTCTTCGAGATCATCTCGCCCCGTCGAGACCGGTACATCCCCAATTGAAGAAATCGGAAGAGAATACAAAATACAGAATACAGAATTCAATCTGGAACAATTATTAAACCGAACTGCTCCCTCAAGTAACTGCGTCCTCAATGGGCTCTTTACTACGTATCTCCCTGTAGTGTTTCAGATTACTTACTCACCCTACCTCTGTATCCTGACGTCCGATGGGAACTGGAGTGGGTGTAATAGATCGGACCAGTCTTAGATTGAGGTGAGAACCACGAACAGGACTGATGAAGAAGAGCCAGTATTCGGAAGAGCAGATCGTGAAGATCGTGCGAGAATCTCACAAAACAGGGTGTTCTTGAGACATCGAAAAATGTACAAGATCTCGGAGAACACGATCTACATCTGGCGCCGGAAGTACGGAGGTATGGAGCCGAATCAGGTGTCCGAGATGAAGAAGTTGGCTCAGGAGAATGCGTGCTTGAAGCGGCTCCTGGCAGAACGAGCGTTAGAGATCGACGTCATGAAGGAAGTCCTCGGAAAAAAATGGTAGGCATGCCTCAACGAGAACAAGCCGTGAGGTATGCCGAAGGACGAGGGCTTGGCCAGCGACGCGCGTGTGAGCTCTTCGGGGTGACGCGATCGATGCTGACGTATGATTGGAAGATGTCGAAGCGAGACGCTCCGATCATCGAGCAGATGAACGCGGTGGTGCAAGCGCATCCTACGAGGGGCGTACGCCTTGTTCACGGCCTCTTGCGCGAACAAGGCTGCGACGTCTCCTTTGAGCGTCTCCGGCGCCTTTATCGTGCGGCGGGACATGCAGCATCATGGCGCAAGCGTAGCCGAAAGATCCGCCGCGGACAACGCGTCGATCCGGTCGCCAAGCAATACAACGAGGTCTGGTGTATGGACTTCTCTGAAGACCGGCTGAGTAACGGACGGGAGTTCTTTTCACTTCTGGTCAAAGACGAAGCAACATCGTACGGTCTCGGCATCGTCGTTCGACCATCGTTCAAAGCCGTCGATGTTGAGGCTGCCCTTGATGCATTGACAGACCGCTTCGGCGTTCCCACGTTCATTCGCTCCGACAACTGCGGCCAATTCATTGCATTCGTCATCCAACGTTGGGCAATCCGTCACAATTCCACCATCGCCTACATTGATCCTGGAAAACCATGGCAGAACGGCTTTGCCGAGAGCTTCGTCGGCACCTATCGCCGTGAAGTTCTCAATGCCGAGCTCTTCCATGCTCTCGAAGAGGCTGACGTTCTCTCACAGGGATGGCTGGACATGTACAACAACGTTCGTCCTCACAGCAGACCTCAGTATCGTCCACCGTCAACAGCCTACTTCACGAAACAAGCTGCTTGATCACTATTTCCTAACCATCAGACTGGTCCAACTTTTCACCCCTTCTCAATCTCCACGTTAGAGTGCAATCCCTATTGAAAGTCCGTAAAAGAAAGAATTTATCTCACCTGTCTTAGTATCAATAACTGGAGTGTAGTTTACGCGAAATAAAAATCCACCAGCTTGTGGTTCATACCTATACCCCAAGATGAATATGCCCATAGCTGCGGCTGCTGGGTATCCATCAGCACCTCCTCTGTCTCGTATAGGAAAAGTTAGGCCAATGCCTGTTTCTAAATGATGATCCGATTCAAACAAAATGAACTTTGCTGCGATGGGAAGAAAGAACCCATCAAGTGAGTATCCGATGGAAAATCTCAAAGAATGATAGAGTCCAAATCCATCAGTCTTATGGGTAAATCGAAATGCAGTAGCTTCTCCATGAATCGAAACCATGCCTGCACCCGCACCGTACATTTCAGCATACAAACAGATTGAAGGTGAAGTTACAACGCGCTGAACATTACTTACACGGCGTGACTGTACTGAGTCTACTTGAAAATCATCTGGGAATGAACACCCAAGACACTTGGACTGCGATACAACTAGTCCCAAGAAACAAGCAACAACTATCTTTAGAAATAGGTTTGCATTGCCCGCGTATTTTTTACGAAAATTATGCAAACGGCTTAGTATCCTTACTGGGATCAGTTGCACAAAAATAAGGCCCGTAAGGTTTTGGCGTACCCTTGCAACAGGGCTTATTTTCAGCGAAATCTAGGACAATCTTACCAACTCCAGGATTAGGGCAGTGCTTATAATGATATGGTGAACACTTTTTATAAATGTAAGAACAGTCGTAACAACCCTTTTCCCTCTTGGGACATTGCTTTTCCAATGGAAGTGGTTTAAGACAACCGTACGCAGTTTCGGGGCAACAAGGAAGTCCGTTGGGAGCAGACTTATAGACAAGGCCAATAGGCGATCCAGTATCTACGTCGTAATCACATCCCCAATAACATTTGCCGCATTTTTGAGGTTTACCAAATTCTTTGCAAAGATCCCTGCATGGTTCGTAACAAGCTACTGTTGGATTTGTCCCGCCGCATAAACAACTACCATCATTCCTATGGTCAAGATTCAAAAGTGGATCTTTGTGCCCCAAATTTGAAAATTGTGCACCTAGAGCTAAAAGAACAAACAGATAGCTATAACGAGAAAAATAGAGTGTGTTGACAATGTCGTCAATAACGTTGCCTCGAGTGAACGCGTCGTACATCTTTGAAAGAATGCATGCCACAACGTCAAAATCAGCACTTCTAGCTGATCGTTCAATAAATGAATCTCTGGAGTTTGAGCACCAGAGTGCTATATCGTGAGAAAGACAGCAGTCAATGACATCTACCAGCTGACTTCCAAGTGTTGGCGCCCAAACGTAAAATTTCCCATCTAGTGGAATTGAAATGCCTTCTGCCAAGAGAAGAGGAGCAAGTAAATCTGGAATTGTACAAAGGAGGTCATGGCTAACGCGATGTACTCCATTACTGGGTGGACAATAGTCAATGTCTTGTTCTGACTCATTAGTCTTTGAGCTTGTGAAGTTGCGTCTAGATCCACTGGGTGACATCTGGCGATTTGAGATCGCTATTTTCGCAAACTGCATCTTAATTAACCACAGTGCAACTATTGAAAATGTCAATTCACTTTCAGAGTACTCCAGTGGGAGAGTAACGTCTATCTTGTTCTCCAATGTTGTTATCCAAAGTGATGAGTCACGACTCTTTCTAAAGACCAATTCTATGTCGTGTCTACCTAGATTGTTTACAGCTACAACTTGTAATCCATCGGTATACTGTGTTGAAATCATATCAACAAAAAACTTGGTGCCACTAAGTATTCTTTGAGTCTGTTGTTTTACAACTGGACCTAATGCGTCAATCCCGATTGGGATGGACTTCAATGGACTCAAAAAATCTGCATTCGCAGAGGAATATCTGCCACTCGCTAGTCCTGCTTCAACATCAACGGAGTATCGCTGGAAGTTGTCGCTAAACAACTTTTGAAAGTCTTGACCTTTAGATTTCGGATTGGAACTGAAAACCGCTGATTCATCAGTCTGGTGCGGGTTCCCATTTAGCCCCAAACTCCCAGACGCATGTGAGCTGGGTCGATTAAAAAATTGTCGTTGGGGTAGGGACTGATTCATTACTCGGCCACAATATCCATCTCGAACATAGAGTAGTCCGGAGTAGAATTGTTATTGATCCCCATGAGTCCAAGCGAGTATCTTCCTGGAGTTTTCAGAACGATGGAGAGTGTCTGAGTACCTGAATATGAGCCGCCTGCCCAACGGAATACAGGAATTGTACCTTGGGCGTCACCTCTAGTTGCAGCATTGTCAAGCAAACTAAGTTGAAATTCAGTGAATAGCGGTGAGGCGCCTACTGCTAAAGGAATTGAATTCGTCCAGCCAATTCCAGCACGCAGAAAAATGGTCTTCCGCAATGGGGGCGCTGTTGTTGCTAAGACATTTACAGAAGTGTTCTCGAAATTCCACGACGTTGCATCGAACACTTGCTGCTGTTCGTCAGAAGCTTTCGTCGTAAGAACAGAGTTGCCCGAGTATGCGATTGGAGTATTGATCCAAACCGATCTTCCAGCGGGTTTGTTATAATCTGAACTCAGATACCATTTACCAGCAACACCACCTATTCCAACAAGTGCAATCAAGTCACGCGGATCTGTCGGGACTTGACAGAGATAATCGTTCCAACTGCGTACTACTTGGCGAGAATTGCAACCACAACCCATTTTCAACCCCTCGATACTAGGTGGGGAAAGAACGTCATGCATAAACATATTGTACACCAAACATTTTGTCAAGCAAATTCTACATTAAACTCTTGAGAGTACTCAACCCAAGAGTCATTCAGATTCGTGGTTCGTTCAATTCCGAGGGGTTCCCGATGGACGTCGGGACACGGAAGTGCGGTGACATACGTAATCCGCGATACTACAAAGAGTTACGACGTAACGAGCCTATTGAGGAAGTAGTTACCAAAGGAACAGTTCGGTTATAAAATTCACACTTCTCTCTTAACTCGTCACACATCACTCGTCACTCGTCACTTGTTACTTGTCACTTGTTACTTGTCACTTATCACTTTTCTCACTTCCTCCATAAACCACTGCGGTGTGCTCGTTGCGCCGCTGATCCCAACGCTATCGACGCCATCGAACCACTCATCCTTCAATTCGGAAATGTCTTCGATAAAGTACGTGCGGGGATTGGCGGCCTTGGCGACGTCGTAGAGGACCTTGCCATTCGACGAGGCTCGACCGGCAACGAAGATGATGACGTCGTTCGCGGCGGCATAGGCGGCGAGGAGGTGTTCACGACCGGATACTTGTCCGCAGATCGTGTCTTTCGCATGGAACTCGGTTGCGATCTCTTCCATCGTGTCGACGATCAACTCCTTGATCCGTATCTGCAGTGCATCACGAATGGCCTGAAACGTGGGTCGGTCCATGGTGGTTTGCGAGAACAACACCGTCTTGCGCGTTAGGTCGATCTGGGCAAGTGCTTCGTCGACGTTCTTGATCACGATGCATTCGTCGTTACATACGCCTCGTACACCCAGTACCTCTGCGTGGTCTTTCTTTCCAAAGACCACCACTTGATACCTTTGGTCGTAGAACTTGCGAACGCGCTCTTGGAGTTTCGTAACCACGGGACATGTAGCGTCGACGATTTCGATGCCGCACTCCCATGCCTTCCGATACGTACTCGGTGGTTCGCCGTGCGCACGAATGATCACCTTTGCTCCACGATGAGCAAGCGATTCAAAATCGTCTACAGATACTGTTTTCAAACCCTTGGCTTCCAAGCGTTCGATTTCTTTTGGGTTATGGATGATGTGACCCAGCACATACACGTTGCGCTCTGTGCGCTCTTGTGCGAGTTGATCTTCAGCGATCTGTACGGTGCGAACAACGCCCCAGCAAAATCCACTGTGTTGATCGATGGTCACTTTCATGTGGCACCATTGTATGCGTGAACAAGCAACAAAATCGAATCCACTTGTTGATCGATCGTGAGTGATGTTGTATCGATCTCTGAGGCGCCGTCTGCTTTGGTTAGCGGACTGTCGCTTCGTTCCGAGTCGATCTTATCTCGCTCGATGATCTGACGTCGCACGTCGTGCTCGTCAACCTCGAATCCTTGCAACCGTGCCTCCAACAACCGTCGTCGGACGCGCTCTTCAACATCGGCAATCAGGTAGATCTTGACCTCGGCACCCGGAAAGACCACGGTGCCAATGTCGCGACCGTCCATCACCACTCCACCTTTTTCTCCAATCTCACGTTGCATGCGCACCATGGCGCGACGTACAACGGGCATGGCACTGATTGTACTCACAAGATTCGTGACCTCCGGATTGCGCAACATTGGGGATACATCACGGCCGTTGACGTATGTGCGCTGACCTTGGTCTGTGTGTGCCAACCGAATATCCGTACGCCCCAACAGACTGCCGATAGACTCGTCCGTGATCTCCGTATGCGCCTGCACAGCCGCCAACGTCACCGCGCGATACATTGCGCCCGTGTCGATGTAGATGTAGTCCAGGCGTTCAGCAACACGACGTGCAGTGGTGGACTTTCCGGCACCGGCCGGACCGTCGATGGCAACTATAATGAGTGTGGGCATGGCCACAAAGATACGTCATGCATCCGAAGACGTCCGCTCCAACTTCCGAGCGATCAAATGGTAGACCACGAGACCCGCACCGCTAAAAAGAAGGAGGGAGGAAAGGATGATGGGCTCCGGAGATTCCATTCCCATAGATGTGGCGTTCACAAGGATGTTCCCAATGATCAATCCAAGCCCCGCGCCGGTTGCGAGCAAACCAAATCGCAGAGAGGCATACTTCTTCGAATTCTCGCCAACGCGTTCTACAAGGTGCGACGGATCCATGCCCTTTTCGATCATGGCAAGTCGGATCTGTCTGTTCGACTCGCCTCTCCGCCAAAAAATGATCACCAAACCAAGGATGGCCAGAATGGGAATCGTGAGTGCCACATATGGAATGTAGCGATGCTCCATGTCGGTCCCCCGCATTGCCTGCATGTGTACCTTCGTTTGGTTTTCCGCCTTCAGCGAATCCAAAACGAATTGTTGATAGGTAGAGTCGAGGGCAAGGCGCGCGGTGGCAAGGCGCTCGGTGGCAAGCCGAAGTTCTCGACTCACCGAGATGGAGTCTGCAAACGCTGACGTTGTGATCAGTATCAAGAGTGCAAGGCGAAGAAGGACAGACATAGGGTACCTCGTGATGGATGGTTCAGGGCTTTCGACAGAATTATCGAACGAGGGTTTCACTGAAACCCTGCAGGGAACAATCTGTCTAAGTTGCCGCATGCAGAACGATCCCGACGCAACAACCATTCAGCTCATCCGCAACGGGATGACGGATGCCTATGCGCAGATTGTGAAGCGGTATGCCACCAGGGCTTTGTCGCTCGCCTCCAGATTCATTCGCGATCACCACGCCGCTGAAGACGTTGTCCAGGACGCCTTCATTCGTGCCTTCACGGCGCTGCCGTCGTTCAAAGGCGATGCATTGTTCTCTACATGGTTCTATCGCATTGTGTACAACACGGCGATGAATGCAGCACAACAACAACGTCGCAAGCCAGACCTTACAGAGATCGATGAGGAAAGTCTTGTGGTGTGGACAGATACTGATATGTTCGACCGTCTCGAGGCAGCCGAACTTGACATGCTTCTCCAAGAATCGATGGATGCAATTCCACCCTTGTATGCCGTGGTCTTGGATTTGTTGTACGTGCAGGACCGACGTTACGACGAGATCGTGGCGATCACAGGATTGCCGCTCGGTACTGTGAAGACGCGTCTGAATAGAGGGCGGGCAATGCTCCGCGCAGAAATGATGCACCGTTGTCCGGAAATGTTTTCGGAGAGAACACCATGAACCACACCCCTTTCGAACCCGACCGCGAAGACGGAGAACGACTGCTGCGCTCGTCCTTGCAACGCGCACTCTTACGACCAGCACCAGAGTCGATCGCTCGCGGCGTTCAGCAACGCCTTGCCGCCCTTGCCGTCCCTTCACGCTTCCTTCGAGGACTGATGCACTATGGCAGCGTGGCGGGTTTGGCGGTCCTGGTACTGGCCGTGATCATCGCGATTGTGTTGGGTCAGCCGGCCAGTGCGCCTTCTGCGAGCTCCGTCGCCTTGCCCTCGTTTTCGCAGATGCTGAGCGTTCTTTCTACGCTGCCAACAGCGGCCTCGGCAACGACGATCGGCATTGTTGTCGTCCTTCTCTGTGGCGTTGTGAGTACGGAACTCTCACGTCGGTAAGCATGGATAGCACGTATATTTGCGCCCATGCCATCACTGATCACCGCAGAAAATCTGTCCTATGAATATCCGAACGGATTCAAGGCCCTCAAGAATGTATCGTTCAACGTACAACCGGGCGAATTCCTTGTCGTGATCGGACTGAGTGGCTCGGGAAAGAGCACACTGATGCGCACGCTCAACAGATTGCTAGAGCCAACATCGGGGACGCTTACCTTCAACGGTACCAATGTAACGCATATCGAAGGCGACGCGCTCAGGATGCACCGTCGGAAGATTGGCATGATCTTTCAACACTTCAATTTGATCAAACGACATAGTGTTCTTCGGAACACACTCTATGGTGCGCTCGGACAACTCTCGTCTGCTCAGTCCTTGCTCGGAAAATTTTCGCCGCAGCTTTCCGAGAAAGCGTTGCAGCGTCTTGATATCGTTGGCATCCGTGAGAAAGCAGATCAGCGCGCCGATTCTTTGAGTGGTGGGCAGCAACAACGTGTTGCCATTGCACGCGCCCTCATGCAAGACCCTATGCTGCTGCTCGCAGATGAACCCGTTGCCTCGCTCGATCCGGCCACGTCGCATTCCGTGATGAAGTACCTAGAGCGTATCAACAAAGAGTTCGGTACAACGGTGGTGTGCAACCTACACTTCTTGTCGTTGGTCCGTCAGTATGCCACACGCGTGATCGCGCTGAAGGCCGGAGAGATCGTCTTTGAAGGTCAACCCGCCGATATCACCGAACAGTGGTTCAAAGAGATTTACGGCGACGATGCAACAGAAGTGGAAATCCGATGAAACGTCATCTCCTTCGGCTTGCTATCGACGTCTTCTTCGGTGCCTACATCGCCACGATCATCGACCGAGTTGTGATCCCTCGCGTTGTCTTCGACAACGTCATCTCTGTCTTCGACCTCCCGCATCAAGCCTTCGTGATCGCACTGGCCCTCATTCTTGGCGTTCTCGGCAGCGTGAGTTCTGCATCGGTGGGCCGACTCATTCTTGATGGATCCGTCTGCGGTGCATGGCAGCGCGCCGTTGCCATGAACGTTGCATGGCTCGGCTTTACACTCACACTCCTTGCCGGTTGGGTGATTACGGGAATCTCTCCAAGTGCCTTGTTCAACGGACAAGGGTTGGAAGGAGCAGGACGGATCTTCAAGGCGTTGTTCACGCCCAACGCCGACATCATCGGCGCTGCGTTGCTGGCAATGGTGGAGACCATCTACCTGGCATTTATGGCCACGGCCATTGCCGTCCCATTCTCGTTTGCGTTGAGCTTCTTTGCAGCGCGCAATCTCATGGACCATGGCGCTATTCCACGCGCCGTTTATGTTGCCATTCGGTTCGTCACAAATTTCACGCGCTCCATCGAACCACTTATCTGGGCCATCATTTTCTCTGTGTGGGTTGGCATTGGACCGTTTGCCGGTATGCTGGCACTTGTAGTGCACACCATCTCCTCGCTCACCAAACAGTACAGTGAACAAATCGAAGACGTAGACACCGGTCCGATGGAGGCCATCTCTGCAACAGGTGCATCACGCACCCAGATCGTGTGGTTCTCTGTTGTGCCGCAATGTGTGATCCCCTTCCTCAGCTTCACGATCTATCGGTGGGATATCAACGTTCGCATGGCCACGGTCATCGGTCTTGTGGGTGGTGGCGGTATCGGTACCATGCTCATTCAATATCAAGGTTTGGCCCAATGGCGCGAAGTGGGCACTATCGTCATCCTCATTGCGTTGGTGGTGTGGATCATGGACGTGATCTCGGCTCGCATCCGTGAAGCTCTGAAATGATCATTCACCTTTCTGTGCCTTCGGTTCATTCTGAAGAAGAGATACGCTCTTTTGTTGACAACTACTTGCTACAACGACCTGACGTGCGTTTAATGATCTCTACCGCCACATGGGATGGCTCGACGATGCATGTTACGTCACCGTTCGGCACGGGCACCATGACGGTTTCCATGGGGTTACTCGACATCAAGATGGACCTTACTCCCTTTGGGATGGCCGTGCGAAGTCGCATCGAAGAAGGTCTTAGCAAGGCGGCAAGGAAGCTCCAAGAAGGCTCGTGGAAATAGCACACACGCTACATGCATACATGTGGCAAGCAAACCTTGTAGATTGCGTTCTTCACATTGCCTTTACACGCGGGTGTTGCGCCCAACCGTATGACCTCCCATGCCTGAATTCGTCCATCTTCACAATCACACGCATTTCTCACTTCTCGACGCTGCCTGCACACCTGAAACGCTGATCGGTGCAGCGGTGAAGGACGGACAAAAAGCGCTCGCGCTGACCGATCACGGTGTGATGTTCGGCTGCTTTGAATTCTATAAAAAAGCAAAGAAGGCCGGCATCAAGCCCATCATTGGATGCGAGGTGTACATTGCCGTAGGCAAGCGGCAAGACCGCGTGAAAGTGCAGGACGCAGGCAAACTTCGCAACTACTATCACTTGGTATTGTTGGCGAAGAATGAGCAAGGGTATCGGAATCTTGTAAAGCTCACGTCACTTGGTCACACCGAAGGCTATTACTACAAGCCACGTATCGACTTCGAACTGCTCAAGGAGTATCACGAAGGTCTGATTGCCACGTCGGCTTGTTTGGCGGGTCCGATCAACGCTCCCATGCTCGCAGGTGATACCGAGACGGCGTATAAGAATGCACGTTTGCTCAAGGAGATATTCGGCGACGACTTCTACATTGAGTTGCAAGATCATGGGTTGCCAGAAGACAAACATGTTCTGGAGTTCGCCCCACGAATGGCTCGCGAGCTCGGTATCAAGCTTGTGGTGACCAATGACACTCACTATGTGAGCAAGGACCATGCGGTGCCGCACAACGTGTTGCTCAACATCAACAAGGATGCGGCGCTTGCGCGAAGTGGGCAGTTCAATGTGAAGGAAGATCTGCGGTATAAGGTGTCAGAGATGTACCTGAAAACGCAGAAACAAATGGTGGATCTTTTCAAGGACTACTCTGAAGGCATCGAGAGCACGCTCGAGATCGCCGAAAAGGTGAACTTGAAGATCCCCACAGAATTGCAGATGCCGCAGTTCCCCATTCCGTCTGACTCGCAAGCGCTGACGTTAGATGACTATTTGGACGAGATTACGATGCGTGGTCTCGAGATGCGCTATCCTGTTCTAACGTCGGAGATCTTAGATCGCGCGAACTTCGAGCTCAACGTTATCAAACGCATGGGTTATGCGGGCTACTTCCTGATTGTGCAAGACTTCATTCGCGCAGCACGCAACATGGGCGTGCGTGTGGGACCGGGTCGGGGCTCTGCCGCTGGCTCCATTGTGGCCTACGCGCTCGAGATCACCAACATCGATCCACTCAAATACGATCTTCTCTTTGAGCGGTTCTTGAATCCAGACCGAGTGTCGATGCCTGATATCGACATCGACTTCTCCGATGATAAACGTGAGTTGGTGATCGACTACGTAAAGAAGAAATACGGCGAAGATTCCGTTGCCCAGATCATCACGTTTGGGACCCTTTCATCTCGTGCTGTGTTGAAGGACGTGGGTCGCGTGCTCGGCATCGACCTTGCCACCATCAATTCCATTACCGACAAGATTCCCGTGAACATGGGAAAGGTGAGACCGTTGAAGGAAGCCATCGAACTTCCGGAGTTGCGGTGGGTAAAGGACAGTGACGATCCGAAGATCAAAGACCTTATCGAATACGCATTGGTGCTCGAAGGGTTCGCACGGAATTCGTCCATGCATGCGGCCGGCGTGGTGATTGCGCCAGGTCCGATCTCTGACTTTGTGCCGGTGTTCAAGACGCCGCAATCAGAGCCGGCTACGCAGTACAACATGAAAGACCTTGAGGAAGCGGGTCTGCTCAAGATGGACTTCCTGGGTCTGCGCACGCTGTCGATCATCGACAATACGCTCGACCTCATTAAGCGCAATCACAACGTCGACATCGATATCGAAGCCATCGACTTTACTGATGCCGCAACGTATGAGATGATAGGGCGCGGACAAACACTGGCAATATTCCAGTTTGAATCCGAGCCGATGCAGAATGCCTTGCGCAAACTTCAGCCTACTCAGCTGGAGGACCTGATTGCCATGAATGCCTTGTATCGACCGGGTCCGATGGATAACATTCCGGACTTCATCGATCGCAAACAAGAGCGGCAGGACATCGACTATCTGCATCCTGTGATGAAGCCGGTGCTTGAAAAAACCTATGGTGTGATCGTCTACCAAGAGCAAGTAATGCAACTGGTGCGAGACGTAGCAGGTTTTACGCTTGCTCAGTCCGATGTGATGCGTCGCGCCATGGGAAAGAAGGACGAAAAGCTCATGAACGAACAGAAGGCACTGTTCGTTGAAGGCGCCGCTCAACACATGCAGATTGAAGCAACACTTGCCGAAGAGATCTTTGAGTTGATCTTGAAGTTTGCTTCCTATGGTTTCAACAAGAGTCACTCTGCAGCCTACGCCTATCTCGCGTTTCAAACTGCATGGTTAAAAGCACACTACACGGCTGAGTTTCTTGCGGCCAATATGACGGCCGAATTGAATTCGCAAGACAAGATCGTCTTGCTCATCGAAGAAGCGAAGCGATTCGGAATGACGCTCCTTCCGCCAGATGTGAATCGATCGATGGCAACGTTCACAACAGACCATGGTGTGATCTACTTTGGTATGGCAGGTATTAAGGGCGTTGGTATCGGCGCCGTAGAGGCCATTGTTGCGGCGCGCCACGAACGTCCGTTCACATCGTTGTTTGATTTCGCATCACGCGTAGACATGAAGGTGCTCAACAAACGTGTCCTCGAAGCACTTGTGTGTTCCGGCGCCTTCGACTCTCTGCGTACCGGACATCGCGCACAACTCTTCTCAGCCATAGAGCCTGCATTGGAGTATGCGCGTGTTGTGCAAAGTGGTGGCATGTCGTCTATGGAAAGTTTATTCGGAGAGGCAGACACGATCCGTCCTTCCGAGCCTTCCCTCCCTACCGTTCCAGAATGGCCGGAACGTGAGCGTCTGAAACAAGAACGCGCCTACTTGAATTTCTATGTGTCGGGTCACCCCTTGCAAGCACATTCCTTGGCTGTGTCTAGCTACAGTACGCTTCTGCTGCACAAACTCGATCCTGAACAGTCGGGCAAGACCGTTCGGATGTGCGGAATTGTATCGGACATACGTACACGTCTCGACAAGCGAGAAAACACCATCGCCTTCATCAAGGTGGAGCAGTATACGGGCTCCTGCGAGACCGTGTTCTGGAGCGACAAATACAAGCAATTCGCAGAGCTTCTCCAGCCGGATGCCGTACTCGTTTTTATTGGGAAGTGCGAGATCAATGGCGAGAATGTAAAGATCATCGTCGACGAAGTGCTCACGTTGGAATCGGCGGCGAAGCGCCTCATCAAGGGCTACGTGTTGCGACTCCTGCCAGAGACCGTAACGCACGAGCAACTCCAACAACTGAAGGTGAAGTGTAATGGTGGCATGGCAATGGAAACGCTCACGTTTCAAGTGGCACGGCCAGACGGACCGGTCAATTACGAGTCGATGATCAAGATTGGCGTATCAGACGAGATGACGTCATTCCTTCGTACCACCTTTGGTGAACCGAACGTTCGGTTCGCCACCTGATTCTCATTCGCATGGAACGAATTGTTAGTGCCGTTGGCATCGTTGTGATCATCGCCCTGGTCTGGGCTCTCTCGGCCAATCGACGCGGGTTTCCGTTTAGGATTGTCGCGTGGGGACTTACCCTTCAGGTGATCCTTGCCGCCTTACTCATTTCTTTTCCTCCCGGCGTACAGTTTTTTCAATGGCTTGGTGGAGGAGTGACGGCCTTCTTGGGATTTGCCGATGTAGGTGCGCAGTTTCTCTTTGGCAAGCTTGCCGCAGATGATCAAGCACCGGCATTTGGTTTTCAATTCGCATTGACGATCATGCCGATCATCGTCTTCTTCTCGTCGGTGATCGCCGTGCTCTATCATTTCAATGTGATGCAGCGCATCGTTCGTTCGATGGCATGGGTGTTGGAGAAGACGATGAGGACGACGGCTGTAGAATCTCTTGCGGCGGCGGCAAACGTGTTTATTGGTCAGACCGAGGCGCCACTTCTCGTACGACACTACATTCCAACCGCAAGTGCATCCGAGATCTTTGCCATTATGGTGGGTGGTTTTGCAACCATTGCGGGATCGACCATGGGCGTGTACATTGCGATGGGCATTCCGGCTCCCGACCTCATGGTTGCGTCGCTGCTTGCTGCGCCAGGCGGACTCGCACTTGCGAAGATCGCCATGCCTCCAGACCGAGACAATGCGCTAAAGGTCACCCGTATCGACCCTGTTATTCCATCCGGCAACGTTATCGATGCCCTTGCATACGGCGCCCTAGACGGATTTAAACTTGCCGTGAACGTTCTTGTTGTCCTACTTGCTTTTGTGAGCGTGGTGGCACTTGTGGATGCGGGACTACATCATGCTGATATGTGGCTCACATCTGTGGGATTCCCCTACTTGCCAACTTCGCTACGTGAATTCTTTGGATGGATCTTTCTGCCATTTGCCTATCTCGTGGGTATTCCGAGTTCTGAAGCGCAGACGTTTGCATCGTTACTTGGCACAAAGATCTCGCTCACGGAATTCATCGCCTATGCAGACCTCTCTGCTATGATCAAGGCGGGAACGATCTCTCATAGAACTGCCACGCTGGCTGCGATCGCTTTATGCGGATTCGCCAACGTGGCCTCGATCGGAATTCAAATTGGTGGCTTTAGCATTATGGCGCCGGATCGTAGAGCAGATGTAGCGCGTTACGGATTCAAAGCCATGATTGTAGGTGCCCTGGCCAATCTCATGGCCGCCTGCATGGCAGGCATCTTTTTGTAGTCTGTGGGCCTTAGTCCATCGGATCGCCAACACGCGGACCTTTGTTCTTCCCACCGCGCATTTGTTGGATGATCATCTTCGTGAGTTGGTCCACAAACAGCGCCTCGAACGCAAGATAGCGTGCGAATTGCGGCGTGGTGAGCACTTTTTTCGCACCGTCATGTCGTGCATTGATGGCCGCCTCGAAGTCGCGCATGGCCTTGTCTAACGTCTCCGTCCTACTCTTCAATTCTGCTTCTGCCGTTCCACTCTCGGAAGATTTCCACACGTCGCGCGCGATCTTGTTCACGGCGTCCTTCGATTCCATCACCTTTTTTTGAAGCGGATTATAGGTGCCAAAGAACTTCTCTACTTGCTCGCCTTGTAGGTTGAGCACGTCAATGAGTTTCATCTTGCGAATGTCTTCAATGCGTTGCCGCATTTTTTCACGACCCTCTGGCATCCCTTCGCCCATGGGCTGTGCAACAAGTATCGTGCTCAAGGAAACAACGAGTATGGCTACGATCGAAATGTTAAAAAGCGTCTTCATTGTTCACACTCATGGATAGTACTCGGAGATCTTGTGAGGTCAGCTCGAACAGCATCGGCTGATTTTCTTGGACAGACTCAGATAGACCGGCAACCAATTGCTCATGATAGAGATCAGAGAGCAGACGTTCTTCAGAGATGGATTCGGGCGCACGTGACGCGCTTCGGTGCGAGACATGCTTGGTTTCAACCAACGGCACGTGCTCGTGTGCTTGCACTGGAACCGTGGGTGTTGGTGTAACAACAGGTGTATTCACCTTCCACGGGGCGATGAAGACGATAACGGCTGTTGCCACAGGAGCGAGCACTGCAGCCACTTTCCAAGCAGTGAACCGACGTCGCGCATGCATTCGAGCAAGGACGTCCACACTCATGTTGCGCGTTGCACGATCTATCGACTCTTGATACACTGTGCGATCAAATGCACGTTCAACAATCCGAAGATCATCGTTCAAGTCTTGTTCATTCATGATGCTCTCTCCATTGATCGTAGAGATCTGTGTCTTTGATCATCACGGCCAACTTTTTGACAGCGTGATGGTAGTTCGCCTTCAACGCACCCACACTCGTTCCCACCATGGTGCTCATCTCTTCGTATGAGAGTTCATCAAAGTAGCGCAGACAGAATGTCTCTCGCTGCTTTTCTGGCAAGGCGGTTAGGAAGGTGGCAAGGCGGGACTGAAAGTCTAGGTTCAAGACGTGTTGTTCCGGAGAAATGCTCGAACCCGCAACGTCTCGTTCGTCTTCTTGACTTCCAATACGGAACCAGCTCTGTACTTTCTTTTTGCGCCGCATGTTCGAGCACACGTTCATCGTGATCCGATACAACCACGTCTGCAGCGCACTTTCACCCTTGAAGGTATCTATGTTCTGCAGCGCCCTGATGAACACTTCCTGCGACGCGTCCTGGGCATCTTCCTGCGTTTGGAGCTGACGAAATGCAACGGAATACACAAAGCGCTGATTCTTCCGCACGAAGGCTGTAGCCGCGCGTTCGCGGCTCCCACGTTTGAATTCCTCGAGGATCCGTGCGTCTGTGTCCAATGTCAAGGGATAGGTACTCACGCTAGTTGCCCATTCTGAAGACGGCTTTGGGTAGTCAGCCCCGCAACAAGTTTAACGCTCTTCACGCTTATACCCGAGCACTCAGCCACTTGCCACGGCGTTTGACGACAGTGGCCACTATCGTAAGCACAGCGTACCCGATGACGACAGCCAACCAAATGCCTGTTTGACCAAGTCCGGAGTATCGAGAGAGCACGTACGCAAGCGGCAATTGCACCCCAAGAATACTGCCGGCCGTGATGCTCATGCTCGTAAACGCAGCACCTGCTCCGCTCACCACTCGAACCGTGGCAACTCCAATGGCAAAGAACAAGTAGCCGAACACCGAGATATGCAGGTAGTTCGTTGCTTCCACAACAGTTGCCGGAGTGGTCGTATACAGACCGATGAACTGAGCTCCAAAGAGGTAGATCGCCAGACCAAGAACAGCGATCACCACGCTCAGTTGCTTGACGGCGGAACGGTGGTACAAATCGATGCGTTCGATCTTGCCGGCGCCTAGGTTTTGTCCGGTTGCAACTTCTACGGCCATTCCTGTGGCGAACACAAACATGAAGACGATCATATCCATGTAGAGTCCAAGCGTGTACCCCGCCACCACGCTCGTTCCAAACGCACCCGCAATCACAAAAATGCCCATGCGGTTCAATGAGACGGAAAGCATCTGAAGGGAGGCGGGGAATCCTTGTTTACCGATGCGATTCAAGAGTGAAGGGTCGAGTTTGAAGTTCTTGAAGTTGAGTCGAATCCCTGCCTTCCCTGCTCCCACAGCCCAAATACTAAAGCCAGCTCCAAGGATCTGCGACAAGGCCGTGGCAAGTCCTGCACCGGCCATTTCCATGCGCGGGAACGGACCGATTCCGAAGATCAGGAACGGGGCAATAATGGCATTCACCACGGTGGTCATTAGGAGGATTACCATGGGGTAGACGCTGTTGCCGGTAGACCGAACTATGCTGGAGATCTGGAAGTTTACAAGGTTTGCCGTAAGGCCAATGAAGAGCATCGACATGTACTGCACCGCATACGTTGCAACGTTAGGTGCGAGGCCGAATCGCTGCGGGATGTAGGGTAGCAGGATGTACAGAATGGTGGTGACCACCGCCCCCAACATTATCATCCCTACGAGTGCCTGTGTGGCAGTTCTCCCGGCCTCTTCTGCATTCCCCTCTCCCATGCGCCGCGCCACAATAATACCGGCGCCAACGCCAAAGCCACTGCCAAGCGTGAACACAAAGAATGCAACTTGATCGCTAGAGCCAATGGCAGCAATGGCAGCATCGCCAAGCCTACTTACATAGAACCGATCGATGAGCGAATACAGCAATTGCACCAAGTAGCTAAACGCCATGGGAATTGCAAATGCTCGAAGGGAAGAATCAATGGGATCGCTGAGGAGATCAACGCGTAGCTTGCGTGCTGCAGACATAAATCGTTAGATGAGTTTCAAATGAACGGCGCATGAACGAATGATAACCGTGATTGTTGCTGGAAGGTTACGAAATTCGCGGGATGTTGATGATGCTGTTTCTTGTTCTGTTGGCAGCGTTCTACGCCGCTCGACTTGGTTTCTTCTACCTCGGTTCGTTTCGGCAACGAGCCGTGCGTCCCATTGGTGCCAGCACAATCCGTGTGAGCGTTATTATTCCTGCTCGCAACGAAGAGCGCAATCTACTACGTTGTATCGAGGCACTACAACGCGCCGAGTATTCACCAGAGCACATAGAGTTTATTATTGTCAACGATCGGTCGACCGATTCTACGGCATCCGTAGCGGCAGCGCTCACGCACAACG
>Ga0105049_10002855_pt1 | contig 20438 bp, 20 predicted proteins | sample MAT06_FD_78087 | JGI IMG/M metagenome (GOLD analysis project Ga0105049, IMG submission 78087) | Freshwater microbial communities from Lake Fryxell liftoff mats and glacier meltwater in Antarctica - MAT-06 | ecosystem: Environmental > Aquatic > Freshwater > Ice > Liftoff microbial mat | place...
TCGGGTCCATCTTCTCGTTCATGCTGCCCTCCGGTTGTCGTTGTCGTCCACGTGTATCACGTCACCCCACGGGGCCGGCCGCTCCGCGTTGCGGCCGATCACCACCCAGATCATCTTCACGCCGGGCGGCTGCGGTCCAGGGTCACCGATGTAACCGTCGGTCAGGCACACCAGGACCTCCGCCGGCAGCTTGCCGCGCGTGTTAGTCACCGCTTCGACGGCGGGGCGCATGTCCGTACCGCCGCCGCCTTTGAACTCCCGAACGGCCTCTTGCCAGGTCGCGCACTCCCTCACCGCGTGTACTTCCGCGTCGCAGGCCACGATGGTCACCGTGCTGTTCACGGCCTTCAGGATGCCGGCCACCTCGGCAGCAGCCCGCTCCAGCGCGTCGCCCATCATGGACCCGGAGGTGTCGACGATCACCGTCACGCGGGGGACCGGGTTCCGCCACCGGGGCGTCATCGGCCGACCGGCTCCGAACCCCAGGGCCGCCTGCTTGCGGCCGAATCCAGACCAGGTCGTGGTCACCGCCCCGGCCCGGTACGCGCACGCCGACCGGATGGCCGCGGAGAGCTTCTGGCGCCAGTCCACCTTCGGGGGCTGGATCTCCGCCTCAGCCCACGCCAGGAAGCCGGCCGGGACCGACCCGCGCCCCTTGGTCTGGACGTGCTTCACAGCCGCGGCGGCCACCGACTTCCGGATTCGGGCCCCCTCGGCCTCACTCCGGCCCTCCGCCTCGCCGCCAGGGCTGCCCTGTGCGCCCTCCTTCGGGTTCGGGCGTCCAGCACAACCCCCGCACCAGCCCGCGCCAGCTTTGGGTACCTCAGCGCCGTCAGCGCCACCGCTCTGGGCCTTCTGGGCGGAGTTACGCAGCGCGGCGTAGTAGACCTCGGCGATGTTGCCGTCCGCCATCGGCGTGCCGTCTGAGCCCTGGATCGAGGAGGCCCACACGCACTCGTCGGGCAGGGTCAGACCCATGTCGCGGATGTCGTCGTTGATCTCGGCGTCGGCGGCGTAGTTCCACATCTGGGGGTTGAAGCCAGCCTTGCACCGCTTCGAGTGGTCGCGGAGGTTGTGCATGATCTCGTGCATCAGGCTGGCCGCGCAGTTCGCCAGCGTCTCGCGCTCCACCACCGCGGGGTCGTAGAGCAGCGTCCAGCTCGCGGACATCGCGTAGGTGCCCAGCCCGGGCATCGCCCGGTAGACCGTGCCGAACAGCGCTGACTTGAAGTACGGGAGCTGGTCTCGGAGGATCATCCGCGCGGCGGTCAGCATCCGCGCGGCGGACATCTTCTGGGCAACGGTCACGCTCATTTGTGCCTCCTGCATCTCAGTCTGTTCCGTGTTTTCCATGTCCTTACTCTACGCTTGACCTGTATCTTTTGCAAGAGCAAAAGAACAAAAAAACAAAACTTATAACATCACCGGCGTGGTTCAGACACCTAGTCCTCGTGCTTCGCGTTGGGGTCGTAGGAGATACCCGCCGCGCGCAGGAGGGGCAACATCTTGGCGAGGACCCCGTACGCATCCTTCGTCGCGTGGAGCCTCGCGTGGACCAGCGCCCGCACGGAGCCGAAGGCCACGTCCATCGCCTCGTCCAGCAGCTGCTTGTCCGCCAGCATCTGCCACAGCTTCGACGTCCGCTCGCGGCGCTTCTCCGCCGCGGCGGGGACGACCAGGGCGTGGCAGCTGCTGAGGACCGCAGCCGTGCGGTCGAGCCGCCTGGGGTCGTGCTTGAAGGTCACCCGGCCATCCAGCACGTCAGCCGGGTTCGGCAGGTCCAACTTGTCGGCGTACGCAAACAGCTCACCGGCGGAGCCCTGGCCGACAAATGCGGAGACGAAGCTCTCGGTGTCCTCAGCGTCGAGGTTGTGGACTGCTGCGGACGCCTTCGCCCGGCACGCCATCTCCCACGTGCGCGGGGACCCCCAGGATCGCCCCAGGTCGGGCGATCCCGCGGGGGGCATCTTGTGGAGCAGCTCGCCGCGGGCGCGGATGAATCCGGCCACGAGGCCGCGTGCGTGGGCGTGGGGGGCCGACCAGGCCGCCAGCACGCGGGCCTCCTCAGCCTCAGCGGTCACCTCACCGGACGCGGTGTCGAGGGACGTGTCACTCAGCAGCCACGTGGCCCAGTCGTCCGGGGCGGCGTCGGGCCACGGCAGGTGACCCATACGGTTGGCGACTGGCGGGGCGAAGTCGTAGCCGCCAGCGGCCTGGTCGGTCGGGTTCGCGGCGCAGAGGGTCCGGACCCGGCCCCCCAGGTAGTGGCCGCCGACCCGCTTGCCGAGCAGGATTCCCATGATCGCCGCCTGCATCGGGGGAGGGGCCTGGTTGACCTCGTCCAGCAGGAGGACGCCGCCGTCAACCAGCTCGATCACCCAGTCTGGCGCGGGGTAGTTGAGGACCTTGTTGCCGGGGGACGGCACCGGGGTGACGCCAAACGCCCCCTCGCCGCGCTCACCGGGGCTCAGGACCTCCAGCCAGAAGTTGTAGGCTCTGGCCAGCCCACTCAGCCGGTAGGTCTTGCCGAGGCCCGGACCGCCCCAAAAGCAGATCGGCAGGCCCCAGTTGACGCCCCCCCTGTGATCGGTCCCTGCGGGGGTGAAGATCGTAGCGCGGACCACATCGATGATCATGTTGTCTCCTGGTACTTGTGCGGGAAGGGGTTTAGCGGCGGTTGCGGAGCAGCTTGACTCCACGGAGCACCACCGGGTCAGTGTCACTCGTGAGCGCCATCATATTTAGGGCCATCTCGTACGAGATGCGGCACATCCGGGCGCATTCACGCAGGTACCGGCGGGCCGCATCCATCTCAGTCTGTTCCGTGTTTTCCATGTCCCCACTCTACGTAGCCCTGCATTCTTTGCAAGAGCAAAAGAACAAAACTTATAGCCGCAGACCACGAAGCCTGCGATGTGCCGATCCCACAGAGGTGGGTGCCACGAGGCGAACTCAGTCAACAGCAGCAGTTGTTGACGCTCCAGGTCAGTCATTGACGGCCCCGCAGATCACCACGGCTACCGCCTGCAACCCACCCACGGCGAACGCGGCGTCAGTAGCCGCGCGCAGCTCGATGACCGTCGTGGTCCAGCGCGACAGCCGGATGAAGCACCGCGGACAGATCCCGGCGTCGACAGACACGAACGGCAGCGTGGCGTCCGTCCACCAGACGTCTATCAGTCGACCACCGATCCACCTCGGCTCGTTCACAGAGCACGTGCAGATCCACCAGCCGGGCCACCGCTTGTTTCTGACGGGTTGTCTGGTCACGCAGCCAACACTACGGGAGGTCCGTGATCAGGGCAAGATTCTTACTTTTGCCCTTGCAAATGATTCCGATCAAGCCCACAAATGGGGTGTACTAAAACCCTTGAGTACGAAGGAGACACAGATGGTTGCTACTACACAGATTCAGAACGTGATTGCAGTTGACTCGGCCGACGGTGCCGGAGCTGTGACCTGGTGGCGCTGCTCGGACGTCGACCACACGGCACTGTGCGAGAAGCTCACCGCGCTGGGCGTGGACGCCAAGCACCACCCGGTGATGGTGGACGACGCCCAGCTGCTGACCCGCGGCCTCAACCACCTGGCCACCCACGGCAACCTCCGGAGCGGCGGCAAGCTGAAGGTCATCCCGCTGGGCGACACCAGCTGCTACTCGCTGGAGCGCACGACGGTGGTCAACCGGGACGTCCACCACACCACCGTGCTGAAGGTCCTGTTGAAGGACGGCTCGCTCCACTGCTGGGAGGACGAGACCGGAGCGGCCGAGCAGCTGGCCGCGTCCGTCGACAAGTTCCGCGGCGTGCTGGACGGCTACGACGTGGGCATGTGGTTGGCCGGCGTGGTCCTGCCGTCCATGAACGCGCTGACCCTCCGCGACAGGGGCGGTGTCTACTACGTCCCGCCGACCACGATCGCCCGCTACCGCGAGATCGCCGGAGCGCTGGCCGACCTGAGCAAGTGCCGCATCTTCGAGATGCCGGCGATGGAGTGCGAGCAGGCGTGCGCGGCGATCCTGGACGCGGTCCAGCGCGAGGCCGAGAAGGCCGCCCGCAAGATGGAGGACGAGCTGATCGACGGCGACCTCAGCCCACGCGCCCTGAAGAACCGGACCCGGGACATCGACAAGGTGCTGAGCAAGGTCGCCAGCTACGAGGCGATGCTGGGCGCCAGCCTGACCACGCTCCACGAGCGCTTCGAGCTGCTGTCCGCCCAGGTGGCCGCGGCGATCCTGACGGCGTCCGCGCCGGAAGCGGAGGCCGCGTGAAGAAAGCTGATCGAATCCTGTACGTGAAGGGCGGGCTCAAAGCCTACGCGCTGCTGAACGAGCGCTCCCGCCAGCGCACCACCCCGGAGGCTGCGTGATGGCTACCCCCGAGAAACCCAAGCTGACCTTCGCGCAGGCCATCGCCGCGCTGGACATGGCGCTGGCGCCGTCCGACGAGGAGGCGAAGCGCCCGCTGTTCCGCGAGCCTAAGCACGCGCCCCCCGGCTTCGACCTGTCCGAGGACACGGCCGGGGAGCACCACGAGCACAAGTTCACCGACGAGCGTGACTACTACGGGTCGCTGGGCAGCACGGCCGGTCAGTACCGCGTGTGTGCCATCTGCGGCGTGTCTGAGCCCGTGCTGCCCGCACCCCGCACCCAGGAGATCCGCGTGGTCAAACCGGAGCACCAGCACCTGGTCAAGCGCTGCCCGTGCGGCGGCGAAGCCAAGCGTGACGGTGTCGCGCTGTGGGTCTGCGCGAAGTGCGCCCGCAAGCTGTTCGACTGGGAGCTGGCTGACCCAGTGGTCCCCGCCCCTGCGCCCGAACCAGCCACGCCCGTCGCCGCGCTGGCTGAGGCGTACGGCCGGGCGAAGGTCCGCGCGATGCAGGCGAAGCAGCGCGAGGACGAGCTGAACCGGCAACTCGGTATTGCCCTCAACGAGACGATCGCGTCCCGCAAGGACGCCGAGCTTGCCCTCGACCTGCTGGAGCTGTCCGTCACCGAGGAGCTGGCGTCCAAAGCGTCCGCAGATCGCAAGTAAGCTTTGCGCTTGCAAAAGATACACCCAAATGCTAGACAGGTGGAGCATGCTGGATGACACAGTGCGAGACGTCCCGAGGACGGTGGCTGACAAGCTGGCCCGGCGCTGCTGGTCGGTGAGCCGCGACGACCTACGCCAGGAGGCCGAGGTGGCCGCGCTCCACGCGAGCCGCAACTTCGACCCGCTGAAGGGCGACCTCCGCGGCTACCTGTGGAGGTCCGTGGCGAGGCACCTGACCAACTTCATGTGGGAGGCCGGCTCCCCGGTGAGCTACAAGCACCGCCGCTCGGAGCTGCGCGAGGCGCTGGCGGTGGGGGTCGACAACGCCGTGGAGCTGCCGTCCGACAGCTCCCCCGTGGCCGAGGTCGGGTGCGCACGCTGGCGGGCTGCCGTGGCCGGCCGGCTGACGACGATCGCAGAGATCGAAGGGGAGCACTCCAGCTTCGACCCCGAGCTGGTGATCCCGTGTCTGCTGGACGACGTCACCCCGCTGGCCGTGTCCCGCGCGACCAGCACCCCGCTGACCCACGTGCTGTGGGCCGTCGGGCGGGTGAGGGCTGCGGCGGCGTCTGACCCTATTGTGCACAACCTGTGGCGAGAACTGAAGGAGACCCCGTGATGGCGAAGACCAAGACACGACCCTACCTGCCGGACGAGACCGCCCTGATGGCGAAGGCCGGCTACGTCACCGCGCGTGCTGCGGCCGAGGCTGCCAAGGTGCGGACCGACCGGGTGTACCGAGCGATCATCGCCAAGCAGGTCCGCGTGAAGCTCGGGACCAACGGCTACACCCGCTACGTCAACCGCGCGGACTGGCTGAAGCTGATCGGAGCTGCCAGAGACCGCGTGATGCAGGGGCTGGGTCTACGGTGATCGAGATCCAACCACACGGTCTACGCTTCCAACGGAGGCTGTGATGGAGGTCGAGCTGCACAACGTCCGCGCCCGCGTGGTCTCCGCGACCGACGACGAGCACGCGTGGCTCACCGAGTTCCTGAGCTGGCCTGACGACAAGGCGTGGGTGATGCGGTCCCGCGGCATCCGCGTCCCGGAGTACACCCGGCTCTACACCCGGGTTGACGACACCTACCCGGCAGGGTTCACCCGCATGCTGGTCGAGGCGGCGAAGAAGGCCGGCCACGCGATCAAGGTGATCGACGCCAGGACCCGGCCGCAGACCGCGCACCTGCCGCTCCCCAGCTACCTGCGGCCCTACCAGGTCGACGCCGTCACAGCGACGACCAAGCGCACCCGGGGCGTGATCTGGGCCGCCACCGGCTCCGGTAAGACGCAGGTCGCGATGGGCCTCGTGGAGTCGATCCCCGCGCGCTGGCTGTTCCTGGTCAACCTGACCCAGCTCGGGCTCCAGGCGCGGGATCGCTACCGCCAGTTCGGCGGCATGGAGGCCGGCGTGGTCGCCGAGGGCAAGTGGACGCCCGACCTGTCGCCGCACGGGCTGACGGTCGCCACGTTCCAGACGCTGCACGCGCGGTTCAGGAGGGGCGGCGACCCGGCTGACCGGCTGGAGGCGGAGAAGTTCCTGGCGTCGATCGAGGGCGTGATCGTCGACGAGGCCCACGTGCTGCCGGCAGACAGCTTCCGCGGCGTGATCGACCGGATGCCGAACGCGTACTGGAGGATCGGCCTGTCCGCGACGCCGCTGCTGCGCGGCGACCGGAAGTCGATGCACCTGGTCGGCTGTCTAGGCTCCGTGACCTACCGGATCGGCGCCAAGATTTTGGTCGAGGCCGGGGTGCTGGCCAAGCCGAACATCCGGATGGTCAAGCACGATGAGATCAGCGACAAGAAGACCTGGCAGGGCGCCTACAGCGAGCTGGTCTGCCGGTCCAAGTCCCGCAACGAGCTAGTCTGCCGGCTGGCCCGCGAGGCGGTCAAGCCGTGCGTGGTGTTCGTCCGCAGCTGCGACCACGGCAAGCTGATCACCAAGGCGCTGACCAAGGCCGGGGTCAAGACCGAGTACCTGGACGGCGGGGCGTCGACCCCGGAGCGCCAGGCGGCTGTGATCCGGCTGGAGCGCGGCGACACCGACGTGATCGTCGCGACGGTGATCATGAACCAGGGGATCGACATCCCCAACCTGCGCTCGATGGTCATGGCGGCTGGCGGGGCGTCGAGCATCGAGGCGCTCCAGCGCGTCGGCCGCGGCATGCGCGTGGTCAACGGCAAGACCGAGGTAGACGTCTACGACGTCTACGACACCGGCAACAAGTGGACCGAGCGGCACTCGAGGGCGCGAAAGCGCTCGTACAAGATCGAGGAGTACGACGTCGAGATCGTCGACCCGGGAGCGTAAGGTCCCGGCGGCTCAGCGTGCGATCTCGCCAGTGCTGTCACGCACTCGGTACAAATACGAGGCCTCGTTCGCCCTGATCGCCATGAACAGGCGCTCCACGGCCACCAGGTACATTTGAGCCTGCGTAGACAGCTTCCCGCTACCAAACAGCAGGACGATGTCTCGCGCCTCCTGGAGGCGAACCGTGGCGATATGTTCGAGGGTAGCGATGTCGATGGCGGGCGATCTGCGCATGGTCGCGGACCTAAGCAATCGGCGTGCTCGGTGTCAGAACAGGACGCCGCCGACGGAGAAGGACCGGCGACTCGCCCTCCAGCGCGCGAGAAACGTGGCCTACACCGCTCGCCGCCGGGCGGTGGATGCCTGGCAACACAGTGGCTGAGCACGCTACCGGTGGTGTGGTGCGAGCGGCTGAGCACGCTACCGGTGGTGTGGTGCGAGGAAAAGCGCACGCTACCGGTGGTGTGGTGCGAGGAAAAGCTACACCAGGGAGCTGGGCGCTTGCGCCTGGACTGGGCGCTCTGGTAGCTGTGGTCCCGATACGTTTACACACAGCACAGCAACGCGGCCTCCCAAGTCGAAGTGGGAGGCCATTGACAGACGAGGACTGATATGATGATTTTACGTGCAGCGACGCCTTCTAGCGAGGTTCGGCTCGTTGTGGGTTCCCGCCTTCCAAGTCCGGGCGGTGAGCCCCTTCGACCCGAGCCGAGCCTCACTAGAGGGCGTCGCTTCTCCCAGCCCTGGCCGGAGTGTCGGCCGACGCTGGGAGTGCTCAGCGCTGACAGCGGCGACATCGGCGTGGTGCTGGAGCCGGAGCAGATCCGGAAGCTGGGACCGTCAGCGCTGACGCTGTGGCGGTGGCTGGCCGCCGAGCGCGGCTACGGTCCCCGCCGCGTCGACGTCCCGCGGCTCGACCAGCTGGGAGCGCTGCTGAAGCTGGGTGTTCGACGGCTGAAGCGGGCGCTGAGCCGGCTTCGCGACGTCGGCCTGGTCGACTGCTACTACTGGTCGAAGCAGACCGGGAGTGGGCGTCGCGACTGGAAGCGCCGCGTCAAAGTCAACGTCTGGGGCGGCGAGGTGGCGCTCCGGAGTGGACCGGAGTTCTGGGTCCCGACCAGCGCCGGGAGTGCCTTGAGTTCTATGTCGGGCCGGGGCGGAAAACGTACGGCGAAAAGCGTCCGTCCAGCGGCGGAAAGCGGAGGTCAAAGTGTCCCCGACCCCCGTTTGAACCTGGTTCAAACCGTCCCCGAGCACGACAGGAACAACGGGTTAGCCAGGCAAAGTGTCCCGTCCTCTAAGAAGCATATAGCTGTATGTACTTCCTTTCCTTTACAAGGAAAGGAAACCCGCCAGTCCCGGCGGGAGACTTTTTTGATGATGAACAAAGCCAGTGGAGGGAGCAACCAACCAGCGTCTCCCCACACGGCTCCGGGTCTCCCCATCCAGACGGCTCCGGGTCTCCCCATCCAGACGGTCGACCTCAAGACCGTCCCGCGGAAGACCACCAGCCTCCCCAAGCTCACCGGCGATCCGGATGACCCGGACGAGCGGATCCGCAGGCGGCTCACCCATGAGTGGCTGAAGCTCCTGGTTGACGCGTACAGCGCTGCATATCGCGCGCGGGGTGTTACCACCTGGCTGACGCTCCCCGGCGCCAGAAGGCAGGACGTTGCGTTCTGCACGGTGCTGGCGGACGGGACAGTGAAGCCTGCTGTCCAGACCGGCCCGCCGCTGGAGAAGTGGAAGCACTACGCGAAGCTGATGGAGTGCGCGCGTGCTCTCCAAGACCACAACATCCCGCCGCACGCGTGGGCCGCCTGGGCTGTCGGTCGCGGCACCCACGGCCGGACGCTGCCGGCGACCAGCGTGTTCGTCGCCGCGCACGTCAACTCCAGGGCCCACCGCGGCATCTTCCGCAAGGAGAGCGGCTACGGCCACGGTGACGGCAGCCTGGCGCTGACGCCGACCCCCAACCACTTCGAGCAGCTCTACCGCGCGCAGGAGGCCCGCCGGCTGCGCGACGGCCGCGGCGACCCGACCACCGGGTGCCTGTGGGGGTTCCCGCCGTGGTACTTCGAGCTGCGCCGGGAGGAGATCCGCCAGGGCGTCGAGGACCCGATGGAGCGCTACCCGCAGATCAAGCCGCTGGCGGTGCAGCCGTGACCTCAACCTGCGAGGCCCCGCACTGCCCGACCTGCGGTCAGCTGGTCGTCACCGACGAGCGGGGGATGATCAAGGTGCACTTCGCGACGGTGGCCGACACGCGACCGTGTCTGGCGAGCTGGTGCGACCTGACTAAGCTGCTCGCCGCGCAAGGGGCTACCAAGTGACCCCCCGTAAGACCTACCCGATCACCAGACAGGCCGCGATGCAGGCCGCCTACGCGTGCGTCACCGACCCCAGGTTCTTCGAGATCCTGGGGCTGGCCATGGAGCCCGACCGGCTGCAAGACGAGGACGTCAAGCTGCTGGTGTGGGCCGCGCAGGAGATCTACCGGGTCAACGACGCCCCCTGCGCCTCGTCGGTGGCCGCGATCCAGCAGCTGCGGCTTCGGGTCAACGCCGGCAAGACCACGATGGAGTCGCTCCAGCTGGCGTCCGACCTACTCGACGCTGTCGAAGACGCCGGGGGGATCGTCGACCTGGAGGGCCTGATCAACACCGTCGCCCCGGCGGTCCGCGCGGTCGCCCACATGGTCGCCGTGGAGGAGACCATCCAGAAGGTCGGCGCGCAGGGGGACCCCGGCGAGGCCGCCGACAAGTTCTCCACCGTCGCGGCGATCGGCAAGGCCCGGGTGAGCCGCGGCATCGAGCTGAGCTGGTCGGAGGAGCAGGTGACGGCTGCGGCCGTCACGACGATCACTGACCCGCTGCCGACCGGGATACCGGAGCTGGACGTGGTGCTGGGTGGCGGCACCGAGCGCGAGAGCCTCGGCGTGTTCCTCGGCAACTCCGGTGACGGCAAGAGCCTGGCGCTGTGCCACGTGGCGGCGGAGGCGATCTGGGACGGCCGCCGCGTCGCCTACGTGACTGCGGAGCTGTCCGAGCTACAGGTCGCGCAGCGCGTGATGTGCAACGTGGTCAACCTGACCCCCACCGAGCTGGCTGCGACGCCCAAGGAGGCGGTCCGGCGACGCGCGTTGCTCAACGGGTTCTTCCACACCCACGCGCTGGGCGACTTCCGGTGCCTGTACGTGACGCCGAAGGTCGGCACCGTCGCGCAGATCAAGCGCTGGCTGGTGGACGTGGCCCGTGACGGGTTCGTCCCCGACGTGCTGCTGGTGGACTACGCCGACAAGCTGGCTGCTAAGGCGTCCGGCGACGCGAAGTCGAGCTACGTCGAGCAGGGTGCCGTCTACCAGCAGCTGCGGAACCTGGTGGTCGAGCTGAAGATCTACGGCTGGACTGCCAGCCAGACGACTGGACGACAGGGGCGCAAGAAGAAGCTGGACCTGGAGGACGTGAGTGACAGCATGGAGAAAGTACGAATCGCAGACACGGTCGTGGCACTGATGCGCGACGACAACGACGTGCAAGCCGGGCTGATCAGGTTCCGGCTGCCGAAGCGTCGCAACGGTCAAGCGCACGTGGAGGTGGGCCCCTGCGTGATGGACCCGGAGCACGGCCGCATCGTGACGGTCAGCCGGGTGGTGCCGTGGTGAAGTTTATGGGCAACGATCGGAACAGGGGCGCGACATACGCCTCGACCCCTCAAAAGGACCGACGGGTGAAAGCTCAACAGGGAATGCACGTGCTGAGAGCAAGTAGCTGCCCACCTATTCGGAGAGACGCGTGATCGCCCTGTCGTCCAGCTGGGTGATCTGCCGTGGCGAGGTCGACGAGGTGACGTGGACACCGGAGCAGCTGGTGTTGACGCGCCTGAAGTTCAGCTACCAAGACAACGAGCTGTTCGTCGCCGCCGTCCACGCGCTCCGGGCGGCTGCCAGGCAGGGTCACATCCTGTCTAGGCGCCACCCCGAGCACGGGTTCTGGGAGTATGGCCCGAGCTGGCGCGACAAGGACTTCGTCACCAAGCTCGACCTGCCACGACCGAAGGTACACATATGATCCTGAGTGACAGCGCGATCGTGGAGGCCGTCAAACGCGGCGCGATCGTCATAGGCCCGTGGGACCCGGCGGCGTGCTTGGGCGGAAACTCCTACGACGTCCACCTCGGGCCGACGCTGCTGACCTACCACTACGGCCTGCTCGACGCGAAGGCGGTGAACGACGTCGGAGAGTGGCATATTGAGCCAGTTGGGATCGTGTTGGAGCCGGGTGAGCTGTACCTGGCGTCGACCGTCGAGTACACGGAGTCGCACGAGCACGTGCCCTACTTGGACGGTAAGAGCAGCGTGGGTCGGCTGGGGATCAGCATCCACGCGACCGCTGGCCGCGGTGACGTTGATTTCTGTGGACACTGGACGATGGAGCTGTCGGTGATCAGGCCGGTGCGGGTCTACGCCGGGATGCCGATCGGTCAGCTGACGTGGCACACGGTGGAGGGCGAGGTCCGCACCAAGTACGCGTCCAAGACCAGCGCGAAGTACGCGAGCGACCCGTATGACCCGAGGCCGCGGCCGAGCGCGATGTGGAAGAACTTCCGGTGACGTTTCGGGGCGTTCAAGTGAGTGACCGCGACCGCATCAAGCGCACCGTCGCCCAGTTGGTCCAGGGGGCCCGACAGTCGGGCACCGGGTGGTGGCGGGCGAACTGTCCCGAGTGCGCCGCCCGGACTGGCAAGATCGACTACAAGCAGTGCCTGGCGATCAGCTCGAAGCACGGCGTCTTCAAGTGCTGGAAGTGCGGGCTCCGTGGGCGGCTCGACGGTTTCGACGCCTTCGACACTGACGAGGCGGAGGAGCGGCCGGTCGACGAGATGCCCCCGCCCGACGGCTTCATCTCCGCGCACCTCGGCGCAGCTGAGAACCTCAGCATGGGGCCCGCGTTCAACTACCTGCGGACCCGCGTCCCCGAGGAGCTGTGGGAGGAGACCGAGGTCGGTGCGTGCGCCTCCGGGATCTACGCCGGCCGCGTGATCATCCCCGTGCTGAGCCCGCGCCGCGCGTGGCTGGGCTGGGTCGGCCGCACCTGGTATCCCAGTGACCGGACGTACACCTACCCGCCGGGCATGAACCGCGGGGCGCTGCTCTACAACTCGGCGGTGCTCGACCTGGTGACCGACGTTCCGGTGCTGGTGGTCGAGGGCGTGTTCGACGCGCTGCACCTCTGGCCCGACGCGGTGGCCTTGTTCGGCAAGGCCAGCGAGGAGCAGGTCGAGGCGCTCAAGGCGACGAACCGGCCGGTGGTCGTGGTGCTCGACGGCGACGCCTGGACGGAGGGGTACGCGCTCGCCACCAGGCTCAAGCTCCACGGCCGCCGGGCCGGGTACGTCAGACTGCCGCCGACGCTGGACCCCGACGAGGTTCCCCGCGACTGGCTCGCTGACGAGGTCGCGCGCAGCCTGTGGTGAGCCCGTACCCGAAGCGAAGAAGGTCGCCAGGTGGTCTGAAGGCCATCCCGACCGTCATCTGTCACGGCTGCGGTCGCCCGCTGCCGCGGCTGCTGGGACAGGTGATCCCGGAGTCGCTGGTGGTCGAGTGGTCGGATCTAATGCTGACCGAGAAGCAGCTGCTGGCCGGCGTCATGCTGGACCACGTGCGGGGCAACCCGTTCTCGACCTGGGACCCGCAACGCGCCGCCGAGATGGCTGGGCTCAAGTACCGCCAGGTGCAGAACGCCCTTCGCCGGCTGGTTCCCTGCCGCTGGGTCGCGCGACTGTCGCGGGGGAGGTATAGGCTCACCGAGCGCACGGTGGAGATCGTCCGCCCGATGATCACGAGCGGCCGGATGACGGTGACGAAACTCCGTGACGCGCAAGTACCACAGGAGAAACCATGAAGATTATCATCAGCGTAGAGTGCGAGAGTCCGGCAGAGGCGAAGGAGGTGATCACCAAGATCGGTGCCTCCGCCTGGATCGCCGTAGAGGTGGCCGGTACCCCAGCCGGGCTGCCAGCCGAAGTTCCGGCAGCTGCGCCGAAGCCGGCCGCCCCCAAGCCCAAGAAGAAGGAGCTGGAGCAGCTGCCGCCCCCTCCTACCGCTCCGCCGGTGGCCGAGACCGCTCCAGCTGCGCCGCCGCCGCCCCCTCCTACCGCTCCGCCGGTGGCCGAGACCGCTCCAGCTGCGCCGCCGCCGAAGCCCAAGGCAGCGAAGACCAAGACCAACGGTGACCGGCGCGATGAGCTGTTCTGCAGTGGTCGCGTCGGCGCGTCGGCGATCAAGCTGCCGGACGAGGTGATCAACACCTCGTCCATGCGGGAGCTGCTCAGCTACCTGGCCGACAACGGCGTGACGACCGTGGACCAGATGGTGGAGGAGTGCCTGGCGCTGAAGACGACCGTGCCGATCCTGGGGAAGATCCCGGACGTAGACAGCCGCGTCCGCAGGGCCTCCGAGGTGCTCGGGCTGTTCGCCCTCGCCGACGGTGCCGTCGACGCTGATCAATCCCCGGACGCCTGACACGTGGGTCAGCCAGCCGGTCGGCGTTGGCACCTGGGCGCAGTCAGTGACGGCTCCCCGGATGATCCGCCGGGCCGTCACAGGGTCCTGCTGGTCGGCGAGGACAACCCGCAGACGGCGGATATGGCTCGCGCGCTGTGGCCGTTCCCGGTCGGCGTAGCGGGTGACCGCCTGGCTCACCGCATCTTGCGTTTGAAGACGTCGACGTACCTCCAGCTGTGGCGGACGAACCTTTGCAACCCGCGGTGGTCCGCTCCCCTCGCCGCCCGTCGCGCGCAGGTCCTGCTGGCCGCGATCGGCGAGCTGTGGGACGTCATCGTGCTGCTGGGCAGGAAGGTCGCCACGATGTTCGACTACCGCCGCGGTTTTTACACCTACCAGGGCCCGCTGGTCAGCATCCCTCACCCGAGCGGGGTGAGTCGCGAGTGGAACGACCCGGACGCCGCGCAAGTAGCGAGGATGATGCTCTACCAGGTTGCTCCCGCGGTCCCGTGGGGGGAGGCTGACGTCACGTGAGACGCCTCGCCTTGTACCCCGGCGATCTGCGGGCCCCGGTGGAGCGCGTCACAGCGCTCGACTACAACAACACCTGCGGTCGCTGCGAGCTGGGCCTGGTCGGCCAGAGCACGTGTCTACCACCGGCTGGGACAGGACCCGGAGGCGTGGTGGTCGTCGTCGACCAGATCACCGCTGAGGACGACCGCGTCGGTGCCCAGGCGCAGGGCAACCTGAACAAGATGCTCGCCTACCTGGTCAACAAGTACGCGCGCCGGCCGTTCCTGCTGGACGCCGCGATCAAGTGCCACGCCGGGGCGAAGATCGACGACGAGCACGTGGAGCAGTGCCGCCCCTACCTGCGCCAGACCATCGAGCAGGCGAAGCCCGACCGGATCATCGTCACCGGCCCCAAGGCAGCCCGCGCCGTGCTGGGGCGCAGCCCGCACCTCCAGTCGGTGCGCAAGGGCTACGGCTGGCTCTGGACCGCGAGCTGGGCTGACGCGGTCCAGCTGGCAGACGGCCGCACGTGTCGCCCGGTCCCGGTGTTTTTGGTGATGTCACCGTGGGTGACCGCGACTAACGCGTTCATGAAGCAGTGGCTCTCCGCCGACCTGGAGTGGGCGTGCAACACGCCGGTCCCGGCGCTGCCGCCGTGGGACGACCACACCGAGGTGGTCGAGACCGCGCAGGACGCCGAGGTTGCCGCCCAGTACCTGCGGGCTGCCGAGGCTGTGACCATCGACGTGGAGACGTCCGGCCAGATGCACTCCGGCGGGATGCGGGTGGTGTCGCTGGCGATGGCCGCTGCCGGCCGGAGCTGGGTGTGGGACCGCGTGGCTCTCGCTGACGGTGGTTGCTTCGAGGTGGCTGCGGAGCTGCTGGAGGACGCGACCGTCCCGAAGATCGGGCAGTCCATCAAATACGACATGCAGGCGATCGAGCAGGGGATGGGGATCACCGTCCGCGGGCTGGCTGGCGACACCCGCGTGTGGCACCGGCAGCTGGAGAGCGACAGCCTCTCCGACCTGTCGACGATGGCGGAGCTGGTCGGCATGGGCGGCGACAGCTGGGAGGTCGACGGGATCATCGCTGACCTGGCGAAGCAGGCGGCGCAGGCCGCGCAGTCCACGAAGCGGGCGCTGATCAAGGCGCGACCTGAGATCGCCGCCGCTCTCAAGGGGACGAAGGACCAGGTGGAGATCCTGTTGTCCGAGTTCGGCTCCACGCTGTCCGCCGCTGACCTGACCACGCTCAAGCGTGGGTACAACCCGCGCCAGTACGTCTACGGCGACGTGCCGACCGACATCCTCTCCCGCTACAACGCGGCTGACACGGTGATCACCGCGGCGGTGGCGGACCACCTGCGCCCGCAGATGGTCGAGCGTGACCTGATGTACACGTGGGACACACTGTGGGGCCCGGCTACTGACGCCCTCGTGCAGGTCGAGACCTGGGGGTTCCCGGTCGACCGCGGGCGGGTCGAGATGATGTCCAGACACTTCGGTGCGCAGCTTGACGCGCTGAGAGTCAAGTTCGCCATCTACCCGGAGCTTGACCCGAACAGCCCGCCGTCCGTCGCGAAGCTGCTGTTCGACAAGCTCAAGCTGAAGCCCACCAAGACGTCGGAGAAGACCGGGGCGCCGAGCACAGACAAGGTCTCGCTGGACGCGCTCCTCGGTAGACACCCGGTGGTGGAGGACCTGATCGAGTGGCGCCACGTGTCCAAGCTCAAGAGCCAGTACGCCGACGGGTTGCTCCTGCACATCGCCCCCGACGGCCGCATCCACACGACCTACAACGTGGACGGCGCGAGGTCCGGGCGCGTGTCTTGCGTTGCTGCCTGGACGCCCGTAGTGACAGCTCGGGGCGTGCTGCCGATCTCCGACGTGGTTGTGGGCGACGCCGTGTTCACACACAAGGAGCGGTGGAGGGCGGTCACCCGGAGCTGGATCAAAGGCACAGAGGAGATGTACGAGGTCCGGCTGAGCAACGGGGAGGTTTTAACTTGCACCGCCGACCATAGGGTGCTAGCTGCTGATCAGCGATGGGTAGCCTTGCGAGTGATCATCAATGAGCATTTCCCGTACTTGGGTGTCGGACCCTTTGAACCAGGGCGAGGTCCTGCGGCTCTACAAGAGCGCGGAGCTGCTGACCGCCTCTCAGATTGCGGGCCTGTTGGGTACGACGTGCCAGAACGTCCAGCACGTGCTGAGGTCCAAGATCCCCTCAGCGACCTACGCGGCGTTGAAGGCTGCGCGCTACTCCGCTTCCAAGACGGGTTCGCGGAACCCCATGAAGGGGAAGGCGCGGGAGGCTCACCCGCGTTGGCAGGGGGAGTGCTCGGATGGGAACGGGTACCTGACCTGTCTACACCTGGGCCGACGCACCTTCGTGCATCGCCTGGTGATGGCCCGAGCGCTCGGCTTGGAGGGTTTGCCCGAGGCCCTCGTAGTTCACCACATCGACGGCAACCCGCTGAACAACACGTTGGACAACCTGGCCCTGGTGACGCAGGCGGGTCATCAAGTTGTTCACTCCATGCAGGAGCAGGACTCCGCAGCGTTGAGATTACGGCGATCCACCGTTGCGGAAGCTATCCGGTATATGACCTCACCGTAGAGGAGGACGAGAGCTATCTCGCCCACGGGGTCTTTTCCCACAACTCCGAAAATCCGAACATGCAGAACATCCCGTCCGAGGACCGGGGTGCTGACGGCAAGCTGGTGAAGGACTGCTTCATCGCCCGTCCCGGCTACATGCTGGTCGCCGCCGACTACAAGCAGCTGGAGTTCCGAGTCGCCGCCGACCTGGCCGGTGATGCCGCGATGCGCGCCGTGTTCGAGTCCGGGATCGACTTCCACCAGGCGACCGCGGAGTTCATCGCCCCGATCGTGTGGAAGATCCCGGCGGCTGCCGTGACGAAGCTGCACAGATCTCGGGCGAAGTCCTTCAACTTTGGGATCATGTACGGGATGCAGGACGGCGGCATCGCCAGCCGCGCGGGGTGCTCGATCGAGGAGGCCCGGGCGATCAGACAGGCCGTGCTCGGCAAGTTCCGCCGGTTCGCAGCGTGGGTGCAGGAGTGCCTCGCGTACACCCGCAAGACCGGTCTCGCCTGGACGTACTGGGGCGGACGCAAGGCCCACTGCCGCCAGCTCTACCGGGTGCTGGACGCGGACGACGGCAAGCGGATCAACGCGGAGAACAGCAGCTTCAACTGCCTAGACGCCGAGACCGAGGCCCTGACCGAGCGTGGGTGGGTACGCGGCTTCGACCTGTTGCGCGAGGACGTGCTGTTGACCAAGAATCCGGTCACCGGCGCTCTAGAGTGGCAGGGCATGACGGACCTGAAGCAGTGGCCTGACTACGAGGGCCCGTTGGTGGAATTCAAGAGCCGGTCGTTTAGCGCTGTGTCCACACCAGACCACCGATGGCTGGTCCAGGACAAGCACAGCGGAGCCGTCCGGGAGAAGACTACAGCCACCCTGTCCACGCACGGCGACCATCGCATCCACCGAACCGGGGACTACAGGCCGGCTGTGACAGGCTCGCCGTCCGGCGACGAGGCAGAGTTGCTCGGGTGGTTCGTCACCGACGGCTCTCTCAGTATGGCCAAGGGCGGCTCGCGCGGACCCAGACCTCACCCGCGCTGCAGCCTGGTTCAGAGTCCAACAGGTAACCCTGTCAAGCACGCCAGGATCGTGGCGCTCTTAGCGAGGCTGGATACCGCCGGCGAGGTCCGTGTTCAACCACCGTCTGCCGCGCACGGCTGTACGACGTGGCGGCTCGGTCGGCGGTTGTCTGCGTTGCTGTACGGGTTGGCGCCCGACCGCCGCCTCACGATGGGGGCCTTGCTGAGGCAGGACCGCGTTGCCCTAGACCGTCTGCGCGAGGCCATGCTACTGGGGGACGGGAGTCGAAGGGGTGCTAGTTGGGCGTTTACCTCAGGCACCCGTGGGCAGGCGGAGGCGTTTCAGGTCCTCTGCACACTGACCGGGTCGGCCGCCTCCATCGTGTGGCGTGACATGTCCGGCTACGCCCCGACCTCTGCGAAGATGACCAACGTCCCCCGCATGACCGGGGTGTGGATTGTGACGATTTTGGCTAGGGGCACTGTGCAGGTGCTGGCCGGCCACCGCCGGGAGTTTCAGTCCAGGCAAGGTGTCTGGTGCCCCGTCGTCCCCAACACGTTTTTCGTGATGCGTCGAGCTGGTCAAGTAGCCATCACCGGCAACACGCCGGTGCAGGGGACCGCGAGCTTCTACTGTCTGGCGTCCGTCACCGCGCTGGTCCACTGGATCAGACGTACCCGGTTGGACGTTAAGGTGGCGGCCACGGTCCACGACAGTATCGTGCTGGAGGTCCGTGAGGACCTGGTGCTGACCGCCGCGCGGGAGCTGTCCAAGACGATGACGGGCTGGCCGACCATGACGAACGTCCCGCTGGACATCGACGTGACCACCGGCCGCTCCTGGGGCTCGATGAAGGAGTACCTGCTTCCGGAGGCCGAGGCGGCGCTCCTGCTCGGTGGTCACGGCGCCGCCTCGCAAGTGATGCGCGCCCAGATGACAGACACACCTGCTACAAGCTAGGAGACACGATCATGGAGATGAGCGACTACACCGACGCCGAAGACGAGGACGCGTACCTCAAGCAGTCCGTCGACATCCTGCCGGAGGCGATCCGTGAGGAGTTCGTGCGCGTCCCGGCCGACCTCGCCTACTGGGGCGAGAAGTACGCCGAGGCTGTGAAGGCCCACCTGCTGGCTGCCCACCACACGAAGCGGATGCGGGCGCAGCTCAGCATCCAGGTACGCGAGCTAGCCCACGCGAAGGACCAGAAGCTGACCGTCGACCAGGTGGAGGCGTGGGTCGAGCAGGCCCCGGACTACCAGTCGATGCGTCTGCAAGAGATCGAGGCGGAGGCCGCGAAGGTCTCCGCGCGCTGCCGGCTCGACGCGGTGTCAGCCAAGAAAGATATGGTCGTCAGCCTCGGCAGCCACATGCGGGCCGAGATGTCGCCGACCCAGCTCAACACTCACAAGCGCTAATGAGCGCGCAAGTACCAGACGGCAGACGGCACACGGCACTTCCGCCACACGCCAATCTCAAACCACGGAGCGACTATGAGCATCGACAACAGCAAGATCAAGTACACCCCGATGAACCTCGACGAGCTGGACGCGCAGGCGCGGCAGATCGGGTTCGGTGCGTCCAACAGCCAGTTCTTCCAGTTCAAAGACGGCCGTAACGTCGTCCGGTTCCTCCCCGGCATGGGTGGGCGACAGCCGTTCATCATGTTTTGGAAGCACTTCGTCAAAGACTCGGGCGCCGGCAAGATGTACGGCGGACTGTGCCCCAACAAGATGGCGCGGCTGCCGTGCGCGGTCTGCGCCGTGGCCGCCAAGTTGTCCCGCGGCGGTGACGCTGACCGCAACGTCGCCCAGGACATCAGCGCCCGGTCCAAGATCGTCGCCGCGCTGATCGACCGCTCGTCGCCCGACCTGGGCCCCCAGGTGGTGGAGTTCGGCGCGCGGATCTTCCGCGCGCTGACGGACTACATGAAGGCGATGGGGGAGGACCCGACCAACCCGGACGACGGCTTCGACATGATCGTCGAGAGGCAGGGGTCCGGCCTGAAGACCGAGTACAATGTCACCGCGGTCCGCAAGAACAGCCCGCTTCACACCGACCAGCGTCAGGCGGACGAGTGGCTGGAGTCGATCCCGGACCTGTCGACCTACGTGGTGCTGCCCTCCGAGTCGGAGCAGGTGCTGAGGTTGGCGAACACCGTCGTCGGCCACATGCTGAGCGAGGCTCCGGCGGCTCCCCGCGCGAAGCAGCTGCCGACCAAGCAGCCGGTACGGGCGTCCGCGAAGGCCGCCATGGTGGACGTCGACGCTGACGAAGACGACGGCGCCTACTAGACATGGCCAAGCCCAAGGATGACCGGGCGACCGCGATCATCGCCGCGATCAACAAGGGGTTCAAGGGTGCGGCGACCCGCCTCAGCGGCGGTGCCCGCTCCGACGTCAAGGAGGTGATCCCGACCGGGATCGCCGTGCTCGACA
>Ga0105049_10002859_pt1 | contig 20425 bp, 16 predicted proteins | sample MAT06_FD_78087 | JGI IMG/M metagenome (GOLD analysis project Ga0105049, IMG submission 78087) | Freshwater microbial communities from Lake Fryxell liftoff mats and glacier meltwater in Antarctica - MAT-06 | ecosystem: Environmental > Aquatic > Freshwater > Ice > Liftoff microbial mat | place...
TCGTCATTGCGACCGACGCGCCGATGTTGCCAGACCAACTCGAACGCATCGCCAAGCTCGCCGGCATGGGACTTGGAGAGCTCGGCAGCGCCGCGGGCAACAGCTCTGGCGATCTCTTTCTGGCGTTTTCCACGGCCAATCGTTCCACCGCGGACGACCGCGATGTGCGGTCGATGACCATGCTGCCCAACGAAGCGCTCAATGCGTACTTTCGCGCGACGATCGATGCGACGGAAGAAGCGGTCGTGAACGCGATGCTCGCGGCGGAGACGATGATAGGTGCCGATGGATTGCGCGCCACGGGGCTGTCGGCAGACGCGCTGGTGCAGGCACTGCGCAAGTACGGCCGAATGCCGTGAACGCCGAATCGCAAACGCGCGTGTACGAACTTCCCGCGCAGCTCTCCGGCTCGGGCCCGGGACGCTCGCTCTCACCATCGATCCATTGGGGTACTCAGGTATGACGGCACCAGGCAAACAACGATCCGTCCCGAAAGGCGTGCGCTCGGGCAGAACACGCGTCAAGCAACTGGCCGCCATTGCCGGCGCCGCGTTGGTTGGCATGGCAGCGCTGCGTCATGACGAACCGCTCGTGGCGCAGGACGCGGCACCCGTCTTCACCAAAGATGTCGCGCCCATTCTCTACAAGAACTGCACGACCTGCCATCGCCCCGGCGGACTCGGGCCCTTCTCGCTGATGGAGTACGACAGCGCGAAGGCGAACATCAAGGAAATGAAGGACGCGGTGAAGACCGGCTTCATGCCGCCGTGGCACGCGGAAGGGCCGCACGGCACCTTCCTCAACGATCGACGCCTCTCCGACCTGGAAAAGGGGACGATCATCCGCTGGATCGACGCTGGCGCAAAGAAGGGGGACGTGAAGTCGATGCCCGCCGCGCCGGTGTACCCGAGCAGCTGGGAGTTGGGCTCGCCCGACGCGGTCGTCACCATGAAGGAGGAGTTCACCGTGCCGGCGTCAGGCACGGTCGAGTATCAGTACTTCGAGATCCCCACCAACTTCACCGAAGACAAGTGGGTGCAGGCGATCGAGTTCATGCCGGGCGCGCGCGAAGTCGTGCATCATGTGCTCGTGTATGCCAAGGTGCCCCCTCGGGCCGCCGTTGCCGGAGCAGCACCACCGGCACCACCGGCACCACCGGCACCGTCGGCTGCGCGGCCTGCCGGCGCACCCGCACCGCGTCCCCTGTTTCTCAACAAGCCCGAGTACGAGACGCCCCCCGACCCGCCGCGCATGGATTCCCTCCATGGGCCGCCGCGCCGACTGGGCGTGCTCATCGGCGGCACGGCGCCGGGCACGAACGTGATGCGCTTCCCCGAAGGCACGGCGCTCAAGATCCGCGCCGGTACGGTCCTCACCTTCCAGATGCATTACACGGCGCGCGGCCACGAGATGCACGACCGGACAAGCGTGGGCTTCAAGTTCGCGCCGGGCGCGCCCGACGAAGAGATCCGCATGAGCGCGTTCATCAATGGCGGCTTTACTCTGCCGGCCGGTGCAAAGGATGTCGCAGTGGCATCGGAGCTCGAGCCCACGCAAAACGTGAAGATCTGGGGGCTTCTCCCGCACACCCACCTGCGCGGGACACGCTGGAAGTACACCCTCGAAAAGCCTGATGGGACGTCGCAGGTCGTGCTCGATGTGCCGCGCTACGACTTCAACTGGCAGACGTACTACTTCTTTGCCACCCCGCTCGAGATGCCTGCCGGTTCCAAGCTCAAGTCGGTGGCCTGGTACGACAACTCGGCCACGAGCAAAACCAATCCGGACGCCACGAAAGACGTGAAGTGGGGCGACCAGACGTGGGAAGAGATGCAGTACACGGGCTACCTCTACAGCGTGAGCAGTCAGCGGCGCACGGCTCCAGCGAAGTAGCCGGAACGTCCCTGAGGAATCTCCGCCACGCTTTCGCTGTCCTATCACTCGGCTGCGCGGCCCAATCAGCCGCCGCGCAGACCGCGCAGGTGCCCGAACCAACAGACGCCACCCGCCGACATCTCGTCGCCCGTAGAGCCACAGCTCGGATCGTGCTCGACGGACGGCTCGACGAAGCCGACTGGCGGTCCGCGCCGATCGCCACCGATTTTGTGCAGGTGCGGCCGGACTTCACCCCCATCACGCGCTACCCCACCGAAGTACGCGTGCTCTACGACGCCACGTACCTGTACGTTGGCGCGTTCAACCGTGACAGCGCGGGGCTCTCAACGCTGCGCATGCCCGACCTGCGGCGCGACTTCGAATCGCCCGAGTCCGATGTCTTCGCGATCACCATGGGGCCACTCGGCGATCGCCGCACGGCGTTGCAGTTTCAGACTACGCCGCTCGGATCCCAAAATGACGTGCAGGCCTTTGACGGCGGCGACGCATTCAACTTCAACTGGGACGCGCTCTGGCGCGTGCGCACCACCCGTGCCGATTCCGGCTGGGTAGCTGAAATGGCGATTCCGTGGACCTCGCTGCGCTACGCGCCCGGTCGCACCTCGTGGGATGTGAACTTCGTACGCAACACGCGACGCGTGGCGCAGTGGAGCGCGTGGACGCCATACCCGCGACAGTTCTCGTCGTGGCGCCTCACGTACGCCGGCGTGCTCGATTCCATTCAACCGCCCCCGCCGCGCACCAACATCCGCATACGCCCCTACGCGCTCGGCCAGGTCGCACGCGATGCCACACCGAAGGCGTTCAACGGGTCGCTGGGCGATGTGGGCGGTGAGGTGATCTGGGCCCCCACGGCGAACAGCTTGCTCGAAGCGACCGTCAACACCGACTTCGCCCAGGCAGACGTCGATCGGCAGGTGGTCAACCTCACGCGCTTCAACGTGTTCTTCCCTGAGCGCCGGCAGTTCTTTCTCGAGAACGCCGACCTGCTGAACGCGGGCGGGCTTGCGCCAACCGGATCGAACACGAGCGGCCTGCCAGCGGTCAGCTACGTGGTACAGCCATTCTTTACGCGGCGCATCGGGCTTGGGAGCGACGGCGCCCTGCTCCCCATCGATGCCGGCGTGCGCTACGCGTATCGCACCGGGCGCACCACGGCCGGCGCGCTGGCGATGCGTCAGGCCGCCCTCGGCGATCGCGGGGCGACGACATATGCGGTCGCCCGCGGCAGCAAGTTCTTCGGCCGGGCGACGCGCCTCGGCACGACGGTGTCGTTGCGTGATGGAGGCGCGGTCGGCAGCAACGTCGTCGCATCGGTGGATGCTTTCACGCGGATTGGTGAAACGACGCAACTGAGTGCGATGATGTCGACGTCGACGATTGGCGGGCGCACGGGGATGGCGGCGACATACTCGCTCACGCGCATCACCACCGGGCTGGCGACGGGGCTCACCGGCGCACTGGTCAACCGCGACTACAACCCGCAGACGGGTTTCGTGTCGCGTCCGAATGTGCTCATGACCAGCCCGGCGCTGGTGTTCACGTTGCAACCGCGCTGGCGCCCGCGGTCGGTGGTGTGGCTGCGCCCTGGCCTGTCGACCACTCTGTTTCACGATCCCTCGAAGCTCGTGTTGCAGGAAGGGAGCGTGGTCGCCACCAGCGAAGTGCTGTTCCGGAACGGCGCGGCCATCACGCCTACCCTCGAGCAGAGCTTCCAGCGGCCCTCCGCGCCCGTTGCCCTGCTGCCCGGTGTCTCGATCGCCCCGGGCACACACGACTACGTGCGCGGCGGCGTGGTACTCAAGAGCGACCAGAGCGCGAAGGTTGCCGGTGTTGCGACGCTGAGCACGGGCGGCTTTTTCGACGGGACGCTCAATCGCGCCGAGCTGATCACGCGCTGGTCGCCGAGTCCGTATGTCGCGTTGCGCGCCACGTACGAAATCAATCGCCTGCGCTCGATAGGCGCGCGCGATTCGAGCTTTGTCACGCACTTGGCTGGCCCCGAGGTGCGACTGGCACTCAACCCGCGCGTGCAGTGGAGTGCGTTTTACCAGTACAACACGGCGCTCGAGCGCGGCACGCTCAACGCGCGATTCAGTTGGGAATTCCTGCCGCTTTCGTATCTGTACGTGGTCTACAACGACCGACAGGGCGTGCTCGATGGCGTCACGCCGACAGCGCGATCACTGATCGTGAAGGTGAGTTGGTTGCGACAGATGTGAGCGCGGCGTTGCGACGTACAGCGTATGCTTCGGCCCCGCCGTATCGTGCGCTCGCACCCGCAGCGTCTCTACGGTGAGGCGCGACCGCCGCAGCGCATCGAGAAACTTGGGGTCGTCGCTGACCGACCAGTAGACAATGGTTCCGCCCGGGCGCAGTGCCGCCACCGTTGTGGCGATCCCGCGCATCGCATACAGACGCGCGTTCTCCGACATGAGCATGCCGTCCTGACCGTTGTCGGTGTCGAGCATGATCGCGTCGAAGCCGCCCGCGTTGGCGCTCAACACATTGACGATGTCGTCGTGCACGATCGTGGTGCGTGGATCGCGCATCGCGTCCGTCGAGATGCCGTACTCCGGGTTCGCGTTCCACGCGATCACTTCGGCGAGAAACTCCGCGACCACTACTTCGGCGTCGTCACGAAGTGCCTTGAGCGCCGCGCGCATCGTGAAGCCGAGTCCGAGCCCGCCAACCAACACGCGCGCACCTACAGTGTCGCGATAGGGGGCGCACGCCAACTCAGCCAGCCGGTCCTCGGACTGGTGCCGCCGCGCGGACATGAGTTCCACCCCGTTAGCGCGGATGAGATATGCGCCATCGTGGCGATACAGCACGATACGCGTGCCGTTGGGGGTGCGCGCTTCACCGAGGCATTCGTAGGGCTTCATGGGGATCAGCTGCCCTACTTGATGACGCGGATACGCTCATTCACCGGGTAAAGCCACTCCACACCGCGTGACGTGACGATGGCATCGTCCTCGAGTGGAATGCGCGCCTTGGCACCGCCCCATTCGGGAACTGGCGTCCAGACGAACAGTTCAATCGAAAACGGATTGAATGGTTTGATCGGAAACGCCTGCTGCCGCGGATTGAACCACGCGATGGATGGGCCACTACCATGGCCGCGATCACCAACCGAGTGGCAGCCGATGTTCACCTCGATCTTGCTGTCGCCGAGCGTTTCGTTGAACGTGCCCTGCATGCGGTAACCGGTGGAGGTCGTGATCGCGGTCGACAGCTGCGTGATCATCTCCCCTGCGGTCGGGCCGGGTTTGATGGTCCGACGAATGACATCGCGCACTTTGACGGCGTTGTCGAAGGCCGCGCGCAATCCCGCGGGAACCGCTGTTTCGCCGGGCTTGAGCACGTACGCAATGCGCTTGACGTCGGTCCACGTGTTGAGGTAGCCCACACCCCAATCGATCATCAGGAGATCGCCGCGCTGGATGATGCGATCGTTCGAGGTGGCTTCAATGCCGCGCGGGCCGGTGATGTACACCGACGGCGTTTCAAAGCTCGACCCGAGTCCGCGCTGCAACAGCTGATCGGTCATCCACCACGACACATCCTCGAGCGTGGTGACGCCCGGGACAATCACCTCGTTCGACAGCGCGCGGTCGGCGATGCGGCGCGACAGCTCGCCGGCCTCACCAAGGGCGACCAGTCGAGAAGCCGGAAAGCTGCTGCGAAAGTCCGATACCACCCGTTCTGCAGACACGAGGCGCGACGCGAACTCCGGACCGAGTTCCTTGACCAGACGATCGTAGCTCGTCTTGGAGAGACCGTCGGCGGCCCCGATCTCTTCCGACATGTTGATCGCGATGCGCTTGGGATTGCGTTCGGCGACAAACGGCTTGAGCGGTGCGAACGCTTTCACGAGATCGTAGCCGCACTTGTCCAGCTGATAACCCGTGACGCCGATGGTAGCGCGTTCAATCCGGTCGCCACCGCGATCGGTGAAAATCCAATAGCCGACGCTCCCCACGTAGCCGCGCCCGAGATCGTCGAACATGGGATCGTATTGGTTCTCCTTCTGCATCACGATCCACATGTCGACGCCGTGCTCGCGCATGGCGGTGGGCAGGATCAGGTCAAACTGATCGCGCCGGATCTGGCAGAGTCGTTCCCATCGTGTACGCGCGTGTTCGGCGGGCGCTTGCGCGCCGACCGACGCACCGATCACCGCGGAGAACAGGGTGATCGAAAGAGATGACCGCGCGATCCAGCGATGGATGGACATGGGTGCCTGGGCGAGAAGAATTGGTGCACGATAGTCAACACCGGGTGAATATCGGGTGAGTATCGATCCGTCCACAAGAATACAGTGTCGACGAACCGCCACCGTCCAGCCGTGGCAAACACGCACACTCCCGCTGGCGCAGACCCCGGCGCGTACATAGGCTGCGAGTTGACTGCGGCGCAAACGCGCCTGCGCCTTGACCCTGAACGCAAACGGGTGCCCCCAATGCCACTTCGCACCATTTTCGTGATGGTTGGACTCGCACCGATGCTGCTTGGTGCGCAGGCCACGAGCGTCACCGGGGCAGATAATCGCATCGACGTAGTGACGCCGTTGGCGCCGGAGCTGGCCGCTTTCGGAGCATACGCCGTGGGTGCGCGAACGCTGACCGTCACGGACCAGAACCGTCCGGATATTCTGCGCACGAAGCAGGGCGCGCCTACCGCGCGATACGATCGTTCGTTGGTGCTCGAAGTGTGGTATCCGGCCTCGGGCAGCGCCTCCGCCCCTAAGGGTGGCGAGTACCGGGCCATCATGCGCGATCCGGCGGTGACGGTCACGTTGCGCGGTCAGGCGCGACGTGATGCGGCACCGCTCACCAGCGATGGGCCGTTCCCGCTCGTGATCATCTCGCACGGCTATCCCGGCAATCGGTTCTTGCTCAGTCATCTCGGCGAGAATTTGGCCAGCAAAGGGTATGTCGTCGTCTCGATCGATCACACCGAAAGCACGTACGACAACGCACAGGCGTTCGCCAGCACGCTCTACAACCGGTCGCTCGATCAACTGTTCGTGCTGCGGGAGCTGGCGCGTCTCGGCGCCGGCTCGTCGGGCAGTTTTCTGGCCGGTCGCGTCGACGCTTCGCGGACGGGAATCATCGGGTACTCGATGGGCGGCTACGGCGTGGTGAACGTGATCGGTGGCGGCTATCGGGCGGCCGCGGCGGCGTTCCCTGGCGCGCCACCGAATCAGCTTCTGCTCGAGCGAAGCGCGGAGAATGCTTCGTACACGGGCTCGATGGATGCGCGCATCAAAGCCGCCGTCGCCATCGGGCCGTGGGGCATGCAAGCTGGCTTCTGGGATGCCGCCGGGCTGTCAGGTATTCGCACACCGACGCTGTTCGTGGCCGGCAGTGTTGACGAGGTGTCGGGGTATGAAACCGGCACACGCGCCATCTATCGCAATGCGGTCAACGCCGACCGCTATCTGCTCACCTTTCTGAACGCCGGCCACAATGCCGGTGCCCCCATTCCCGCGCCTGCCGAGAGCTATGCGTTCTCAGAGGCGCTCAAATCGTTTCCGTTCACGCACTACGCCGATCCCGTTTGGGATACGCGTCGGATGAACAATATTCTCGCGCATTTCGTGACCGCGCATTTTGATGCACGACTCAAGGGCGACACCACCCGCCTCGCGTATCTCGGCGGCGTGCCCAATGGCAAAGACGGAGTCTTCGCGCTCGATCGCGACGGGAAGCCACAGGCCACGCACAGCTACTGGAAAGGGTTCAAGCGTGGAACGGCCGTGGGACTGGGGCTGGAGCACGAGCGCGCGGCTCCGCCGAGGTAATACCGCGATAGCGGTATGCTGGTCCCGCTGCTGGGCGAGGACGGCGACCGTGCTCCGCGCGGGCTGCTACTCGGCCAATGCGCGCTGCGCCACGCCGATCTGACGCAACAGATTCGCGGCGTCGAGCCCGGACATCCCCCGCGGATTGAAGACCTCGCCGTGGCTGTTCCCATTCAGCGTCGTGCGGACCGCAGCCGTGGCGGCGTCTGTCCAGTCGATGACCTTCATCGACCACTCGCCAAAGTCCCGCTCGGTGATGTCTTCGACCAGCATCAACGAACAATTGGTGTGTCGTGGATCCTTCTCGATGTGATGGTAGAGCGTGTTGACGGCCTCGCGTTCACCCTCGAGCGCCTGCAGGAACTGCCCGCTGCCGTAGCAGAGCATGCCCGTGATACCCACGGCTGGGTTCGATAACCCCGCGATTTCTTGGATGTCACGCATATCCCGGTACGACATCCCGGCCCGGGCATCACTGGCGTAAATCAAGCAAATGGTGTTCACAGCGCGCACGCTCGGAGTGGAGTGTGATCCCGGTCGCTACCGTGCAGACGTGTACCAAAGCACCACGCCGGCACAATGCGACCCACAGGTTACCATGAACGCCGTCCACATCGCTACGGCAGGGAGCGCCCGGCCTGTCATTCAGCGCACGCGTCACGACGGATCTGGCGCGGGCCATGACCGTGCTGGAGTCAAACGAGTCGTTCGCAGGCCACGTGTATTGCCGCCACGGGATTTCCACCCCACATTCGGGCGTCATCACTCGAACCGAGGCAATAAGCTATGCAACCGCTTGTATTGAACGGCAAGACTCTCAGTGTCGACGCCCCACCGGACACTCCGCTGCTCTGGGTCCTGCGCGATCACCTGCAACTGACCGGTACCAAGTTCGGCTGCGGCGCTGGCTACTGCGGCGCCTGCACGGTACACATCGATGGCGTGGCCGCCCGGTCATGCCAGCTACCGCTCTCGTCGGTGGCCGGCAGGCGAGTCACCTCGATTGAAGGCCTCACGAGCGGCATCGGGGTCGCGGTCCAAGCGGCGTGGGACAAGCATCAGGTGCCGCAGTGTGGCTACTGCCAATCCGGTCAGGTCATGGCGGCCACGTCGCTGCTGTCGAAGAATCCAAAGCCCACCGACGACCAGATTGTCGAGGCGATGCAGGGGAACCTCTGCCGCTGCGGGACCTATTCGCGCATCCAGGCCGCGGTCCATGATGCCGCCGCCACGCTGGGGGCAAAGCGATGACTACGATCCCAACCACCCGACGGGATTTCCTCGCGGTGTCGGCCGTGATTGGCGGGGGCATGCTGCTCGGGTTCCGACTCGAAGCGATGGCGCCCACGGCCTCCACCTTCAAGGCCAACGCCTGGATTTCCATCGACGCGGACGGCACGGTGACCTTTACCTGCGGACGCAGTGAAATGGGGCAGGACGTCTACACGTCACTGAGCATGCTGCTCTCCGAAGAACTCGGCATCGATCCGCGTCGGGTGAAGGTGCTGCACGCGCCGGCCGACCCGGCCTACGTGAACACCGCGATCGGTGCGCAGATCACGGGCGGCAGCACCAGCATCCGCGAGGCGTGGGAGCCACTCAGGAAAGCCGGAGCGACCGCTCGCATGATGCTGGTGAGCGCGGCCGCAGCACGCTGGGGCGTGCCGGCGAGCGACTGCGTGGCGGCCAACGGCATGGTGACCCACGGACCGCACAAGGCAGGGTACGGTGAACTCGCCGCTGCGGCTGCCGTGCTGCCAGTGCCGGCCAACGTACCGTTGAAGGACGCCAGCGCGTTCACCGTGATCGGCAAGCCGCTGCCACGGTTGGACGGCGCCATCAAGGCCCGCGGCAAGGCCACGTACGGCATCGACATCAAGCGGCCCGGCATGTTGTACGCCGCGCTCGTGCAGTGCCCGGTGTTCGGAGGGAAAGTCGTGTCGGTAGACGAAGCCGGCGTGGCGCAGCGAAAGGGCGTGAAGGCCGTGGTGAATCTGGGCGAAGGCGTAGCCGTGGTGGCCACGCACTACTGGACCGCACGGCAGGGCGCCGACGCCCTCAAGATTCAATGGGATGAAGGTCCCGCCGCGAATTTGACCACCGATGCGATTTTTGCAACGCTCTCTGCCGCGCGTGGTCGGCCGGGTTTTGTCGTCAAGAAAGCCGGTGATGTGAACGGAGCACTCGCCTCGGGTGCCATCGACGCCGAGTATCGCTGTCAGATGCTTGCGCATGCCACGCTCGAGCCGCAGAACTGCACGGCGATGGTGACTTCCTCCGGTGTGGAGGTCTGGGGGAGTGTGCAGTTCCCGCAGGGCGCTCAGGGCACCGCGGCTGCCGTGGCCGGCGTCAAGCCGGAGCAGGTCAAGGTGAACTGTACGTTCATCGGCGGGGGCTTCGGCCGACGGCTGGAGAATGATTACGTCGGGCAGGCGGTCGCGATTGCGAAGGCGGTGCCCAACACGCCGGTCCAGCTCATCTGGAGTCGGCCTGACGACACGCGCCACGATTTCTACCGGCCACCCAGCATTCACGTCATGCGTGGTGCGGTCTCCGGCGGGAACCTCACTGCACTCAGCGCCACACTCGTTTCCCCGTCCGTCACGGCGCGGGCCTTCCCGACTTTCGTGAACAATGGCAACGATCCCTTCATGGTCGAGGGACTCGCCAACCTGACGTACGACATTCCGAATCTCGAACTGCGCACGGTCATCGAGGAAGTCGGCGTTCGCGTGGGCTTCTGGCGCTCGGTTAGTCACGCAATGAACGCCTTTGCGATCGAGAGCTTCGTTGATGAGCTGGCGCTGGCGGCTGGTCGGGACCCACTCAGTTTCCGTATGGCGCTGCTTTCGAAAATGCCGAGGCAGCAGGCAGTGCTGGAGCGGGCCGCGAAGACGGCGGGCTACTCGGCCACGCCCGGAGCGGGACGCGCGTTCGGGATTGCGTCGATGGAGTGCTACGACACCAATGTGGCGCTGGTTTGCGCCGTGTCAGGGACGGCGCAGCGCATCAAGCTGGAGCGCATCACGGTGTGCGCGGACTGCGGAGTGGCGGTGCATCCGGATCAGGTCGTTGCTCAACTGCAGGGGGGCATCGTCACGGGCCTTATTCAGGCGCTGCGGAGCAAGATCACGTTCGCCAAGGGTCGGGTGGAGCAGAGCAACTTCAACGATTTCCAGCTTCCGCGCATGAACGAAATTCCGCCGGTGCAGGTCGAATTGATCCAGTCGGGTGGGAAGCCGGGTGGCATGGGTGAGGTCGGCGTGCCGCTGGTGGCGCCGGCGTTGGCCAACGCCGTCTTCGCGCTCACCGGCAAGCGAATTCGCAGTACGCCACTCGAGGACGGCGGAGTGCGGTTCGCGTAGCTCGCCGCTCTTAGTGGGTCTACACATTCGGTTCTGGATTGCCGTGGCCGCGTCGCTGCAGAGTGCCTGCAGCGGCCCGAGGGACACGCCGACGGTCACGGCACCCCAGCGATGCCATGCCGGCATGGCGCGTCGGCATCGTGCACGAATTCATCCGCAACCTGAAAGACCAGCCGATTGCCGGCGATGTGCGCTACGCCACCGCCAGAAAGGCGTACTTTCGCTCGCTGCGCACCGTCGTTACGGCGAATCAGCGAAACGGCTTCGTGACGGTGCTCTGTCCCTTCGGATGAGACACCCTCGAGGTGCTTGGGTTGGCTCGAGGTCTGGAACGAGCCGTATTGGTGGGAGGGCAACCGCGGATACTCGGACGCGCTCCGGCTCAGTGACATGCAGGACATGGTCGACAACATCCGGGTGGCGGGAGACCGCAACATCGTCCTCGTGCCCGGCAGCCAAAATGGATGTGCAGCCGCTGCTCAACGCCGCCGTGGCGGAGCGTATTGGCGTTGTGGCCTGGGTCCCGGGGGTCGACCTGTCGCATGTATCTTCAGCAGATCGCGACGCTGTCACCACAAGCGAGATTGAAGCATTCCCGCTGCGAGTCTCCAACGGCCGGCAAGCTTGCAGCTCCCGGTCAGCCCCAACTCCTTCGCCTGATGCCTCCACCGTACAGCAATCCCAGTGGCGTCGACGTTGACGCCGCGGGCGTCGCGCGATGGACCTTCGACCGCCTGCGGCGCGGCCTGCCTCGTCCACCCGCGGCGCCCATTCGCGGCGTGTCGCCGGAGGTCGAGTATCTGCGCGCGAATCGCACGGACACGACGCTCACGTGGATTGGCCATTCGTCGCTGCTGCTGCAACTCGCGGGGCGCAACATCCTCATCGACCCGGTGTTCAGCCGACGCGTATCGCCGGTGGCATTTGCAGGGCCTCTGCGTCATCAGCCCCCTGGGCTTTCGCTCGCGCAGTTGCCGCCGATCGATGTAGTGCTGATTTCACACAACCATTACGACCATCTCGACCGACCGTCGGTGCGTGGTGTGGCCGAGCAGACCGGTGGCCCACCGCTGTTCCTGGTGCCGCGCGGCATAGACTCGTGGTTCGCACAACAGGTGCCGCGCGCGACCATCAACGGCACCTCGTCTGCCGTTGGCGTCGAGTGGCACGACACACACCGCATCGACACGCCAACCGGAGAACTGGCGTTGCACTTCCTGCCGGTGCAGCACTGGAGCAGTCGCTCCGCGCTGCGTCGCAACGATACGCCGTGGGGCAGTTGGGCGATCGTGCACCCATCGTTCAGCTTTTGGTACTCCGGTGATCTGGGCTACTCGGACGAGCCACGGCGCATCGGCGAACAATTCGGCGGCTTCGATTTCGCCGCCATCGGCATCGGCGCGTACGAGCCGCGGTGGTTCATGCGCACGCAGCACGTGAACCCCGACGAGGCCGTCCAGGTAATGCTCGATGTCGGCGCCAGTGCAGCAATCGGCGTGCACTGGGGGACGTTTACGTTGGCCGACGAATCGCTCGATCAGCCTCCCAAAGACCTCAAGGTGGCCGTGGCGGCGCGCGGGCTGGCGCCGGATCGATTTACCGTGATGCAGCATGGCGAGACACGCCGACTAGCGCGCACCGCGGACCGGGTCACGACAGAGGCCGACATCGGGTAGTGGTGGTCCGGTTCGGCGTCGCCATCGGTCGCAACGCGTCCGGATTCCACGCCAGATCGCAGCGTCCCGTTCAGCGGCCGCCGGCTGACGCGCTCCGTACCGCCAGAGTCCGGACATAGCGGGCGATCGTAGCCGGCTGCGCGACCCGGATTACCAAGGGGTCGGACTGATTCCGAATGGTCACGCGCAACGTCCCTCCCTGTACGGTCAGGTGTGCGATCTGCGCCAAGGTAACGTCGCTGACGACGGTACGCCGGCGAACGAGCCGCAAACGCCGTGACGTGAGCACCAGCGATCCGAGTTGCGTCAGCGGCTCGCCGTCGCGCCGCGCCGGGAGGCTGAGGACGAACTGCTCACCCGCGGGGACCGGCACGCGCGCCAGCGTCATCGACACCGCGATCACGTTGCCACCCTCGGCTGCTTGCGCCAGTAGTGCCAGAAACAGCGTCCGAAAGCCCCAGACGATTCCCGCCAGCACAGCCAAAAGCATGACGAACGGGATGACGGCTCTCATGCGGTAGCTGGGTGGGCTGAGCGTGGAAACGGAAACTCTGCTGGCTCGGGGTCGGAAATCCGAATGGGCGGAAGTGTGTGGCGTGTATTCAAGGGGCGAAATTGCTCCTCTGCGGGTAGCGTTGTGTGCTCACGCGCATTCCGGCCTGCACGGTCGTCACCGGCGACCACGACGTTCGTGTTGTTCTGGCGCCTCCACCTGTCGGAATCACGTCCAACGAGAGACGTGTCCGATGGTACGCAGCGGACAGTACAATCCATCGGAACAGGACCGACGATGCCTGTCCGCCCACATGCGGCAACACGCGACGGACGTCGTCGGCTCCACCGCCCACAAAGCCACGCCGGCCAGTGATCACGCCTTCCAGCACACTGCCTTCGAGCTGCGCCGCGCTGTTTCCGAGCCGTCCACCCACTCCAAGTCCAATGCGGGTCGCTCCTTCCAGCCTGAGCCCACCTACGGCAGTGCCAATGGACGGTGAGACCGCGAGGCAGAGCACATCCCCTCCTCCCGATCCAACAAAGTGGTCGAGCGCGATGTGCGGAAAGATCCGTCGACGCCCCTGAACGTCAACGGATTACGCGAGGCTCGAGTGCCCACAGTTGGACTGATAATCATCGGCGGCACCCGCGATACCAAATCGCCCCGACACATTTACCCCGGTCGATTGCGCGTGGAGTGGCGACGAGAGGATCATCGAAGCAACCACGATAATCTTTTTCATATCACGCCACCACGGGATTCGGGTAGACCCTCGGTGCACGCCACGCGCATCGCGGATGACCATTGAGATTCAACTCACCCGTGGGGCGACGAGGCCTGCGGCGCGTTCCAAAGCGGGTGCGCCCTCGCTACACTTTGGCCATGTCACCCTCCCGCCCGGTTCCGCCCCGTCTCCCGCCCAGCACGCCGCTGCGGCCAGCCACGTATGCCGGCCTTGCCGCTGCGTTCGTTTCCATCGTCGCGGCCGTCGTGATCCGGGTTTCGCCGTCGCTCGAAGCACCGGTCGCCGGCGTACACCTGCTGCTCACGTTCTCGCTCTACGTCATGAGTGGCGCGCTGGCCATGCGACTCGGTGCCGACGGTTGGCGCGCCGGAGTGTTTGCCGGCCTGCTCGACGCCTTGATTGGCCACGCCATTGCGTTCCTGATCGCGGCACCGCCCGATCCGTCCCGCGTCTCGCTGCCACGCGGTGTCGAGGCCACCCCGCAGGTACTTGGCAGCATCCAATTGTGGGGCGCTCTGCTCGGGGCGGCGATGACGATCGCCATCGGGGCAATCGCCGGAGCGATCGGTGGCTGGTATGCGAAACGCACCCTGCGCTAACCTAGGCGGGGGTTGGGTGTAAATAGTAATCGGCCCACCGGAAACATCCCCGCATTGCCGAGCGTAGCAGTCATCATCCACGCCGCTGCACGCCGCTGATGGCGTGTCTCGGCGCGGGATCATTCACCGAATCGGAGTTCCGAATGCATCGACCGTTTTCCCGCGAACGGCTGCGGCGGCCTGCTCTGCTGGCCGCCGCAATTCTGACAGTGCTTCCAGCGATGGCCAACGCGCAATCACCCAGCGCCATCGCCATCGAGAACTACACACTCCCCAACGGCCTCAAGGTCATCCTCGCTGAAGATCATTCGGCGCAGGTGGTGACCGTGAACGTCTGGTACAACGTCGGATCGCGCAACGAACGCGCGGGCCGCACCGGGTTCGCGCACCTCTTCGAACACATGATGTTTCAGGGCTCGGCCAACGTGAAAAAGGGCGAGCATATGTCAGCCGTGGAGCAGGCGGGTGGCACCATGAACGCCTCAACGGCCGACGACCGCACGAACTACTTCCAGACGCTGCCGTCGAACCGACTCAACCTCGGACTGTGGCTGGAGGCCGATCGCATGCGTTCGCTCGCCGTCACGAAGGAAAACTTCGAGAACCAGCGCGAGACCGTGAAGGAAGAGCGGCGGCTGCGCATCGACAACCAGCCGTACGCGGGGGCATTTCAGGCCTCGCTCACGAGCGGCTTCGATGCCCAGTCGTGCTTCGCGTATGCGCACGAAACCATCGGCTCGATGGACGACCTGAACGCGGCCACCGTCGCCGACGTGCAGGAGTTCTTCAAGACGTACTACGTCCCCAACAACGCCTCGCTGGTCGTCACAGGCGACTTTCAGCCTGCCGAAGTAAAGCAGCTCATCACGACCTACTTCAGCGGCATCCCGCGCGCGGCCGATCCGCCACCGGTGAGCTGCGAACAGCCGGCAAACCCGGGGCAGCAACGGCGCACCGTCACCGACGCGAAGGCCAACCTCCCGGCCGTGCTGCTATTGTATCGCATTCCCGAGTACAAGAGCGCCGACACCCCCGCGCTCGTGTTCCTGAGCACGATCCTCGGCGGTGGTGAAAGCTCGCGCATCAATCGCGCGGTCGTGCGCGACGCCAAGGCAGCGGTCGGCTCGCAGGTGATTGCCGGACTCGGCCCGCGTCGTGGCCCGAACATCTTTGCCGCGCTTGGCATCGCCAATCAAGGTGTCTCCCCCGATTCGCTCGAGAAATTGCTGCTGCAGCAACTCACCGAGGTCGCGGCCAATGGCGTCACCGCGGAGGAACTGGCGAAAGCCAAGAACGCATATCGCGCCGGTCGCATTGGCCAGATGCAAACATCGATGGGACGCGCCGAAGCCATTCACACCGCCGAGATGTTTTTGGGCGACTCGAAGGCCGTCAACGCCGACCTCGATCGCCACATGGCCGTGACGGTCGACGACATCAAGCGCGTGGCCGCGAAATATCTTCGCGCCGACAACAGCGTGATCACGCTCATCAAGCCCGAGGGAAAGACGCCGTGATCACCTCCGCCAATTCGCGCCCGGCCCGGGCGCTCGCCACTGCGTTCGGCGTCGTCATACTCACGTCGCCCCTCGGCGCGCAGCAGTACCCCACCACGCCACCGGCCCCGAGCGCCGTAAAACCGGCCGCGCTCCCACCGTTTCAGGAGGCCACGCTGAGCAACGGCGTGCGCGTCGTGCTCGTGGAAGATCACCGCACGCCGTCGCTGGCTTTCTCGCTCGCGATGCCGGCGGGTGACCTGTACGATCCCAAGGAGAAGGCGGGCACCGCCGGGCTCGTTGCCTCACTGCTCACCAAGGGCGCAGGCAAGCGCACCGCCAACGAAATTTCCGCCGCGATCGAAAGCGCCGGCGGCGGGCTGAACGCGGGTACCGACGAGGACTTCCTGAGCGTGAACGGCGGCGTCCTGTCCAACGCAGCACCGCTGGCCTTCGAACTGCTCGGAGACGTGGTCGCGCGACCGACCTTCGCGGACAAGGAGTTCGAGCTGGCGCGCACGCAAACGCTTTCCGGGCTCCAGCTCAATGCCGCCAATCCGGCCTCCATCGCCGGCCGCTTCTTTTCCATGGGGCTTTACGGCAATCACCCGTACGGACGCGCCACCACGGCCACAACGGTTCGTGCCATCACGCGCGCCGACCTGCTGGCCTTCCAGGCGGCGCGACTCAAGCCAACCGGCGCGCTACTGGTCGTCGCCGGTGACATCACGATGGCGTCGCTCCGCACGCTCGCCGAGAAGAGCTTTGTCGGCTGGAAAGGTGCGCCTGCGGCAACGCCCGCATCGCTTGCACCACCAACGCGGACCGCGACCGAGATCCTGCTGGTGCATCGCCCCGGGTCGGTGCAGAGCAACCTGCTCGTCGGCAATCTCGCGTTCGGCCCCGCCGACCCCACGCGCTACGCGGCGACCGTGGCCAACAAGATCCTCGGCGGCGGTGCCGATTCGCGATTGTTCACGGTGCTTCGCGAACAGAAGAGCTGGACGTATGGCGCGTACTCGCAGCTGTCCCGTCCCAAGGGCATCGGCCGGTTTGAGGCCAGCGCTGAAGTGCGCACCGAGGTCACCGACTCGGCTTTGGTCGAATTGCTCGCACAATTGCGCAAGATGACAACCCAGGCCATCCCCAGCGCCGAGGTGGAGAAGGCCAAGAATGCGCTCGTTGGCAGCTTTCCATTGACCATCGAAACGCCGGAGCAGCTCGCCGGACGCGTGGCCACCGTGAAGCTCTACGGACTTGGTGCCGACTACCTGCAGACGTACCGCACGCGCATGGCGGCCGTCACCGATGCGCAGATGTTGACCGCAGCCAAGGCATTTATCCGTCCGTCGCAGGCGCTCGTGGTCATTGTCGGCGATGGTGCCAAGATCTACGACAAGCTCAAAGCGATTGCGCCGGTCAAGATTGTCAGCGTGGACGGCGACCCGATGACCGCCGGTGATTTCACGCCCAAGGCGATGGGGCTGCCGCTCGATTTCTCGCGGCTCACGGCGCGGCGCGATTCGTTTGCGGTAATGGTGCAGGGGCAGGCGATGGGTGGCTCCGTTTACGAAGTCGAAAAGGTGGCCAATGGGTGGAGCGTGCGCGAATCCACCAACATCATGAACGGCATGATGGTGCAAAACACCGACCTGCAGATGGACGGCTCGCTCAATCCGGTCTCCCTCAAGCAGACCGGGTCGATGCAGGGGCAGAAGCTCAACACCGAGATCGCCTTCAAGGGCGGGAAGGCAACGGGGTCCAGCACGACCCCTTCGCAGACCGGTCCCAAGACGGTCGCCGTGGACGCCACCGTCCCGGCGGGCACGCTCGACTCCGATGCACTGCAGGCCGCGTTGTCACTGTTCCGCTGGACGGCCGACGCGAAGTTCACCTTCAACTCGTTCAGCCCCGGCAAGGGCACTGTGAGCAGCACGACCCTCGCCGTGATGGGCAGCGAATCGGTGACCGTTCCCGCCGGTACGTTCGACACGTGGAAGATCGAACAGAAGAGCGACGAAGGAACTGTTATGCTCTACATCAGCAAGGACGCCGCGCGACGGCTGGTGAAGATCGCGCCCGTTGGGCAGCCGGTGGAGTTCGTGCTGGTCAAGTAGCCAAGCGAAGGGCCGCGGCGCAGTATTTCACCATGCGTCGCGGCCGAGTACTTCGAGGGCGCTTCCCACCTGTCTGACACGGTACGAATGTCTCAATTGAAAGACCCATCGCTGATCGAGACCCACGAAGTTCCGCAGTGGACTGAGGACGCCGCCACCGGCGTGATCCTCGAAATCAATCGCGCAGCGCGCACCCTCCTCGGCATAGAGAGTCTGGAGTCGGGCACAACCATCAGCCGTTGGCTGCCGGACCGCCTGCTGCCGTCGGCCGATCCGGCGACGGGATGGATCCCGGGGGTGGTTCTCTTGTTGACGGCGGACGGGACGCGGCACCCGGTGCGACTGTGGACCGGCGCCGTCCGCTTAGTGTCGGGCGAGGGACGTCTGGTGCTGATCCTCCCGCCCGCCGAGTTGGGCACCGAGTCCGCGGGGATGCGTTCTGCCCTCGCCGCACTCGAAGCCAATGAACGGCACTTCCGCCACATGGCCGAGAATGTCCCGGGTGCGCTCTTCCAGTACGTCCAGCACAGCGATGGCCGCAACCGCGTGGCCTACATGAGCCCGCGCTGCGTGGAACTCTGGGAGGTGCCGCCGGAAGCGATCGAGGCCGACTCGAGCGTGCTCTGGCAGATGGTGCATCCGAGCGACCTGCCCGGAATGGCAGCCTCGGTGGCGCAATCGGGACTCACAATGGAGCGCTGGTATTGGGAGTGGCGAATTACCACCCCGTCGGGCAGGGAGAAGTGGCTGCAGGCCTCGGGCCGCCCCCGTCGCATCGACGCGGACACGATTGCGTGGGATTCGTTCATCCTCGACGTGACCGACCGGCACCGGGCCGACGAGGAACAACGGCTGCTCCGCGCCCAGTTGCGGCATGCCCAGCAGCTCGAGGCGCTCGGGCGACTCGCCGGGGGCATCGCGCACGACGTGAACAACATGCTCACGGTCGTCATGGGGTTCGCCGAATCGGCAATCCAGTCGCTCCCCGAAAGCTCGTCCACGCGCGAGGATCTGGCCGAGATTCTGTCAGTCGCCGCCCGCTCGGCCGGCCTCACGCAGCAGCTCCTCGCGTTCGCCCGCCAGCAGCCGTTGTCCGCGATGGTCATCGACCTCGCCGAGCGCTTGGAGGACAGCGCTACGGTGCTGCACCGGCTGGTGGGCGGGAGCATTACCCTCGCCTTCGCTTTCGACGCCGACGTCCCGCTCGTGGACATCGATCCCGGCCAGTTGGACCAGATCATCACGAATCTGGTGGTTAACGCCCGGGATGCGATGCCCGACGGTGGAACGATCACCCTGAAGCTGCAGCGCGAGGATGATCAGGTGGCGCTGCGAGTCTCCGACACCGGTATCGGCATGGACGCGGACACCTTGGTCCGCATCTACGAGCCGTTCTTCACCACCAAGGGCGACGGCAAAGGAACCGGGCTCGGGTTGGCGACGGTTTTCGGGATCGTGGCCGAGCGCGGCGGGACGATCGCGGTCGACAGCAACGTGGGGGCGGGGACAACTTTCACAATTCGGCTGCCCGGTTCCGCGCGCACCCAGCCAACGGCTGGCGTAGCCACCCCGTCTGACGCACACATCCTGCCCCAAGACGTGTTGCTGTGCGAGGACGACCCGCAGCTGCGCCGTATTTTGCAGCAGGTGCTCGAACGGCGCGGGATGCAGGTGCGGGTGGCCGCTACGCCCGACGACGCGATTGCGCTGGCACAGGCGCAGCCGCCGCAACTGCTCATTACCGACGTTGTCACAGGCGGGCGTGGCGGGGTCGCCCTAGCGTCGTATCTTCGCAATGCGGCGCCTGACATGCCGGTAGTGTTCATCACCGGTTACGTGGCCGACGAACTGGCGCGACGCGCCATCGAGTCCGGCTCCGATCAGGTGTTGCGAAAGCCCTTCCGAGGGGCGGATCTCATAGGCGCGGTCGCGCGCGCCTGGGCCGCCCCCGTGGCCTGATCCCGTACTCTCCGCTACTTGCATGCGGGTGAGCTGGATCAGCTCCAGACGCCCGCGGCTTCCCGTTCCGTAAATCTGCGCCGGCCGGCCGCCTGCCTGGCTAGGGGGAAAAACCCCTCAACCGCGACGTGGGACGCGGGCTTCGACCTGGCCATGGAGTCCGTCTCCAACTCGGTTTATCCCGACGGGATCGATCGGAGGGTGTCGAGGAGTCTGATGAGTTCATCATAATCGGCCGGCTTGACGAGGTGGCCGTCAAACCCGGCA
>Ga0105049_10002865_pt1 | contig 20408 bp, 14 predicted proteins | sample MAT06_FD_78087 | JGI IMG/M metagenome (GOLD analysis project Ga0105049, IMG submission 78087) | Freshwater microbial communities from Lake Fryxell liftoff mats and glacier meltwater in Antarctica - MAT-06 | ecosystem: Environmental > Aquatic > Freshwater > Ice > Liftoff microbial mat | place...
GAACCAGCAGTTCACTGAAACGCCAGAACTCTCGCTTGTCATCGACACACCCAAGGGGCAGGTCGTGGTCGTTGGTTGTTCCCATCCGGGAATTGAGCGAATTGTAGCGTCGGTCGCTGCGCGCGATCCGGATATTTCGATGGTCGTTGGCGGATTGCACCTCGTGACCGCCCCGAGACCGGAAATCGAGCGACTGGCCGTGGCGCTTCGCGACGAATGGAAGATCGACCGCATCGCACCAGGACACTGCACCGGAGAGCTCACGTTCGCCGTGCTGCAACGCATATTCGGCGAGAACTATCGATATGCTGGCGTGGGTACAGTCATTGACTTGTCCTGATCTCCGCCGACACCGTCCCGCTCGCGAAGTGGCTGGACGGGCGCGAACGCGAGCGTTAACGCCCACACATTAACCCCGATCCAAGTGAATACGTAATGAGAACTGCCGGTCGATCTACAGCAATGTCACTATTGGCACTCTTCGCCTGCGTACCGGCCGCCGCCGCGCAGCGCCCTCGCAGCGTGATGGACGCCGCTGCTCTGGAATAGCTGCGGCAAGCGGCAGAGGCCGCTCATTCCAGCGCGGTGGTCGTCTGGCACGACGGTCGCCAAGTGGCCGCTTGGTACTTTGGCCATCCCGCAGCGCGACTCCCCGCGATGTCGATGACGAAGTCGGTCGTCAACCTCGCGATCGGTCGGTTGGTGACGACGGGTGCGATTCCTTCCATCGACGAACCCGTCTACCGATTCTACCCGGAATGGCGTCAGGGTCGGAAGCAGGAGATTACCCTGCGCCATTTGCTCAATCACACGTCAGGGCTGCAGGACCCTGGGAACAGTTCCGATGTCGAACGCTCTCCCGACGCAGTGCGTCTTGCGCTCGCTGCCGAACTGTCCGATCCGCCTGGTTCGCGATTCGCGTACAACAGCAAGGCGGTGAATCTCCTCTCCGGTACCGTGCAGAAGTTGTCGGGCAGGCGCATGGACGCGTTCATACGCGACGAGATCTTCGCGCCGCTCGGGATCACCGACGTCGCGTGGGAGCTCGACAGCGCCGGCAACGCATTTGCATACGCAGGTCTCATGATTCGTCCCGAGGATCTGGCCAAGCTCGGGCAACTGGTGCTCGACGGAGGGCGGTGGGGCGAGCGACAGATGATCGCGCGGTACCCCTCGTTGGAGGCTTACATCGCCGCGCTCCGTACAACATTCGGATCGAAATTCTGGGAGCCGCTGGGCATCGCGCTCGCGCCAGCGCGCGTGCAGGACCTCGGCCGCCCGGAGTACGGACGGATGGTGGGCTACGAGGCCAACGGCTATCTCGGGCAGTACCTCGTCATCTATCCCGATCAACGTGTCGTCGCCGTCCGAATGGTGAAGCCGTCAGCGAGATTCAATCCAACGATGGACAGTTTCGACTCGTTTCGTGATCTCGTACGGGCCGTCGTCCGGTAGGCGAGCGGATAAGGACGTCTCTGCGGATTCAACGCTTCGGCTCAAGAGGTCAGCGGTCACGATCGCCACCTTGGGGTCTGCAATCTTCAGCGGCGCGTCAGATTCAGGCACTCGGCAATCTCGTGAGCGGGTCCAACGGGATCTTGAAGGCTTCCAATCCCACACCGTAGTCGCGTCGCCGTCGCCGCGTGGAAGGCTTCGTAGTGATCCGTGGCGATGAAGTCCACGCCAGCAGCAGACGCGGCGTTCCAACGCGTACGTGCGGCCACTTCGCTGCCAAAGTTGTAGGACTTGGTCAGTCCGACGCCATCGCCGTTCAGGAATCCGTCGAGCGTGTAGAAGCGAATCCAAAGCTTCTGCGTGTGCGCCCGCCTTACTAACGACTGAAGTCGCGCCGCATCTGCCCCGTTCCAATCCGCCGCCTTCCTCGGGCCGCCGGGTTCAACCACGAGCCAAGGGAAGTTCACCCAACGCGTGTAGTTGGATGCCTTGGGTGCGATGAGCTGTTTGGCGGACATGCGGCTCAAGTTCGCCTCGCGCTCATCGTCGTTGGCACCGGGCGCATCGGCCGGTGGAATTGCGCCGAATGCGCGCAGCCGTTGTCCGACCGCCACGGCATCGTGAAAGCGCGCGCGCTGCGCTTCGTTGGACCCCGACAGCACCAGCAGCGGACCGACCGTGAATGGTGCGACGACATTCGGCGTGTTAGTACGCGGCGCAGTGGTCAACCATGACTCGTACTTGCCAAGTAGCGCAAACACGGCGTCCAGTAACGGCGCATGATTCTGCTTGAAGTCGAGATTCAACACGATCAGCGGCCACGTATCCCGCTTCTGTTCAGCGAGCGCTCGTTCCATCAGCGGCCGGATCTTGTCGAAGAAGTACGACTCCAGCGTCGGCGCACCGTCGAGTTCCTTCTTGTCGTGCGCAACAATAATTTCGAAGCGACCCGTCGCAGTGTTCTGCTTCCAGAACAGATCCTGCTCGATCGCGACCGGTGTGCCAGTCGACAGCGCGCGATCAATCCGATCCGTCCATCGCCCGTTCTGCGGATAGGCGTTGTGAGCGTCCAGCAACGTTCGCTCGCCTGGGCCAAACCCTTTCTGGGCGACGATCGCCTTTTCTGGCACCAGCGCGGTGCCGAAAAGCAAAAAAACTGTGGCTGCTGTTCTTTTGATGTTCTTGATCGATGTCACAAGCCTACTCAACGCCAATCTGCTTTCGGATTGCCGCCGACGGGCCATCGAACTTGAGCATCGCCACATTGCCGATGTAGCCGATGTCCTTCCAACCGGCAGGCGTCGTGTAAAACGCGGTCGCCGTCTGATCGCGAACGGTATCAAAGAACTGTGCGCCGAACTTGAACTGCGGTTTCGCGTTCGGCAGATAGCAGATGTCATCGCAGATCGCCGTGCGCTGTCCATTTGTAACAAGATGAAAGCGCTTGCCGAAGCGCGTGGTCGCTTCACGGTCGATCCACACCAGACCACCGCGCACGCGCACCAGCGAGCTTTCACCGCCGGGACGACTCGCCCACTCGTTGATGAACGCCGGTGCACCAACCGCGCTGGCGGCAGGGCTCTTTGCATCGGCGGGGAAGATCATGTCGCACAACGCGCTCAACGTCACCAGCTCACGCGCCGACAGCTGCATGGGCCAGTTCGCCTTCGCGCGCAGCAGGTCCGGATCGCTTGGCGTTCCGCGCGGACCCTTGAGCTTTGGCGGATCGAAGAGTGGCAACGGCTCGCGTGACGTCGCGGCCGAAGAAGCCGGTATCGCCGCAGCGCGCTCAGGCAGCATCGGCACCACCGCTGCTGCTGCCATCGCCTTCAGTGCATCACGACGGTGCATATTCGACGAACTGCTTGGCGAGTCGTTTGTTGCATCGTGCTCAGAGTCGGACATCAGATGTTCCCCTTCTTCAGTTCGTCGACGAGGTAGTCGCAGCTGCGCCAGGCCAGCGCGAGAATGGAAAGCGTCGGATTCTTGTCGGCGTTCGATGTGAACATCGCGCCGTCAGTGACAAACAAATTGGGCACCTCCCACGTCTGACCGTGCGCGTTCAGCACCGATGTCCTGGGATCGGCACCCATGCGCGCCGTGCCAACTTCGTGAATGATCTGGCCGCCGCGTGCGATGGCGCGCGAACCATCCGTCTGCACCGTTCCCTGCACCGTGCCACCCATCGCACCAATTATCTCGGCGAACGTTTTGTGCATGTGCGCGGCTTGTTGCGTCTCGTGCTCCGAAAACTTCCAATGGAATCGAAGCACTGGAATGCCCCACTGGTCCACCGCTTCCGGATCGAGTTCGCAGTACGACTGCTCGTTTGGAATCATCTCGCCGCGGCCGTCGAAATACATGAATGAGCCGTAGTAGCGACGCGCTTCTTCCTTGAGCTTCCGGCCGTACGCACCTTTTGTGTAGTTCTCGAGGTTCCCCATGAAGCCGGGGCCAGGCATCACGCGGCCGCCTCCGAATTCAATGTGATAGCCCCGCGCGAACGACATCTTCTGCTTCGCCTGCTCGCCGTACAGCCACCATGGCATGTACATGTGAATACCAGCGGTGCCGTCTTCGTTGATGGGCGGCAATCCTTCGAGCTTGGGAATCTGCGCCGAAAGCCCAGCGCCGACCGTATCCATGAGATACTTGCCGACCACACCGTTGCCGTTGGCGATGCCATTCGGAAACAGCGTGCTCCTGGAGTTGAGCATGATGCGCGACGTTTCGCACGCACTGGCCGCAAGCACGACGACTTTCGCCGACACGTGATGATCCGTGCGGGTCATCTTGTCGATGTAATTCACGCCGGTCGCTTTCCCCTTCGCATCCACCGTCACTTCACGTACCATCGCGTCGCAGATCAGCGTCACGTTGCCCGTGGCCATCGCGGGCGGCATGAGCACGGTCGTCGACTGGAAATTCGCCTTGATGGAGCAACCGCGTCCGCAATCCGTCGCGTAAAAACATGCCTGTCGATCGAGCATGCTCTGGCGCAACACGCGCTGCGCGAGTGCGTTGCCGGGATGCAACTTCCTGGGCAGCGTGTTCGCATCCTGACGTTGCGTGAGCACGGCGCGGTGCGCGGGAATGACGGGAATCTTCATTGGGTCACACGCCTTCTTGGCCAGCAGCTCGTACGTACGCGGCGCTGGCGGCGGCTGCAACACCCCCGGCGATGACCGCGGCGTGTTCTCGAGATCGTCGTCGCCCCCGTACACACCGATGAGCGATTCGGTCTTGTCGTAGTACGGCGCGAGTTCCTCATACGTGAGCGGCCAGTCGGCACCGAGCCCGTCGCGCGACTTCGGCTTGAAGTCGTACGGCCCCATGCGCAGCGAGATCCGTCCCCAGTGATTCGTGCGTCCGCCGAGCATGCGCGAACGCCACCACATGAAGTCGGTGCCAGGCGCATTCGTGTAGGGCTCGCCGGGGACGCGCCAGCCGCCATCGACGGTGGCGTCGTAGAAGCCGAACGGTTTGTCCGCGTTGCCACCGCCACGTAGCGGCGCGTCTTTCGGCGTCTGAAACATCGGAGTCTCGGTCACCGGGTCGTAGTCGCGCCCGGCTTCGAGGACGAGGACTTTGAGCCCTTGGACGGACAGCTGGTAGGCGGCCATACCGCCGCCAGCGCCAGAGCCAACTACGATGACGTCGTACTGCGTGTCGGTCTTGGAACGACGCAATGACACGTGGGGCACTCCTCAAACGGCGGGATGGGAACGGCGGGAATTGGTGCGATGCGACGCACCGACCGAAGTTACGGCGTGGCGCGAGGGACGGCAGAGGTGGCGGCCCACATCAATAAGGAATGCCCCCGTCCGGAGGGCCGGCTCGCGGTTGCAGCCGTCGGCTGACTGCTCGTACCGCTCGCCCGACCCCTCGCTGCCCGGTGCCCCGACGATTCGCCGCCGCCCTGCACGAGTGCCCGCGAAACAGACGGCGCCACGAACCAGTCCGAACGCATCGGGGCCCTGCTCGATCAGCTCGACCGCATTCCCGACCGTCCTGATGCGCCGAACCCGCTGCGGCTGAGCGAAGGTTCCGGCCCACTGTGATCGTTACTCTGCCGTCGGGGACACGCTCACCGCGATGTTCACGCTACCGATCATCCACCGCTGCGCGCGTTGTATGGGATGTAGCCGGTCCAGTCCCACGGTGTGTAACGGTCACCCATGAGCGTCTCCAATAATTCCTTGAAGATGCCTTCGGTATTCAGGCTGTTGGATAGCATCACGATGCCGATCTTCTTGTCCTCGAACGAAATCGTATAGTTGGACCAGCCGTCGTCATGCCCTTCCTTGAAGTACGCCTTGCCATGGGGCGTGGAGAGCACACCCCAGCCAAGCCCGTACGAAAGGTTGATCGCGTCGTACTGGTGAGTGGTGGTGGTGTCCAACGTCGGAAACTGATGCGCCGAGTGAATACGGATCTGCGGCTTCACCATCTCGGCTTTCGCCTGCGCACTCAATCCATCGCCGCGCATGATGCCCGCGATCAACAGCGACAAGTCATGAATGTCGGTGTCCATCGAACCGGCGGCGCGTACCGACATGCGCTTGTTGTGTCCGACCGTGGAATCGTTCACGTAGCCCAGTGCAATGTCGGTTGCGAATTCCGGCTTCCACGTCATGCTTGTGCGCGTGAGGCCGAAGCGATCGAAGACGCGCTGCCGCATCATGTCGCCGACCGACTGCCCAGTCTTGGCTTCAATCACAAACTGGAGCAGGTTGATCCCTTCACCGGAATACGCGTAGCGTGAGCCTGGTTCGAACTTGATGTCCAACTTTCCGTCAGCATTGAGAAAGCGAAAATTGGGGAAGCCTGCGCTGTGAGTAAGCAACATGCGCGGCGTGAGCTTGCGCCACCGTTCGTCGTTGGCGAGATCGGCATACTTCCCGTACGATGGCAGCGGCTTCGCGAGGTAGTCCGCGATCGGTGTGTCGAGCTCGATCACATGCTCATCGACGAGCTGCATGACGAAGTAGGCGAATACCCCCTTCGTGATCGACATCGCCCACATCACCGTCGTGTCGGTCATCGGCAGCTGTTCTGCCACATTGCGCACACCGAATGACCTTCGGTAGACGACCTGTGCATCGTTGATGATCGCGATCGACATGCCAGGCACTTTCGCCGCGGCCATCAAACGCGCCACCGTGCGCTCGATCTCGGCGGGGGTGATCGTCGATCCGTCGACGCGCTGCACACGCGTCGGATGTGTCGCCAGCGGCTGCCCACTCATCGGCCGTGGCCCGACGGACAGGACCGTGGCGAAACAGGCAACGACGATGCGTGTGAGAATTCGGCGTGTGATATGGATGGACTCGGGGACGGGTTGCGCTCACTACGCGCCTGGCCGCCCTGGAGTGTCACCGCGTCACCGCGATCCGCCGATCGAATGCCGCAACGATGCCATCCACTGCTCATTCGCCACGAACAGCCCTTCGGGGAAACGCTTGTGCTGCGCGATGGCGTCAAAAATGTCGGCCTCCGTGTACTTGTTGAGACCAACGCCAGCGAGATACTGCAGCCGCAGATTGCGATCGGTGTTGATGTCGGCGCCTTTGAGCCACTCCTTCAGATCGCCACCGCTGCCCGCGTACGTCGAGAACAGCTCGAGCGGTGATTCAAAGCCCGACTCCGTCAACGAGGCGCCCACATGCTCGTAGCCGGCATTCGCAAAACGCGCAGCCAACCCAGTGAAATCGATCCTGGTCGCGCCCACTTGACCAAGTAGCACAATGTCATAGCCACGACCGTCAATGTTGTTCGCCCAGATCGTGCCCTCAGGGAACACCTCAAAGAACGTGGCGAGTTCGCTGCGTACCGCGTCGAGTGTGCTCTCGTACAGCGGCACCCACTGCGTGACGACACCGCCCGGCTTGAGATGCTCCTTCACCGCTTGGAAGTACTCCCGCGTATACAGCGACGCGGCGCCCTTCACCCACGGATTGATCGGATCTGACGTGATGACATCGAACTTCTCGTCGCTGGTGAGCACAAAGCTGCGCGCGTCGTCAAAGTAGATCTGCGTGCGCGGGTCTTTCGCGACGTTGTTGTTCTCTTTCATGAACCACGTCGACACCACCTGCGGAATGAGCGGCTCGATTTCACAGACCACGAGCCGCTTGACCGACGGATACGGGAGAAACGATCCGGCCGTCACTCCGGCACCGAAACCCACTACAAGCACCGACTGCGGATCGGGGTGCACGAGTGCCGGCAAATGCGCGAGCATTTTCTGCAGACGCATGTCCTGCGGCAGGCTCGATGCTTCAACTTTGCCGCTCACATGAAACTGAGTCGCACCACTCGAGAGCACGCGTGTGACGGCCACGGAGCTGTTCATCCCTTCGCCGATGTAGAGCATGTCCGTCTTGCCGATCCACGTCACCGCATAACGTCCATGTGCGACGAGTATCCCGGGCAACTTGGGCAGCGTTGCGATAAGCCCCACGGCGAGAATGGGCGCGAGTACCAGCAATCCGCGTCCCGGCGACGCAGTCGCTGGTCCAACGGCCGCTTCACGTGACGCGTCCCCCGTCGCAACACTTGGCGCGAGCAAGAGCAACACCGCGGCACTCGCGGCCGCCGCAATCAGGACGCGCTGCGCATCCTGCGTGCCGAGCGCTGGAACCAGCACAAGACTGCAGACCACAGCGCCGATGATGGAGCCAATGGTGTTCGCGGCGTACACGCTGCCAACCAGCTTGGCCGTGTCTTCACCCGGCGTTGCGATCGCCGCCAATGCGAACGGAAAACTCGCGCCCCACAGCACCGCTGCCGGCAACACGGCCAACGCACAGCGTACCAAGTCCATCTGCAGCGCAAACCACGCACTCGGCGCGAGTGACGGATTGATCGGCCAGTTCGGAAGCGCGAGATAGATCACCACGGCGGCCCACGCAATGGCGAGTGTGAGCAGCAGCTGACACCACGCCAGTGCACGACGGGGACTGGCAATGATACGGGCCAGCCACGACGCGACGGCGCTGCCGAGCCCAAGTCCACCGAGAAAGACTGCCAAGATCATCGAAAACGTGTACACCGACGCACCGAACGTCAGCGATAGCAATCGCGTCCACACAACTTCGGCGGCCAACGCGCAGGCCCCGGAGATTCCGATCGCGATGTAGACCTCGCGTGCACCGGGGCGCGAACGCGAACCCATTGACGCGTACTCGTTTCGCAGTTCATTCGCGCTATTCGCCTGATTCGTGGCAGGATTTGCAGCCGCCAGCGTCCACGCAACCGCCGCAACGACGAGGTTCAACGCTGCCGCGAAGTACGTCGCATACGCCTGATCGTGTACGCGCAACAGGTAGAAGCCGGCGAGTACACTGCCAATTACCGCACCGGCGATGTTGCCGCCATAGAAGAATCCGAGCCACGAAATTCCACGCGGTGAAGATTCAACCCAGCGCGCGATCGCAGGCAGCGTGGCGCCCATCAACACCGTCGGCGGCAGCAGACATAGTCCGGCCACCACACCGCGCAGCATCAGCGCCGCCGCACCGTGACCGATCGCGGGTGAGTACAACTTCCCGACTAGCGGAATCGCGAACAGTTCGAGCACGCCAATCACACCGATCGTCAACTCGAGCATCGCGTACAACTGCAGCGGGTGTCGCGTGCGGGACGCGAAACGGGGCAGGGCGAGACTGCCGATGCACATGCCACCCATGAACGTGGCCAGCAAAACGCCGAGTGAGATGGCGGACGACCCAATCACCAGCTCGAGGAGCTGAAACCAGACCACTTCGTAGATCAGCGCGCAGACGCCGCTGCCGACGAAAAGCAGCAGTAGAAGGGGAAGGACGGGGCGCGAGGAGAGCTCAAAGTCGGAAACTGCAGAGTCCGCTGACGAAATGGTCGACGATGATGTACGGCTGGCCATGCGTTGGGGGGGGGCACGTAAGAGTGGGTGGGCGCGCCGTCTGAGCGATTGGTCACGGGGACGGCGATGCTAGCATCATACGGTCACGTGCGACCCGCTGTTGTCGCGGCCGGTGTTTGATAGGTGGCCTGTGGTGGCAAACTGCATAGGCCCCACGGGGTGAGTCGAGGAGGATCGGGGTCGAAAAGGGTTGAATCGCCCGTGTACCAGCGGTACCGTTGCGGTTCCTACCGACAATCCGCCATCGCCGCCCCGCGGCCCCCCAGGAGCCCACTTGGAGCTCGCCCCGATCACGCACCTGACGTGGATCGACTATACCGTCATGGCGCTCTACTTCGCCGTGGTCCTCGGCATCGGTTTCGTCCTCCGCAGCGCGACAAAAACCAGTTCGGATTTCTTTCAGTCCGGCCGCTCGCTGCCGCCGTGGGTCACCGGGCTCGCCTTCCTTTCGGCCAATCTGGGCGCGCAGGAAGTGATCGGCATGGGTGCGTCGGGTGCCAAGTACGGCATCGCAACCGCGCACTTCTATTGGATTGGCGCGATCCCCGCGATGGTGTTCGTCGCGCTCTTCATGATGCCCTTCTACTACGGCTCACGCGCACGCAGCGTCCCCGAGTATCTCAAGCTGCGCTTCGATGAAAAGACGCGCACGTTGAACGCGCTGAGCTTCGCCGTCATGACGGTGTTCTCGTCCGGCATCTCGATGTACGCGATGGGCAAGCTGTTCAATTTGCTGCTCGGGTGGAGCTTCGACTTCAGCGTACTGGTGTCGGCGGTGATCGTGCTGGCGTACGTGTTTGCCGGTGGACTGACCAGCGCTATCTACAATGAAGTGCTGCAGTTCTTCATGATCGCGTTTGGCTTTGCGCCGCTGGTGTTTCTTGGACTGCGAAGCGTTGGTGGGTGGAGCGGGCTCACCGCCAAACTCTCGGAGGTCGCGGTTTCCAAGGGGCTCGCGGCTGGCGCGTACACCCACGCATGGCAAGGCATGTCGAGCGCCGCAACGAATCCCATCGGTGTCGAAGCATTTGGCCTCGTGATGGGCTTGGGTTTTGTGTTGTCATTCGGCTATTGGTGCACCGACTTTCTCGTCGTGCAGCGCGCCATGGCTGCGGATAGCATGCTCGCGGCCCGCCGCACACCGCTTATTGCGGCCGTGCCCAAGATGCTGTTCCCGTTCCTCGTCATTCTCCCGGGGATGATCGCACTCGCGCTCACCAGCATGGGCGGCACAACGGGTGGCGAGGGCATCATTCCGGCCAAGTTGAACGAGTTGGGTAAGCCGCTCATCGATGCTACGGGGCGCACGGTGCTCGACTTCGATCTCGCAACACCGATGTTGCTCATCAAGCTGTTCCCTGAAGGCATGCTTGGACTCGGGCTCACCGCGTTGCTCGCGTCGTTCATGTCCGGAATGGCTGGTAACGTGACGGCGTTCAATACGGTGTGGACGTACGACATCTATCAGAGCCACATCAAGAAGAACGGGTCGGATGCGCACTATCTGTGGATGGGTCGCGCAGCGACTGTCGGTGGCGTGGGACTCTCGATTGCGGCGGCATACGTCGCGGGGGCGTTCAACAACATCATGGAAGTGTTGCAACTCGTGTTCGCATTCGTGAACGCCCCACTGTTTGCAACGTTCGCGTTAGGCATGTTCTGGAAGCGCGCCACCGGACACGGCGCGTTTTGGGGGCTGCTGGCCGGCATGAGCGGGGCGATGTTGCATCATGGAATCACGCTGCCGCTTGGTGCATCGCCTGGTGTAAAGGGCGGATTCCTCGGTGCCATTCACACGTATCCGAGTGAACTGGCGCAGACATTCTGGACCGCGATCTTTGCGTTCACGACGTGCGTGGTGATTTCGGTAATTGTCAGTCTCGCGACAAAGCCGCGCCCTGACGAAGAGTTGAAGGGGCTGGTGTATGCGTTGACGCCCAGACCGAGTGACGGTGATCTCGCGTGGTATCAGCGTCCGGTGGTGTTTGGTGTCGCCGTGCTTGCCGGGACGGTTGTCCTCAACCTGGTGTTCCTATGAGTGGCGGTGGCGGCGGACTCGATCTGCGGTATCCGATTGGCGGACTCTTCTCCGCACTCGGCGTTTTGCTCGCGGTGTTCGGCGGCATCACCGCAGGCAACACGGAGATGTATGCCAAGTCCGATGGGCTGAACATCAATCTCTGGTGGGGCATTGTTTTGCTGGCGACGGGCCTGATCTTTTTGCTGCTCGCGCGCAACGGTGCACGTGGAGACTCGGGGCGTTGAGTAGTTCACTGCGAACCCGATACTCATACTGCAACCTGGAAACTGAGTAGTTATGTCTTTCCCGCGTAACGCTGGCGTTCTGTTGCATCCCACCTCGCTCCCCGGTGCGCACGGCATCGGGGATTGGGGTACCGAAGCGCACAAGTTCCTCGACTTCATGTCGGCAACTGGGCTCAGGATCTGGCAGATGCTGCCGCTAGGGCCCACGGGCTATGGCGACTCGCCGTATCAGTGCTTCTCGGCGTTTGCCGGCAATCCGATGCTGATCGAAGTGCCGGGCGCAGGCGGCAATTTTTCGAAGGATGCGGTCGAATTCGAAAAGGTCATCGCACACAAGAAGGCACTCATCGAAGCCGCGTGCGATCGCTTCGTGCCCGACGATCGCTATCGCGCTTTTGTCGCGGCGAACTCCGAATGGCTTCCCGACTACGCACTGTTCATTGCAGTCAAGCAGGCGTTCGGTGGCGTGCAGTGGACCGAGTGGGACGCCGATATCGCCGCTCGCGAGCCTCAGGCGATGGCGCGTTGGCGCGCAAAAGTTGGCGTGCAGATCGAACGTGCGCAGATGCAGCAGTATTTCTTCTTTGCACAATTTCACGCCCTCAAGCGTGCAGCGACAGCCAAGGGCATTCAGTTGATGGGTGATCTCCCCATCTATGTCGCCCACGACTCGGCAGACGTCTGGGCCAATCCGAAGCTCTTTAAACTTGACGGGAAGGGTCATCCGATCGTGCAGGCCGGTGTCCCCCCCGATTACTTCAGCGCCACCGGTCAGCTGTGGGGCAATCCGATCTACGATTGGAATGCGATGGCTGAACAGCAGTACGCGTGGTGGGTGAAGCGGATGCGCGCGTCGTTTCAACTGTTCGACATCGTGCGCATCGATCACTTCCGCGGCTTTGAAGCGTATTGGGAAGTGCCTGGTGAAGACACAACCGCAGTGAACGGCAAGTGGGTGAAGGGGCCGGGCGACGCGCTCTTCAAAGCGATCGAGAACGTGCTCGGAGCGTTGCCGATCGTAGCTGAAGATCTTGGTCTCATCACGCCGGAAGTCGCCGCACTGCGAGATGGACTTGGTTTCCCCGGCATGGCGATTCTGCAATTTGCCTTCGGCACCGACTCGAGCGCCAACGACTTCACGCCGCACAACTACACGCGCCACAAAGTCGTGTACACGGGCACACACGACAACGACACGACGGTCGGCTGGTGGACACAGGGCGCCGGTGATTCGACGCGAACGGCGGACGACGTGGACAAGGAACACGGCTATGCCAAGCGCTATCTCAACACCGATGGAACTGAGATTCACTGGGTGATGATGCGTGTTGCGCTCGCCTCAGTAGCGAACACGGTGCTGGTGCCGATGCAGGACATCCTGGGCCTTGGCGGCGAAGCGCGCATGAATTTGCCCGGACGTCAGGCAGGCAATTGGGGTTTTCGTTTTTCGTGGGATCAGGTCACGCCGGAGATCACGCATCGGCTGGCCGAGCTGGTGGACACATACGACCGGAAGCGCACAACATGAGCGCAACATGAGTGCCATGAACACGTCGGCTGCAACAGTGCAGGGTGCATCGTCAGCGATGAGTAAACCGACGTCGTTTGCGACGTTGTGGAATATGAATTTCGGCTTTCTCGGCATTCAGTTCGGTTGGGCGCTGCAGATGGCCAACATGAGCGCCATTTACGAGTACATGGGCGCGAGTGCCGATCAGATTCCCATGTTGTGGTTGGCCGCCCCACTCACTGGTCTCATCGTGCAACCGATCATCGGTCACATGAGCGACAACACGTGGGTGCCCGGACTAGGGCGACGTCGGCCGTACTTTCTGACGGGCGCAATTCTGAGTACGATCGCGCTCATAGCCATGCCCAATGTGACAGCACTGTGGATGGCGGCCGGACTGCTCTGGATTCTCGATACGTCCATCAATATTTCGATGGAACCGTTCCGGGCGTTTGTGGCCGATGTGTTGCCGCCGAGTGAGCGCACCAAAGGGTTCGCGATGCAGAGCTTTTTCATTGGGCTTGGGGCGGTGATTGCGAGTTCGTTGCCGTGGATGATGACGAACTGGTTTGGCGTCGCGGGTAGCGCGCCGGGCACGATTCCGACCACGGTCAAGCTGTCGTTCTTTGTTGGTGCCGCAGCGTTCTTTGGCGCGGTGATGTACACAGTGTTTACGCCACCCAAGGAGATTCCGCCTCCAGACATGGAAGCGTTTCGCCGTGCAAAGGCGGCGAGCAAAGGTCCGTTCGCGGGCGCGCGCGAGATTTACGATGCGGCTAAGAACATGCCTGAGTGCATGAAGCAGTTGGCGCTGGTGCAGATGGCCACCTGGCTTGGTCTATTCTGCATGTGGCTTTACTTCTCGGTTGCGGTTGCACGCGATGTGTTTGGCGCTCCCGATGCGAACTCGCCGTTGTACCAGCAGGGCATCGAGTGGGCTGGAATCTGCTTTGGGGCGTACAGCGCAGTGACGTTTGTCTTCTCGTTCTTCCTGCCCAAGATCGCGGCCGCTGTGGGTCGCAAGAAGGCCCATGCAATCTGTCTGACGTGCGGCGCAGTGGGCCTGTTGTCGATCGGCGTGATCACCAACCCGCAGCTGTTGTTGCTGTCGATGGTCGGTGTCGGCATCGCGTGGTGCAGCATTCTCTCCATGCCCTACTCCATTCTTGCTGGGTCGTTGCCAGCGGGCAAGATCGGCGTATACATGGGCATCTTCAATTTCTTCATCGTCATTCCGGAAATCATCGCCGCAGTTGGTTTCGGCTGGGTGATGAACCACGTCCTCGACAATAATCGCTTGGCGGCAGTGCTTGCCGGCGGTGTGTTTCTGTTCATTGCCGCGCTGCTGACACTCCGTGTGAAGGACGTGAACGAAGCGTCGGATCGTGCGCAGATGAACCTCACGACGGCGTAATTCGTGGCTGCTTTTCCTTTTGATGGAGCTTCTGAGCCGAGGCATGCTATGACGCGATGGATCAAGCTTGGGTTGGTGACAGCGCAAATTGTGATGACGTCGATTGCATCCGCCCAGGTACCGGTCATTGAGAAAGTTGACCCTCCGAGTTGGTGGGGCAACTCGTCGATCAATCCCGTGCGGCTTCTCATTCACGGCAAGAATCTTCGTGGCGCGACGTTCGTCTGCCCGAAGGTGACGTGCACGGGCGCGCGTACGAGTGCGAACGGGACGTACGCGTTCGTTGACGTGAGTATTCCAAAGACTGCGCGACCGGGGAGTTATCCACTTACGCTCAAGACCGCTGCTGGCAGTGCGTCGGTGCCATTCAGCGTGGCGCCAACGTTGCCATCAGCCGGTCGCTTTCAGGGATTCGGCGTCGATGATGCCGTGTATCTCATCATGCCCGATCGCTTCGCGAACGGCGACGCCAGCAACGACAACGGCATTGTGCCGGGAATGCTCGATCGCGCCAAGGGTCGCTACTACCACGGTGGTGATCTCGCCGGGGTGCAGCAGAAGTTGCCCTATCTCAAGTCGCTCGGCATCACGGCGATCTGGCTCAACCCGCTGTACGATAATGCGAACCGCTTGAACGAGAAGGAGAAATACGACGGCCTGCCCATCACCGACTACCACGGATACGGCGCCGTCGATTTCTACAACGTCGATGAACATTTCGGCAGCGTGTCGCAGTTCAAGCAGTTGGTTGACGCCGCGCACGCGCAGGGGATCAAGATCATCCTCGATATGGTTGCCAATCACACCGGCCCATATCACCCGTGGGCCACCAATCCACCGACGCCCACGTGGTTTCACGGCACGGTCGACAAGCATCCCAACAACAGCTGGCAGACGTGGACCATTGCGGATCCCTATGCATCGGCCGAGCTGAAACGTCCAACGCTTGATGGATGGTTCATCGACATCCTGCCCGATCTCAATCAGGACGATCCGGACGTCGCGCGCTACATCATCCAGAACACATTGTGGTGGATTGGCGTGAGTGGCATGGACGGCGTTCGTCAGGATACGTGGCCGTATGTGCCGCGCACGTTTTGGCGCGACTGGATGACGGCGATCAAGCGCGAGTATCCCAAGGTGCGCGTCGTTGGCGAGGTGCTCGATGGCGATGCATCGCAGGTGAGCTTCTTTGAGGGCGGTCGCAAGCAGAGCGATGGCGTAGACGACAAGGTCGATATGCTCTTCGACTATCCGTTGCACTTCGCCATGCGCACCGCGTTCGCGCAGGGACGCAACATCCGCGAAGTGTCGCAAATGCTGTCGCGCGATCACGTCTATCGCGATGCGCACCGTTCGTTGCTCACGCTCTTTGGTTCGCACGACGTCTTGCGCTTCATGAGCGAGCCGGGCGCCACACTCGACGGCCTCAAGCTCGCGTACACGTTGCTGCTCACCGTGCGCGGCACGCCGATGGTGTACTACGGCGACGAGATCGCCTTGCCAGGCGCCGCCGATCCCGACAACCGTCGCGATTTTCCCGGTGGGTTTGCGGGCGACGCAAACAATGCGTTCGAACTTGGCGGTCGCACGAAGGAGCAGCAGATGGTGTGGTCGCACGTGCAGACACTGCTCAAGCTGCGCGCAACGCGGCCGGAGTTGCGCGCTCCGGCCACGGAGCACTTGGTCGAGACGGACCAGCAGTTCGTCTATCGTCGCGGCAAGACGGTGGTTGTCCTCAACAACGCGACAACGCCGGTTGACATCACGATCCCGGTTGCGTCGCTCGGCAAAGACATACTTGGCGTGTGCGGCACGGCGACCAAGAGCGGCAATGGCGTGACGCTCACGGTCCCCGCGCGAAGTGGGTGCGTGTACTGAGCGGCACCGTCAGCAAAACTCTGCGTGACGGCAGCTGCAAACACTCATCCGCTCCAGCGCTTGAACGCTCGAGAGAACGCGGCCGGATCGGCGAAGCCTACGCGTGCCGCTACGTCGCGCACCGGCGTCCTCCCGGTTCGCAACGCTTCCAGCGCGATCTCGTGACGCAGCGACTCGAGGACCTGCTCGAACGTCACCCCCTCGGCCTTGAGCCTGCGGTAGAGCGTCTGCCGGCTCATGGCCAGAAGACGTGCCATCTGCGAGATGCCGAATTGTCCGGAATGGAGTACTTGCCGCAGCGCTGATTCCAGCCGCCCGCGACAGGTGCGCTGCTGCGCGAGCGCGGCCAGTTGCGCATCGGCATGGGTCGCGAGGATCCGGGTGAGATGGGCAGGCGCCGGCACCAGCACGGTGTGCAGATACGCCGGGTCGAGCAACAGCGCGTTCTGCCCGCTGACGAAGTGAATCGGCACGCCGAACGCCTGGTCGTACGCGGCGCGATGGGCAGGTATCGGGTGCTTCACATACACCGCACGCACCACGTCCGAACGCTGAATCCGTCGGATGCCCTGCACCATTCGCGCGAACACCAGTTCGGTGATCTCCGGCCACGCATCCACCGGCCGACGATCGCGTAACCAGAGACCGGCGCAGTCGGTGTCGAACTGATATCGGTCACCGCCGTCCATCGATGGAAAATCGATGCTCAGCGGGGCGTAGCGGTTCACCTGCTGCAACGCCTCCGTCACGGTGGTGGCCGCGCGTCCCATGGGCGCTGCCAGCGAGACCTGGTCACAGGGCACATGTTGGCCGAAGTGCAGGGCGAATGCCGGTTCGCTCTCGATGGCGGCACCAGCGCGCAGGAGCAGGAGAAGCCATTCCAGTGGATGGCGCGCGTCGTCGTGATCGAGATCAATTTCGGCCACACCGGCGCGCGTCAGGAGCGCCCGACGCGATATACCGCGCCCCTCCGCGAAGGCGACCACGCCTCGCAGATACGTAGTCGAGACGGTCGGGCGTCGAGTGAGGTCCGGCACCAGAAAGGTGCCCGCGATCATGTCTCTGGTACGAGCGATCATCACCACGCCCCGCTGGGTTCCGTAGGCATAAATGCGCCAGCGAACGCCGGCGGCACACACACTCTGCCGACATCATGCCTACCCCGGACCCATGTCAGCCATCGTCGGATCCGCATCAGCACAACGGGCGCACGTCTCCGAGGGATTCACGGCCGACCGCGCCGCCCAGCAGCTTTTGACCCGTGCCGTCCGAACGTGGTTCGCGGTCGCGCTGGTCGGACAGCTGATCTTCTCGACCTACATCGTGCTGGTGTACGGCGGTGCGATCGTGACGGGTGAGACCGCGCGGTGGAATCACGTAATGCCCAAGGGGTACGTGCCCGGTGACACGGCCGGCAACGCGGCGATCATGTCGCACGTGGTGATCGCGGTGAGCCTTTCTCGCGGCCAACAGCGTCTTTTCCTTCCGCCTTGGCCTGTTCCTCTGGCTCGTGATCAACCGGGGGCCGGTCGGCTTCAACCCCAAGACCTTCAGTGGACCATTCCTCACGACGCTGGCCTTCGCCGTGTATGTGGTGGTCCCACAGGCCTTCCTGCAGCTCTACTTCAGCGCGCAGGAACGTGACGGCGTCCGGGCGCCACGCCTTGCCGCCTACGGCCTGTTCGTCATGGCTGCGCTGACAGGCGCGGGCATCGCCAGCGTGTCAATGATTCTGTGGCTGCCGGCAATTCGATGATGACGCAAAGACGCTTTTGTGTCTCTGTGATGACTCTTTGGTGACTCGCTAATGATTCTTCACAACGGTCGAATCAGGATTCCGCCCCGTTGCAGGTCTCGCGTTCAACGCTTCTGTGCCCTAGATCTGTTGGCGCCGGCGCCGACCGTAAACCATTCCAAAACAATGCTTTGCGCAGTATCCCAAGAATTGTACGCGCCTTCCCGTCCGCGCGCAGAACCTGCCGAGGATGGCTCGGCGCGTACGCGGCCCGCGCAAGTGCAGTCAGTACCGTGAGGTCGACGACCCACCGCGACCGCTGTGCTCCAACACGCCCCTGACTGGCCCCCCTTGACCCGAGTGACGTGGCGGGCGCGGGACACCACCGCAACCTGCCACGCCCTGGCTCCTCAATTCCGATTCCGCGTCTTGTTGCGTTCGTTCAGCAGTGCGCAATCGCCGTCGCACGAGATGCACTATCTGTCGTCCCGGTCCTACTTGTTGTAGACCACGAAGCCATTGAGCACCGAGGTGGACGTGCGCGCGATAAGATCTGCTTGGCCTTCCGAGCGTGCACTCCCGGTCGCCGTCGCAAAACGGCCGGTGCCCCCGACGAAGTCGATCGTCGCGACGAACGTCACTTTGCCGGGCCCGTTCGGCGTGTTGGTTCCTGTGCCAACCGCACGCAGCACGTCGCCATCGGCCGTTGTGAAGGTCGCTTGGATGGCCTGGGTGCCGAGCGCGAGCTGCAGTTCCTTGTCGGATACGAAGGCAACCGTCCCGAGGAGTGTTAGCTTGCACGTCCCCTGATCGACCTGCCGTACGACCCCGGGGCTGATTGGCACGGTCGGCGCCAGGACGGTCACGCAAGGTTCGTCCTTCAGGCGCAACTCGACACGGGGTGATGTTGCGCCGGAATCGTCGGAGGTGCAGCCGATCAGAATAGACGAGCAGATGAGTGTGATTGCAGCGAAGTATCGCATGGTGTCCGTGTCCTTTCAGGGGGTGTGTAGGCAGGGCCCGCCGTCGCGGCGCGACCGTTTGTGTCCTTGGTGTGCGCACCTATCTGGGTCAGCCACGTAGGTTGAGCGTTAGATCAGCGTGAAATCGTGACTTTCCAGAGCCGGATGATCAAACTCCGCACTTTTGGCGGGCTCTATCTCGAGCGGGATGGCACTCGGCTCGACGCGCTGTCCGGTCAGCGGAAAGGGCTGGCACTCCTCGCGATGCTCGCGGCGGCCGGCGAACGCGGCGTGAGCCGCGAGACGGCGCTTTCGCTTCTCTGGCCCGACAGCCCCGAGGAGCGCGCCCGCACCTCGCTGCGTCAGCTGGTCCACGCGTTGCGGTCGCAGCTCGAGGAGCCCGAACTCCTGGAGCAGTCGGCCGAGCTCCGTTTGAATCCGGGCGTCACGGCGAGCGACGTCGCCGACTTTCGCGATGCCATAGACCGCGGCAGCCTGAGCGCCGCGGTCGCGCACTACGCGGGGCCCTTTCTCCACGGCTTTCAGCTCAAGGGAGCCGACGGCTTCGAGCGGTGGGCGGAAACAGAACGCAGCAACCTTGCACAGACGGTGTTGCGCAGTCTCGAACGACTGGCGGCGCAGGCGACCCGGGCTGGCGATGTACACGGGGCGGTCGAAGCCTGGCGGCGTCTTACCAATCTGGAGCCGCTCAGCGCTCGCTTCACGATCGGCTTGATGAACGCACTCGATGCTGCGGGGGAGCGCAATGCTGCGTTGCAGCATGCTCGCGTGTTTTACGCGCTGTCGCGGCAGGAGCTGGACGGCACCCCGGATCGGGTGGTGACTGAACTCGAAGCCCGGTTGCGCGCAGCGGTCGTGCCGGGGTCGCCGCCGATGGCGGTAACAGGTGTCGCGACCAGTCCTTCCTCATTGCGGACCGGCGACACGATATCGCCTGGCGAGCGTGTGGCGCCCCAAACGACACCGTCGATGCTGGTCGACCCCCCAGCCTTGGCACTGACCTCGCCAGCGGGAGCACCGCGTCGCGCCGGCCTCCGCCTGTTCGTGCTCGCCCTGGCGGGTGCCGCCATCATTGTTGTCGGCTTCGCCCTGCAAGCAATTCGCCAGCGCGGCGACGCTGCCACGAACACTCGGCAGGCAACGGGGAATCTGGGCTCGCCGGTGACTGTGGCGTCGGTCGCGGTAATGCCGTTCGTGAACACGAGCGGCGACCCCGCGAATGAACCGCTCAGCGATGGTCTCACGGACGAGCTGATTGGCGC
>Ga0105049_10002868_pt1 | contig 20396 bp, 16 predicted proteins | sample MAT06_FD_78087 | JGI IMG/M metagenome (GOLD analysis project Ga0105049, IMG submission 78087) | Freshwater microbial communities from Lake Fryxell liftoff mats and glacier meltwater in Antarctica - MAT-06 | ecosystem: Environmental > Aquatic > Freshwater > Ice > Liftoff microbial mat | place...
AATTAGTGCTATCATTTACTAATCATCATATTGTAATAGAACTTGATAATGATATTAAAAAAAAAGAAATAGTTTGGTTATGTCCACCGGATGAACTTTTAATAACTTTAGAACAGTTCTAATATGCAGTTCAATGCTTATTACAAATCATAAGTGAATTTGGTAGATTCTATTACTTAAAACTTTATTTCCATTTGTTATATAATTAATATTATGTTAAATCGTAACATCCAAGAAAAGAGGTTACTAACCTCTTTCTCATAATTTATGGTTCTAACCTTTTCTTTACTTCATTGTATTTATCCGTCATATTTAAACGACTATAAATTTGTTTCAATGTTTTAAGAAGCGGTTGAATGTCTGGACTGTCTTTCGGAGCCATTTCTAAAGCTTTCTCTAAGTTTGGTAATGCTAAATTAAATTCAGCTTCCGCAGCTTTATTTCCGGCTTCATACTTCTTAGGATCTTTTTCAGCATTTGCTTTGTCAATTAATGCTTTTCCGGCGTTATTGTAAACTGCTCCGAGATTAAAATAAGCTTCCCAATAATCATTTTTAAGCTCAATCGCTTTTTTGTAAGCTGTAATTGCTTGCTCTCTTTTTCCTAAGTCTTCATATACAGTTCCTGCAGCATAATGGAGCAACTGATTTGTAGGGTCTTTTTCAATAGCTAAACCAAGCAATTTTTCTGCTTCTGCAGCTTTACCGCGCAATAAATAGTAATTGAGTTCCTCGGTGAGCAAACGTTGATCGTTAGGAAATGCGATTCTTGCGTCACCTAAAATCTTCATTGCTGTTGCTGTATCGCCTTTTTGTTGGTAAATTTTGTACAAAGAAATGTATCTACCTCCATCTTTCTCATTTCCGAAACCTATCAATTTAGTAAGATACTCTTGTGCTTTATCCAAATTTTTACCTCTAATTGCTGCAATACTCGAGTTTTCAATTGCGCTCGTATCCACTATTCCATTTTTAGCAGACAAAGCAGCAGTTTCTTCAAACATGCTCAACGCAGTATTAAAGTCATTCTGATTGAATGCTGCAATTCCAAGGTTTCTGTAACCTGCCTGAGCTTTTCCGAAACATTCAATTGCAAATTCATATTTAGGATCTAACTCGTACGCTTTCTTGTACGATTCAACAGCAACCAACAATGGATTTTGTCCATTTTCAGTGAATAATGGATTCTTACTATCATTCATTGCCCAATAAACATTGCCTTTGTAATACCAAGTTTTAGGTTTACCGCTGGTACTTTCATTTGCAGAAGCCTCATCAATAAAAGTTTTGGCATTTTTTAACACTTCAATATCAGTCTTATCTTGTAAGTACATTTTAAGCGAATTGTAAGCGCTAACTACTTTACTTTGTTGCCCCTGCACATTTAAACTTAATGCAGCAGCAAAAACTACGGTTGCTATTTTATTCATCTGTTTTTAATTTAGTCTTGAGTTGGTTCTGTTGGTGTTTCATCCATAATTTCTCCAGTACTTCCCTCCTCTTCCTCTTCTTCTTCTTTTGTTACTTTTGTAACAGCAGCAATGCTTTCAGAGCCTTTAAGATTTATTAATTTCACTCCTTGCGTATTTCTTCCCATCACCCTTAAATCTTCTATAGGAGTTCTAATAGCAACACCTGATCTGGTAATAATCATTAAGTCCTCGTCATCTTTCACACCTAAAATTGCGATTAATACTCCTGTTTTCTCAGTAATGTTAATGGTTTTAACACCTTTACCACCTCTGTTTGTAATGCGGTATTCTTCAATTTCGGAACGTTTACCAAATCCTTTTTCCGAAACAACTAATATCTGAGTATTTAAGTCTTCCGCACAAACCATTCCCACAACTTCATCGTTTTCATTGGCAAGCGTTACACCTCTTACTCCTGCTGCATTTCTTCCCATTCCTCGAACTTTACTTTCAGGGAAACGAATAGCTCTACCAGATTTTAATGCCATCATAATCTCGCATTTATCATTGGTAAGTCTTGCTTCTAATAAAGATTCTCCTTCACGAACTGTAATTGCGTTTATACCATTCACTCTCGGTCTTGAATACGCCTCTAACAATGTTTTCTTAATGGTACCTTTATTTGTACACATTATAATGTAGTGGTTATTGATGTATTCTTCATTTGAAAGACTGATAACATTAACATAAGCAACCACTTTATCATCAGGAGGAATATTTACTAAATTCTGAATGGCTCTTCCTTTCGATGTTTTAGTACCTTCTGGAACTTCAAAGGCGCGCATCCAAAAACATCTACCTGCACGTGTAAAGAACAAGAGGTAATTATGGGTAGTAGCCATAAACAAATGTTCTAGGAAATCCTCATCGCGCGTGTTAGAGCCCATTGAACCTTTTCCGCCTCTTTTCTGAGTACGGTATTCGTTCAGATTGGTTCTTTTAATGTAACCCATGTGAGAAACAGTTATAACGCAAGGTTCATCCGCAATGATGTCTTCCATGCGCATATCTTCAGCAGAATAAACAATAACAGAGCGTCTTTCATCTCCATATTTATCTCTAATTTCTGCAAGTTCTGTTTTAATTATGGTCATTCTTAAACCTTCGTTCGCTAGAATTTCTTTCAAATGATCAATGGTTTTCATTAACTCATCAAATTCCTCACGAATTTTGTCTCTTTCTAGTCCTGTTAAACGTTGAAGTGTTAAATTTAATATGGCTCTTGATTGAATTTCAGACAATTCAAACGTTTCCATCAATCCAACTCTTGCATCGTCTGGAGTTCTAGAAGCTCTAATTAAAGATATTACAGCATCTAAATGATCTAAAGCAATGAGATAGCCTTGTAAAATATGAGCTCTTTTTTCTGCTTGATCCAAATCAAACTGAGTTCTTCTTACAACTACTTCATGCCTGTGCTCTACATAATAAGCTATAAGTTGTTTGATGTTTAACAATTCAGGTTTCCCATGGTTAAGCGCAATATTATTAACGGAGAATGAAGATTGTAGTTGAGTATACTTAAATAAGTTATTCAATACTACGTTTGTTATTGCATCTCGTTTTAATTCATACACAATGCGCATTCCATCACGATCGGATTCATCGCGAATGTCGCTGATGCCTTCAATTTTCTTATCATTAATAAGGTCTGCTGTCTTTTTAATCATTTCAGCCTTATTTACCATATAAGGAATTTCTGAAACAATAATTCTTTCTCTTCCAGTATCTGCTTGCTCTACAGACGTTGTGGCTCGCATTACCACTCTTCCTCTTCCGGTTTCAAACGCTTCTTTTACGCCTTCATATCCATATATAATACCGCCTGTTGGAAAATCTGGAGCTTTAACATATTGCATTATTTCAGCAATCGTAATTTCTCTGTTATCAATATAAGCAATTGTTGCATTTATTACCTCAGTTAAATTGTGCGGAGGCATGTTAGTAGCCATACCTACAGCAATTCCTGAAGCTCCATTGATTAATAAATTGGGAATTCTAGCTGGTAATACAGTTGGTTCTTCCAAAGAATCATCAAAATTCAATCTAAAATCGACGGTATTTTTGTCGATATCCGCTAACATTTCTTCAGCAATTCTTTTAAGACGTGCTTCCGTATAACGCATTGCAGCGGGACTATCTCCATCAACGGAACCGAAATTTCCTTGTCCATCTACCAATGTATACCTTAAACTCCATTCTTGCGCCATACGCACCATAGCGTCGTAAACAGAAGTATCACCATGCGGGTGATATTTACCCAAAACCTCACCAACAATACGTGCTGATTTCTTATGTGGTCTGTTTGCTGCTAAGCCTAATTCTTGCATTCCGAACAAAACTCTGCGATGCACTGGCTTCAATCCGTCTCTTACATCAGGTAAAGCACGTGACACTATGACCGACATCGAATAGTCGATATAAGCGGTCTTCATTTCATCTTCGATATTAATCGGAATAATTTTTTCTCCTTCTGCCATAATTTCAGTTAAACACTTAGTGTATGATAGTTGTTATGCTATCGTAAATTTTTAAAGGTGCGAAGATAACGAAATGCTTCTTTTATCCTTAAATTTACTTGAACTTGTATTAACATTTTTCTGTTTGTAATTAACAATTTAAAATGAGTGATTGCATTACAATGAGAATAAATTTGTAACCACAGTTCAAATAAAGAAGTTTACTACATTTGAAAAACCCTAAGCAACAACTACCGAAAACTATGGAAGCCAGATTTTCACCACGAGTTAAAGACGTAATCTCCTACAGCCGCGAAGAAGCCCTGCGATTAGGACATGATTATATGGGCGTTGAACATTTGTTGTTAGGCATCATCCGAGAAGGTGAAGGCATGGCAATTAAAATTTTAAAGAATCTTCAAGTTGACATTGCAGAATTGCGCAGACAAATTGAAGCTTCAATTAAGGTATCAACAGGTAAGTCTATAAACCTCAATCAGATACCTTTAGTAAAACAAGCCGAGAAAGCACTAAAAGTAACTTATCTTGAAGCGAGATTGTTCAAAACCAATCTAATTGGAACGGAACATTTGTTATTGGCAATTTTGAAGGATGAAGACAATATTGTAACAAAAACACTAGAAAAATTTAACGTGAACTACACTACAGTCAGAGATGAGTTGAAAAACTTATTAACAGAAGAGCCCCGTGCTCAAGCTTCAGGTAATCCATTAGACGATGATGGTGATGAAGATTCAGGAACTTTTGGGAACACTGGTTCTAAGAAAGTATCTGATACAAAATCCAAAACTCCAGTTTTAGATAACTTTGGAAGAGACCTTACTAAAGCGGCAGACGAAGGAAAATTGGATCCGATCGTGGGTCGTGAAAAAGAAATTGAAAGGGTTTCACAAATTTTATCGAGAAGAAAAAAGAACAATCCTATATTAATAGGTGAACCTGGTGTCGGTAAATCTGCAATCGCAGAAGGATTAGCATTGCGCATCGTTCAAAAGAAAGTATCGCGTGTGTTATTTGATAAACGAGTAATTACTTTGGACTTAGCTTCTTTGGTTGCTGGTACAAAATATCGTGGTCAGTTTGAAGAACGCATGAAAGCAGTGTTAAATGAATTAGAGAAATCTCCAGATGTAATTTTATTTATTGATGAAATACATACCATCGTTGGTGCAGGTGGAGCAAGCGGTTCATTAGATGCTTCTAATATGTTTAAACCAGCATTGGCAAGAGGTGAAATTCAATGTATTGGTGCTACTACACTCGATGAATACCGTCAATATATTGAAAAAGATGGAGCCTTGGAAAGAAGATTCCAAAAAGTAATTGTTGATCCGACTACTGAAGAGGAAACTTTTCAAATCCTCAATAACATTAAAGGTAAATACGAAGATCACCATAACGTAACTTACACTCCAGAAGCATTAAAAGCTTGTGTAAGTCTTACACAACGTTATGTAAGCGATAGACATTTACCTGATAAAGCAATCGATGCTTTAGATGAAGCTGGTTCTCGTGTTCACATTACTAATATTCATGTTCCTCAGAATATATTGGATATAGAAGGTAAAATTGAAGATGTAAAAGCAGAAAAAATTCAAGTGGTTAAAAGCCAGAAATACGAAGAAGCTGCTCGATTACGCGATAAAGAAAAGCAACTCATAGAACAACTTGATGCTGCTAAGAAAATTTGGGAAGAAGACACCAGAAATAACCGCCAAATTGTAACAGAAGATAATGTTGCAGAAGTTGTTGCAATGATGACAGGTGTTCCAACGCAACGCATCGCCCAAAATGAAGGTGCTCGTTTGATGAAGATGTTCGATGAAATTAATGGAAAAGTAATTGGTCAAGAAGCTGCGATTAAAAAAGTTGTAAAAGCAATTCAAAGAAACCGTGCAGGATTGAAAGATCCAAACCGTCCAATTGGTTCATTTATTTTCTTAGGCCCTACTGGTGTTGGTAAAACCCAATTAGCAAAAGTTCTTTCTCGGTATTTATTCGATAGTGATGAAGCATTAATCCGCATTGACATGAGTGAATACATGGAGAAATTTGCAGTTTCTAGATTGATTGGAGCGCCTCCAGGATATGTTGGTTACGAAGAAGGTGGACAATTGACTGAAAAAGTGAGAAGAAAGCCATACTCTGTAATACTATTAGATGAGATTGAAAAAGCTCACCCTGATGTATTTAACTTACTGTTACAAGTTTTAGACGATGGTCAATTAACAGACAGTTTAGGAAGAAAGATTGATTTTAAAAATGCTATTATCATTATGACTTCCAATATTGGTTCGCGCCAATTGAAAGATTTTGGTCAAGGTGTTGGTTTTAGCACAAACGCAAAAGTCTCAACTGCTAGTGATCACGACAAAGGTGTGGTTGAAAGCGCTTTGAAAAAAGCTTTTGCGCCAGAATTCTTAAATCGTGTGGATGACGTAATCATGTTTAACGGTTTATCTAAAGAGAATATCAACGAGATTATCGATATTGAACTTTCTCAATTGTACAAAAGAATTGAGAATATGGGTTACAAAATTAAGTTAGACGATGCAGCCAGAGACTATATTGTTGAAAAGGGGTACGATTCTCAATTTGGCGCTCGTCCACTAAAAAGAGCAATTCAGAAATATGTTGAAGATCCATTGGCAGAGCATATTATTAGCGCTAATCTTCAAGAAGGTGATACCATTAATTTAGGTTTCGATGAAGAAAAGAAAGAAATCTTTGTAAAAATCGTAAAAGCAAAGAAAAAGAAAAAGCCAGAAGATACTGCTGAAAGTGAATAACAAGAAAGCCTCGCTAAAAACGGGGCTTTTTTATTTATAACTCATCAATTATTGAATAGTGATAATCTTGAACACAAGTTTCTGTTTTAGTTAGGTTGAAGTTAATACCGATTCTAAGAAACAATACGTTTTCATTTCTAAACTCTAATGGCCCTGTAACGGGATTGTATTTTGACAATTGGCTATTTAGATTATTGAAACCACCTTGAGGAGCTGTATAAAACCTGAATAACATTTTTTTACCATAATGCAGATAGCTGATGTTAAATGGGAGAAATATGTTCAATCTATTTTTGTCATTTAGTTTTATCCTTGAACCTAAAACAGGAAATAGCTTCCCCTCTCCGAATAAAAACGAAAATGTAAGTCCTGCGGTTCAATTAAAAGTTTTGTTTTGAGTTCTTTGGTATACTGCTAACCCAGAAAATCTTAAAGGGGAATTGTTGAATGAGTAATCCTCATATTGTTTAACACATTTACTTGGGCTACGATATGACCTTTTAATGTTTGTTTATTTTAAATAATAGCGATGTCAAAAGAATTTCTATGGGTTGATAATAATGCAGATGCATCCTCAATCACTCTTCTTTGATTGCGTTGAATACTATAATTTTACAAGAATGGATTGGTAATATTTTTTGATTCGCAAAGATCAATTTGAGCTTTCAATTGAATTTGTAAAAAGATCAAAAAGGTGCTTGCTATGAATTTTTTCATATTAGTTTGACAAACCAATTTATAAATAGTTTATTGTTTAAATTTGCGAAAATGAGTATATTTCTATTTATCTTATTTCTTAGTGTTTTTAGCTTTGCTGTAAGTAGAATGCCATTATTTTCAAAAAGCAATTTAAGAAAATCAGCTTTGCTTAGTGTATTTTATTTAAAAGTTCTTGCGGGAATTTCAATTACAATCATTTATACCTATTATTACAAGGATAGAAATACGTCTGATATTTATAAATATTTTGATGATGCAAAAATAATTTATTCTTCTTTTCAAGAGAATCCGAAGATTTATGTTGAATTGGTTTTGGGTTTAAATTCAGATTCGCCGGAGCATATCAAATATACTTCTAAAATGCGAAACTGGTCGCCGCTTGATGCGCAATGGTTGAATTATACGCAGACTAAAGACACTAATTTTTTTAATTCTAATAGAATCATAACAAGGATAAATGCTATTTTAATTCCCATTTCAAATGGAAATATTTTTATTCACGCTCTGTTTTTTAGTTTTCTTTCTTTTATAGGATTATTTTATTTGTACAAACAGGTAACTGAATATCATAAAAAAAATGATTTGATTGTTTTCGGAATTATTTTCCTCCTCCCTTCTACCCTTCTTTGGTGCTCTGGTCCTTTAAAAGACGCTTTAGTACTATCAGTTTTAAATATTTTAATTTATATTTTATTTCACCTAACACATAAAAAACTAAGCATTACAAATGCGAGTTTATTTATCCTGTTGATTTTTTTAATAATAATTACAAAATATTATGTTGCAATTGCACTCATTCCTGTATTATTAGGATTTTCAGTAAAAAGGCTTCTGCATTACAGTCCAGTAAAAAGTTATACTATCGTTTTAGGAGCACTGCTGCTAATTTCTTTTATTTTACCAATCATTTCTTCCTCCTTCAACGTTTGGCAAATTTTAATTGATAAACGAGAAGAGTCATTAAAAACAGCAATCTGGGCAGAAGCGAATCATCAAATTTTTTACAATACAGTTTCTAATACATTTGGTGAAATTATTTTTAATATTCCATTTTCAATTAGCAATGCAGTGCTGAGACCATTTATATGGGAAGCAGGGAATTCTCCATTTATCCTTTTATCTGGTGTTGAGAATTTTCTTTCGGCATTATTTTTAATCATTTGCTTTATAAAAATGAAATCAAAAAATTTGAAGAAAGAATTACTGCTGTTTTATTTATTTTTTGCACTTTCATCGGCTTTTATTATTGGATTTACAACACCAGTAACGGGCGGACTTGTTCGGTATAAAACCATTTTTATTTTATACTTGCTGCTTTTTGCACTACAAGGGGCTAGTTTACAAATTTCTTTTCCAACAAGAATTAATAACCTTATTTTTAAGTAATGTTGATAACCATATTTGAGGTGATTTAAAAAATCAAGCGCGTTCTTGCACTTTTTCGAACAACCTTATTGCATCTATTGTAGATGTAACTCCTAATTTTCTTATAATATTTCGTCTGTGAATTTTTATCGTTTGGAAACTTATTTCCAATATTGATGCAATTTCTTTGGACTTATGTCCATTTGTAGCAAGCTGTAAAACTTCCTTTTCTCTTTCGCTTAATTCATTTATTAATCGTTTTGTATTTTGATTTTTATTTCTGAGTTCCCACGAATTTTTATCGCTACTCAAATAACCAATTATTTCCTTGAAATTGCTATTGCCCGGAATTGAAATCATGTATCCCAAATCTATTGGGTTAGCAATTTCATCAACGTAAATAATTTTATTTATTTGCATGACCCAACTATATCCAACTTTTTTTGCTTTAATTCTATAATTGATCTTGAAGGAAACCGATTTTTTCTCTTGTTCATCCAAAGACTGAATGACTTTAGCAGCTTGATCGAGAATTTCAAATAAGCAGATAATATCTTCCGGATGAATGAACTTAGCCATTCCATCAATACCAGAATCCATTAATTCTCTTTTTTTACAACCCAAAAGATTTACCAAATAATCACTTAAATAAAGATACTTTCCCCCGTTATGATCCAGCAAATAAACTCCAATCTGCATGTCATTCATAAACAGAAACTCTTTAGCCTTGGTTTCAAGATACGTACCAATATCCTTATTTAGATTCAGTTTTTTAAAATGTTTTAAATAATTCTGAGTAATATTCTTCTCCTTATCCTCTGAATTGATTGTATTTATTTTAGTCGCCACAGTCATCTTTTGTATGATACAATGTAATGACTAAAGTAATAGGTTGTATATACCTATAAAGGAGTATTTTTCACGGGCGTTTTAAAGATTTTTTAACTCTGTTGAAAGGGCCGTTAGTACTGACTTTGCATCGCCAAAAAGCATACTCGTTTTAGGATTGTAAAACAGCTCATTTTCAATTCCTGCATAGCCCGCATTCATCGATCTTTTGTTTACAATAATATTTTGAGATGCTTCTACATCTAAAATTGGCATTCCGTAGATTGGACTAGAAGGATCATTTTTGGCGGCTGGATTTACTACATCATTTGCTCCAACTACAAGAACTACATCTGTAGATGAAAATTCTGGATTAATTTCCTCCATTTCTGAAAGTTTTCCATAATCTACGCTAGATTCTGCCAATAGAACATTCATGTGTCCGGGCATTCTGCCAGCAACTGGGTGGATTGCGTATTTTACTTCTACACCACGAGATTCTAAAATCAATTCAATTTCATGTATCACGTGTTGCGCTTGAGCTACAGCTAATCCATAACCAGGTACGATGATTACTTTTTTAGAATAATTCATCAACACCGCTAAATCTGCTACTTGAATGTCTTTAATTGTTCCGCCAGATTTTGAAGTCGATTCAAGGCTTGCTCCTCCTCCACCGAATGCTCCAAAAATAACACTACTCAAGGAACGGTTCATGGCTTTGCACATCACTATTGTAAGTAAAGTACCTGCAGAACCAACCAATATTCCACCTGTTAGCATTGCCTTATTTCCATATAAGAAGCCACCAAATGCTGCTGCCAAACCTGTAAATGAATTCAATAAGGAAATAACCACCGGCATGTCTGCTCCACCAATCGGTATAACAAACAAAATTCCATATAAAACAGATAAAGCCAACAAAATGTAGATATTGATGTCGTTGTTATAATCTTCATTAACAATCATTAAAGCAACTAATCCAAAAATTACAATCATTAAAATGGTATTGATGATGTTGTAAGACGGAATACGAATCGCTTTAGAAAGACTACCATTTAGTTTTGCGAAGGCAATCATACTTCCTGAAAAAGAAACTGTACCAATTACCAACCCTGCAGTTACAGCTAATAAAGAGCCCGTTTCAGAATACAAGTGTGGATATTCTATTAATGAAATTAAGGCCGCACAAGCACCGCCCATTCCATTAAACAGAGAAACTAATTCAGGCATTTTGGTCATGGCCACTTTTTTAGCTGCAATCCAACCAGCAATTGTTCCTATTAAAATGGCAGCTGCAATTAATAAGTATATTATTGGTTTAACTTCTCCGTTATGCAAAACAACAGTAGCAATTATTGCCAAAGTCATACCTGCGGCGCCAATTAAATTACCATTGCGGGCTGTTTTTGGATTGCCCATTAACTTTAATCCAAATATAAATGTTACTGAAGCAATCAGGTAACTAATTTCTAATAATGAAAGTGAAATCATTCGTTTACTTTTTCTTTTTAAACATTTCTAACATACGGTCTGTAACCACAAAACCACCAACAACATTCAACGTTCCTAGCAGGACAGCTAAAAAACCTAAAGCTAAATCCAAATAAGCGTCTGCTTCAAGATTCAACATAACGTAAATGGCTCCAACAATTACCACCCCGTGAATTGCATTTGCGCCCGACATTAAGGGAGTGTGCAACACAGTGGGTACATTACCTATTATTTCTACTCCTACAAATATGGAGAGTACAATAAAATAAATTATGTCAATATTTTGCTGTATGAATGTAAGTATTTCTTCCATGTTAATTATCTGATTATATTATATTTTAGGTGACGCACTTGAATGAACGATTGAACCATTATGAACAATTAAGGCTCCTTTTGTAATTTCTTCTTCCATTTCCCATTTAAAGCCTTGGTTATCTGCTAAATGATATAAAAATGTACTGATATTTTTAGCGTAAAGTTGACTTGCATTCATTGGCAATAAACTTGGTAAATTTGATTCACCGATTATAGTTACTCCATGTTTAATAACCGTTTGGTTTAATTCACTCAACTCACAATTACCACCTTGCTCCACGGCCATATCAACAATCACACTGCCCAATTTCATTTTCTCCACCATTGAAGCAGGAATTAAAAGAGGAGCCTTTTTACCCGGTATTAAAGCAGTTGTAATTACGATATCTGCATCAGAAACATGTTTTTGTAGTAGTTCTTGTTGTTTTTTAAGGAAATCATCAGAAACTCCAGTAACATAACCACCAGCAGTTTGAATACTTTCATCGCTTTTAACCTCGATAAAATATGCACCTAAAGATTGTACTTGTTCCTTTGTTTCTGGTCTAATATCGCTTACTTCTACAATAGCACCTAATCTCTTAGCTGTTGCAATTGCCTGTAAACCAGCAACACCAGCTCCCATGATTAATACTCTTGAAGGTTTTATAGTTCCTGCGGCTGTCATAAGCATAGGGAAAATTTTACCCAAAGCATTCGCTCCAAGAATAACTGTTTTGTAGCCCGCCAAATTACTTTGGGAACTGAGTGCATCCATTTTCTGAGCTCTAGAAATACGAGGAATTGCATCTACAGAAAAAATTGAAATCCCCTGTTTAGCAGCAGCTTCTATTATTTGAGGCACAGTTGCAGCAAATAGAAAACTAATAAGGACGGCACCTTTTTTCATCAATTGAATTTCCTGCAGTTCCGGAGCATTTACCTTGAGAACGACATCAGCATTTTGGTATCCTTCACTAGATTTATCCAAGAGAGTAGCACCTGATTGAACGTACATTTCGTCGCTAAAATAGGAAGATTGTCCTGCATTTTTTTCAATTACAAGAGTAAAACCTTTGTTAACTAATTCCTTGGCAACATCTGGTGTGATTGCAACTCTGTTTTCTTTAAATTTTGTTTCTTTGGGAACGAATAGGTTCAAGGTGGTTTACTTTTTTTGGCAAATGTAGATGATTCATTATTTTTACAAACAATTAATTTACAAAAGTGTTTCTTTTTTATGAAAATGGATAAAAGTAAGGTTACTCTAGTTGTTGGAGCAACTGAGAAGACTGATAGGTATGCAAATATTGCAATTAAAAGGTTGCTCGGTCATCAATTTCCAGTAGTTGCGTTTGGAATAAAGAAAGGTATTGTAGAAAATGTAACCATTGAAACTGATTTTTCTACCTTTAAAAATATTGACACAGTTACCTTATATGTTGGACCGCAAAATCAATCAGAGCTTATTCCCCAAATAATTAGTTTGCGTCCAAGAAGAATTATTTTTAATCCAGGAACTGAAAATCCAATATTTGTTAAGGAAGCAGAAGAAAATGGAATTGAAACTGAAATTGCCTGCTCTTTGGTATTACTTTCTTTAAATTCTTATTAAAAGTTAAATTCCATCTATTACATTTGCACCCTTCAAATTAATATGTATTTCTTTTTTCACAAAAAAATAATTTTAATATTCCTTTTCATTGCCTCGTTTATAAATTTAAAAGGACAATCAACCTTTACCATTAGTGGATATGTGAAAGATGGAACCACGGGTGAGTTTTTACCTGGAGCGAATGTTTACATTGCAGAAACAATGCAAGGAACCAATACCAATGCTTATGGTTTCTTTTCAATGACTGCAAAAGCAGGAAAGTATACCATTAAAAGTTCTTATATTGGTTTTACTGATTTTGAGCAAGTACTAGATTTAATAAAAGATATTCGTCTCAATATTACCATTAACTCGAAAGCTATTGAATCTAAAGGAGTCGAAATTATTGAGAAGAAAGTAGAGGGTAATCTCAACTCTACAGATATGGGTCGCGTTGAAGTTTCTATGGAAACAATTAAAAAGTTACCCGCATTTTTTGGAGAAGTTGATTTGGTGAAAATTGTACAATTGCTTCCTGGAGTAAAAAATGCGGGCGAAGGAAATACAGGTTTGTATGTGCGTGGCGGAGGTCCTGATCAAAATTTAGTGCTTTTAGACGAAGCTGTGGTGTATAATGCAGCGCATTTACTAGGATTCTTTTCTGTATTTAATTCAGATGCGGTTAAAACAGTAGATTTACACAAAGGTGGAATGCCCACAAATTATGGAGGTAGATTAGCTTCTGTTTTAGATATTGGAATGAAGGAAGGTAACAACCAACGTTTTAATGTAAACGGTGGAATTGGACTTATTTCATCCCGACTCACCATTCAAGGTCCTATAAAAAAAGATACTTCTTCTTTCATAATTTCAGGAAGAAGGACTTATATAGATGTTTTGGCCGAACCATTTGTAAAAGAAACATCTCCAACAAAAGGCTCTGGATATTACTTTTATGATTTAAATACGAAATTCAATTATAGAATATCGGATAAAGACCGAGTTTTTGTTTCAGGATATTTTGGGAGAGATGTCTTTACATTTAAAAGTAAAGATAGCGGTTTCAACATCCGTATTCCATGGGGAAATGCGACAGCATCAGTACGTTGGAACCATTTATTTTCGAATAAATTATTTTCGAATACTTCCTTTATATTCTCAGATTATAATTTTCAATCCAATGTAGAACAGACTGCTTTTAAATTCAGTGTTTTTTCAGGAATTAGAGATTATAATTTAAAATCAGATTTCACATGGTATGCTAAACCGCAGCATCAAATAAAATTTGGTGTAAATTATATATATCACCGCTTTACACCAAATAATGTTACAGGGGAAATTGGTGGAGAGGCCTTCGATTTGGGGCCGCCAGAAAGACTTTATGCCCATGAGGCTGCTCTTTACTTAAGTGATGATTATGATGTAACAGATAAATTACGAATTCATGCTGGGCTTCGTGCCACTTATTTCCAGCATATTGGGCCATTTACCCGGTACATTAAAAATGAATTTGGACAAAAAATTGATTCCTCAGTATACAAAAGAGGTGAAGGAATAAAAGCATATCCTAACATTGAGCCACGTTTAATGGTAAGATATACATTAAACAAAAAATCATCATTAAAGGCATCCTTTACTCAGAATTATCAATACATACACATTACATCTTTTGCAAACCAAAGTTTACCGACAGATTTATGGTTTCCTTCTACCTCCTTGGTAAGACCGCAATTTGGGACACAGTATTCTTTGGGTTATTATAGAAACTTTAAAGAAAACGCATGGGAAACTAGTGTAGAAGCTTATTACAAAACAATGAATAACCAAATAGAATATAAAGATGGCACTTTACCTAGCAATAGTGTGAATGATAACCTCGATAATTTTCTAACATTTGGTAAAGGTAGAGCTTACGGAGTAGAATTTTTTGTGAAGAAAGTATTTGGAAAAACAAGTGGATGGATTGGCTATACTTGGTCGAAAACATTACGCACATTTCCAGAATTGAATGGTGGTAAAGAATTTTTTGCACGTTACGATAGAAGACATGACTTATCTGTTGTGGTAACCCATGAATTAAATAAAAAATGGACCTTTGGGGCTGTGTTTGTTTACGCAACAGGAAATTTATTATGGCTTCCTACGAGTGTTTATTATTTCGAAGGTAAGCCAATTATTAACTACGGAGAAAGAAACAATTTTAGATTGCCGGCATACCATAGACTGGACTTATCAGCAACGTGGACAGGACGTCAGGACAAGAAATTTAAATCGAGTTGGAATTTTTCTATTTACAATGTTTATAGCAGGTTGAATCCCTTCTTTATTTACATACAAACCACAGGTTCTCCGCAACAAGGTAACTTAAAGAGCGAGGCAAGAAAAGTTTCTTTGTTTCCAATTATTCCATCAGTGACCTATAATTTTAATTTCTAATGAAACAATACAGCATTATAAAATTTGTATTCGGACTATTATTTTCAACAATTCTCTATAGTTGTGAAAGGGTTATTGATATTGAATTGCCTATTGATGGAGATTTATTGGTAGTAGAAGGAACAATAGAATTAGGTGAATTTCCAAAAGTTCTAGTAACCAGAAATCAAGGTTTCTTTAATAATTTTCCAAGTGATTTTGAAGGATTTGTAGACGCATTTGTAATTAAAGATGCCATTGTTACGGTGAATGACGGCATACAGACTTATAATTTAACCTATACAGAATTACCCTTTTATCCATTTTTCTTTTACACATCTACAGAATTTACAGGAGAAACAGGTAAAAATTACACTTTAACTGTGAGTGCTGATGGAAAATCAGTTGATGCAGTAACGTCTATTAAACCTCCTGTTGATATAGATTCATTATATTTTGGATTGAATGTATTTGATGTAAATGAAGATAGTTTAGGATTTATTTACATGGAATTTAAAGATCCTGATACCATTGGAAATGCTTACCGTATTTATGCAAAAAAAAGGATGGAACCATTTTTCTTTCCAGTTTCAGGAACTGTTTTTACGGATCAATTTATTAATGGGAGAAATTTTAATATTTTTAGTGGACAAAGCGATAAACCATTTGGCATACAAGACACATTTGTAGCTGAATCTTTTTTCTACAAATTAGGCGATACGGTAGACATTCGACTTTGTTCTATGGATTATGTTTCTTCCGATTTTTATAATACATTGGAGGCCGCTGCAGGTGGGAATGGGAATCCATTTTCAGCACCTACAGTTGTGAAAAGTAATATTAAAGGAGGACTTGGAGTTTGGGCAGGACTTTCCTTTACAACACAAACTATAATTGCCAAACTACCCTAAAATACACGCTATGAATATTACAACAGAGCAAGTTGATTGCTTAATAATTGGTTCTGGACCAGCAGGTTACACTGCAGCAATTTACGCCGCAAGAGCAGATATGAAACCACTACTCTATCAAGGATTACAACCAGGTGGTCAGTTAACAATAACAACCGAAGTTGAAAATTATCCTGGTTACCCAAAAGGAACGCAAGGTCCAGAGATGATGGTAGATTTTGAAAATCAGGCCAAAAGATTTGGAACTGATATACGTTTTGGATTAGCTACAAAAGTAGACTTTAGCGGCCCTATTCATAAGGTATGGATTGATGAAGAAAAATTAATTGAGGCTAAAACTGTAATTATTTCGACAGGTGCAGCCGCAAAATGGCTGGGTTTAGAATCGGAGCAAAAATACAATGGTTATGGTGTTTCTGCTTGTGCTGTCTGTGATGGTTTCTTTTACCGTGGTCAAGATGTGGCGATTGTTGGAGGTGGCGATACTGCTGCAGAAGAAGCCACCTATCTCGCCAAATTATGCAAAAAAGTTACTATGATAATAAGACGAGATGAATTGAGAGCCTCAAAAGCTATGCAACACAGAGTTTTTAATACACCTAATATTGAAGTTTTATTTAATACTGAAACACTAGAAATTACTGGAGAACAAACGGTATCTGGAGCACGATTTAAAAATAGAATTACAGGTGAGGAATTCACAAAAGATATTACAGGATTCTTTGTAGCCATTGGCCATGAGCCAAATTCTGGAATATTCAAAGATTGGTTAGAATTGGATGAAAACGGCTATATTATTACCACTCCGGGTACATCTAAAACAAAAGTGCAAGGAGTTTTTGCAAGTGGAGATGTGCAAGATCATATTTATAGACAAGCTGTAACTGCCGCGGGTAGTGGCTGTATAGCTGCATTAGATGCCGAAAGGTATTTGGCGGCAACTTTTCATTAATCTTAATTTTAGAGGTTTAAATAATCGTGTAGAAAAGAAAAAAAAATCCCATTATACATTTGAAATTAATCAGCAAAATATTCTGTTGTTCGATATATTTTTCCAAATCTAGAATCATAGGTATCGCCAAATTCGAGACATTTAGACCAAGCTGGAAGTTGTTTAGAAGAATCGGGCAAGAGTAACCATGTTTTTGAGTTGAATTCTTCAAAAAATATGGAATTTTTATAAATCTTAAGGTTCACATCGTAAACATCTTGAACAAGATTTCCATCTTGGTTTTTTCCGTTCCAAAAAATCTCCAAAGAAGATTGGAAAGGTTGATATCTAATAAAAGTAATTTTACCTGCATTTAAAATTTTAACAACCATTAAAAATGGAACTTGGAATGATTGTATCATTGTAAAATTCTGAAAGTACATAAATGCCTAATCCATCATTTACTCCATCATTATTTGGAGTGAACCCAGATGGAATAAAATATTTTTGCTTTAAAAAGTCAGGGTAGCTATTCAACAATGTATCGTTGTAGAAGATTGAATCTATACCACCCGAAATAGGTTTTACAACATATAAATCTTCCAAACATTCGGGCGAATTAATAAAATCAGTTTCCTTGCAGCAAGAAGATAATATACTCGAAAACAGTATAAAAGTGTGCAATATTTTAGAATATGTGCCCAAGAGTTTACCCGTAAATTGTTTAAAAATTTAAGTTTAAATATATATTCATTTTTATTACTTTTTTATTTGGTAACAATTATTTACAATTATTTATTTTCAACTTATCGAAAATTAAGTTAAAATTTTGTATTTATGTATTCCAAAAAAAATCGTCAATGAAACAAGTTCTTCTACTAGTTTTTCTATTAATTTTTATAAATAAGATTCATTCACAAACTACATTAGATGCATGTATTCTGCTAAATGCACAAGCAAATACAACTAATAATTCTATTGAATTAAACTGGCCCCTGAATAATTTTGCAACTCAGTATTCTCTTTTTAGAAAGGGGATTACAACGTTGAGTTGGGGAAATGCAATTGCTGTATTAGGAGCGAATGAAAACTATTATACTGATTTTAACATTGAGCAAGGAGTACTTTACGAATATAGAGTATCCTCTGCTGGAACTGTACCTGCTTTTGGTTACATTTTAGCAGGTAGCACTATTCCTTTTGAAGAATCGAGAGGCACGCTTTTGCTTTTGGTTGATAGTGCATTTTCTGAGAGTTTGATTCAAGAAATTAGAATTTTAACTGCTGATATAGAAGGCGATGGATATGATGTAAAAAGATTCGATGTGAGCAGAAATGCATCTGTTGTAAACGTTAAGCAATTAATTGTAGATCAATACAATGCTTCGCCTTCACAAGTTAAAACAGTTTTATTACTTGGTCATATTCCTGTTCCATACAGTGGTAATATTAATCCTGATGGGCATCCTGAACATAGAGGCGCATGGCCAGCAGATGTATATTATGGTGAAATGAATGGAACTTGGACAGATAACGCAATAAATACAATAACTGCAGCTTTCGAAAGAAATAGAAACATTTCTGGAGACGGTAAATTTGACCAAAGTAATTTGCCTTCGTCAATGGAGCTTGAAATTGGGCGTGTAGATTTTTTTGATTTACCCTCTTTCTTAGCATCAGAAACTGAGTTAATGAGAAGTTATTTGGTAAAAAATCATGCTTATAAAATGAAAACATATTCACCTATTAAGCAAGCTTTGATTGAAGATAATTTTGGTTATTTTTCTGGAGAAGCCTTTGCTGCAAGTGCTTGGAGGAATTTTTCTTCCCTAGTAGGAAACAGTGATATTAGTTCAGGTGATTTTATTGGAGACCTATCTACCAATACTTATTTATGGGCATACGGCTGCGGTTCTGGAAGTTACAATGCAGCTGCTGGAATTGCAACTACTGCACAACTTGCAGGCTCTGAATTAAATGCAACTTTTTCTATGTTATTTGGAAGTTACTTTGGAGATTGGGACAACAGCAATAATTTTATGCGTAGCATTTTGGCTCAAGGTAAAACCTTAAGCTGTGTTTGGGCAGGTCGCCCGCAATGGGCATTTCATCCTATGAGCATCGGTAAAAATTTAGGATTTTGCACCAAATTGACTCAAAACAACATTTTTACTTATGACCCAGGATTTGGAGCCCAATCCATTCATATAGCATTAATGGGTGACCCTACTTTACGAAACGATGTTTTAGCTCCAATCACGGATTTAAATGCAGAGTTAACATTGAATGTTTGTACGTTAAATTGGTCCGCTTCTGCCGATACAGTAAGGGGCTACAATGTTTACAGAAAAGAATTGCCCAATGGAACTTTTGAGCGCTTAAATTTAGCGTTGATTACAGAAACAACTTATACCGATTCGTGTGTTTCTAGCATTGGTGAATTTGCTTACATGGTTAGAGGAGTGAAATTAATAACTACTGCTGCAGGTTCTTATTACAACAGCAGTATTGGTATTTCTGACACGATTACTCAGGAGCAAGATTTTAACTTGGTTGCTGCTGCAACTTTCGAATACGCTGGTAATTCCATTCAATTTATTAATAGTTCAAGCAATGCGAATCGTTATTTTTGGACATTTAGCAATCAACTTACAAGCGAAGAATTATCACCCATTATTACCTTTGGAGAATCCACATTTTCAGCAACACTCATTGCATTAAATCCTTGTACATCAGATACACTTTTTATTGAAGGGGAATTTCCTGTTGGAATAAACAAAGCAAGTAAAGAACAACTCTTAATCTATCCAAATCCTGCCCAAAAAATAATTACTGTTGAGCTATCTAATTCAACAGATTTTATACATAGAATTGAAATGTTTGATGTATCAGGAAGATTAGTTAAAAACATGCAAATAAATTCAACTAAAGCAGAAGTAATTATTGACGATTTAAGTAAAGGCTTGTACCTATTAAAATGCAGTATTAATAATTCATCATCCATATCCAGAATTTTAATAAATTAGGAATTAAATCAAAAAGGATGGAACGCAAAGAATTTTAAAAATTCATTCCCTTATTCCTTTCACTTCAATCTTTTAAAC
>Ga0105049_10002874_pt1 | contig 20381 bp, 12 predicted proteins | sample MAT06_FD_78087 | JGI IMG/M metagenome (GOLD analysis project Ga0105049, IMG submission 78087) | Freshwater microbial communities from Lake Fryxell liftoff mats and glacier meltwater in Antarctica - MAT-06 | ecosystem: Environmental > Aquatic > Freshwater > Ice > Liftoff microbial mat | place...
AAGGCATTTTCAGCCCGTCAAGCGTTATGACTTGAGCCTCCATTTCCGCTGTGCGAGACTCGCGAATTCTCGCAACATGATCTGTCCACAAAATCCGTTTCGCTTCTTCTGCTTCGTTTTTGCTCAGCGGAACGTTGGCAAAAGGCTGCTCTAACAACGGCGATCGCTCCAGGGCAGGTTGCAACACGTACTTGGTCAGCGATTCGACGGCTCGAGCGCCAAGCTTGGATACCTTGTGTGCATCGAGCACGTCGGACGCAGAACCGATCGTCTCCGAGATCGGTGCATCGCGATGTTCCGAGACAAAGTCCTTTTTCTTGCACAATTTCCCGTCCTGTATTTCCAACCGGAATTGCTTGGCAACTGGCAAGTTGAAACTTAAGTGATCGTTGGCGTCGAAGCGCTCGTCCTTAGAGATTCCTTCGAAGACTTGCGCACCTTCCTGGTCGAAGACACGAACGAGGGTTGCAATTCTCTTTCCCGTGGCGTTATCCAGAATACGAAACCTATTTGGGACCGTCCCCTCGGGTGATTTCACGGAAAGCTCCAGGTAGCGGTCCGTCACGTTTACGGCGTTGATGTACTTAATCGATCGATCCCAAACCAACGGAAAATGCACAGGCGTCTTTTGGAAACTAACCGCATAGATGGCGTTCATGGGATCGTCTCGTTTTGCGGTCGAGGCACGATCAAGAAACCACGCCTTGTCCAAATCGTCGCCACTCGGTTCGGCAGCACCCGTGAAATGCCAACCATTGTCCCAAATCTCTACCCACGAGTGGTTTCCACTGTTGTCCGACCAGAGTGGAGTGCCAACAAATCTCGCCGGCACACCCAAAGCGCGGCAGGCATCGATCAACAAAACCGATAGGCCAGAACAAGACGCTGTGCCAGACTGGATCGATTCGTAAGGACTCTGATCCGCTTTGAGACGCTGCGTCGAGTAGCGTACATTCAGCAATGGGAACAGCTTTTGATTGAGACGGGCGGCGGCCTGTGCTGGCGTCTTAGCCCCATCCATCAAAGGTTGAAAGCGTTCGTGGAAATCCTTTCGCCAAGAATCTCGGCGTTCATTGATGTTGGCATAAGGCAGCACGTTGTTGAAAAAAATCTCTTTCGGTACGTCCTTTTTCCAAGGCGATGTATCCCAAGCGAGATAGGCCATACGAACCTCTTCCAGCAAGAATTCCGACTTCAAAGTGAGCAAGTCTCGTTCGGGCATGTTTGCGATCAGAAATTCCATAGCTTCCCTTTGTTGGATCGGGCAATCGTCCAGTGCACGGCGCAATTGGCTGCGATTTTCCCCGGATCGCTCCAGGGCGGATTTGACCAGCTCGCTTTCGACGGACTTCCAAAGCTTGGAGTCCTGCCTCACGTTCCATTGTTCCCTGGACTGATCAGCATTGGTAACGATGAGCCACGCTTGGTAGCCCTCTTCCGTTAGATCGATGGCAAATGTCTCCGAGGACATTTCGCTAGCGTGAGCAAACCCAAGCTCGGAAAGACTCTTCGCCCACTTCGTCGTCTTTTCATGGAAGGTCTTTTGCCGATGGTAAACCTCCATGAGAAAGTCGCGGGGGATGGATCGGGAGTCCACTGCGAATGGAGCCTGATTTGGCAACGAGATCTTGTTTGGTAATGCGGTGGAAAATTGGACGAAGCCCCATCGTTCAGGCCGATGCATGTCGATGATTCCTTGTGGGGACCAGACCCAATTGTCTTCCTTGGTGTTCGCCACCTTTTTGTACTTGCCATCCACGATCTCAAACTGCCATTGCACCCGGGAGAAATCGATTCGCCATGTATCTCCATCGAGCGGCGAACCGCCCTTGCGAGAATGATGGACAAACGCCGACCAGGGAATCGCGATTTCAACACTCCAAAACGAGTCTTGATCGGTAGGGTCATTGAGAGTCCCCTCGAGATGAACCGCCGTTTTGAGGCCGCGGAACTCCCAGCCGTTGTCTGCGCTGCCGCCATCTTTGTAGGGACGTGGCAAAAAGAGATCCCAAGTCGTGTTGAGAGCATTCAATTCAAGTTCGTAGTACTCGTGATTGTCGCCATCAGGATCGATAAACACTTCGAAATCGTTGTCTTGAAAAATAACAGCGTCATGTTCGGTGATGGTGCCCTGTAAGTGTGGCTCTACAAGCTCGGCTGCCACATAAAAGTACTCGCTGTCCCAAAGCATCTTGGCGCGTGTGCGGAACTTGGGCGCTGGTTTTCTGCCCCCTTCGATGTCGACGAACTCGTCCGTCCAAGCTGCATTCCGCCATGATTCCTCGTCCAGTTTTCCATCGATCTGAATCGGCTGGCTTGCGATTCCACAAAAGTAGCTTCGCGGCAGAATCGTCTTCATTTTGGCCCAATCCGATTCTTGTCCGAAAGTGGAGCAGCACAGACGAACGATGGTGACGATGGAAAGGACAATCGAAGGCAGGATCGAGGCGTTGGATTGATAGTTGTGCAAAGGAATGGTCCTCAAGGATGGCGAAGAAACGAAGCCTACGTGATAGTATAGTGTTGTGGAAACAGTTATGTTCTGTGCTTTTACAGGAACCCAACCCAGGATAAAGCGATCGGACGGGGCTCTGGCACCTATGTTTGTACACCCTCGAATGATTCGCGTTCGACAAAACTTTACTCCGACGCCGCTCGTCGAGATTCGCGAGACGATCGCGATCGAAATCGGGAAACTACAATCGCGCCTATCGCCGGGTGCACGTATTGCAGTTGGAGTAGGGAGTCGCGGGATCGCCAATCTGGCCGAAATCGTGCGTGAGCTGATCGAGCAGCTACTCGCGATGGGAACGAAACCCTTCCTGATTCCCGCCATGGGTAGTCATGGAGGAGCCACCTCGGAAGGACAACTTGAAATCCTTGCCAGCTATGGCATTACCGAAATCGCCATGGGAGCGCCGATTCTGGCTTCGCTCGACGTGCGCAAAGTTGGGGAGTCGGTCGATGGCATTCCAGCTCACTGTAGCACGGATGCACTGGCGGCCGACGGAATCTTGCTCGTCAATCGCATCAAGCCCCATACCGATTTCTTTGGTTCGCTTGGCAGTGGATTGCTGAAGATGTGTGTCATAGGATTGGGCAAGCAAGCAGGCGCTGCAACCATGCATCTGGCCGCGACCCAGCTCGGTTACGAACGCGTTATCCGGGGATTAGCCCATGTCATGGTTCAAAACGTCCCATTGCTCGGCGGCCTTGCTATTCTCGAAAATCAAGTGCATGAGACCGCGAAGATAGTGTTTGTCCCTCGCGAGCAAATGGAAACCGCGGAGGCCGATCTGTTGGCCGAGGCCAAAGCATGGATGCCCAAGTTACCTTTCGAAGAAATCGATTTGCTGATCGTAGATCGGATTGGGAAAAACATCAGCGGAGCGGGCCTCGACCCTAATGTTATCAACCGCAGCATCCACGGATACAATAGTTTGCCTATGCGCGGCAACCATACGGCACCCTTTGTTCGGCGAATTTTCGTTCGCGGGCTTACCCCGGAGACACATGGCAATGGAATCGGTATCGGCATGGCTGACGCGACCACTCATCGACTGGTGCGCGAGATGGATTTCCGAAAAACCAGCATCAATGCGCTGACGGCCTTGACACCGCAAAGCGCGAAAATCCCGATAGCGTTTGACACCGATCGAGAAGCGATCGAGCGGATGCTAATTTCCTTACCATTGAACGATATGCGCGAAGCACGGATCGTACGAATCGCCGACACACTTTCCGTAGCTAATATGCTGGTCTCTGAGCCGTTGTGGGATGAAATCAAAAAGCGCGAAGGCATAGCCGCACTGAACGATCTGGAGGAGTTGGTTTTCGACGATGAAGGGAATCTTGATTAGAAACCCGAACGACACTCGATGGGATCTTTGGTTACACTAGAAGCTCTCGAAACAGACGCACCTAGACCTATTTCCTTAGAATTCCGTTCGGAGCACTCGATGCGATTTTTCCGCTTGGCCATGGCATCTAGCTTTAGTTTTCTTGGCTTGATTTCGGCCGCACAAGCGGTCGACACGCCGGGTACGCGTTTGTTGTCTCAACCTGCTCTCAGCGATCGGCACTTAGCCTTCGTTTACGATCGCGACCTTTGGGTCGCAGATAGAAACGGTCAGAATCCTAAACGGTTGACCTCCCACATGGGGACCGAAGGAAGCCCGAGTTTCTCGCCCGATGGATCCTCGATCGCTTTTAGTGCCGAATACGATGGCAATCTCGATGCGTTCCTCGTGCCGATACAGGGAGGTGCGCCCAAACGTTTGACGTATCATCCGTCTCCCGACATCGTGGAGGGCTTTACGCCGGATGGCAAGTCGGTTGTGTTCAACTCTCCGCGAAACGTTTTCACCAGTCGCTACACCCGACTTTTTACAGTCTCTATCGACGGAGGCTTCCCTCAACAACTACCGATCCCCAACGGTTTGCGAGCACACTTTTCCCCTGACGGCAAGAAGATCGCGTACATCCCCATCGCGGAACGATCGACCCAGTGGAAAAACTACCGCGGCGGAACCGTCGCGAAGATATGGATCTACGATGTCGCGACACGAGCTGTCCAGATGGTGCGACAACCTGATTCCCGTTGCAATGATACCGACCCGGTATGGATCGGTGACAAACTCTATTTCCGATCGGATCGGCAAGGGGAGTTCAATGTATTCTCTTTTGATCCTAGCAACGAAGCTATCCAGCAACTCACCGAATACAAAGACTTTCACGTAAACCGTTTGGAAGGGGATCGCAAGCAACTCATCTTCGAGCAGGCCGGGTATCTGCATATCCTCGATCCGAAAGGGGGCAAAACAACGCAGCTCGAGATCGATGTCCTATCCGACTTGACCGCCACCAGACCTCGCTGGGTGAGCGGTTCTCAATGGGTTCGGAATGCGTCGCTCTCACCCTCGGGTGCCCGCGCTGCCATCGAGTTCCGCGGAGATATCGGAACGGTTCCGGCTAGCAAAGGAAATCCTCGCATGCTGACCGCCAGTTCCAAGTCGCACGAGCGATCCCCCATTTGGTCGCCAGACGGCAAGAAAGTTGCCTTTTTCTCGGATGAGAGCGGAGAGTATCAGCTGCATGTGGTCGCCCAAGATGGCTCAGGCAAAGCACAAACCTACAAACTCCAAGGAAGTGGTTTTTACGACGAACCCCTATGGTCCCCTGACGGAACTCGCATCAGCTATCGAGACAACTCCTGGTCGCTTTATGTGGTCGACCTAGCCAAAGAAAGCTCGACCAAAATTGCGAGCGCAATTCACTTTGCTCCGAGCGATCTCAACCCAGTCCAGCATGGCTGGTCACCCGATTCGCGTTGGCTCGCTTATTCCATCGATACTCCAGCTTCGTTGCAACGAGTCTTTGTTTACAACATCGATGAAGAAAAGTCGTACCCCGTCACCGATGGCTTGAGCGATGTTAGCTCGCCAGTCTTTGATCGGAGTGGCAAGTACCTGTACTTTGTCGCCTCGACGGATGCCGGCCCTGTCAAAAATTGGTTTGACATGTCCAACGCCGATGCGATTTCCGAAGGACAGATCTACATTGCCGTTCTTCGCAAAGATCTCGAATCGCCACTCAAGCCCGAGAGCGACGAGGAAGTCGCTGCAGAAAGTGCCGAAGCCAAACCTGGCAAGAAAGATGCAGAGAGCCCTAATACCGAGAAACCGAGAACAACGATCGATTTCGAAGGGCTGGATCAACGCATTTTGTCTCTGGGGCTACCCAGCTCAAGCTATAGCAATCTCGCGACCGGTGATGAGGGAATGCTCTACTTCATTCAGAGCGATCGGGGCGGCGAAGAAGGAGCATCGTCCTCCAGCAAGCTAGTTCTATACTCCCTCAAGTCTCGCAAGCCAACGACGCTGCTCGACGGTGCGGATCAGTTTTCTCTGTCCGGCGATGGAAAGAAAGTCCTATATCACGCTGGACAAACGTGGGGCATCGCAGCCTCTGGAAGTAAGATCGAAAAAGGAGAAGCCTTGGGAATCGACAAGATCCGAGTCTTGATCGATCCCAGGCAGGAGTGGCGACAGATCTATGATGAAGTTTGGCGAATCAATAGGGACTACTTCTACGATCCGAACATGCACGGTGCTGACTGGAAAGGAGTCCATGCCAAGTATCTTCCGTTTTTGGAACATGTTGCGACTAGGTCCGACTTAAATCGCGTGCTGGTCTGGATGTGCAGCGAGCTCGCTGTTGGACATCATCGCGTTGGTGGTGGCGACGAGGGGAACGAACTCAAACCAATTCCGGGCGGACTTTTGGGATGCGACTTTAAGTTGGAGAATGGTCGCTATCGCTTTACGAAAGTGTTAGGCGGATTGAATTGGAATGGAAAAATGCGAGCCCCTTTAACCGAACCAGGAGTATCGGTCACAGCCGGCGATTACCTGTTAGCGGTGGAAGGGGCCGAGTTGACCGATAAAGAGAATGTGTACGCACGCTTTGAGAACAGCGCCGGGCGAGCGATCCAGTTAAAGATCGGTCCGAACGCCGACGGCAGCGCGTCCCGGTTGGTGACCGTGGTCCCTATTTCAGACGAGAGTGCCTTGCGCAATCGCGACTGGGTCGAGCAAAATTTAAAACGAGTCACCGAGGCCACCCAGGGTCGCGTCGCCTACGTCTACGTCCCCAATACTACGAATATGGGGCACACGTATTTCAAACGCTATTTCTTTCCGCAAGCCAATCGCGATGCAATCATCGTTGATGAGCGGTTTAACGGAGGCGGGCAAGTTGCAGACTACTACATCGACCTCCTTCGGCGCCCCTATATTAGCCACTGGGCGACTCGCTATGGTCAAGACATCAGAACACCCAGCGCGGCCATCCTCGGGCCCAAGGTCATGATTATCGATGAGACTGCGGGTTCTGGCGGGGACTTATTGCCGTGGATGTTTCGCAAGCTGCAGCTCGGTACTCTGGTAGGAAAGCGAACATGGGGCGGCTTGGTGGGGATTCTAGGCTACCCGACTCTCTTGGATGGTGGCTCGGTCACGGCGCCCAACTTGGCGATTTGGACGGACGAAGGATTTGTCGTAGAGAATGAAGGTGTTCCGCCAGATATAGAAGTGGAACAACTCCCCGCTGAGATGGTCGACGGCAAAGATCCGCAATTGGAAAAGGCGATCGACATTGCCTTGAAACAGCTCGAGGCGAATCCGCCACGACAGCCGAAGAAGCCAGAGTATCCACGTCGGGCTAGACCGAACAACTAGAGATTCTCATGGGGTTCCGCAGTCCGGCCCAAGTTGGATTGGAGTGCCCCCTCTACTTTGCGATGACGGAAAGAACTATAAAGAGTGAGGAATTGTTTTCGATACCCTCATGGAGTTTCAGCGGACATGGCCAACAAGACACGTCGTTCTTTTCTGAAAGAAACCGCTTTTGGCGGCGCCATTCTGGGGCTCTCGGCACGAAGTCATCGCACCCTTTTTGCGTCGGAACCGCCCAGCGAGCGGGTCCGCATCGGCATGATTGGAGTTGGCAATCAGGGCGGGCCTAAAAACAACATGAAATACTTCTTGAAGAATATCGTGGCACTGTGCGATTTGGATAAAACCTATCTGTCCGAGGCTGGCGAGTTCCTGCAAAAGGAAGCTGGACTTTCAGCGGTCATGACCGACGACTATCGGCGGTTGCTGGACGCAAAGGATGTGGATGCTGTGGTGGTGACCGTGCCGGACCAATGGCATGCGTTGATGACCATCGAGGCCTGTAAGGCAGGTAAGGATGTCTATTGCGAGAAGCCGCTGACACTCGTGATCGGTGAAGGAAAGCCCATGATCGAGGCTGCCCGCAAACATTCTCGAGTAGTACAGACAGGCTCGATGCAACGCAGCGGAGTCGAGTTCAAGATGGCAGTGGAGCTCGTTCAAAAAGGAATTGTCGGCAACGTCCACACCGTCAACGTCACACTACCCAGTCCCAACTGGATTGCCCGAGCGAAAGGCCCGGTGCCGAATGGCTCGCCGCCAGATGGATTTGACTATAACCGTTGGCTCGGACCAGCTCCTTTGCGTCCTTACAACAAGAACCATGTGCACTATCTCTTCCGATTCTATTGGGACTATAGCGGCGGACAACAAACCAACTTCGGCGCACATCATCTTGATATCGCACAATGGGGGCTTGGCATGGACGATAGCGGCCCTACCAACATCGAGGGTTCAGCCACCTTCAATCCAGACGGTTGGTACGAAACTCCCGACACGACCGACATCAAGTACACCTATGCTAACGGAGTGGTGATGCATTGCCGCCAAAAACTCGACACGAAGGGGGTTACCCAAGGCGCTGAATTTGTTGGAGAGAAAGGAAGTCTATTCGTCCATCGCGGCGGAATTGTTGCGAACCCTCCTGAGCTGTTGAAGGGGGTGGAGATACCCAAGATCACTGGTTCCCAGGCAAATATCAGTCACGTCAACAATTTCTTCGATTGTGTGAAATCCCGCCAGAAACCTGCCGCCGATATCAGCATCGGCCATCGCTCAGCGACAGTCTGCCATCTCGGCAACATCGCGGTACGAACCAACAAAAAGATCCAATGGGACCCGAAGACGGAAACCGTAGTCGGCGACGTCGAAGCCTCCAAGTGGCTTACGAAAGAGTACCGCAACCCATGGAGCCTTTCGTAAGTGATAGCGGCACAAAGATTGCCTCGATCGGCGCTGCCATCCGATGCATGCCGCGATTTAACAACCGTGATAATCGCGGTACCAGGCCACAAATCTCGCAATGCCATCCTCGATACCGACTTGAGGCGAAAATCCTGTGATTTCTGCCAACGGCTGAACATCCGCAAACGTCGATTCGACGTCCCCAATTTGCATTGGCAGAAAACGTTTCAGGGCCTGCTTGCCGATGGCTCGTTCTAGAATTGCTATAAAGTCCGAAACTAGAATAGGACGGTGACTTCCGATATTGAACAATCGATAGGGAGCAGAGCTAGAGGATGGCTCTGGCTGGGCGGCGTCCCACTGGGGATTCGGGCTCGGCACGCGATCTTGAACACGCACGATTCCTTCGACGATGTCGTCGACATAGGTAAAGTCTCGTTGAAGGTCGCCACCGTGATACACATCGATCGGTGTGCCCTCAAAAATCGCTTTGGTAAATCTCGAGAGTGCCATATCCGGCCTTCCCCAAGGCCCGTACACCGTGAAGAAGCGGAGTCCCGTCGTCGGCAAACCATACGCATGGGAATACGTGTGGGCCATCAATTCGTTAGCTCGCTTGGTCGCGGCATACAAACTGATGGGGTGATCGGCCGTATCGGAAGTGGAAAACGGTTGTGATCGGTTTAGCCCGTAAACGCTGGAACTGCTCGCGTAGATCAGATGTTTGACCGCCGTTTGGCGACACCCTTCCAGCACGACCATCATACCAACCAAGTTCGAGTCGACGTAGGCAAACGGATTCTCAATCGAATAGCGAACTCCCGCTTGAGCCCCCAAATGTAGCACTCGATCGAACGAATGCTTCGCGAAAAGCGCCTGCATCCCGGATCGGTCCACCAAGTCGATTTGCTGGAATCGAAATCCGTCCAAAGGTTCCAGCTGTTTCAATCGGTCACGTTTGAGCTGGACATCGTAATAGGGATTGAGATTGTCGATCCCCACAACCTCGTGACCGAGCTGCAGGCACCGCGCGGCAACGTGATAACCGATAAATCCAGCGACGCCAGTGACGAGTGTAGTTGGCACTTCTTACTCTACTGCAAAAGGATGGCGGAACGCTATCGCTCCTTTTTGGAAACCTCGAACAGCTTAGGCTAAATCCACTAACGAAGCAGAACGCTGTTTTTGTGCGCTGTGAGCCCTTCTTTGTCCGCCAACGAGGCGATGTCGCCAGCCAAACTCCGCAACGCCGAGCGGTCGAATTCGATCACGCTGCTGGAGCGAAGAAAATGATTGCTCGAGAGCCCAGATGCCCATCGGGCAGTTCCACCCGTTGGTAAAACGTGCGATGGGCCAGCGGCATAGTCTCCTAACGCCACAGGCGAAAAGTGGCCTAAGAATGTAGCGCCGCTGTTTCGAATCTTAGCCAACAGTCTCCTCGGTTCGTCGACAGCAATCTGCAAGTGCTCCGGCGCGAGCAAGCTCGTTACCTCACATGCTTCGTCTTCGTCTCGGCACAGGATCATGGCACCAAAATCGTTCAAGGCAACTTGCGTGAGCTCCGCTCGTTCGAGCTTGGCAAGCTGCTCTCGCAAGGATTCCTCGACCTTATCCAAAACCTCCTGATCCCAACTGATCAAGATGCTCGCTCCCGGCGAATGCTCAGCCTGGGCCAACAGGTCCGAAGCGGCGAACGAGGGTATCGTGGTGCGATCGGCAATCACGACCACTTCGCTTGGGCCTGCGATCGAATCAATATCGACATGGCCAAAGACAAACCGCTTGGCCAAGGCCACAAACAGATTACCTGGTCCGACGATCTTGTCGACCGCAGGTATCTCGTCGATGCCGTATGCCATGGCCGCAACAGCCTGCGCACCTCCGACGGCGTAGATCTCGGTAATGCCTAGCTCATGGCAAACGGCCAAAACATCAGGGTTGTATGCTCCTAACTGCGTTGGCGGTGCCACCACTACAATCTGTTCGACACCCGCGCATTGAGCTGGAATGGCAGTCATCAGCACGGTGGACGGGTATGCAGCCGCTCCCCCTGGCACACAAATGCCCACCCTTTGCAAGGGGGCATAACGCTGCTCTAAGACAATTCCCGGACCGGGGTGCGTCACTACGCCTTTATGAAGAATGGCCGTTTGAAAACCGACGATATTATCGCGAATTCGCCGAATGGTTCGAAGAAAATCAGGCGATGCATCAGTATGAGCCTGCCGAAGCAGTTCGGATGGAACCCGGAGCGTCAGGGCTGTCGTACTAGGGTTGTCGAGCGCTCGGGCGTAGAACAGTACCGCCTCGGTACCTCGTATCTGAACGTCCTTGCATATCCGCTCGACGACCTCTTGAGGTGAAAGCGATTCTCCGAAGACCGATAAAGTTAGTTCGCGACCTCGTTCCGATACGACCGAACCATCGGGGCTGAGCTTTTTTCGCAAACGCGCTATGTCCGAATGAAACGAAGCATGCTTTGTATCGAGGCGTTCGATGCACAATGAATTGACGGTAGGTTGGTTAATTGTCACGCAAATCTAGCCTAACGATGCCAACTGCTCGTCGGTGAAGTTGACGTTGGATGCTACGGATTGAATATCGTCATGATCTTCCAAATGCTCCAGCAGTTTCATGATTTGGACCGCTGTTTCGGAATCGACGTCGACGGTATTGCTCGGGACTCGGGAAACCTGCTTCAGCTCGATCTCGATGCTCTGAGCTTCGATCGCTTCGACGACGGTCGAATAGACATCCGTAGAACAAGTAATTTCATAACGGTCTGAAGTCTCCGTCACGTCGTCGGCTCCATTCTCCAACGCTAATTCCATAAGCTTCTCAAGATCTACGGCCGAATGCTTGATCGAGATAAACCCCTTGCGTTCGAAAAGGTACGCTACACAGTTGGTCGAACCAAGCTTACCGCCGTGGTTCTCAAAGAGTTTTCTGACTTCCGGCGCGGTGCGGTTTCGGTTGTCGGTCATGATATCGCAAAGTACCGCCACTCCACCGGGACCATATCCTTCGTACAGGATTTCTTCGACGTCACCGCCATCAATTTCACCGATCCCCTTTTTGATGGCCCGCTCGATGTTCTCCTTGGGAAGAGAAACGGCTTTGGCATCACTAATTGCAGTCCGCAATCGCACATTGCCACTTGGATCACCGCCGCCCAGTTTTGCAGCAACGATGATAGCCTTGGACAACTTGCTCCAAAGCTTGCTTCTCTTTCCGTCCACAAGGGCTTTGCGATGCTTGATGTTCGAATATTGCGAATGTCCGGCCATTATGTTTGCGCTTCCTTCGAAAGTTTATCGTGGTTTCTTTTTGGTCACCTTGCCAGCGGACTCTGGTTTTGCCGTGGGTTTCGATTTGCTTTCTGCATCGTCCTTTTTGTGCACTACAGGTTTCTCTTTGTTCAGCTCGCTGTTGGCATTCTTTTGGGGTTTGTCGTCGGCTTTCTTAGTAGCCGGCTTGGCAGTTGCTGATTTCTCTCCGACCATTTTTACTGAAGTTTTCGGCTCGGCTGGCTTGGCTTCGGACTTTTTGGTTTCGGTTTTTTTGGACTCTGGTTGCTTTAGTTCTGGTTTCTTCAGTTCTGGCTTTTTGGCTTCCGTTTTTTTTACTTCGGCTGGCTTCGCTTCGGCTGACTTTGCTTCAGGTTTCTTCTTGGTTTCGACCAGCCCAGGCCCCGGTTTCGTAGACGGCAGGCTGTTCGTCACCTTGCCTTTTGTATCCGGCTTCACTGTATCCGGCTTCACTGTATCCGGTTTCACTGTATCCGGTTTCACTGTATCCGGTTTCACGGATTCTGCTTTCACGGATTCTGCTTTCACGGATTCTGCTTTTACCGATCCTGCTTTCACGGATCCTGTTTTCACCGATCCTGTTTTCACGGATTCTGTTTTCACGTTATCTGCTTTACTGGCAAGCTTTATCGATTCCCCCTTTGCAGCGGTTTTTGTAGCGGTTTTTGCAGCGGATTCTTCGGCACCCTTGCTCTTGGTTTTCGGGCCAACGACTTCCGGGACGGGGAGGGCCGGTTTGACCTCTTTCTTTGGGGCAGGCTTCGGGGGCGCTTTTGCTTTAGGGGACAATCCAAAGTCCTTAAAGACGGCAGCCACCGATGCGTTTTTGGGATGTTGATGAAACTCGACGGCGAGCTGATGTAGCAATGAGCCGAACTCAAACCCCTTGCCCTTCGGGATAGCTCGCTCTACCCCCTGCGCCACCTTCTTCTCGGCCTCCACTGAAGTCAAGATTTCTAATTGAACCAACATTTCAATCGCAAACCCATCTGTCGGAATGGCGTGACCACCCAAGGCGTTTTGAGAAACATAGTTCAGGATGAATGGCGAGACACCCTTCCAGGCTCCGATCTCCTCCGTCGCTTTGCTGAGATTGGCTTTTTTCATGTCTTCAATGTCGTACTGATAACGACCCTCGAAGAGGGACTGAAGACATCTTTTGATGCGATGCCCTGCCTGCGTCGGATTTGGCAAACTGTTGAGGGCTTCCCCCAACTCGATCACGGTCGTAACCCGGACTTCATTCCAATCGAAATATGCCTGTTGCAGTTTCGCGAAAGCCTCATCGGCCTGCTCGGCCTTGGCCTCTTCCAAACAGCAGGCATAAACCAGATGTTCTAGAACGGTACGTTCACCAGGTTCGGAGGCCAGCTTAAAGTGTTTCTTTAGGGACTTGTGAAGTTGCTCGTATTTGGCGGCTCGGTTGCTCATTGTATCGATTGGGTTAGGTCCAGATTTGCGAGACTGACTTGAAAGAAATTAGGGGACAGATCACGCGTTTTCCGTATCGGTTACGCGTGTGTCGGAGACATGTGCATCGGGCTCAGACGCATCTATTGGTTCCGTCGCTTTCATCTCGTTTTGCTGATTTTCATGTGCGATCTGATCGAGCAATTGAGCCACCGCCAACGACTTTTTGACCCCTTCATCGGCCACGAAGGTGAGCTTTGGCGTATAACGTGTGTCGATCCTCTCTGCGATCTTCGACTGTAAAAAACCAGCAGAGTTCTTGAGTCCACGCAGTGCAGTGGCCTGCTGACTTTCGCTACCCATGATGCTTATGAGCACTTTGGCCTCTCGCATGTCCGGCGCTACCTCCACTCCGATGACCGTCACATTCTTTACTCGGGGGTCGCGCAATTCCGTCAATATCGCCATCGATACGACCTCGCGAATAGCTTCCCCTGCTTTCAATAACCTACGTGCACTCATAAAACCAACAACCGGATTCGAATACAAGACCTAGTTTGGTCTTCGAAGGAATAGGAACTACGATCTCGACAATTCAAGGGTTCTTGCAACCTCTTCGACTCGATAAGCTTCCAAAACGTCATCCACTTTGACGTCATTGAAACCAGCTAGCCGGATACCGCACTCGAGTCCACGGGCAACTTCCTTGGCATCGTCTTTGACTCGCTTGAGCGTATCCAATGCGTAATCTCCGATCCGTCTGCCCTCTCGATTCACTCGAATGCGGCAACCTCGTTCGATGACTCCTTGGGCTACGTAGCAACCAGCAATCGTTCCAACGCGCGATACCGTAAAGACCTGCTTGACCAGCGCCCGACCAAGTTCGACAATACGCTCCTCTGGCTTTAGCCGCCCTTCGATCAACGCCTTGATGTCTTGAGCCAAGTTGTAAATGATCTCATACCTTCGAACTTCTACGTTGCGAAGATCCGCCAGCACGCGGGCTGGTTCGTCCGGGATCACATTGAATCCAACGATGACCGCTTGCGATGCACTTGCCAAAGTTACGTCGGCAGCTGTGATTCCGCCGACAGACCTTTGCAGGATCTTGATTTCTACCTCGGGGTGATCCAGCTTCGTCAATTCCTTCTCAATCGCTTCGAGAGACCCGCGGGCATCCGCTCGAATGATTAGGTTGAGAACAACTGTATCCTCTTTGATTCCAAGCTTGCCTGATTGCAACAGCTCCTGGAAAGCCTCAAACGAGACCTTGGGAGAAGTGCCGGACAGAGACTGCGATCGAACCACGGTTTCTCGACTCGCAGCGATCTGGCGAGCTTGTCCAATATCATCGAGCACGTAAAAGCGTTCACCGGCCTCGGGGGCTTTGTCTAGACCCGTAATATTGATCGGTGTCGAAGGCAAAGCTTCCGTCATCTGTTTTGTCCGCTTCATGGTGTCATAGAGCGCCTTCACCCTCCCGAACGAAGAACCGCAGACGACAATGTCCCCGACTCGCAAAGTTCCGCTCTGGACCATCACCTTGGCAATCACACCTCGGTCAGACGCTTGTTCGCTTTCCAAGCAAACGCCCATCGCTGCCCGCTTGGGATTGGCCTTGTAATCGTGCAATTCGGCAACCGTCAAAACGGTTTCTAAAAGTTCGTCCATTCCCTCGCCGGTAATCGCACTGGTCGGAACCACTTCGACGTCGCCACCCCATGCGCTGGGGGTGAGGCCATACTCGGTCATCTGGGTCATGATACGATTAATGTCTGCACCCGGCAGGTCGCATTTATTGGCTGCGACGACGATTGGAACTCCAGCGGCTTTGGCATGCGAAATCGCTTCCTCGGTTTGCGGCATAATGCCGTCGTCAGCCGCGATGACCAAGATCGCAATGTCGGTTACGTTAGCACCTCGTGCCCGCATTTCGGTGAAGGCTTCGTGACCAGGCGTATCGACGAACGAAATCGCCCGGCCATCTTTCTTGACTTGATAAGCGCGAATCTGTTGCGTGATTCCCCCAGCTTCGCCTGACACGATCTTGGTACCAATCAGATAGTCCAGAAGGGATGTCTTACCATGGTCGACGTGACCTAGGAAAGTAACGATAGGTGGACGAGTCACCAGGTCTTCAAGCTGATCCTCAATATCATCCATCTTGCCAATCAAGCTGGTTTCCAAAGTCTCAGCTTGGCGGAATTCAAGCTCGACGCCGAGATCGGTCGCAATTAATTCGGCTTGTTGTTGATTCAACGAAGAGTTGATGTTTTGCATGGTCCCCATCGTCATCAGCGACCGCAGGACACGGGCCGCCGTCACTCCAGCGGCCTCGGAGAAGCTGCGGATCGAGCAAGGCATTACCAACACTACTTTTTCTTTGCGAACTGCGGTCGGCGTGAGCTTGCGGCGCGGACCGCGACCGCCACGGCGTCCGCCGTCGTCATCCTCCAGCGATGCAAGATCTCGCGATGTTTGAATCCGCGGCCCTCGGTCCTTACGACTCGACTCAAGGCCAGCAAGCCCCTTCTTTTTGACCGGCGCTTCTTCTTCGATGACCGGCTTCTTTGCCTTTAGGTTAAGCTTATTCTCAGCGTTTGCCTTGAAGTCAGCCAGACCCGAGTGCTGGGTTTGGCTCGGTGTCGACGCGCGACCACCACCTACACCCGCACCTGGTTTGATAGGCGTCGTAGGCTTATCCGTCGGCTTCTCCATCCCCTTGCGAACACCTTGGATCACATCCGGAGTTAGCTTTACGATCGGTTTTTGCGTAGCTGGCTCTTGAGATTTTGCCGATGGGCTTGGGGTGGCCGACTTAGGAATCTTTGCCAGATTGATATTGAGAACCGGATCGCGGGTCTTGCGAGGCTTATCGTTCGCTTGTTTGGCATCGGGCGCAGGTCGAGAACCACCTAGTACCCGCACTCGGCCACTCGTGTTCGCGGGGGAATAGAAATCCCGACGGCTCGGTGCGTCGCTCCGCTCCGGCTTGCCGCTGCTCGAACCCGCATCTACCGGGGGAATATCGCTATCGGTCTCAGAACCGATTTCAATCTCTGCTGCCTCGTCGGATTCTACAGACTCCGACAAGTCCGCTTCTGCCATCGTCACAGGCGCTTCGGATACCTTTGGTGGAGCTGTTTCTTCTGAACCTTCTGGTGTAAGCTCTTCTTCGACCTTTGGCTCTTGTGGGGGTGCAGCCAAAGCAGCCGTAGCCGCAGCATTGGCACCAGCCATACGAGCCCGCACGGCCGAAAGATCGCGCTTAGCGCCTCCGCTTCGATTGCTCAGATCGCGAATCGGAGTTTCTTTGGGAGCGTCTCGAGGCGCTATCGGCGTCTGTGGAGCCGAGGCGGCCGGTGCAGCAGGCGACGCCTTCTCCTCAATATGCTTCTTGATACGAGAAATCTCTTCGTCTTCCAAGCTAGCCAGCGCGCTGCCCTTGCCTTGAATGCCTAAGCGCGTACAGAGATCTACCAGCTCCTTGCTGTCCAACCCTAAATCTTTAGCTAGCGAATAAATTCGTACTGCCACTGAGCAAATTTCCTTGGGCATGTGCCCTTTGAAACGAGGCAAGTCGGCCGATCATTCGGCTTAAGTTGCTCACCTGTTTCCGCGTATAGTTAATTCATCAAGGACGCCCCCACGCTTATGTAGCGGGTCACCCGACCCATTCGACACGACACATGCCGAACGTTTTTCTTTTCGCCCCAAAACACCGAATGCTTCAGGGGCTGCAACTTATGCTGCCTAAGATGGTAATGCATAAATCATTCTTGCGTTAGACGTTTCCGTCTGTTTGCTCCTTAGTAGGATTTTCATCCGTTGGAGGCTCGGTTTCTGGAGATATCGGAGCTGTGTCCTCGGAAGGCAAATCGGGCTCCGAAACCGCGTCCACGACTGGAGGCGGCGGGGGTAACGAAACCCCTTCCTTCTTATCCAACTCCTCCGTGGCCTTGCGCTCTCTCTCAAGACGATCCTGAACTTTTCGTTCCTCTTCTGCAGCCTCCTGCTCGGCCGCCTTCGTCTCGGCTTGATCCACGATCGCTTCAACCTCTTCCTCGGTCCAGCTCCCCATTTCCATCAAAGCATCGGGCTCTATCACCGACAAATCGTCGTAAGACAGGTACCCCTGCTCCACCAACTGCTGTGCGACTCCTTCGTTCATACCCTCGATTTCCATGAACCCCTCCATAGCGCGTTCGATTTGGCGCTCCAGTTCCGGGGCGGTCATGATTTCTATATCCCAACTGCATAGCTTGCTAGCCAGCCGAACATTTTGTCCATATCGACCGATGGCTTGAGACAAATGCTCGTCGCTTACCAAAGCGATGGCCCGGCCAATCATGTCGCAAAGAAGAACCTGCTCGACTTCCGCCGGTTGCAAAGCATTGGGGATCAAAACCATCGGATCATCGCTCCAGCGGACGATATCAATACGCTCTCCGGCCAACTCACCGGTCACATTCTTGATCCGATTGCCCCGCATACCGACGCACGCACCGACGCAATCAATTCTCTGGTCGCTGCTGCTAACAGCCACTTTGCTGCGATAACCAGGCTCACGACTGATCGCATTGATACGAATAATACCCTCTGCAATTTCCGGAATCTCTTGCTCGAACAGACGTTGTATCAAGGTCGTTTTGGTTCGAGACAGAATGATCTTGACGCGGTTTCCGGCGGCCTTCACTTCGTAGATCACGGCCCGGACTCGCGACCCGTTGTGATAGCTTTCTCCAGGTATCTGCTCACTTCTAGGGAGAATTGCCTCCACGTTACCAAGCTGGACAATGGTTACGCCGCGTTCTGTACGCTGGACAATTCCAGTTACCAACTGGCCGATTTGGGTAAAAAACTCATCCATGCGAGCATCCCGCTCGGCTTCTTTGAGCTTCTGGATAATGACCTGTTTAGCCGTTTGGGCGCCTATACGCCCAATTTCGTCTTCGCTCAGATCGCGACCATTGACCGTTGCTAAAATGGCACCGCCGTCACGTGCAATCTTGACTACAACCTCGGATTCCTCTCCGAACTGCCTTTTGGCAGCCGTAACCAATGCCGATTCGATTGCTAGAATGACCAATTCTGGGTCAATCTGCTTTTCGCGATGCAACGAATCAACAATTCGGAGCAATTCTTGAGGATTCATTCCGTAGTTATCTGTTGGTTGATAGTGTTTTGGTTTGGGGGGTGGTGAATTCAGAGCCCCGTTTTCACTACCTTCCCGTCTGCTGCGCAAGAACTCGAAAAGCTATCGCCGGCCCCTCGAAATGTCAACCGCCAATTGAGCCTATTGCCCCTGGGCGCCCCCTTGTTCGTTACCAATAATGACACCATGAATCTGTCCAACGAATATGACACCATAATTATCGGCGCCGGAATGAGCGGCTTAGCGGCTGGAATCCGTCTGGCCCACTACGACCAGCGAGTCTGTGTTCTGGAAAAACATTGGACGATCGGCGGGCTGAACTCGTTCTACCGTGTTAACGGTCGCAACTACGATGTCGGATTGCACGCGATGACCAATTTCACTGAGAAAGGGGCAAAGAAAGGCCCTTTGGCGCGGCTCCTAAAGCAATTGCGGTTTCGATGGGACGACTTCCAATTGGCCGAACAAAAAGGCTCGCGGATCGCTTTCCCCGACGTTTACTTGGATTTCAACAACGACATCCAATTGCTCCAGGACGAGATTAGCACCAAGTTCCCTCACCAGAAAATGGCTTTCCAGAACTTGTTGCAGCGACTTGTCGAGTACGACGACCTATCGCAAGAGGATTTTCAAATCTCAACTCGCAAGGTCCTGTCCGAGATCTTGAGCGATCCCCTCTTGATTGAAATGATCCTTTGTCCGCTGATGTGGTACGGAAACGCTCGAGAGCATGACATGGACTGGGGGCAGTTCTGCATTATGTTCCGAAGCATTTTCCTCGAGGGCTTTGCGAGGCCGTTCAAGGGAGTTCGACTCATTTTGAAACACTTGGTTCGCCGATTTCGCGAACTAGGCGGGGATCTGCGACTTCGAAGCGGAGTCGCCAAAATTTGCGTCGAGGGCGGCCGGGCCATCGGTGTTGAACTTGAAAACGGTACCGTACTAACTGCCAAACGTATCCTCTCCAGCGCCGGTGTCGTCGAAACGATGCGGCTATGCGATGATAGTTCTATATCCGAAGTTTATCTGGCGGGCGAAATGTCCTTTGTGGAATCGATCTCGGTCTTGGAGTGCCAACCCAAGGAATTCGGCTTCGACAAAACAATCGTCTTCTTCAATGACTCGACCGAGTTCCATTGGACCAAACCGGAAAAAAAACTATGCGACCTACGAACCGGCGTAATTTGCTCACCGAATAACTATGCTTACTCATCTTCCGACGGGGAACTGGAAGCGGGCTTCATTCGCCTGACCACGATCGCTGATCACAACCGTTGGTCGGCCTTGACCGATCTACAGTATGGCAAAGAGAAGCTGCGATGGTACGATGAGTCCGTCGCGGCAGCGGTCAGGTTTATGCCCGACTTCCGTCGCCATGTCATCGATACGGACATTTTTACCCCCAAGACGATCCGCAGGTTTACCTCGCATGACAACGGAGCCGTTTATGGCGCTCCCAACAAACAACTCGATGGCACCACCCGACTCAATAACTTGTTTCTGTGCGGAACAGATCAAGGCTTCGTTGGGATCGTAGGGGCTATCGTGAGCGGTATCTCCATGGCCAATCAACACTGCTTGCTAGTCGACTAAGGCGCAGGTTCTTTATGACAGAAAAATTAGTGGAAATAGTGTTTCGGATACCCACCGACATAACCGATCCGCAGGTTCTCTGGTCCGGTTTGCCCGATGGCTTTGTGTTCTAAGACCGTCATTTGCTCTGTGATGATGGCACAATCTTACCCATTTGGCCAATGCGCGCTGATGGCCAGTTCGCTTCGATATTTCGGAGCTCCTGTCGACGGCAGCCCGCTCCCGAAGAGTTAGCGATTGTCGATCGCTATGCAATCAACATCTGTTTGAGCGGCC
>Ga0105049_10002876_pt1 | contig 20370 bp, 12 predicted proteins | sample MAT06_FD_78087 | JGI IMG/M metagenome (GOLD analysis project Ga0105049, IMG submission 78087) | Freshwater microbial communities from Lake Fryxell liftoff mats and glacier meltwater in Antarctica - MAT-06 | ecosystem: Environmental > Aquatic > Freshwater > Ice > Liftoff microbial mat | place...
GACGGCCTGGTGGTGGTGCATTGGTGGGATGAGAAGAAGGCAGGGCCGCCGGCGTACCTCCAGTCTGAAAGCGTGCAGCAGGGCGATGCGGAGTTCGGTAAATTGGTGTTCAGCGCGGTGATGATGCGGCTGCCGGGCGAGGACGGCGTGGTCTACGTCTCAGCACCGCGGGCGGTCTACGACCGCGGCTCTCAGGAGGAAATCATCCTGGGAGCCGATCCTGAGCGACCAGTCGATGGCCCGGTGCGTTTCATGGGCCTGTGGAATGGCGACTTCTTCATCGGTCGCGCGGCGAAGGGCGTCTTCGAGGAGAAGACCCATCGCATGCGTCTGGAACAGGTGGAGATCATCGCCAAGGGCGTGCGTCAGCGCACTGCCTGGGCGGCGATCACTCAGAATCAGTCGGTTCCCTTCGGCGAGTTGGTGCGCCTGCCCGATGCACCAGCGATCACTGCGGCGCTGGCTGCCCTGCCATCGCCGCTCGACCTGCCGCCCATGCGGCAGTAGCCGCAGACGTCGCCGCGACCGCAGCGCGCGGTTGTCCCGTCGGCGCCCGTCACACGATCGCATCCAGCATGTGGGATCGTTTGACACCGTACTTGTGGCTGATGCGTCTGACCTTCCTCAAGCTCATGGCCTACCGCATGCGTTATGTCACCGGCATCGCTACCTACGGTATTTTTGTCGGCGGGCAGTACGCCATCTGGCAGGCGGTCTTCGCGGCTAAGGGCTTGGCGCCGACGGATGAACTGAACGGGCTCACGCTGCCGCAGCTCGCAACCTACCTGGCGGTCGGCTACATCGCGCGCTCCGCCTACTTCACCAACACCGACAGCGAGATCGCCGCGCGTTTCCAGAGTGGCGACGTCACGCTCGATCTGCTCAAACCGCTGAGTTTCCACGGTCAATGGTTCGCGCAGGCCGCGGGTGAAACGGCCTTCCGCGTGTTGTTCTTCGCCGCACCGATGGCGCTGGTGCTGGTGCCGCTGTTTGGCGTCCTGGCGCCGAGTGGCGATGGCTGGTGGCAGTTCCCGGTGTTGTTCGTGTTCGCCTTCGTGATCAACGCTGAGCTCAACCTGATGGCCGGCACCGCCTGTTTCTGGCTGGAGGATGTCAGCGGTCTGCTGAGCCTGAAACGCAACCTCATCATGCTGCTGTCGGGCCTGATGGTGCCGTTGCATTTCCTGGGCGAGACGCTCGGTGCGCTCACCACCGTGCTGCCCTTCGCACTGTTATCGTACCTCCCGACCATGGCCTATGTCGGCCAGTTGGGTGTCGCCGGGCATCCGACGTTTCTGCACGTGGCTCTGCTCGGCCTCGTCTGGTTCGTCATCCTGCGCGGCGGCAACATTGCCTTGTGGCGGCTAGCGCAGCGTCGCCTGGAGGTGCAGGGAGGATGAGCGACCGGGAATGCAGAGTGCAGAATGCGGAATGCAGAATATGGCTGGGCCATGGAAGAACGCGAGGCACTGGCGCGAAACCTGAAGCAGCTGATCGAGCTCGATCGTGCGCTGGGGATCGACTTCGTGTTCAAGCCCGCGGCCAGCGCTGCGCCAGTGGCTGCGCCAGTGGCTGCGCCAGTGGCTGCGCCAGTGGCTGCGCCAGCATCACCGGCCACCAAGCCAGCTCCGGTTGCGAAACCATCCGTAGCGTCCGCTCCGCCCGTGGTGGTTCGCACGTCGCCGGTGGCTGCTTTGGTCACTCCGGTGGAAGCGGTCGTCACGACCACCGGCCCGGACTCGCTGGAGCGGATCGCCGCTGAGATCGCCACCTGTCGCGCGTGTGGACTCTGCGACACCCGCCGCAGCACGGTGCCGGGTGAAGGCAACCTACAGCCGGAGCTGCTGTTCATCGGCGAAGGCCCAGGCGTGGACGAGGACGCCACCGGTCGTCCATGTGTCGGCGCCGCCGGTCAGCTGCTGACCAAGATGATCGTGGCGATGGGCTTCAAACGCGAGGACGTCTTCATCGCCAACATCATCAAATGCCGTCCACCCGGCAATCGCACGCCGGAACCTGCAGAGGTCACCGCCTGCATGGGCTACCTGCGCCGCCAGATCGCGGCGCTCAAACCCACGGTCATCTGCGCCCTCGGTAACACACCACTGCGCGCGCTGATGGGCGACGATAACCTGGACATCACGCGCATGCGTGGCCAGAAGCTCTCGTTCGCCGGCATCACCTTGATCCCGACCTTCCACCCCAGCTACCTGCTGTTGAACGACGAGGCGAAGAAGCCGTGTTGGGAGGATCTGAAACTGGTGCTCAAGGAACTCGGACGCGAACTGCCGAAGCGCGGGTGAGGAAGGCAGATCATTGATGAGCGACCCGGTAGCCGCAGAGCCGCAGAGGTGAGACGAGGGCCGCAGAGGAGAGCGGTTGTAGAGGTGTTTATCTTGCAGTCTTCAGCCGCATGGCAGTGGTTTCTAGTTCTCCAACCCACCATTCCTTCAGTCCTTCCGCTCTGCGGCCATCGTCTCACCTCTGCGTCTCTGCCGCTGGTTGTCCATTTCTCTTCTCTTGCACCAACCTGCGCCTGATGCACTGGACTGTGCAACGTTCCGATTCGCCGACCCATCAGTAGACAGCCCCGCGGCGTGCTTACGGTGCACTGACAGCCCATGCCTCCGTTTGATCCAGACCAGCCGGAAGATCGCCTCCTGCACGAGGCGGAAGAACTGATGCGCCAGCGGCGCTTCCAGGACGCGGTGACGCGTTACCAGGATCTCTGCCACCAATCGCCGACCGATCTGTGGGCCAATCTTGGCTACGTCAGTGCGCTCGAATGTGCCGGCAATGTGGCGGAAGCGGAGCAGGCGCTCGAAGAAGCCACTGCGGGTCATCGTCGTTCGGCGCCGCTCCACCGCTTCCGTCATCTGTTCTTTGTCCGCCGTGAAGACCTGCGTCGCGCCGCGGTCAGCCAGGAAGTGTTGTCGTTCGACATTCCGGAAGAGGGCCCCGAGGACCAGCTCGCCGACCTCTATTTCAATCAGGGTCGCTACCACGAGGCGCGTGGCGAACTCGAACGTCTGCTGCGTGACGGCGTGCTTGAGCGCGACGATCGCAGCGACCTCAAAGCCAGCGTGGTTGCACGTGTGGGTGCCTGCCTGCGTCAGAGCGGCGAGTTCGAGCCGGCGCGTGAACGTCTGGTCGAAGCGTTGGCGCTTGAACCTGGTAACCATTGGACCCTCTCCGAACTCGCCGAGTGCGAACGCGCACTCGGCAATGTCGTACAGGCCCGGCGTCGTTACCGCGAAGCGCTCGAAGCCAACGGCGAGGACCACTGGACGCGTGGGCACCTCGCCCAGCTCGAATGCGAAGACGGCAATCTCGACGAAGCGATCAAGCTCTACGAGCAGATCCTCGCGGTCGAACCCAAGGCCGCGTGGGCCAAGGTCGAACTGGCGCAGGTGGTGTCGGACAACGATCGCGCACGTGCAACGCAACTGCTCGCCAGCGCGCTTGAAGATGATCCCAATTATCCCTGGGCACACGCCCAGTTCGGCAACCTCGCGCGGCGTGCGGGTCGGCTCGACGAAGCGCGCAGTCATTATCAACGTGCGGCCGCGGCGGCGCCAAGTGCTACGTGGGTGCTGCACGAACAGGCCGATGTCTGCCGTCAGCTCGGGCGTATGCAGGAGGCCTACACCCACCTGGAACATGCGCGCGGACTCAATCCCTACGACGCGGTGACCTTCGGCTATTTTGCTGATTTGCTGCGCCACGAAGGCAAACACCGCGAGGCGCTCGCCAATCTGGAAAAAGCGGTGGAGATCGATCCCGCTTACACCTGGGCGTGGCGTGAACAGGCGGAGCTGAAAGCGCTCGCCGGTCGCGCTGACGATGCCAATGTTGCTTATAAGAAAGCCTGCGATCTGGAACCGGGCGAAGCGATCAATGATGGCCTCAAGGCCTTTCTGCTGCGTTGCCAGGGCCGGCGCGATGCGGCGATCCCGTACCTCGAACGTGCGGTCGAACTGCAGAAGGATTATTTGTGGGCATGGCGCGAGCACATCGACCACTGCTTCACCGCCGGTCGTCTGGAGCAGGCGGAAACCGTTGCGCGTCAGGCGCTCGTCGCGTTGCCAGATACGCCGCCGTTGCTCGCCTTGCTTGCTGAAGCCCTGCGCAAACAGGGCAAGCGCAAGGAGGCGGGTGAAGTCGCGGCCAAGGCCATCAGCCTCGTCGGTGATGCGCCACAGTTGTGGGCGATCCAGGCAGAGATCGCCGCTGAAGACGGCGACTTGGTGAGCGCGCTGACCTCGGCCAAACGCGCGGCCGAACTCGATCGCGGTGCAGAATACCAGGCGCTGCACGCGCACCTGCTGATCGCCAACAGCCAGGACCGCCACGCCGATACCATCGTCACTGGTCTGTTGGCTGCGGCCCAACCGGTGCTGGCCGCGTACGAACTGGCGGCGACGTTAGCCGAACGTCGTGACCAACGCGAGCAGGCCATCCGCTGGTGTTCACAGGCGCTCGACGGGGGACACCCGGACGAGCCGCGCCTGCTGGTACGCCGTGCTCGTTTGCAATTGATCGGACTCGATGTCACCAGCGAACCAGCGCAGGCGGCGACGATCATCGCGCCGCTGCGTCCGCTGTTTGATCGCAGCGGTGGTGTGCCGTGGCGCGAACTCGCGCAGGTGCTGGCCACCGCTCGTCAGCCGGTGTTGGCACGTCGTGCGGCGCACCAGCACCTGATGATGACTGGTCCAGGCGATCAAAGTCGCGCGTGGATGGTGCTGGCGGAACTCGAACTGACGCTCGGTCATCCGACCGATTCGCAGCAGGCGCTCGACCAGGCACTGCGGCATGATCCGCAATCGATGCCGGCGCTCATCCTGGCGGCGGTGTTGGCCGAGCAGCGCGGCGACCTGACGCAGGCGATCACCCACCTCGAACAGCTTGATCGCAGTATCGCCAGCAACGATCCAGGCGCCGAGGCCGGCAGCAACGAAGCGGTGCTGCACCGCCAACTCGCTGTCTTGTATGAACGCGCTGGCCGGCACAGCGACGCAGAAGCGATGTGGTCGCGCATCGTCGCCGATCATCCCGCGCACCTGCCGCACCAAGCGGAACGCTGCTGTTTCATGCTGCGCCGTGGCCGTGGTGCCGAGGCCCAAGCGGCGGCGACGGAACTGCTGCCTGCGCTCGGCGAGCGCTATCCCGCGGCGTCCGAGACCCAACGACTGCTCAAAGACCTCGCCATCCATGCGGCAACCATCGGTGGTGGGCGTGCGGGCATCGCCGTGCTGGAAGCGGCTGACGGCCACCTCGCCATCTCCAATCGTTTGTTGTTGGCGCAGCTCGCAATGCTGGTCGAGGCACGTGACTTGGCGTCGCGCCAACTCGATCTGGTCGAGCAGGCGGAGCCCGCCAATCGTTCTGCGCGTCTGCAGCGCATCCGCCTGCTGGCGCAGACCCGCGTCTACGACCGCGCACTGACGCTCGGTGAAACCTTGTGGCGCGAAGACGAGGACGACCAGGAAGCGGCGACGTTGTACGCTGAATGCTTGGCGATCCGTGGACGTAGCGGCGAAGCCCTCGACCTGCTTGACCGTGTCACCGCGCGGGTGACGCCGACGGTCGATTGTGGACTGGTGACGGCGCTGCTGGCGCTTGATGTGCATGGCGAGGCGGCCTGCCTCACGCGCCTTGGTCGTCTGACTCCGCCAACGGCACGCACGCCTGTGGCACGGGTGTTTGCCGCTGCGTGGCCCGAAGCCTGGGCCAAACCGGATGCGACGCAGATTGCGACGCGTGAGGACCTCCAGGTTCTGCCCCCGTTCCCGCGTCTGGCATTGCGTCTAGCGACCGCGCTTGGTCGCTCCGGTCGCAGCGATCTGGCAGGGGCGTTGCTGCTGGCGGTGGCCAAACGCGCGCCGTCTGGCGAAGACCGTCATCTGCAAGCCGCGGCGGTGCCGCACTTGATCCGCAACGATCAACGCCGCTTGGCGTGGTCGGTGGCAATCGCCAGTCGTTCGTTCGGCGCGTTGCTGCGCTGCCTGCTGCCGTGATCTGCGGCAACCTGCACTTGAGCCGCCGCCGGCGCTCCCTTTCATAGCCGCCCATGGCCCTTGTTGCGCTTACGCGCCTGACCGTTGCCGATTCGATCCGTCAGCCAGTGACGTGGCTGGCGACCATCCTATCGCTCGTGCTGCTGGTGCTGAGCTACCTGTTCGGCATGTTCAACTTCGAAACCCAGGATCGTCTGCGCATGGTCGCCACGGCTGGTGTGGCGGTGGCGATGCTTAATGGGTTGTTCCTCGCGGTGGTCGGGGCCTCGCAGAGCGTGCATGATGAATTGGCCAGCCGCACGGCGCTGACGTTGTTCGCCAAGCCGCTCTCGCGGGGCAGTTTCCTGGTCGGCAAGGCGCTTGGCATCTGGCTGGTGATCGTCGGCACGACGGTGCTGATCGCGGCGGCTCACCTTGGAGTGTTGTCGTACGCCCAGTTCAGCGGCTTCGAGGACGATCCCACTCGCCGCGACTTTGTCGGCCACGAAGACCTGTGGGTGCCCTGGCGCGAGGTGGTCATGGCGCACCTCCTGGGACTGGCACACGGGGCTGTGATGACCTGTTTGGCCACCGTCCTGGCCTTGCGGCTGCCTTTGGTGGCCAACATCCTGGCCTGTTTTGCCGCTTTCGTGGCCAGCCACGTCGCTGCCGGGCTGGGATTCATGGGTGGCGTGGCCCTGCCGGCGCTCGCGCTCTTCCAGGTGGATGACAGCATCCAATTGCCGGGACATCCCCTGTCTCTAGGGTACCTTGGTCTGACCATGCTTTACTCCGCAATGTACTGCGCAGGCTGTCTGGCCATTGGCTTGGCGGTATTCAAACGCCAGGACATTGCTTGAGCGCTCCGCATTCCACCAAGGCGACCCCTCGTGCGTTACGCATTTCTCGGTGACATCCACGGCAACACCGAAGCACTCGACGTGGTGCTCACTGCCATCCGCGGCGAGAAGGTCGACAAGATCGTCTGCCTCGGTGACATCGTCGGCTACGGCGCTGAGCCGGCCAAATGTCTGGAGGCCATTCGCGCGCTCAACTGCGACGTGATCGCTGGCAACCATGACTGGGCCGCGGTGGGCAAGATCTCCATCGATTGCTTCAACGCCTACGCCAAGGCCGCTGCCATCTGGACGCGTGAACAGCTCACCGACGAACAGAAGCAGTGGATCATCAACCTGCCGCTGACGTTGACCTACCCGGACTGCGCCGTCGCGCACGGGACCTTCCATCAGCCGGAAGCGTTCAACTACATTCAGACGGTGTTCGACGCGCAGCAGAGCTTTGAGTCACTCAAGCGCATGGGTTCCAAGCTCGGCTTCCTTGGCCACAGCCACGTGCCGGTGGGTTTCTTCGATACCGATCCGATCACTTACACACTCGACGGCGAAATCCCGGTCGACGAAGAAATCTCGATCATGGTCAACGCCGGCAGCGTCGGCCAGCCGCGTGATGAGAATAACAAGGCGAGCTTCGCCTTGTACGACAGCGAAGCCAAAAACGTGCAGATCCGCCGGCTGGAATACGACATCGACGCCGCGGCGAATAAGATCCGCGAAGTCGGATTGCCGGAGATTCTCGCGGCGCGTCTCTACCAGGGGAAATGATTCTGATCGTGCGATGTCCGATGTCCGATGTCCGATGTCGGCAGGGACTAGACGCCGCTCTCCAGGACCGTGACGGCGTGCGAATAAAGGGAACGATCCGACGCGGGAGTCCGTTTGTGGTGTCGAAGACCTCGGACATCGGAGATCGGACATCGGACGATCATTCATGAAGATCAAATTCTGCGGTTTCACTCGTGATGAGGATGTGCGCGCAGCGATCGACCTGGGTGTCGACGCCATTGGACTCAATCTCGCGCGTGGTTCGCGCATGATCACCGTCGATCGTGCTGCCGAGTTGGCGCGCTTGATTCCGCCCTTCGTCACCGCGGTGGCGTTGTTCGTTGATGCCGATGACCTCACCATCTTGGAAGCGATGCGCGTGACGCGCTGCACCGCAGTCCAACTGCACGGTAACGAGCCGCCGGAGTTGGCAGCACGTCTGCGCACGCGTTTTCCGGTGATCAAGGCCTTCGCGGTGAAGGACGTGGCGTCGCTCGCGGCGGTGCGCGGGTATCCCGCAGATGCCTACCTGCTGGATGCGGCGGTGCCGGGTGTGGCTGGCGGTAGTGGGGTCGCCTGGGATCATCACCTGCTTGCCGGTGTGACCTTCGACCGTCCGGTGATCCTCGCTGGTGGTCTGAATCCGACGACCGTGGCACCCGCGGTAGAGGTGACCAAGCCGTACGGTGTCGACGTTGCTAGCGGCATCGAATCGGCGCCCGGGATCAAGGATGCGGCACTGATGAAGGCGTTCATCGCAGCCTGCCGGTAGCTGTTGCTCCGGTAGCTGTTCGGCATCTCGCTGGCCGAACTGGTGCTCGGTGCTCTCAGGTGCTCTCAGCTCAGCCCATTGCCCCATCCAGCGGTGTGCCGACAACACGCCGTCATGCAGTCACCCCGCCCAGGCGGTCCGGCGATGGCCCGGCCCATGGTCATCGCCATCGACGGTCCGGCCGGCGCCGGCAAGAGCACGGTCACGCGTTTGTTGGCGCAGCGGCTTAAGCTGTTGTTCCTCGACACCGGTGCGATGTACCGCGCGGCGACCGTTGGCATTTACGATGCCGGCATCAACGTCGATGATCCGCAGGCAGTGGCGGACTGGGTTTGTCGGCGCGACATCGGTTTCGACCACGACGGTCAGGTGGAACTCGACGGTGTGGTGCTGCCACGTGCGCGTATCCGTTCGCCTGAGATCACCGCGCAGATCTGGCGCGTGGCCGACAATGCCGCCTGCCGCGCACATTTAGTGCAGCTACAGAAGACTTTGGTTGCCGGACGCGACGTCGTGGTCGAAGGCCGCGATGCGACCACCGTCATCTGCCCCGACGCGCAGTTGAAGATCTTCCTCGACGCCAGCCCAGAGGAACGCGCGCGCCGTCGCCTCGCCGAATGGCCGGCCAACACACCGCAGCCCAACCTGCCGGAGATGGTGGCGCAGATCCGCGAACGCGACCAGCGCGACTCCTCGCGCGCGGTCGGTGCGTTGACGCTGACCGACGACGCGGTGCATCTCTACAGCGATGGTTTGGCGATGAACGAAGTCATCGCGCGCATCACGGCCTACGCCGTGCAGCGCCAGCCGTTCCTGTTGGAGAACCTGGTCTCTGATCAACTCATCGTTGGCCGCAGCCGTCAGCCCGGCTATGTGCGCGTCGCGGTCGGTGATCCCGCACATACCACCGCTGGTTGGCAACTCGGTCTAACCAACCCCACGCCGGAACGCATGCCCGGCACTACGCGTTCGGTCACGCGTAACCTCGGCGGACGCCAGGCCGGCACGGTCTTGCAAGGTCAGGCCATCCTTTGTCTCGCGGGTACTGCCGAAGAACCCAGCCACGTGGTGGCATTGCCGATGCTGCCGCAGACGTGGTACATCATCGAACCCGGTGCCTGGCATGCGGTGATTCAGAGCCACGGCACCATCTGCGCGTGGGCGGAATCATCCGGCATCCGTGAAGAACAACGCGACCTGACCAACGACCAGTTCTCAGAGATGGGCGCCTACGTCGGCATCTACCTGCCGCACTGACCCAGGGCTACGCCGCATCAGGGCTTCGCCACATCAGTGCTTCGCCGCATCAGGGTTTCGCTGCGCCTTCCTGTAAACGGAGTGCCACGGCGATCAGCGCGGTCTGCACCGCCGCGTTCGCTGGGGTGCCCTTGGTCTCGGCATAGAGCAGTTTGAGGCGTTGCGCCTTTGCTCCATCGGTGGCGAGCGCTTCGGCTTCGCTGATTTTCGCGGTGATCTCCGTGGCCGAGATGTCCGCCGCCACGGTGGCGCTGGGCGTCGGTGACCAGTCATCGACGAACTTCGCCAGCGCCTTCCAGCGGGCGGCGCCGGGTTTGGTCGCTTCGACCTTTGGCCATGCGTCCTTGGCTAGCACGTCGAGTGCGCTGATGGCGCGCTCGCACACCACGTAACCATCCCAGGTCTTGAGGAATCCGCGCAGCGCGCCGACCGTTGGCTTGCCGGTGGCAAGTTTGTCGAACTCCTCGCCGCCGACACGCTCGCCCAACGCGCGAGCCTTGGCCATCGTCGGAAGCTCCGCTGGCCACTTCTGGACGAAGGCACGTACCGCGGCGCCTTGGGGTTTCTCCGCCAGTTTCGTCAGTTCGGCGGCGGCTTCGCCATCGAGCACCTGAGCCAGACGGGTCACCGCGGGTGTGGCTTGCTGCACCACGCTGGGAGCGATGGCACAGCGCGCGGCGGATTGGTACGCGGCATAGGCCTCGCGGTTCTTCTTCTTCGCCTCCAGCTCCTTGCCGCTCGCCAGACTGGCGGTCGCGGCGGCAATCACCGGGGTGTCGTTAAACACCACCGCTTTTTCAAACCATTCTGCCGACGGGGTGTTGTGGTCGAGCCCAGGCTGTTCGAGGTAGATCAGGTGTGGAAACTTGAGGCTCTGGTAAGCCGCATGTACGTCGATGGTGCCCGGTTTGTTGTAGTCATCGGAGCCGGTGACGAAGGCGAAGCGGTTGGCTTTGGCCAAGGCATCGATGCGCGCCGATACGGTCTTGTCGCCCGGCAGCTGGAAGGGATTGCAGCCGATCAGGTAAATCGCACCGCCGCTGAAGACATCCGCGTACGGTACCGCCATTCGGCTGGCGACGCGTCCACCACCGGACTGGCCCATGGCATAGATGCGCTCGGTGTCGATGCGGTAACGCGCGCGGATGTTGTGCACGCCATCGATGCTCAGGCGGGTGCGGAACCACGGCGTGCGGTCGTTGTCGATCTTGGTGCCACCGACCCAGATGAGTTTGTGTTGGTCGCAGATTTCGGCGTATTTCCCAGGAGGCCCACCACCCAGGCCGGAGTTCACGTAGGCGATCAGTCCGTAGGGCACCGAGCCATCGTAACTCTTGGGCACGTAGATGTCGTAGGGTTCCTGGGTCAGCACATAAATGGCATCGCTGGGCTCGGCTTGATCTTTCGGAAAATTGTAGAGCGCGCCCATCCGCTCGACGAACATCGGCCACGACGACATCGGCGAGCGTTCGCTGAAGGTGATGGTGTAATGACCGGTGCGCGCCGCATCGGCGGCAGCCAAGCCGCCGATCGCACACAACAGAACCAACGTTGAGCGCAGTGGTAGCATGATGGACCTCGCCGACAGCCTCCAGCGAGTCTGGCCCTGTCAATCAACTGAGCACCCAGATGTGCGGCCTCTGGGACCAAAAAAAGCGCTCAGCGTGCGGTCAGGTCGCGTGTCAGGTGCCGCAGGGTACGGAGCGTGTCGTTGAGCAGATCGGGCATGTCACGCAACACCGTCACGATGCCCGCGCGGTTGCCGGCGCGCACCAGTTCCTCGATGCGCACACAACAATCAGTCAGACGTTGAGCGCCCATGATCTGGCTCGATCCCTTGAGCTTGTGCGCGGCCCGCCGTAGGGCGTCGTCATCGGTACGTTCGCCGCAGTCGAGGACCGCCTGGAGATGTTGGGGCGCTTCGCTGAGGAAGATCTTCACCATATCGGCATAGGTGGCGTCATCCCCCAGTTCCTCACGCAGACGCGCGAGCATCCGTGGATCGATCAGCAGATCCTTGGTGGGGGATTCCGCGATCACGGGGGCGGCCGGCACTTGCGTGTCGTGCTCGTCGCCACCTTCGGGCAGGAATCGTTTGAGGGCTTCGATCAAGGCCTCAGTGCGCACGGGCTTGGCGATGTAATCATCCATGCCCGCGGCGAGGCAGAGTTCGCGATCACCAGCCATGGCATTGGCGGTCATGGCCACGATCGGTAGGCGTTTGCGTTGGCTCGTGGCTTCGCGGGCACGCACCTCGCGGGTCGCCTGATACCCATCCATCTCTGGCATCTGGCAGTCCATCAGCACCAGATCGTAGGGCAGCGCAGTGATGGCGGCGAGGGCTTCGACGCCATTGGCAACGATATCCGCGTGCAGGCCGAAACGGGCGAGCTGGGCAGCGGTCAGGCGCTGATTCACCGCATTGTCTTCCGCCACCAGGACCCGGCCGCTGAAGCGCTGCGGTGCGAGTCCGTGGCCGCGTGCGTGGGTGTGGGTTGCCCCCAGCGCGATGGTCAGGGCATGATGGACCGCGGCTTGGCGCAGGGGTTTGTCGACCCAGGCATCGAAACCTGCGGCTAACGCTTCGTCGGCCAGGCGCCGGACGCCGAAGGGGATCAGCAGCACCAGTCCACAGGCGGCGGTGCGACGATCGCGTTTGAGCGACCTGGCGAAGTCGAGTGCGGCCTGTGGTTGGTGACCGGCATCGACCACCACCACCGCAGTATCCGCAGTCGCCATGACGTGCTGCGCCGCGGTCACGTGGTCCGCCAGGTCGCAGGACATGCCCCACGAAGTGCACCAACCAGAGAGCAAGGTGCGACAGGTGGTGTTGTCGTCGATCACCAGCACTCGCCGCTCGCGCAGCAGCGGTGAAATTGCCAGCGGTTGCGCGGTACGCGGTACGAATGTCACGGCGAAGCGGAACACACTGCCTGCGCCGGGAACGCTGGCGACGCTGATCTGCCCGCCCATGAGTTCGACGAGACGTTTGCAAATCGCCAGACCGAGGCCGCTGCCACCGTATTTGCGCGTGGTCGAGTTGTCTGCCTGTTGGAAGGACTGGAACAAGCGATCCTGCGCCGCAGGGTCGATGCCGATGCCGGTATCCTGCACTTCGAACAGTAGCCGCACCGGCTCCAAGTCGGGTTCGATGCCCGATGCGGGCAACACCCCGCGGATGGCGCGATGCAGACCACTGGAGATGTCTGATTCCAGCTCGACACGTACCACCACTTCACCGCGCTCGGTGAACTTCACGGCGTTGCCGATGAGGTTGACCAGCACCTGACGCAGTCGGCCGGGATCGCCGCGTACCGCCACGGGCACGTCGTCGGCAATCACCGTCACCAGCTCCAGATGCTTGGCGTAGGATTTTTCCGCTAACAGGCCGGCGGCATCGTCGACCACCTGGCGCAGGTCGAAGTCGATCTTCTCCAGCTCCATGCGCCCGGCCTCGATCTTGGAGAAATCGAGGATGTCGTTGATGAGCGAGAGCAGGCTGTCGGCGCTGCCGCGCACGGTCTCCAGCATGCTGCGTTGCTGCGTCGTCAACGGCGATTCGAGCAGCAGCCCGGTCATGCCGATCACGCCGTTCATCGGTGTGCGGATCTCATGACTCATGTTGGCGAGGAACTCACTCTTCGCCAGGTTCGCGGCGATGGCGGTTTCCTTGGCGTGTTCGAGTTCCTGCTGGACGGTGAGCAGTTCGGTGACGTCCTGCGCAGCGGCGAACACCAGGCCGCGTTCACGATCCGGTGCCGAGACCCAGCGCAGAGTTCGCCACGAACCGTCCTTGCAACGGTAGCGGTTGATGAACGAGACGGTGGTGTGGCCCTGGGTCAGCTTCTGCGTTTCACGCAGCGTGTTGTCCACATCATCCGGGTGGACGAAGGACACGACTGGCTGGGTCAGCAATTCGGTCTCGCTCCATCCCAGCAGTGCCGACCACGAGGGATTCAAACGTTTGAAATAGCCGTCGAAACCGGCGATGCACAGCAGGCTGACGGTCATGGAGAAGAACCGGTCGAGTTCCTCCTGCGCCCGGCGATGTTCACTCAGGTCCATGCCGATCGCTAGGTACCCGGTCAACTCGCCATCAGCACCCGTCAGCGCAGTGACCGACAAACGCACGGGGAATCGCCGACCATGGCGGGCGACATAGGTCCATTCACGTTCGTCGGCGAAGCGGGTGCGCGCCTTCGCCACCAGGGTCTCAAAGCCGGGTTCGACGCGATGTCCGAGTTCGCGGGACAACTCATCGGCGCGTTGTTGCAGCTCGCTCGAGTCATGCACCACCGCCGGAGTCACGCGACCGACCACTTCCGCTGCTTCGTATCCTAGCCAGCGGCTGGCAGCGCTGTTGTAGGTCATGATCACACCATCGACATCGGTCGAGATGATGCTGAAGTTCGCGCCGTCGAGGATGGCCTGTTGGAGTCGAGTGGTTTCGCGCAGCGCGCGTTCGATACGGCGACGTTCGCTAATGTCCGATGCGATGGCAAGGTAACCGACCACGTCCTCGCTGGCATTGCGCATCGCCGATACCGACATCAACACGGGTAAGCGCCGACCACTGTGGTGTTGCCAGACCCATTCCCGTTCATCGACGCCGCCACCGTCAAGTTTGTGTTGGAGCACCTGGAAGCCCGGCTTGAGTTCCAAGCGCTGTTCACGTGCGAGGTCCCACAAACGCGCCGCCAGATCATCGGGCACATGAAAGCGTTCCGGCGACCAGCCGACCAGTTCCTCTTGCGCGACACCGAGCATACGGCTGGCCGCGGCATTGCAGCTCTTCACCTTGAAGTCGGGATCAAGCGTGATGATGCCGTAGGTGGCGCAGGCGACGATCGCCTGTTCATGCGCGACCGCCCGGCGTAGCGCCGACGCCATCTGCTTACGTTCGCTGATGTCGCGCAGGTTACATTGGATCATCGGGCGCTCGGCGGCGTGGAACCCGCACAGCACCATCTCGGCGCTGACAATGCCGCCGGCCTTGCTGATCAGGGCCAGGTCATCGAGGCGCACCTGGTTCTGGTGTTTGAGCTGGTCGAAACAGGCGCTGCTGCGCCGCTCATCAGCAAAGGCTTCGGCAAAGACGCCGATCTCCCACAGTCGTTTGCCAACCACTTCGCTGCGTTCAAATCCCAGCATGCGGGTGAAGGACGGATTCGCCTCCATCACTCGCGCGGTGGCGGCATCAACCAACAGCACCCCGTCACTCGCGGTTTCGAACAGCCGCCGGTAGCGCAGCTCCGAGTCGCCGAGTTCGGTGGCAGTGCGCTGACGGATGGTGTTGTCGCTGCTGAGCAGGCGGTAAATCCACATCATCAGCGCGACTTGCACCAGCACGCCGGCAACCAGCACCACCAGGGTCGATCGTGCGGTAGACAGGGTGTGTTGTTGGCGTTCACTCAGCAACGCTTCTTCGTGAGCAAGCAGGTCAACAATCATCCGTGTAATGCTTTCGCGCGAACGACCACTGTCATGATCACGCAGGAACAAAATGGCGGCACCCTGTCCCTGGGTACGTCGCAGATCGACACCGTGCTGAACGGCCGCCAATGTGCTGACCACCAGCGGCTGCAGCAGGGCCAGTGCTTGCACCTGGCGGATATTGTCGCTGGTCAGGCGTTGGACATCAGCCAGCAAGGTGAGTGGCTGCTCCCGCAGTGTTTGGTGCTGCCCGAGGTCGACATCCTCACCAAGAAGAATGAAGCGCTGCCCGTGGTGGTCGACCTCACGCAGCGAACCCTGCAGCCGTTCCAAGCCGGAGATGGCCTCGCGGGTATGGTCGACCTGATGCGTTGCAGTGATGTAGCCGCTGGCATAACGCCAGGTGGTGACCGTGATGAAGCCCAGGACGCCCAGCGCCAACAGGAAGCCGACGCTCGCCTTGCGCTGGCTGTTCATCGGCATGGGGTCATTCGCGCGGAATCTGACATTGATCCAGGATATACCTCCGAAACCACGGATGTGACAACGCAGCGTCCGCCTGACGACGTGATCACGGTTGTTTCGCCAACGTCGCCGCCGGGATGTCCGCTGGCAGGGCGATGTACATGTGCCGAACGCCCCAGCGTCGAGCTTCGCTGTGGGTGACGAATCGCAGGTCGAAGTGGACGACACCAATCTTTGCGCTCTGCCGCATTGCTCCACCGGTGTCGTCAACCATCGCGGTGCCGTAGCCAGGCACCTCAACCATCAGACGGTACGGCACCAGCTTTGGCTCGACGGCGATGCCATAGGGGAACTTGGTCACGTCGCGGTTGATAGAGGTGCGTCCATCGGCGAAAATGCCGCAGCAAAGTGCACAGGGACAATAGCCGGTGGTTTTCACCTGTACCCAGCGCATGCCGTTGTCGGGCTCGATGACGGGCTTGGGCAGGAATTTCTCCTCCACCGCGATCACGCGTAAATAGCGAGTGCTGCCCCAGCCCACCACTAGACCGATGCCGAGCGTGGTGGCGGTCAGACGCAGCGCAGCGAACCAGCCATGGCGATCACCGAGCGCAGCAAACCACCACCCCAGGAACCGCCGGGTCCCGCGAATCCAAGGGCGCCAGGCGGATGCGGACATGGGCGGCATGCTGTAGCGGCGCACGGACCTGCCAACGGCATCTGCTTCGCCGCACACGGCGCCTCCACCACACTGCCGGACCGATTCCGCATGACGTGCGATGCAAGGGGACTAGCATCCCAGGCATGGCGGAATTCCTCGCAGCACTGCAAGCCTTTCCCAACGTGGTCTTCACCGGGTTGTTCGGGTTGATGCTGCTTTATTGGCTGTCGGTCATCCTCGGCGCACTCGACCTGGAGTTGTTCAGTCCCGATGCGGCAGGGCATGCCCATGACGTAGACATGGCTCCGGGTGGCCATGAGACACCTGGGATTTTCGAATTCCTCTCGCTCGGTCGGGTGCCGATCACCATCACGTTGTCGGTGTTCGTGCTGATCGCCTGGGCGCTGGGGATGTTCGCCGAGATCAACCTGCGTCCCATGCTCAGCGGAATCCTGCCCGCGGTGGCGTACCAGGCGTTGATCCTGATCGCGCAGGTGCTGGTTGCGGGAGTGGCGGCGGCCTATGCGGTGCGCCCACTGCGCCTATTGTTCACCACCGACAGCGACCACGGCGAAGAGGGTCTGGTCGGCAAGATGGTGCGCATCACCTCGCTCAAGGCGACAGCCGCGTTTGGCACGGCGATCTGTGACAATGCCGGACCGGGCATCCTTCTCCAAGTCATCTGCCGCGATGGCGTCGAATTTAAACGCGACGATATGGCGGTAGTGGTGGACTACGACGCGACCAAGTCGCTGTATCTGATCGCGCCGTTCTCGCACGTGAACGAGGTCGATGCCCTGGCAGGTGGCGCGTTACCCGTGCTGCCGCCACCAAGGGAAGCGCCGGCAGGCTCAACGGCTGCGCCCCCGGTTTCACTGGAAAGACAAGCCGAGCCTCCACACTGATTCGTACGCGACCGCTTCTGCTTCAAAACAACACGCGATCTGCACCAGAGCAAGGAACCAGCCATGGCTGATGTCACTACCGTCGTCGAAACCGGTGCTAACGCATTGACCATCTGGACCTTCATGGGTGGTGCCGCGATCTTCGTGGTCGGTCTCTTCCTGTTTTTCAAAGCCTTTTTGCGCAAGGTCGACCAGGGCTTTGCCATGATCATCAACACCATGGGGCGAGAGCCCAAGGTGTCCTTCAGCAACAAGATCGTCATCCCGGTGTTCACCCGGGTGGAGGTCATGGACATCTCGCTCAAGACCATCGAAGTCGATCGCCAGGGTGTGAACGGCCTGATCTGTTCCGACAACATCCGCGCCGACATCAAGGTGACGTTCTTCGTGCGGGTGAACAAGACCACTGAGGACGTGCTCAAGGTGGCGGGTTCCGTCGGCGTAATCCGTGCCAGTGATCGCAAGACGCTTGAGGAACTGTTCCAGGCGAAGTTTTCGGAAGCGCTGAAGACCGTCGGTAAGAAGATGAACTTCATCGACCTCTACAACGAGCGCGACCAGTTCAAAGAACAGATCGTGCGCATCATCGGCCGCGATTTGAATGGTTACAGCCTGGAGGATGCGGCAATCGACTTTCTGGAGCAGACCCCACTCAAACTGCTCGACCCCGACAACATCCTCGATTCCGAGGGCCGTAAGAAGATCATCGATCTGACCACCCAGCAACGGATCAAGGCCAACGAAATCCAGCGTGAAGGCGAAAAAGTCATTAAAAAGCAGGACGTCGAAGCGCGCGAAGCGCTGCTCGCTCTAGAACGCCAGCAGGCCGAAGCGGAAGCCAAGCAGCACCGCGAAATCGCCACCAACCGCGCTCGTGAGCAGGCCGAAGAAGCCAAGGTCCAGTTCGAAGAGCACAAACGCGCCGAAGAGGCGCGCCTTGGTGCCGAACAGGAAATCGGCATCCTGCGGGAGAACTCCCAGCGCGAGGTCGAAGTCGCCGGCAAGAACCGCGAAGGCGCCGTCGCCGTGGAATGTGAACGCATCGAGAAGAATCGTGCCCTGGAAGCCATCAGCCGCGAACGTGCAGTCGAACTGACCACCATCGAAAAAGAAAAAGTCCTGGCGGTCGAGCGCAAGAACATCGCCGAGGTCATCCGCGAACGCGTGATGGTGGAAAAGAAGGTCGCCGAAGAAGAGGAGCGCATCAAAGACGTGCGCGCCAACATGGAAGCGAACCGTCACAAGGACGTGGCCATTACCAAGGCGACGCAAGAAGCCGAGATGGCGCGCATCAAAGAAGTGAAGATGGCCGAGGCCTCCGAGCAGTCGGCGGTGCACGCGGCGCGCGAGAAGATTGTCACCGCTGACGCTGAGCAGACCTCCGCGGAAAAACAGGCGATTGCTTCCATGCGCCGTGCCGAAGGCCATCAGGCCGAAGCGGCAGCGGAAGGCCTGGCTGCAGCCAAGGTCAAGGAAGCAGATGCGGTGGCGATCGAGAAGCAGGGCCTTGCCCGCGCTCGTGTCACCGAAGCCGAAGCCGATGCGGCAAAGAAACGCGGCATCATCGAAGTTGAGATCAAGCAGGCCTCGGCGTTGGCGATCGAACAGGTCGGCGAAGCGGAAGCCTCAGCGATCGAGAGCCGCATGCTGGCCGAAGCCAAGGGTCTGACCGAGAAGGCCACGGCCATGGGCAAACTGCACGGCGAAACGCGCGAACACGAAGAGTTCCGCATGCGCTTGGAAAAACACGTCGAGGTCGAGAAAGTGCGCATCCAAGGCGACGTCGCGATGGCGGAACATCGTGCGCATGTGCTCGCCGAATCGCTCAAGAACGCCAAGTTCGACATCGTCGGTGGCGACGGCGCGTTCTTCGACCGCTTCGTCAACGCGGTCGGCAACGGCAAGGCGATCGACGCCACCGTCGCCAACAGCAAGGTCATCCAGCAACTCGGGCGCGAGTACCTGGAAGGCGATCGCAGTCTGCCGGATGACCTCAAGGGCGTGCTCAGCAGCTTCGGCTCCAATGATCTGAAGAACCTCTCCATTGCCACCGTGCTGCAGAAGCTGATGGCGGGCAAGGATCCAGCGAAGGTGTCGGCGCTGCTCAAACAGGCGGCGATGCTCGGGTTGATCGAGCCGGATCAGAAGGCTTAAACGTGCTCGCTGCGCGAGCGGGTGCGAGGTGCGGGGTGCGAGGGGCGAGGTATCGTTGGCGCGGGTGTTCGTCCAGTGCGACCGTTGTCGGCATACCAGGATCCTTCATCGTCGCGCAACGAGTCCGTATAGAGGCACCTCGCACCTCGCACCCCGCACCTCGCACCTGCGAGCAACGCGAGCAGCATCGGTAGATCATGGCAGAAACTCCGAGCACATCAGCGCATCTCGACGCCGGCACCTATGACGTTGTGCGCAAGCGCCTCGACACCGTCGCAGCGGAACTGTTGACCGAGGTCAACGCGCTCAACGAGCGACGGTTGTCGGTGTTCGGTGCCTCAGCGACCACGTTGCTGGCGACCGAACACCTGCGCACAGATCACAACTGTATCCCGCGCGACATCGTCGCGGTCGGTGATCGTTTGGTGCTTGGCTACCAGGTGCACATGGGTCTGAAGTCCACCACCAGCGTGGGCGATGTGTTCATGGAAGTGCGTTACGGCGACAACAGCTTCCATTCGGTCGAGCGTTCGCTGTTCACCGGCGCCGAGTTCGAGAAGGACTTCGTCGAGATCTTCCAATACTACAAGGACGCCCGTCTTCTGCAGCTCAAGCGCACCGACACGCAGGTGTTGGCGGCGTTCCAGACGGGTCAGCGCATCAGCGATTTGCGTGTCATGCGTTGGGCCTTGTCGAAGGACCGCAGCGGTTGCACCTACATCGACAACCGCGGCGCGTCGGACTTCGTCCTGCCGCCCAGTCACGATTTCACCTGGGTGCGCACCACGCGTGAGAACCACGTTCAGGGCTCACACCCGCACGTGAACATCCTCGACACGGTGTTCGTCGAAAGCATTCACGGCGACGTCACCATCAAGATCGAGAACAACACCACCACTGGTGCGGGTATTCTCAATGATCCGGTGAAGGATTCGCACCAGGGCATGGACGATGCGGAGATAAGTTACGCAGGTCTCGACACCGTGATCCTGCTGAAGGTCCGGCCTTACCGTGAAAACGAGTTCCGTTACTACGTCTACAACAAGCTGACGCACGAGGCCGTGCGCATCGACGCCATCGGCCAGAGTTGTCAGCAGTTGCC